>ERZ826396.1195-NODE-1195-length-30707-cov-4.331267_pt1 | contig 30707 bp, 22 predicted proteins | sample MGYA00519926_ERZ826396 | MGnify/ENA primary metagenome ERZ826396 (study PRJEB31778, sample SAMEA3449230) | human gut metagenome | biome: human gut; feature: human-associated habitat; material: faeces | place: United Kingdom | collected 2010/2012 ... | reverse complement strand
ACCGGCTCTTTTTTAAGAGGCGGTGTCTTTCTGATGCCAAAGGCTGAATAGTAACGTTTGCGTAATTTTTTTTTAAAAAAGTACTTGCATTTTTTGTAAAGCTATTATATTATATACGAGTGCCACGCGGGAAGCGCGTGGCAGAGGATAAAAATGGCTCGTTGGTCAAGAGGTTAAGACGCCGCCCTCTCACGGCGGAATCAGGGGTTCGATTCCCCTACGAGCTGCTCATATTTAGCTTGTACGGTGGTTTGAATACTGTTGGTGAGCGAAAACGGCAAGGGTGTGGAGCCCTTGTTTTTTTATTTCTAAAAAAAATCTTTTCTTATCTGCTTATTGCGCCGTCATTTGTTTTCACAAAGATTTCAAGTATTTGGTATTCACTATTTGAAACCCATATACTTTTTATTCCTAATTACAAATATGCTCATTCATAGCCTTTAGAATGCAGCATTCGGAGGGAATCCTCATGTATTGCCTTTTTCTCTGCGCTGTTCTGACTTACATATTCATAGTATAGGATATCGATCATAACCAATACCGGAAACTGAGGAGAAATAGTATCCCCTGCCTCCAAATGTTTAGTAGATGCGATTAATACTACGTCGTCACAAAATTCTTTAAAACGGATATCATTGTTTGCAGTAATCAGCACTGTTCCTGCCCCTTTTTGCCTGGCTACCTGAAGCAGAAAAAGAACAGCCTCTGAAGTACCGCTCACGCTCACCCCAAAGATCAATGCTGTGTCATCAATAGAAGCTGCCTTCATTCTGATCCGATCAGCTTCTTGAAGAGAGTCAATATCCACACCGATTCTCATAAAACGGCTTTCCATTTCCTGAGCAGCCAAGCCAGAACTTCCTACTCCACATACGACGATTCGTTTCTTATGATAAATAGCATCCACAATCCTCCTGATCTGGGCTTCATTCACCAGACTATATGTTTTGGCAATCAGTTCCTGATACACACTCAGAATGGGGCTTGCATCCACTCCCCTCTCCTCCGTCTGCTGCCCCACCGAGCGTTCATACAGAAATTTGAATTCCCTATATCCACTGTATCCACACTTCTTGGCAAAACGGGAAAGGGCAGCCTCTGATGTGTACAGCCGTCTGGAAATACTACTTGCTGAAAAATCCAACTGCTCCTCATTATGGATGAAGAAATCAGCCAATGCTTTTTCCGTATTGGTAAAACTCTCATATTTTGATTCTATGATCGGTATGATCGACTTATTCGCCTCCATATTTTCCTCCATAATCCAAACTATTCACACCAACCTTTTTGTTCCTCTCATTTGAAGGAAATGATAGTAAGCTCCTAGCATTCCGGCTTCATTGCGATGACTCGCCATCTTCAGCTGCGTATTCTTCGCAATAAGAGGCGGGAGATGTTCATCCATTATCTTTCTAATCCTGGGATAAATTAACGATTCATATTCCTCGCTCATTATCCCACCTCCCAGAACTACCACCTCCGGATTAAGGCAATAGCATATATTAGCAATACCCATCCCAAGAATTCTGGCCATCTTTTCCAGAGCCGTAAGACAAATTGTATCTCCCTTTCCCGCATAATCCAAAACCTTTTTGCCATCCCACTTTTCGTCAGATTGCCCCTTTCCCCTTATGACATTTTGAACCAAGCTTTTTACCGTCCCAGCCGGCTCTAAGTTTCCCTCTCTTAACTGCATATATCCCACTTCTCCGGCGCAATTGCAGCTTCCATGTATCACCCGTCCGTTCATCAGCAGGCAGCCACCAATTCCAGTACCTACGGTCATACAGAATGCTATCTTCCGCCCAGCAGCAGCTCCCGACACCGCTTCAGCCAGCCCAGCGCAGTTCACATCATTCTCAACCTCACATGGAATTCCGAATTTATTGTAAAAATATGCTTTCAAATTTATCCCTATATATCCTGGAATATTGGTATTTGAATGCAGGATAATGCCTGTTGTAGGTTCAACAACTCCTGCCGTAGATATACACAATCCATCCATGCACCCCTTTGCATATTTACTTATTATATCTTCCGCTTTTCTAAGCATATGCAAAGCCCCATTTTCCGCCTCCGAGGCAATTATCCCCCTGTCGATAAATCCCTCTTTTTCCTCCATTACGCCATATTTAATTGAAGTTCCACCAATATCCAAACATATGAACTTTCCCATTTTTCCTCGCTTTCTTCCGCACCGCATAATCACAGTGAATCTAGAAGCTGTTTGCAGTAATGTACATCATTTGAATCCAGAAAGTTTCACAGAATTTACCAATTGTTTTTGGCAAAGCAGAAATGGAACAATAATCAGGAAATTAAATATCGCTGCCGCCGCCATTAAGGCTCCCCATTCGACAGTATGTTCACTCAAAAACATTGTCATTCCAAGGGACAATGTACGTTTTTCCACTGAATTTATGTAAAGCAGAGGCCCCATGAAATCAGACCATGTATAAACCAACACAAAAATTCCCACAGTAGACATGATTCCTTTTGATAGAGGGAGCATAATATTCCACCAAATTCTCCAATCAGAAGCTCCATCTATCCTCGCAGAATCAATCAACGAATCCGGAATTGTAAGGAAAAACTGTCTGATCAGGAATACATATAGAGACGGTGCAAAAAAACAAGGCATAATTAGCGGCACATAGGAATCCACCATTCCGAGCTTATTCCATGTCATATAAATCGGAATCATGGTCACCTGATAAGGAATCATCAGGCTGGCAATTACCATGGTAAACACTGGGCCTCTCCCTTTCCACTCCAATTTTGAAACAGAAAAAGCTACCATAGATCCCGAAATTAATACACCAAGCACAGAAAGGATACAGATATACACAGTATTCAATGTGAACTTGAAAAACGGAATATATGTTACTGCATGTTCATAATTATCCAAAGTAAACTGTCTGGGCAGAATGGATAATGGTACCGTAAATAACTCGCTTTCCGTTTTAAAAGAACATAATATCAGCCAAATAAATGGAAGCAAAAACACGGCACTTGTAAGGATGACCACGGCGTACCTGACTATTTTTATCAGTTCTTTTTTTCTCTTCTGCATGTCATCAGTCTCCTTCCCCACCATAAAATACCCATTTTGCCGATGTCTTAAACAAAATCAATGTTATAACTGCCGCAAATACAAATAACATCCATGCCATCGCACTAGCACTTCCCATGTCGAAATAGTAGAAAGCCTTATAATAAATTTGCATACCGTAAAACAGCATGGAATCTTCCGGACCTGAAGGTGTCGTTTCAAGATAACCTGACATCAGGACGTATGCCTGCGTAAAGTACTGCAACGCCGCAATCAACCCCATTACAATTTGATAAAAAATCACATTCGTGATACTGGAGAGCGTTATATACTTAAACCTCTGCCAAGAATTCGCTCCGTCAATTCTGGATGCATCATAATACATCTGAGGGATATCTTTCATGGAAGCCAGAAAAATAATAAATACATTCCCACTTCCCCAAAGCCCCATCAGGATAAGTGCCGGCTTTGTCCAGCGTGGATCTTGCAACCAAAGGATTCCAGGAAGTCCAAAAAAATTCAATATATTATTGATCAATCCATATTGATAGTTAAACAGCCATCTCCACAAAACTGACGACGCCACCACCGGAATAATGGCCGGCACATAGAATATGGTACGGAAAAGCCACTGGCCTTTAATGTTGAAATTAAGCAAAGCAGCCACACCGATACTGAGCAAAATCTGAAATGGAACAAATATCACAGTGAATATCAACGTATTATAAACACTCTTCCAAAACAAACGGTCTGAAAAAAGATTTTTATAATTGTCAAGTCCGATAAAAACCGGCTCTGTAAACAGATTATAGGAACAAACACTATGATACATTGACATAAGAATCGGTATCAAACTAAATGCAATAAAACCAATTAACCAGGGAGAAGCAAACAGTAATCCAGACAGTTCTCTGCGAAGTTTTCTTTTTGTCTTCTGTCTATCCTTATTTCTCATTTCTTATTCTCCAATATTCGCTCTGGCCGGACAGCAATTATCTTATTGCCGACCGGCCACATTTTCTTTTCCCTCTACTTAATTAATGAATTCATCTTCTCCTTTACCTGCCTCATCGCTTCCTCAGGCGTACTAGAACCATTAAAGACAGCGTCCGTTGCCGAATTGAGCTCATTGATATAGGTATCGCTATTCTTGACCGACGGAAATCTTGGAACAGGATTCTTAGCTCCACTTTCAATGAACTCCTCATAGAGCGGATTCGCAGCCTTCAGTTCTTCGTTATTAATAAGGGATGATCTGGATGCTTCATTTTGAAATCTGGAATCTATGAACGTCATTCCTTCATCAGAATGTATCCATTTGATAAAATCCCACGCGCCCTCCTTGTTGTTTGCGTTTTTAGGGATGATGAAAATACTGGACGTAATCGTCTGTATCCCTTCCAGTTCAGGCCGCTCTTCCCAATAAGGGAGGCCAAACACGCCAAAGTCATCCAAATTATAGCCATTGCTTGTGATCAGATTTGTAAGATACATCCCATCAATTCTAAGCGCCTGTTTGCCAGTAAACAGCGGATCCTCCGAAGTAGACTTGGCCGTACCATAGGAAGCTATAAACTGTTGAACTTTCTCTTTTCCCACAGCATCCATATATTCAAGCATGTATTGATAAGCTGCAATCACAGCCTCTTCGTCACACGTTATGGTCTGTCCATCTTCACTGATCCAAGTAGCACCAAAATTATTGGCTAATGTCAGGAAATCCACCGGCGTGGGATCATTGATCCATGGCCATCCAAGCTGAATTATATTCCCTTCTTCGTCAAACTTCGTCAGCTTGATTGCCACATCCATCAACTCTTCCATAGTTTCTGGGAGTTCGGTAATTCCTGCCTCGTCCAATGCTGCCTTATTATAATAAACCATATTGCTCATTGCATTTAATGGAAGGCCGTACAGTTCTCCTTCATATTCGCATAGTTGCATTGCCGCATTATTAAATTCAGAAGTATCGAATCCATCTCTTTCAATATACGGTGTTAAATTCTCTACAGCCCCTGAGGATGCTAATCCCGAAACGTTCACATCGATAATATCAGTGATATCAGGTCCTGAAGTGCCCGCCATTCCAGCCGTCTGTTTCTGCATATCGCACATAGTACCTTTTACAAAATACTTATCCTGAGATGAATTATACAGATCAATCGCCTCCAAGATTGCCTTTTCTTCATCTCCTCCCCAAAGATACCAAAATTCAACTGTCTCTCTGTCTCCGGCAATCTCCACATCACTGGCTGTGACACTCTCTTCTCCACTCCCCGAAGCTTCTGGATCCGAATCTGACGCCCCTGCATTTTCTCCTTCGTTCGCTCCCGCACAGCCAACAAGCCCCACCAATACAGAAATTATCAACGCTATTGCAATCCATAAACCAAACCTCTTCTTCATACATACCTCCTTTTTAACTATACCCACTTAACTTCGTTCCTCTTCCATCTCCAAGAGCATAGCCAATCCTTGCATGATCGGAATCGCACACCAGCCTGTATATGCTGAATATTTGCCGCCTTCGTCGATGGGATTGTTTTGATCAGCCCTTCCATCCCATTCTTTTGTCTTCACATTGTAGGCTCCTCTCCATGCTCCTTCCAACACTTCTCCTTCTGAATAGCACTGAATTGATACCAAGAAATCAGCCAGTGATAATGCAGCATCCTTATATCTCTTTTCCCCAAACGCTTTTGCCGCTGCTGCAAGCCCCATCAGGGCAAACCCTTCTGTATAGACCAGGTCACACAGCTCCGGCCTGGTCTGCAAATCAGAGCCCTTTCCAACTTCTTCCGGCATACAGTTTACAATTGCTCCTCCTGCATCCTGAAGTTTCAAGATATAGGAAGCAGCTCGCTCCGCCGCATCTCGATAGATTTCCTCTTTTGTTTCCATGTATACAATACTGAAAATATATACAGCAATTGCCGCTTCTGATGAAGCCGGTCTCCAATCTTCGCACCGGTTTAACTCATAAGATGTCGTCATTCTTCCATTTTCTTTCTGCAAACCAATGGCATATGCCAAAGCCCTTTTTCCAGCCTCTATATACTTCATATTTCCGGTTCTTTTACCACAAAGTATCAGCCCGCCGCCAAGCCATAGGACAAAACAAGGGCCTTTACAATCCTCATAAGTACGTCCATCTTTTCTGAGGAAAAAGCCTTCCGGGCATTGAATTCCCGCCCAATAATCAGCCAGTTTCACCGCCATATCAAGCATCCTGGAATCCTGATTTTTGTCATAGATCTGCATCATGTATAACAGTATTTTTCCGTTATCATTCTGATACACCGTCTTTGATTGGCTGCTCTTATCAAAATGCTCTTTATGTCCATCCATCAGATAGAATGGAAAAGAACCATACCAAGCGGAATGCACATCTTTCTCCTGTACTCTTTGCAGCCACGCCACTGTAATCTCATACCTCTCCTTCGCCCTTTCTTTATCTCCAAACAGATGTGCATCCGTAAGCAGCTTCGCCAATTCTGTATTTCCATCCGGCCTGACCCAATTGGTTCTAAGTTTCTTATCGATCCGTATCCTTTCATACATTCCATTATAGCCATTAAAAATCGTCAGCATGTGATTCTCTATCCAATCCCAACCCTTTTGAATAGATTTCCGATATTCTTCTGTTCTCATTTTCTCTCCTCCCTTCTATCATTTCCACAAATGTCCTTGTAATCAACTGCGGCCGCGTAATAGCCGAGCCTACCACAACGCTGAAGGCACCAAGTTCTATTACTCTCTTCGCTTTCTTAGGCGTATCAATATTCCCTTCTGCAATCACATGATGCTCCACTCTCTCAAGAATATTTCTAAGAATTAGGAAATCATCCTCGCAAAGCTGCCTTCCTTTGCTTTGCTTTGTATACCCGACCAGTGTTGTGCCAATAAAATCAAACCCCAGTTCATCTGCCCGAATCGCTTCTTCCACAGTAGAACAATCTGCCATAAGCAACTGTTCTGGATACCTATGCTTGATTTCTCCCAAAAAATATTCTAGCGCCTTCCCCTGTGGCCTCCTGTTCATAGTAGCGTCAACTGCTATAATTTCTGGATTCGCACGCATCAGTTCATCGATTTCTGCCATCGTCGGCGTGATATATACCTCGCTATCCGGATATTCCCTCTTAATAATCCCGATAACTGGCAGATCCACTCTGGCTTTGATTTCCATGATATCCTCCGCCGTGTTGGCCCTTATTCCCGCCGCTCCACCTTCCTTTGCAGCCAAAGCCATCCGCCCCATAATAAAAGATGAGTGCAACGGCTCATTCGGCAATGCTTGACATGAAACAATTAGTTTTCCCCTAAGGCTTTCTATACTATTCATCTGTTGTCGCCTCCAACTGTCTTAATCTTAAAACCGTTGTTCACTATTTTCAATATGTTGTAACTATACAGAATTTACTTTCACGCTTTTTGAAATTTTGCATAATAATATCATTGTTTATAAGTATTTTTTCGTCATTTTATTCAGAAACCAGATTTTTCTTTCACATTTTTACAGGAACTCATTTTATACTTTCAATAATCACAGGTTCAAAATTTTCTTTTACATTTTATGCATAAATATTCTCCCTTTATTAATACTGCCATTTTCCACCAAACAGCAGCATTGCTTTTTAACAATCTCTCTCTTATAAATGAAAAATAATTATACTTGCTAAAAGAAGAGCGCTTTTCGAGCACAAATAATGTCAGCGGAAATGAAAAAGACGTTTTTCTCACAATAAAATCTAACTGAATAAAGAAAAATCGAATGAAAATAAAGATGGCAGATTATATTTATTCTGCGGAATAATCAAGAAAAATCTTATAAACGCTAGCCAGTATAGAAAAATCAAAAAAGAAACGCAGATCCAAACACGATCTGCGCTTCTTTTCCTTACTATTCAAAAAATGTGCATCTGGAGCATTCTCCCCATCACTCAGCGTTCTTTCTCCAGCTATACTTTTTCAGCAGTTCCTGGTAGGGCTCAAAGAAATCACAATTTTCAAACCGGAACGATTCCGGCAAGCTGAGAATTTCCTCGCGGCTCAGTTCCTGCAGGGCTGGCTTCAGGATATATTCTTCCTCCAGCCGGTACAGCAGGCCGCGCAGCTGGAACTGCAATTCATATTTCAGATCTTTGGACAGGTTGTCCGTATATTTGCTGCCGATCTCGTCCATGAGTTCATCCGCAAGCTTCATCTGGCTGCGATGAGACCACACGGAACGGATCTTATTCGTAAAGCGGATCCAGGGCGTGTCGTTTTTCGGGAAAGCCACTCCCATCCACTGGGAATCCTTATAACTCCACAGCGTCCAGGACAGCCTGTACTTCCGGAACAGTTCCAGGTTCTCTTCGATCAGCTGCATGGAAAAAGGAATGTCATCCCGCCTGATATCAATGCCCGCTTCTCCGCACAGGGCAGGCCTCCCAAAGCGTTCCCGCAGCTTGTCAAATTTGGACAGCTGTTCTTCTTCTATGCGTACCCTCTTAGCTGCATCATAATCCTTTTCCATCAGGCTTTCATCCCATACCGTGGGATAGAAATGGAAAGTCAGGGCCGTCTGCTCATCATCCGGCAGCTGTATATCCGTGAAATCCATGGAAAAGAAATCACCCTCTATGAAAAGAATGTGATTCGGATCTACCTGCCGGATCGCTTCCGTCACCTTCTCATAGAAACGGTTCAGCATCCCCTCTCTCTTCGGCATCAAAAACGGCTCGTTGAGCAGATCATATCCCAGCAGATAGGTTTCCTCCCGGTATCTTGCCGCAATCGCCTTCCACAGTTCCGCAATCTGATCGAGGAAAACCCCGTAATGCCAGAATTGCGGGATCCCGGTCAGATTATCGGAATGCCAATCCGGGTTCTGCCCGCCCGGCGTCGTATGCAGATCCGGCAAGAGGAAAATCTCATGCTTATGGCAGAATTCCAGCAGCCTGTCCAGATACCTGAATCCTTCCTGCTTATATTCGCCCGGATTCTCGTCATCAATAAACAGCCTGTAATTAAAGGGCACCCGGATCAGGTTCACGCCCGCTTCTTTCAAGAACACAAAATCCACATCCGTCATGAAATTCATCACAAAGGATTCAAAAAAAGCTGCGGCATCTTCCTCTCCCAATACCTGGGCAAAGGTATCCCGGATCTGCTTATCCGTTCCAGGCATGCCCACCATGAAATGCTCCATGTTCAGCCAGCTTCCCACTCCCAGGCCGGAGAAAAGGATCGGCTCGTTCCTGAAAATAAATTCTTTTCCTTCTACTCTCACAAAATCCATCGTTACAAAGTTCCTCTCTATGTCATTCTTTCATCGCTGCACTTTTCATGCGGCGCGCCTCCCGCGCCGCATGGCCTTACAGCACAAGGTCCGCAAGATGTCCATCTCTTACAAAAACAGGGATGAAATCAATCGGCGCCTCGCAGTCGATCTGTCTGCCTCCTTCGTAGACCTCTGTCCCGTTCAGAACGCGCCATTTTCCAGCCGGCAGATAAACCTTTCTGGAACGCTGCTTCTCATACAGGATCGGCGCAACCAGAATATCCGGCCCGAACATGTACTCATCCTCAACTTCCCAGCAGCGCGCATCTTCCGGGAAATCATAGAACAGCGGGCGCATCAGGGGCGTGCCTTTTTCATGAGCCTGCGTCATCAGTTCTTTTACATAAGGGCGCATCTTCTCACGCAGGAACAGATACTTCTTGCAGATCTCATAGACCTCTTCTCCGTAGCTCCAAACCTCGTTCTCCGCTCCGCTGATGGCTTTGCCGCCTCCCGTGGTTCCCAAAGGCTCCTTGAACGGTTCGCGGAAGCCGTGCAGACGGAATACGGGGCAGAACGCGCCGAATTCAAACCATCTGACGAGCACTTCCTTGAAATTTTCATCATATATATTGCCTCCATGGAAGCCGCCGATATCCGTGGTCCACCAGGGTATTCCGGCAAGCCCCATGTTCAGGCCGGCCGCCAGCTGGTTTCTGAGCGCGCGGAAGCTGGAATCAATATCCCCGGACCATACGAGGGCTCCATATCTCTGGCTTCCTGCCCATGCGCAGCGCAGCAGGTTCACGATATTCTTCTGCCCAGCTGCCTCCATTCCCTCATAGGCCATCCTGGCATATTCCTTGGGATAGATATTCCCGATCTCCAGGTCGGAGCCAAGGAAGAAACGATGGTTGCTGTATTCATAATTGGTCAGTTCCGGTTCCGCCTCATCCAGCCAGAAAATGCGTACGCCGTCCTCATAATAATTCTTCCTGATCTTATCCCAGACAAAGGCTCTCGCATCCGGATTTGTGGTGTCAATAAAAGCCGCCTCGCCCAGCTGGTACATCCGCTTGCCGAAGTCGTTCCGGGTAAGATACCCCAGTTCTTCCATCTCTTTATAATTCTCGCTCTCCTGATCCACGGTGGGCCAGATGGATACCATCAGTTTGATTCCCATCCCCTCCAGTTCCTCCACCATGGCTTTCAGATCCGGCCAGTAATCCTTATCGAATTTCCAGTCGCCTTGATGCGGCCAATGGAAATAGTCCGCCACGATCACATCAATCGGAAGGCCTCTGCGCTTGTATTCCCTCGCCACCTCCAACAGTTCTTCCTGGGTCTGATAGCGAAGCTTGCACTGCCAGAATCCCATTCCATAATCTGGCATCATAGGCACCTTGCCCGTGGCATCGGCATATGCCTCTTCGATCTCGGCGGGCGTATCCCCTGCGGTGATCCAATAATCCATCTGTCTGGTGGAATGTGCGATCCATTCCGTCAGGTTCTTTCCGAAGGTGACGCTTCCGATCGCCGGATTGTTCCAGAGCATTCCATAGCCCTTATTGGACAGGGCAAAGGGAACGCTGGCCTGGGAATTCCTGTGCGCCAGTTCCACCACACAGCCCTTCATATCCAGATAAGGCTGCTGATACTGGCCCATACCGTAGATTTTTTCCCCATCCTTGGGCTCGAACCGCACCGTCAGCTTGTAATTCTCCGTTCCGGAAATCGGCGTAAAAGTACGCGGCGAGATCTCCAGCGCGCTGTTGAACTCTCCTTCCACCTCTTCGCGGAACCGGTTCCGGTCATATTCCTCCAGAAGCAATTCTCCCTTCTGGTTATAAAATTTCAGCTTGCCTGTCACCATCAGTTCACAGCGAATGTTTCCGTTGACAAGTACGGCGCTTTTCCCGTCCGTCTCCGCCTTCGCCTCCACTTCCTTCGCCGGAAGCAGCGCATTCTGATCCCCGTCCTCCATAAACGCATGGTTCTGCGTTGCACGCACGCGCAGGCTGTTCTTCCCCCACGGCTCGATTAAGAGCAGTTCCTTGTCCTGCCTGCGATAAATCTTATTCCCAGTCACCCAAATCATTGCGTTCTTCCTCCTTCTTTTTAATTCTGTAAAGCAGATTTACATCCATCTCCAAACACGAGGATAATTTACCCACTATAATTTAATTATAAGAATAATTATGCTCTATTTCTTCCCGTTTTTTGACCAGATTCTATAAAATATTGACCTTTCCGTCTTCATATAAACGTTTGTCCTTATTGGTTTTGCTTAAATTGCGAAATCAAACAGGCTAATTTGGTTGGATTCCGGCAGATCTCCCAGCAGATTCAAAGAAGCCATCAGATCTACCACCGTCTTGGAGACCTTCGTCCTTTCCCGGAAGTCATCTTTGGACAGGAAGGGACCGTCCTTCGCCGCCTCTACGATCGCGTCCGCCGCCCTCTCCCCAAGCCCGTCAATGCTGCTTAAAGAGGGCATAATTTTGTCCCCTTCGATCTGAAAGTTCCTTGAATGGGCGCGGAAGATATCTATGGGCACGAATTCAAAGCCCCTGGCATACATTTCCTGCACCACCTTCATATCCTTTGCCGTATCCTGTTCTTTCTTGGAAAGGCTGTCCGCACGCCGCTTATAATCCGCAATCACGCTTTCCAGATGCGCCCTTCCTTGACACATCAGTTCATAGGAAAAGGCGGATGCGCGGATGCTGAAATACGCCGCATAATATGCCAGCGGGTAATTCACCTTACAGTAGGCGATTCTCCAGGCCATCATCACATATGCCGCCGCATGGGCCTTAGGAAACATGTATTTAATCTTTTTACAGGACCAGATATACCAATCCGGAACGCCGGCCGCCACCATGGCTTCTTCCATCTCAGGCTTCAGCCCTTTTCCTTTTCGGACACTTTCCATGATGGAGAAGGCCAGGCTGCTCTCCACCCCCATTCCGATCAGATAGATCATGATATCGTCACGGGTACAGATCGCCGTGGAAATCGTCGCCTTTCCTTCCTTAATCAGGGTCTGGGCATTTCCAAGCCACACATCCGTTCCATGGGCCAGCCCTGCGATACGGACCAGATCGGAAAAAGAGGTCGGTTTGGTATCCAGAAGCATCTGCATGGCGAATTCTGTTCCAAACTCCGGAATTCCCAGCGCTCCCAGCGGACATCCATCAATATCCTCCGGCATGATCCCAAGGGCGCTCGTATTCTGGAACAGAGACATGACCTGCTTGTCGTCCAACGGGATCTTGGTGGGATCCAGCCCGGTCAAATCCTGAAGCATGCGGATCATGGTCGGATCATCGTGTCCCAGAATGTCCAGCTTCAGCAGGTTATGGTCGATGGAATGATAATCAAAATGGGTGGTCACGATGTCCGTTGTCATATCGTTGGCGGGATGCTGCACCGGGGTAAAGGAATTGATCTCCTCCCCCAGCGGGAGCACGATGATGCCGCCCGGATGCTGGCCGGTGCTCCTGCGGATCCCTGTGCAGCCGGTCACGATCCGGTTGATCTCACAGGCGCGTTTCTTCGTGCCACGTTCCTCGTAATAGTTTTTCACATAGCCGAAGGCCGTCTTATCCGCCAGCGTGCCGATGGTTCCCGCACGGAACGTCTGTCCGGCGCCGAAAATCACTTCCGTGTATTTATGCGCCTTACTCTGATACTCGCCCGAGAAATTCAGGTCAATATCCGGTTCCTTATCTCCCTTGAACCCGAGGAAGGTTTCAAAAGGGATGTCAAACCCGTCTTTTTTCAGCAGTTCCCCACACACCGGGCATACCTTATCCGGCATATCACAGCCGGCGCGGCCCGCATAGGCCTTCACATCCGGAGAGTCGAATTCACTGTAATGGCATTTCAGGCAGTAATAATGCGGGCTCAGGGCATTTACCTCTGTGATGCCTGCCATATTCGCCACAAAGGAGGAACCGACGGAACCTCTGGAGCCCACCAGATAACCGTCCTCCACGGATTTCCACACCAGCTTCTGGGCGATGATGTACATCACCGCGAATCCATTCTTGATAATGGAATTCAGTTCCTTCTGCAGACGCTCTTCCACGATGGAAGGCAGATTCTCCCCGTACAGTTCATGCGCCTTATTATAACAGATATCCGTCAGCGTCTTATCGCTGTCCGGAATGACAGGCGGACATTTATCCGGCCGGACCGGCGAGATCGTCTCAATCTGATCCGCGATCAGGTTGGTATTGGTAATGACCACCTCTTCCGCCTTGTCGCTTCCGAGATACTGAAATTCCTCAAGCATCTCTTCCGTAGTCCGAAGGTATAATGGAGCCTGATTATCGGAATCCTTGAATCCTTTTCCAGCCATGATGATCCGCCGGTATACCTCATCCTCCGGATCCAGGAAATGGACGTCGCAGGTCGCTACTACAGGTTTGTTGTATTGTTCTCCCAGCGCCACGATCCGGCGGTTGATATTCCTGATATCTTCCATGGACTGCACGGCGCGGATTTTCTCATCCTCCACCATGAACGCATTGTTCCCAAGGGGCTGGATTTCCAGGTAATCGTAGAACGAAACGATCCGGGCAATGTCCGCGTCAGATTTCTCGTCCAGAAGGGCGCGGTACAGTTCTCCCGCCTCACAGGCGCTCCCCAGGATCAGCCCTTCCCGGCACTGCATAAGCAGGCTCTTCGGAATCCGCGGCCTTTTGGCATAAAAGGTCAGATGGGACTCTGAGATCAGCCGGTAAAGGTTTACACGCCCCGTATTGTTCTTCGCCAGGATGATGGCATGATAGGTGGGGAGGCGTTTGACGATATCCGGATTGGAATCCCCCAACGCATTGACTGCATCCAGGGTATCCTTTCCATCCTCCTCCAGCCTTTTTAGGAAACGTAAGAAAATCTCTGCCGTCGCTTCTGCATCATCCACAGCCCTGTGGTGATTTTCCAGAGAAACACCCAGGGTTTTTGCCACCGCATCCAGCGTATGCTTCGCCTGATGGGGCAGCAGCACGCGGGCAAGCCCCACCGTATCCACATAGGTATAATCAAAGGGAAGGGACTGCCTTTTCGCATTTTCCCGGATAAAACTGGTGTCAAATCCCGCGTTGTGCGCCACCAGCACCGTGCCTTCGCAGAAAGCAAAAAACTTCGGAAGCACCTCTTCAATGAGCGGGGCGTCCATCACCATCTCGTCATTGATGCTGGTGAGCTTCTCGATTTCAAAAGGGATCGGCGTCTGGGGATTCACAAACGTGGAAAACCGATCCACGATCTGCCCGTCTTCCACTTTCACGGCGCCGATTTCTATGATCCGGTTCTTCACCGGGGAAAAACCTGTGGTTTCGATATCGAATACCACATAGCTGCCTTTCAGGGACTGCCCTTTTGCATTGGTCACAATTTCCCTCAGGTCATCCACCAGGTAGGCTTCCACTCCATAGATTACCTTGAAGAAATCATTCCTGTCCGGGTTCTCGTCCCCCGCTTCCTGGCGCTTTTTCTTTTCCGCCTTCCACAGATCGTCCACCAGATGGTTCGCATCCGGGAAGGACTGCACCACGCCGTGATCTGTGATCGCGATCGCCGGATGCCCCCACTGATAGGCGCGCTTTACGATATCCTTCACTTCAGAGACGCCGTCCATATCGCTCATCTTGGTATGGCAGTGCAACTCCACCCGCTTGCGCAGGCTGTGATCCTGGCGCTTGGTGGTAAAATCACTGATTTTCTTCACGCCCACGATGGAGCCGATGGTCAGTTCACTGTCAAATTTGTCGATCATCGTGATACCCTTGAGTTTCACGAACACGCCCGGCTTGATGCCCTCGCAGATCTCCGCCACCTGGTCGTTCCGGGCGAACATCTTGATCGTAAACGTGTCGGTAAAATCCGTCACATCAAAGATCAGAATGGTACGTTCATTCTTGATTTCTCTCTTATCCAGGTTCAGAATCTTGCCCCGGAGGGTCACCTCGCCCATCTCGCCAACGATGTCCTCCATGGGAATCGCTTCATCTTCAAAATCCCTTCCATAGATCACATCCGGATTATCCGAACGTTTCACAGGACGGAAAGAATCTCCATCCTGGCGTCCTTTTCCCTTAAAGCGCCCAAAGGATCCCGTCTTCTTTCCGGGAAACCGTCTCTCTCCTGCCCCCTCCCTGGGTGCAGCGTTCCCCTGGCCGTGCGCAGGGGCGCCCGCGGCGTTCCTGACACTTCCTCCGGTTCCAACTCCCGCCGCAGCCTCATCCGGCATCCCGTCAATGCCCGGCGCGCCGGCGCGCGCCGCCTGGGCCCCCATTCCTGCAAGATAGGCCTCATAAGCTGTATCCGCCTGCGGGCTGCTGGGCCGTTCTCCTGCAAACGCATCCGCCGCGCCTGCTCCCAAAGCGGACTGCGCTGCCGCGCCTGCTGCCGGGATATCCGCTCCCGCCGCATACTCCGCCCCGGATGCGCCACCGCGGATGCGCGACGCGATTTCCGCCACCCGTCTTGCGATCAGGCGTTCATCTTCTTCCTTAAACCGCCCTGTCTTCGCCTCTTTATAATCAAAATATACGATCATGGGAAGGCCGCAGCGCTCATGGAACACCTTTTCCAGAATATCCGCCAGTTCCTCACTCTTTCCCCGGATCAGGGACGTATCTTCCAAAAGAAGATGCATCCTGCCCTCCTCCGGAAAGGTGATCTCAGCATTTTTGAACATGCTGTAGAGCAAATGGCTGTAGCGCGACAGTTCCAGAAGGATGCTGTCCTTATACAGTTCCAGCAACGTTTCCTGATTGTACTGGGAAGACAGGCTGAACTTCTCATGGATCTTGATGGTCACATTACAGCCCGCGAAAAGCTGCTTCTTGATCTCCTTCTCCACGGCGAACACATCCGCCTTCTGGATCAGCCTTTCGCTGCTGATATACACGCGGATGAAATCCTTCATCCGCGTAGCCGTCACCCGTTCCACCCTCGCCTGGGCGAACAGATCTTTTCTCTTTCCCTCCAGTTTCAATGCAGGAAATACGTCAAAAAAGGCTTTTGCCATTCCATCCTCCCATTCGTTCTTACGCTTCCCAATGCAGAAGTTCTTCCCGCAGCACGTTCAGAAGTTCCTCTTCCGGCACTTTGCGGATGATCTCTCCCTTTTTGATCAGGAGGCCTTCACCCACGCCGCCCGCAATGCCGATGTCCGCTTCCTTTGCCTCTCCCGGCCCGTTCACCGCGCAGCCCATCACTGCCACCTTCACGCCGTCCAGAGGGATATCCGCCACCATAGCCTCCACCTGATTGGCAAGTCCGATCAGATCGATCTTCGTCCTTCCACAGGTCGGGCAGCTGACCACCTCGATCCCGCCTTTACGCAATCCAAGCGTACGAAGCAGCAGCTTCGCCGTTTTCACCTCTTCCACCGGATCTCCGGTCAGAGATACGCGGATGGTATCCCCGATCCCTTCGTACAGAATGATGCCCATTCCAATGGAGGACTTGATGTTTCCGCTCCAGAGCGTACCCGCCTCTGTGATCCCCACATGGAGCGGATAGGACGTTTCTTTCGCCAGGAGTTCATGCGCCTTTATGCACATGAGCACATCGGAGGATTTAATACTGATCACCAGGTTCGTATAATCCAGGTCTTCTATCATCCTCACTTTATCCAGCGCGCTTTCCACAATTCCCTCTGCGGTCACTCCCCCGTACTTCTCCACAAGCTGCTTTTCCAGGGAACCGCTGTTGACGCCCACACGGATCGGAATGTCCCGTTCCTTCGCCACCTTCACCACGGCCGCCACATTCTCCCTGGAACCGATATTGCCCGGGTTGATGCGGATCTTATCCGCCCCATTCTCCATGGCCGCAATCGCCATTTTATAGTCAAAGTGAATATCCGCCACAAGGGGGATATGGATCTGCTTCTTAATCTCCGCCAGCGCCTTCGCCGCCTCCATGGTGGGCACCGTGCACCGCACGATCTCACAGCCGGCTGCCTCCAGCCGCAGGATCTGCGCCACCGTGCCTTCCACATCCTCCGTCCTCGTATTGGTCATGGACTGTATCAGTATGGGATTGCCCCCGCCGATGACCCTATCTTTGATCCTGACCGTCTTCGTATGATCCCTGTACATAATCCGCTTCCTTTCCCCGCATAATTTCTCACAGCTTCTCTGACAGCCCGCTTCCTTTTTTCAAATTCATGCTGTCACCCCCGACACATCCCTGCCGCTGCCGGGCCGCCTTTTCTGCGTCCATTATACCCCGCGGCTTTCCGTTTGGCAACCAGAGACAAAAGCGTTTAGGATGAGCTGTAACGGCCCCCATTCATCCATGCTCTGTTTAAACACCTATATTGGATTTGCACATTCTATAGAAAAAGACAGCCCTGTTTCGCTTTGAGTCTTTCAACGTTTGCGTCTTACAGGACTATCTTTTCTATGTCTGGAATAAAATAAGTATTATCTGTCTGGGCTTTATTCAAAAAAGCACCAGCTGAATCAAGAAAATAGCCAGCAGATGTGCCGGATAATAGATGTAGAAAAACCATTTGGAGATTTTCGGGTTCACATTAGTATGGATGTAAATGAATGGCAGCGCCAGCAGGGCAAAAATTTCAAATCCGATCGCGTGTCCGCCGATTTTCAGCGCCAGCGGGTCTTCCATATATCCATTCAGCGCAGGCAGATAGGTGATGGTATAGATCAGAGCGCCCAGCCAGGGTTTATTTCTGCAGAGATAAAAAATCAGCATCAGGATGAGGCCCGTCATAGCATAATCAAAGTTCACCAGGTTCAGAAGAAGAAGTCCTAGAATGAACAGCCACCATTTCTTCTCTTTGAAGCCCCAGGTGGCCAATAAGCTCACGAGCAGGGTGAAGAAGATATTCAGGTTGAAAATGTTTCCCACAAAGTCATCCGCATTGAACGCCAGAATCCAGAAGGGCTGGGAAATCAGCGCGAATGCCGCGAGGCGAAGCGCATATTTTTTGATGTCATGGGTATAGAGCATCCCCACCGTCATACAATAGCAAAACAGAGGAAACGCGATCCTTCCTATCCACCTGAACGCTGGATATTCCGGAAAAAACGCCCCGCCGATATGGTCAACCGTCATAGCAAGGATGGCGATCACCTTGATAAAATTGGTATCCAGATTGGTTTTCAGCTTTGGTTCCTGCATGCGTGCAATTCCCCCTTTGATGTTTTTCTTTCTCAGTTCACACAGGGAGATATTTTACCATGCAGATGGGTGGATCGCAAGGGATGGATATGGGTGGCTGGGGTAGGAAGTACCATATTTACAAAATCGATCGAATAGTCACCAAAAATCGTTTAGATTTTTTCCCTGTGTACTAAACCCGACCACTTTGCTGGAAAACCGAATTTTAATTTTTTCCTCTGCAAGTTCAAGATGCAGGATACGGAATAGTGGAAACAGGCTTCTTTTGATTTTCATTCGCTAGATGCTGCTCAATGCTATTCGGCCGCACACGTTCAGCTTTTTGTGTCTCCTCGAAGCAACGCGACCAACAGCGCCGTGTCAGTCAGGCCAAAATATCCAAAAGAATAATGTCCCTTCCAAAGCAGTGTGCCATAGACTGGCGCTTTTAGAACCTCATTTTTTTCCAGCAGAGCCGAAAGGGCGGAAATCATCTCATGGGTTGCCCGGCTCAGGTGCGCAGGATCGGGTCGCAGTCTCTCACTGTCTTCATCCAACAGCGCTTCCACTGGGAAGAATTCTTCCAAAAAATATCCGCAGTGAGGGCAGCGAGCAGTGTATTCCATTTGCGGGAACCACTTGCCTTTGCTCAGCGGCAACGGTTGGCCGCACTGGGGGCATACCCAATACCGGTGAAATACGCTCCGACGGATCGCTACTAAAGGTACAAGCAGGAAAAACGGGCAGACAAGAATCGCCAGAAGCCAGTAGACATCCTCCGTCCTGGCCATCATAGCAAGACTGGCCATAGCCACCACAAGCATAAGCAGCGGAATCCACCAGCAACGGCGCACGGCAGCTTTATTTGCAGCTTTGTATGTCGCATTATATTCGGATCCCATAAATTCCAGATTTTCCGCAAAATTATCTACAATCTTCACCAGATCGTCCGGATCATCTGTCTCATCCCAGTCAAATTCTTCGTACAATCTGTCCTGGAGCAGAAGCTGGGCGCATTTTTCCCGAATGCGCACCTCACCCCGGGAGAGTGTAACGGTTATCTGCCCGTTTTTATAAGCAGCCGGGTATTGGCATTTTTTCTGAAGGTGCCGGTACAATTTTTCCATATCACACATGGAGAGTCTCCTTTCCGTCTGCGGACGGCTCTGCCGGCAGTCGGCAGAATTTTGATTTTTAGTGGTTAAGAAGCGAACAGCCGTACAACAAACGTAATCCCGGATGCCATGCTGAAAAAGATGTAACCAGCCATAATCACCAAAAAGCATCCTTGCGGAATGTCATCACACGTTACCTCGTGATAGCTTTTTTACAAAATACAAACTCCCCTCCTCATAGCCGTATTCGGACTGGTTACGGGGATTGCGCTTTTCCTCAAACCCGTCTGCTTTCAGCTGATGATGGATCGGCGTATGTTCATCTTCGCTGTAAAGCACATGGATCAATTCTCCCTGTGTTCCCAATGTGTCCGCAAGGTACCTGTGGGTTTGATGCACTATATCTTTGGAGTATTCAGACAGCGTAAGGATTGGGATCACAATCTTCTCCTTGTGAAACAGACCTGCCTTTTGAAACGAATACTGCATCAGCCCGATGCCAATCCCATCATCCATGATTTCGTAGGCGATTGCATCGCGTTCAGAAGGCTCGCGCAGCTCCCGTTCTGTTTCCAGTATCATACGCCATCTCATGTTTTCGGGGCATATCTCTTTGATACACTGTTCAAGCTGCTGGATGCTTTGAAGTTCTTTTAATGTAATCACAAAGATTTCCTCCCATCATATTTTCGTCAAAACAAAACCAGGAATAAATAAAAATAGTCCTATGTCACAGACTGCTCAACAGGCAGACGGACACAGGACATAAAGTGAGCCCAAAACAGCTGCCTTTGCCATATCACAAGATTTAATTGGCAACAGTGCAGCGAATGAAGTATCAATTTTTGTGTTTGTTCTTTCGGATAAAAGTTATCCATAAAAGTTCCTCTCCCACAATTCAATCAATTTTATTACATCATAAATAGCGGAAATTTTAAATACAGTACCCTTTTGCTTCAATTCGCAGTACCCCTTTGATTTCCGAACGGATTATGAATTTATCACAAAATCATCCATGCGAACTATCATTAAAAAACGAAACCGTTAAAACAGAAATCAAAGAAAATATAGCCCATATCATTACAATAGTTAAAGCGAGTAAGAAGCCTTTAACCTCTTACCCGCTTTTTGTCGCAACCTGTCTGCCAGCCGTTACGTTAATTTGTTTTCAATACTGTCTTAACGATGGTTGACTTTTCCCTTTGCTCCTTTTATAAAATATCCCTTCTGTTTCTTATTCTTCTTCCGCCCGGATGAATACCTGCATCTCGCCCTCGCCTCTGTTGGCCCAGGTGAAATAAGGAATCCACTGAAGCTTCACAGCTTCATAGGCAGGTTTGCGGTATACATGGTACAGGCCGCCTGCTTCCTCCGCTTTCATGCGAAGTCCGTCTGTGGTGATGCCCACCATCGGAATGCCCACCTTATCCGTCATGGATGCTTCCGGGTTCGGCTCTGCAGCCAGTTTGCACAGATGCAGGCCCTTTCCGTTATCCGCTTCTTCCATACAGTAAACAATAGGCCCTCTCATCAGCGCCACTTTTCCGATATCTTCTCTCACCCTGCTGTCGGCAGCCAGGACGCGCACTTCCATGGGGAACTCCAGTTCCAGCTTATCGCCGTCCTTCCAGGTTCTCTTCAGATAGAGATATCCATCCTTCACATCACTGCCGTCTTTAGCGCCTTCTTTTCCATCCACCGTATAGGAAGCACACCAATCAGGGATACGCAGGGCCAGCGTGAACTCTGTTTCTTCCTCCGCCTTGATCTCAACCGTTACCTTGCCGTTCCAAGGGAAGCCGGAGGTGATGCGGATATCCACCTTTTTCCCGCCGAATTCCTCTTCCAGAACGCTTCCCATGTACAGATGCACATACAGCGTATCCTCAGACTGGGTATATGCATAAGAGGCGATGGAACTCAACAGCCTCGCGATATTGGGAGGGCAGCATGCGCAGCCGAACCATTTCTGGCGTACAGGCTTTACATGGAACTTGCGTTCATCCTTGTGGCAGGCCTCAGGCAGGCACTCCAGCGGATTCACATAGAAGAAGCTCTTTCCATCCAGCGCCATGCCACTCAGAACGCCGTTGTAAAGGGCGCGCTCCATCACGTCCGCATATCTGCTGTCCGCCTTGATCTGAAGCATTCTTCTGGCGAAGAACACCAGGCCGATGGCCGCACATGTCTCCGAATAAGCGGTATCATTGGGAAGATCATAATTGAAGGAGAACGCTTCGCCCATATGGGTAGCTCCAATGCCGCCGGTGATATACATCTTCTTATCCGTGATGTTCTCCCACAGCTTCTCACAGGCCGCATAGAGACTTTCATCCTTCGTCAGCCTGGCCACATCCGCCATGCCTGAGTACAGATAGACCGCACGCACCGCATGGCCCACAGCCTCATCCTGCTCCCGCACCGGAAGATGTGCCTGGTTATAAGCATAGCGCTGTTCCTCTTCATGGCCCTCCTTCACCCGGGAAGGATCCTCCTGGTCATAATAATAGGGCCTCGTTCCTCTCTGATCCACGAAGAAACGGCTGAGATTCAGATATTTTTCATCGCCCGTCTGCTCATAGAGGCGCACCAGGGCCATTTCCGCGATCTCATGGCCGGGATACCCCTTCTTCTTGCCTTCCTCCGGCCCGAAGCAGGAAGCGATATAATCCGCATACCGCTCCGCCGCGCGCAGCAGCTTATCCTTGCCTGTGGCCTGATAATAAGCCACAGCCCCTTCGGTCAGGTGGCCGAAGCAGTACAATTCGTGATTGTCCTTCAGATTGGTGAAAATCTTATCCTGGTCGCTGATAATATAATATGTATCCAGATAGCCGTTCTCCAGCTGCGCTGCACAGACGATATCGATGGCCTCGTCAGCGGTAGCCTCCAGTTCCGGATCCGGATGCTGGGTCAGGGAATACCCCACAGCCTCGATCCATTTGGAAAAATCACTGTCCTGGAACAGGCAGCCATAGAACCGCTCTTCCAGATGATCCATATCCTTGGGAAGCGGCTGGAACTCTAACGGCCATTTCACCGGCTGATAGGAATCCCCCTCTTCCCTTCTCTTCGCATTGAGCCTGCCTGCCACCTTAAAGTTGCGCATGGAAAAACTGGGATCTGCATCCGGGATCCGGTCGTTCAGAGCTTCCCACTGATAAGGGATAACCTCTTTTCTCACCAGCTCCATCTCATTCTTCCAGAACGCATCCGTCACCTGAACCTGTCTCAGGGAAAGGGGCCTGCTGAATTCCTTCTGATCCATTCTTCTCATTCCTCCTTATTTTGTCGCCCGGCCGAAACCATCCTGCGCCGCTTTATTCCCGTTACCTTCACCGGTTGCGCATAAACAATACGTCCAACAGGAAGGCAAACGCCCCGGCCTATAAATTATAACCTTTTTTATATCCTATCAGGCGCGGCCTCCCATTTCCATTGCTATTCCGGAAAAGAACATGTATAATGTGGAAAACGTACCTGTTTCAAAAGGAAAGCTGACACAGGAGATGGAGGGTGCCATGAGCGCTTATTTTCAACTGATGCAAAGGAGACGGATCCATTCCGCCAATTATATCACCATGATCAATCCCACTCCGCATCCGGATCGGATTCTGGAGGAGCACGATATCCTCTATATGCTCGATGGAACCTGGGAAATCGCGGAAGAAGAAGCCAGCAAGGAAGGCAGCCGGGAAAAAAACATCTATTCCATGCGCACCGACGACCTTCTTTTGCTTCCCGCAGGCCGCCATCACTACGGGGCCGGGCTCTGCTCCGCCAATAACAGGCACATGTATATTCATGTAATTCCCCTGGAATGCGAACAAAGCCGGAATGCTTCATTCCCGCCGCAGGAGACGGATACGGGCATGGTGCGGTTTGCCAGTCTGATCCACTGTCAGGACAATCCCCGCATCAAATCCCTTTTCCAGGAAATCATCGCGGAGAGTTGGAGCAGTTCCTCACTGCGCGAAGACAAGCTCTCCCTGCTTCTCAATCTACTGTTGTGTGAACTGGCGCAGCAGCAGGAAAAGCCGGATTCCTCCCTCACGCATTCCCGCAGCATTCTGGATGAGGCTTCACGCCTGATCCAAACCACTCCGCAGAGTTTTTTCACAGGAAAGGAGCTGGCGGATCGGTTCTTCGTCTGCGAACGCACCCTGTCCAATCAATTCAAAAAGGCATACGGGAAAACCCTGTATGCCTATCAGATGGATGTGAAATTGGAAATGGTTCGCCAGTTCCTTCTGGCGCAGCCGGACGTGAAGCTTCATGAAACCGCGCTGAACTTCGGCTTCTGCGATGAATTCCATCTGAGCCGCACCTTCCGGAAGCGCTATGGGATCTCACCCAGCAGGTACCGGGAACTAAACAGCAAATATCGGGAACTAAATGGTACACACCAGGAGCAGAACGGCAAATATCGGGAACCAAACGGTACACACCAGGAGCAAAACGGCATCCACAGGTCATAAAGAGTCCGGCCTGCGGATGCCGCATGCGGATCAGACGTCCGCCTTTTTGTCCCTTATCTAGTGGAAAGGCTGATTCAATCAGTGCTTTCTCAGATCAGCCCGATCAGTTCCGGAAGGCTGCCGTTTTTCGTAAATACCGGAATCACATCCAAAGGCGCCTGAACCGTGATGGTCTGTCCGCCTTCATAGACCGTCCCGTCGTGTACCAGCGTCCAGGTTGCCCCTGCAGGCAGATAGACTTCTCTCTCATAGCTGTCCTCATACAGAACGGGAGCCACCAGAAGATCGCTTCCGAACATGTACTGTTCCTTCATATCCCAGCAGCATTCCTGTTCCGGAAATTCATAGAACATGGGACGCATCACCGGCCGTCCGCAAGTATGGGCCTCGTCCATCACCTTCCGCGTATAGGGCCGCATAGCCTCTCTGAACTGAATGTATTTCACCAGGGTTTCCGTATTCTCTTCCCCGTAGCTCCATACCTCGTTCGCAGCGCCGGTGGGGTTAAGCCGTTCTCCCGCTTTGTTGAAAAGCGGCGTGGAAGGCACCCTGTCCCCATGCAGACGCATCACAGGGCAGAAGCAGCCCCACTCGAACCAGCGCACCAGCAGCTTCCGGAATCCTTCATCATCCGGATTGCCGCCTGAGAAACCGCCGATATCCGTGGTCCACCAGGGAATCCCTGCAATCGCCATGTTCAGGCCGGCGCATACCTGCCTGCGAAGCGTCTCCCAATCAGAATGGATGTCTCCGCTCCATACGAGCGCGCCATAACGCTGGCTTCCAGCCCAGGCGCAGCGCAGGAGGTTCACCACCTCTTTCTGCCCCGCCTTGGTCTGTCCTTCATAGAAGGTCCTGGCAAAGGCCTGCGGATAGAGATTGCCAACCTGGGCGGCAGAGCCCAGATAATACCGGTAGTTGTCAAAATCATATCCCGTAAATTCCGGTTCCGCCTCATCCAGCCAGAACACCTGGATTCCTTTGTCATAATAATTCTTCTTACACTTCTCCCAGACATATTCCCGGGAACGGGGATTCGTAGCGTCGAAAAAGCTGCTGTTTCCATTATAGAGCATGGCGATATCCACGCCCTTTTCTGTCTTTAGCAGAAGCCCCTTCTGCTTCATTTCCTCATAGTTCTCGCTGCGCATATCCACCTGCGGCCAGACGGAAACCATGAGTTCCATCCCCATCTCCTTCAGTTCCTTCACCATGGCGTCCGGATCCGGGAAGAATTCCTCGTCAAACCTGTAATCGCCCATTCTCGGCCAGTGGAAGAAATCGCACACAATCACGTCTACAGGGATATTTCTTCTCTTGTATTCCCTCGCCACTTCCAGCAGTTCTTCCTGGTTCCAATAACGGAGCTTGCACTGCCAGAAGCCCAGGCCATACTCCGGCATAACGGGAGCCGTTCCGGTGGCTGCAGCATATGCGCATTCGATTTCATCCGGCGTATCCCCAGCCGTGATCCAGTAATCCATCTGCTTCGTGCTCTCCGCATACCATTCGGTGGTGTTAGAGCCGAAGCTCACACGGCCGATGGCCGGATTGTGCCATAAAAATCCATATCCCAGATCCGACAGGACAAAGGGCACGCTCGCCTGGGAATTGCGGTGCGCCAGTTCCAGATTGCAGTTCTTCACATTCAGGATATCCTGCTGATACTGTCCCATTCCATAGAGTTTTTCCTTGGGATTGGACGCAAAGGTCACGGTCAGGCGATAATCTCCGCCGATAATGGGCTTGAAAAAGCGGTTCTTCCGATCCAGCGCACCGCCCCTTCCCCTTTCCTTTAAAAGCAGTTCTCCCTTCTGATTATAGAATGCAATATCACAACTTTTGCTCCAATCATCCACCGTCAGAACGGCAGTGATCTTTCCGTTCACAATGCGGGCGGTGTATTCCTCCACCTGGATCTGCGCTTCCGTCTCCTTTGCGGGAAGCAGCGCATAATCCGTATCCTCCAATTCTCCCAGCACCGTAGAGCGGACGCGGAAGCTGTTCTCTCCCCAGGGCTGGATGGAAAGCACTTCGCCATCCCAACGATAGACGAGCGCGTTTCCTTCCTGACTCATCGTATACATTCTGTTACCCTCCTTTTATCTTAACGTTTTTTCTATTTTACTCACTTTTTATTCTAATTTCTTTACGAATATTGACCGTTTTCTCTTATATCCTGACCTTTTCTATATTTCTGCGGGGTAACATGATAATATTTCCCGAATTCCGTGGTAAAATAGTTCCCGCTGCCAAAGCCCACATCCAGAGCGATCTTTCCCACCGGATCATCCGTTTCCATCAAAAGCCGTTCTGCCTTCTGCAGGCGCACCCTCTGGACATACTCCACAAATGTCATATGAAAGTTCTCCCTGAAAAAACGGCAAAGATAGCCTTCACTCATGGACAGATACTCCGCCAGGCCGCCGAGAGAAAGCTTCTGTCCATAGTTTGCCTCCACATATTCCACGATCTGCCGGATCACCCTGCTTTTTCTGGTTCCTGTTCTGGGGACACGCATCTGATCCGTCCGCAGCTGCAGCATGAGATAGACCACCTGCAGGAGGAAGGCGCGCAGAAGGATTTCATATCCCTTCTCCTTCTTTTCAAACAGCAGATAGATTCGGTTTAAAAGGCGAAACAACTCTTCCTGCTCCTTTCCCTTTCCCGAAATCAGGAGATATCTCTTTCCCTCCCCCAAAAGCAGCGGACGCAGATATTCCTGCTCTATCCTGTCGTTTCCAATTCCCGAAAGGAAACTGTAATCAAAAACCACTGCCCGAAATTCCAGATCGGTTCCAAAACAGTCATGCGAGCCATGCAGCGCATTGGGCTTAATCAGAAGCACATCCCCTTCCTCGATGGCGAATTCTTCCCCTTCCACCTGAAAATTAGCCCTGCCTGAGGTAATAAAGAAGATCTCCGTCTCCGGATGCCAGTGATAATACAACGGCATCTGCGCGCCTTCCTCCACCTTCGTCTCATAGACGCTCACCGGAAAAAGGAAATCCCCGTGCTGCCGCCGCTCCCGCAGGGGCCTTACGGCATCCGCAGGCTTTTCCGTTCTGCCCATTCTCTCCCTATTCCTCCCCATCCCTATTGCGGGCAGAAACCTGCGCATCCAGCAATTCCTTTAACGCCCAGTCATCCTGATCGATCCACACATCCTCTTCCTGGGCAGATAAGCCCAGATATTCCCGGAGCGTGCATGGGTCGTCGCTGTTATTCCATTCTTCCACATAGGCATCTATTTCCTCAAAAGGAATTTCTCCTGCTAAATACCGTTCTTTGAATTTCATTTCTTCCCCTATCTGCGCGCTTCGGCGCGACTATGAAATCAGGGAGCGCAAACGCGGTTTTTCCTTTCCATTTGCCTCCCCATCCAATGTTTCCTGGCTCTCGTCTTATTTTCCACGGATGCCGGCCCGTTCTTCCAGAAACCGTCTCACTCTTCTGGCTTCTTCTTCCTCATAGGGAAAAGAAAGCCGGTGCGCCACAATCCGGGCAAGCTCCTCAAAATAATCCATCATCCCAAACAGGCCTTCCCACATCTTTCCCGCATCCCCTCCCGGGAATGCAGCGCGCACCCGGGCCATCTCTTCTTCTGTCAGGAAGCGCTCCAAATACTTTTCATGCGCCCCGCAGGATACCCGGAAAGCATGTTCTGTCCCGATTTTCCATGTGACCATCTTAAGGAACATCCCTCCCATGCCGTCCTGCAGATGATATCTGGCATAGTTGAACTGATTCCGGCACAGCCCCTTGGCTACATAGAGGCTGAGCCAGCGGAATTCATTGCAGACGTCCTGATACTCCTTCAGAGAGGGCTTTCTGACATAGTACGCCTCATTCCCTTCCACCTGCCGCAGCCAGTCAAAACCGTCCTTGTCAAGCAGAATCCGTCTGGGTTCCGCATTCTGCGCAGCATCCTCTGCATTCTCCAGATCATAAAGGGTAAAATCGATCCGATTCCCGTCCTCATACTGAACCAGACAATGATAGGCCTGTCTGCCATCATAATCGTAGGGATGGGAATACCAGTCGTCTGGAAACTGCGCGATGAGCACCTTCCCATATGCCGAAATCCAGCCCCGATCCCGGGTAAATTCCCGCACATCCCGCACGAACCAAACAATATCGATATCGCTGTATGCATCATGCAGCGCATCCTTATCAGCGCGCGAGCCGTCCAGGGCCGCCGCCCGGATCCGCTCATCCGTCTTTGCAAAATGCATAAGCCTTTCCAGCATCTCTTCCGGCGTCATTCTTCCATCCCCCTTATATTTTTACCTTCGTCCATTTGCCCGAACGGAACCGGATGCTCGTAAACAGGAAACGGGCCAACTGATCCGCACATACGCCGAACCAGATGCCGATGATCCCAAGGCCCGCCGTATAGCAGAACAAGTAACTTGCCGCCGGACGGATGAGGGTGACGCTGATGGTGGAAGCGACCGTCGTAAATAGGACATCTCCCGCCCCCCGAAGGCATCCCATATAAATTACCTGGCCGATCTGTAGCAAAACCACCACCACGATCACGCGCATGATCTCCTCACCGATGGCGATGATTTCCGGTTCAGTGAAGAACAGCCCGTATAGGAATCTGCCGCAGGTCAGATACAGTACGGCCAGGATCACCGCGATGATCCTTCCGATCCTCTGACAGATATGCCCGTATGTTTTGGCCTTCTCCACATCCTTCTGTCCCAGGCTCTCGCCGATCAGCGCCACAGCCGCCACCTGCATGCCGTCTCCAAAGGAAAAGGACAGGCTCATCACATTCATTCCCACCTGATGGGCCGCAAAGGCCGCTGTTCCCATCTTGGCGGCCATCACCGCAACGGACAGAAAGCCCACCCGCATCAGCAGCTGTTCCACCAAAACGCTGCTTCCAAGCTTCACCATGCCCTTTGCAATCTCGAGCGTAGGCCGCAGCTTTTCCTTCCATATATAGATAAAGCTAATAAATCCATCCTTCTTGCATGCGGAGACAATGCTCATCACACAGCCCACAGCGCTGCCGATGACAGTCGCGATGGCCGCACCTTTGACGCCCAGCTTGGGGAAGCCAAAATTGCCTCCGATCAGCAGATAATTAAAGAACACATTCACCAGATTGGCGGTCACATTGGTTTTCATGGATATCTTGGTATTTCCAGCCCCTCTCTGCGCCGCGTTCACCGTCAAGGATACCACCGTAAAGCCAATATAACCCATAATGATCCGGAAATAATCCACCGCCTCCGCATGGGAATCCGCCTCTGAGCCGCACAGACGGATGATCGGATCCGCAAAGATGACGCAGACTGCGCTCACCGCCACTGTCATGCAGACCGTAAAAATGCAGGAACCCACCAATACCTGATTGGCCTCTTTTCGCCTGCCTTCCCCCTTACGGCGCGCAACCAGCGCGGATACCGCCACATTCACGGCAGTAAACGCTGCCAGGCCGATGAACTTGGGCTGTGTGGTAAGCCCTACCGCCGCCACCGCATGCGCTCCTACCTGGCTCACCATGAGAGAGTCCACCATGCCGATCAGCGCCACGAAAAAAGACTCCAACACGGAAGGCCATGCCATCTGAAGCACCGTCTGTACCTGTTCTTTCCCGTATTTTTTCATTGCCCCCTATATGCGGCCTGCTTAAGCCGCCTCTTCCTCCTTTTTCTGTTCTGCAATTTCCCTTCTTTTCTATCCATTCAGCCTTAAACAGGCCGTTTTCCCTTCTTCCGTTCCGCCCTTAATGCGCTTCCTGCTGCCACAGCCTCACCTTTCCGCGCAGCCACTCTGCCCATCTGTCGATCCCCTCACCCGTTTTCGCGCTGATAGGAATGACTTCGATATCCGGATTCAGCTCCCGCACCCGCCGGATGCATTCTTCCAGGTCAAAATCAAAAAAGGGGAGCACATCGATCTTATTGATCAGAAGCACCTGACAGATGGAAAACATCAGCGGATATTTAAGCGGCTTGTCATCTCCCTCCGGAACGCTTAAGATCATGGCATTCATGACCGCTCCCGTATCGAATTCCGCCGGGCAGACCAGGTTCCCCACATTCTCCAGAATCGCCAGATCCACGTCCTCCGTCCCCAGAGCCTCCAGCCCCTGCCTCGTCATATCCGCATCCAGATGGCACATCCCTCCCGTGTGCAGCTGCACCGTCTTCACCCGCGTCCTGGCAATCCGGGACGCATCCACGTCCGAATCGATATCCGCCTCCATCACGCCAATCCGAAATTCATCCTTCAGAAGCGCTAACGTTTTCTCCAGAGTGGTCGTCTTTCCCGCTCCCGGAGAGGACATCAGGTTCAGAAGGAATGTCCCTTTCTTCTTCAAGTCCTCTCTCAACAACTCCGCCTGACGGTCATTATCCGCAAATACGCTCTGTTTTATCTCATATACCTTCACCATACCGCTCTCCCATTCTGCCATTTCGGCCCATTCGGGAACGTTCCACCAAAACTGCAGCGCTTCAGCCAAATCCAGATCACTGCCTCAAACCTGGACCCTGCAGCGGACGCTTCCCGAACGATTCTTGCTATTTGTAAATTATACCTCTCAATCCTTGCAAGGTCAATAAATCAACCGGAAGCTGTGCGCGCTGACGGAAGGATACAGTTACTGCTCACGGGGAGGGGGA
>ERZ826396.1193-NODE-1193-length-30760-cov-4.585735_pt1 | contig 30760 bp, 21 predicted proteins | sample MGYA00519926_ERZ826396 | MGnify/ENA primary metagenome ERZ826396 (study PRJEB31778, sample SAMEA3449230) | human gut metagenome | biome: human gut; feature: human-associated habitat; material: faeces | place: United Kingdom | collected 2010/2012 ... | reverse complement strand
TGTATCTCGGAGGAAAACAGGGAGGTATTCCGTACCGATTGGGGCATACAGCCGGATCGGGTGCTTTCCACGATTCGCATGCCCTCTCAGGAGGTTCTGTTTGAATGTCTGAACCTGTATCAGACGGACTTTAAAAAGCCCTCCCTGAATGTCTATTGCCTGGATTATTCCGGAAGTATGGCAGGAGACGGCAATGAACAGATGGTGCGCGCGATGGAGCAGCTGCTGATTCAGGAGAACGCCAGGCAGAACCTGCTGCAGGCATCTGAAGATGAGGTGAATATCCTGATCCCGTTTAACAGTGAGGTGGTCGGCGTATATTCCGCCATGGGAGCCGGAAGCGAATTGGAGGCTTTGTATGATGTGGTAAAGGAACAGGCGGCAAGAGGCGGCACGGATATGTATGCAGCAGCGGTCAGAGGACTGGAAGAATTAAAAGAATATGATCTGTCCAACTATACGCCTGCCATCATACTGCTGACGGATGGACAGTCCGGAGGAAGCTTCGGCGAATTTAAGACAGCCTATGAATCGCTTGGCTATAAGGTACCCGTCTTTTCCATCATGTTTGGAGAGGCAGATGAAGCGCAGCTGGAGGAACTGGCTGAATATACCAATGCGCGTGTATTTGACGGGCGGGAAAATCTGACGGAGGCATTCCGTAGCGTAAAGGGGTATAACTGATGAAAGAGACAGGCCGGATGTTGGTTTCCGTGACTGCGGCAGCGGCCGTATTCCTTTTTGTATTCCTGGTGCTGCGCTGGGAACTGATTTTTTGCATCCTGCTGTGTGCGGGAGTTTATGCAGGCCTATACTGCCTGCTGAAGCCAAAATGGAAAACGGATATGGATGACGCCGCCATACAGGAAGAAGAACAGAGAAAGACGCTGATGGCCGAGGCCAAGAAGGATCTGGCACAGATCGCAGAGGCACGGGATGCTATAACCGATGCGGCCGTACGGGCGGACGCATCCGCTCTATATGATACGGGCGGAAGAATATGGGAGTATCTGAAGGAGAATCCGGAGAAGATCGGATTGGCACGCCGCTTTTTTACCTATTATCTGGACACAACGGCCAAACTTCTGGAACGTTATGTGGAACTCAGCCAAACTGGCCTGAAGTCGGAAGAAGTGAAGCGGATCCTGAATAAAACGGCACAGACGCTCCCGGCGCTGCATAGCGCGTTTGAAAAGCAGTTCGTCCATCTGATGGAAGGAGAACTGCTGGATGTGGAGTCGGATATAGCGGTGCTGGATAGCATGCTGAAAATGGAGGGCGAAAGCGTGGAAGAAAAGCGCTTTTTTGCTCCCTGATTTGGCGTGCGCGCCATATTCCTGATTCCATCGCCGCCAAAGCGCTTCGGAATGGAGGTAGAAATGAAAACAAAATGGATTGGGGCGGGCATTCTCGCCGTCGTTATTCTCGCAGCAGCCATCTATGCCTGGCGTTCATCCAGCCTGAGCGTTACACAGATCAGCGGCTATGTGGGCGGAGAGAAAATCGGCCTGTTGGAAGATGAGGAAGTCCGGCAGATTTTGGAAGACAGATATCAGTTGTCCGTTGATTATACGCGGGCAGGCTCCATTGAGATGATTACGGCTGATTCAGAAGGGAAAGATTTTCTTTTTCCCTCGAACCAGACGGCGCTGGAATTGTATGAAAATCAGAATGGGCAGCCTGTGCGCAGTCAGATCGTCCTGAATACGCCGATCGTGCTGTATACGAGAAGCGCAGTGGCAAAGGCGCTGTTGGAAGCGGGAATTGCACAGATGGAGGGGGAAGTCTGTTATGTGGATATGGAAAAGCTGGCCGTACAGATTGAAGAGGGAAAGACGTGGGCGGATATCGGCCTTCCCCAGCTGTATGGGAGCATAACGGTGGGAACCACTGACCCGACCAAATCCAATTCCGGCAATATGTTTGCAGGGCTTCTGGCCAACACGCTCTGCGGAGGCGTGGCGGATGAGAACAACATTGATGCGATCCTTCCGCGGCTTCAGGATATTTTCCGGAAACTGGGATATATGGAGAGCTCTTCCTCGGATCTGTTTGATCAATTCCTGAAAACTGGAATGGGCGCCAAGCCGCTGATTGCGGGGTATGAGAGCCAGCTGCTGGAGTTCGCTGCAGCCAATCCTGACACCTGGGAACAGGTGAAGGAAGATATTGTCATGATGTATCCTTCTCCCACCGTCTGGTCTTCTCATGTATACATTGCGCTGAATGAAGCGGGAAGCGCAGGAATTGATGCGCTGATGGATGAGGATGTCCAGAGGCTTGCATGGGAGAAGCATGGGTTCCGGACGGGGTTGTATGATGCGCCCACGGAAACGGATTTTGATGTGCCTGGACTGGCACAGGAGGTTACCCGGGTGGCCCCGATGCCGGATGCTGCCACCATGGAGCGGATCATAGATGCGCTCAGTTAGGGAACGCATATAAAACATCTGCGCTTAGGCGTATATAAAATCTCCATCCCTTCAGGCGGGAAAACCGGGCGGCCTGAAGGGATGGAGATTTTATATACGCCTAAGCGCAGGATAGGATTGACAGAAGAGGAGGGATGGCATAAGATTGGGGCAAATGGCGAAAAGGAGAGATGGACGGAAATGAATACGGAGAAGATAAATGAAGCGCTTTTTCAGTATATCGACAACAGCCCCACAGCGTTCCATGCGGTTGCGGAGACCGCTAGGAGACTGGAAGCGGCTGGATATGTAAAGCTTGAGAAGGAGGAAGGGGCGGAGATTTTACGGAAGGGGAAATATTATCTGACGAAAAACGGCTCGTCACTGATCGCCTTCCGGATGCCGGACGGAGATGTGAAGAAGCTGCGCATCAGCGCTGCGCACAGCGATTCGCCTTGCTTTAAAGTGAAAGAAACGCCGGAGATGGATGTGGAAGGGCATTACACCCGGCTGAATGTGGAAGGCTATGGCGGCATGATCCAGTCAACCTGGCTGGATCGCCCTCTGTCGGTGGCAGGAAGGGTGATTATTCAGACGCAGGAAGGCCTGACGGAACGGCTGATCCGTTTTGATCGGGATCTGTGTGTGATTCCGAATCTGGCGATCCATTTTAACCGGGAGATCAATAAGGGTTACGCCTATAATCCGCAGGTGGATCTGCTCCCTCTCTTTTCCGGGGGAAAGGGAAAAGAAGAGAGCCTGAATAGCCTCAAGGAACTGTGCGCCGGTGAATTGGGCGTGGATCCGCAGTGCATACTGGCCAGCGATCTGTATCTGTACAATCGGGAGAGCGGCCGGAGGATGGGCGTGAATGGAGAGTTCATCGGCTCTCCCAGACTGGATGATCTGCAGTGTGCATTCGGCACGCTGGAAGGATTCCTAGCTGCGGGGGAAGTGGAAACCAAGTGTCAGGAAAAGGGAGACGCCGGCTGCTGTGCGGTATACGCCCTGTTCGACAATGAGGAGATCGGCAGCGGGACGAAACAGGGGGCGGATTCCACTTTCCTGGAGGATGTGATCGGACTGATCTGTTCCGGTGCAGGAATTTCGCACAGCGGAAGAAGGGATCTTCTGTCAGAGAGTTTTCTGCTGTCCGCGGACAATGCGCATGGCGTTCATCCGAACCATCCTGAGAAGTCCGATCCGACCAACCGCCCTTATTTAAATGGAGGCATTGTGCTGAAATTCCAGGGAAGCCAAAAATATACCACGGATGCCTGGTCGGCGGCCGTCGTACGCCGGATATGTGCGCAGGAGAACATTCCCTGCCAGAATTTTGCTAACCGGTCGGATATCGCAGGCGGTTCCACGCTGGGCAACATCTCATCGGCCCACGTTTCCATCCCTGCGGCGGATATCGGACTTGCCCAGCTGGCCATGCATTCCGCCTTTGAAACGGCAGGTGCGGAAGACACGGCGTATCTGGCTGCATTCAGCGAGGCGTATTTCCGGGGATGAGAGGAGGCCATGTTCCGCCCTGACGCGTGCCGGGTGAGGCGGAGCGCTCCGGGCGGTCTGTCTGAATGTTTACTGCTATTTGCATAAAAAAAATTCCATAAAAGAAAAAAAGTTGTAAAATTTTCCTGATGCTTATATAATAGAGGAGAAGTCACAGGTTGTTTTTTGGTGACAAGCCAAAAGGGGAACGTATGTGTGCGGAGAAGGGAATAAAACCTGTTCAGATGGGGAGGAACGGGGGAGGGATTTCCGCATCCATGCGTCCGGGGAAGGAGAGACTATGGAAAATAAAGTCATGAAGTTCTACTCCCGGGCGGGAAGCAATATCATCCTGAGAGCGATTCCGGGACATTTTGCAACGAGTCATTCCCATATTAATTATTATGTGGATATGACGGGGCTTAAGACGAGGCGTTCTGAAGCGGCGGCCGTTGGAAAGGCCTTTGTCCAGAGGCTTCCGGTGGAAACGGTGGTGGATACCGTCTGCTGTCTGGACGGCTGCGAGGTGATCGGCGCTTATGTGGCGGAGGAGCTGGAAAAGGGGAACTTCCCTTCCATGAACATGCACAATACTGTGTATGTGGTGACGCCGGAATTCAATATGAACAATCAGATGATTTTCCGTGACAATATGGTGGGCGCGATTAAGGGAAAGAACATCGTTCTTCTGCTCGCAACCACGACAACGGGCATGACGCTGCGCAGGAGTCTGGAATGCATTGACTATTACGGGGGCAGGATCCAGGCGATCTTTTCTGTGTTCAGTGCGGTGAAGTCCATCAACGGGATCCGCGTGGAATCCATGTTTGACACCAGCGATATTCCTGATTATCAGGTATATGAGGCTCATAACTGCCCGTTCTGCAAGAACAAGCAGAAGCTGGATGCGATGGTGAACGGCTACGGTTATTCCAAGCTGTAACGCGTATGTGAAAAAGAGAAAGCCGCACAGAAGGCGGTTTCTATAGCCTAAAGACGAAAAGAGAACTCCCTTTTGGCGGTCTGTCCATCGCCAAAAGGGAGTTTTGCGTTGTGCCCGCCGGATGGATCGTGTATAGTTTTATTGGAAAAGAAGTGCGGAGGGAGCATTTTGGAATGAGAGGAGAGTATGAAACGGATTTTCTTTGTAGAAGATGATTTGAGCCTGGTGAAGGGCCTGACATTTGCCCTTGAGAAACAGGGATATGAGGTGGAGACAGCCCGGACCAGCCAGGAAGCGCAGCGGTTATGGAAGGACGAAGGATACGATTTGGTCATTCTGGATGTATCCCTGCCGGATGGCTCCGGGTATGAATTGTGCCAGAAGATCCGGAAAACTTCTGACGTGCCGGTGATCTTTCTCACGGCTGCGGATGAAGAGACGGATATTGTTATGGGGCTCGATATGGGCGGAGATGATTACATTACCAAACCCTTTAAGTTGGCGGTATTTCTGGCGAAAGTCAACGCAATCCTGCGCAGGAGCGGACATATGCAGCCAAAAGAGGCGCTGCTCGTTTCAAACGGCATAGAAGTGTGCCCTCTGAAGGGAGAGGCATATAAAGGGGGTGTGCGGCTCGACTTAACCGCGGGTGAATATAAGCTGCTGTGCCTCTTTATGGAGAACCCGGATATCATTCTTCCTCCGGAACAGATCCTTGGAAAGCTTTGGGACTGCGAAGAGAGATTTATTGACGGCAGCGCTCTTTCCGTATATATTCGCAGGCTTCGCATGAAAATCGAAGAAGATCCCGGAAATCCGCACCGAATCGTCACGATCCGGCGTATGGGATATAAATGGAATACAAAAGGGTGAGGCGTTCGATGAAAATATTTGTGAATAGAAATATAAACAGACTGTTTGGTCAGGCGCTGCTGTTGATTGCAGCGTTTTTTGTTCTTTCCGCCGCTGCAGCAGCGTTTGATATTCCCAATGCTGCGGCGTGCGTGTCCTTTCTTGCGCTGTGCATGGCTGCAGCGATTTTGACGGTGATGTATCTGTATTTCAGACGGCAGAATCGGATCATGGAACATGCGGTAAGGATGATACAGGGATATCGGGAAGGAGACCGGAGCATGCGCATCCCATGTGATGAGGAAGGAGAGCTGTACCGGCTGTTTTATGAAGTGAATGCCCTGGTTTCCATGCTGGATGCCCACGCGGAGGAGGAGAAAAAAGGAAAGATTTTTCTGAAGGATGTTATAGCTGATATCTCCCATCAGCTGAAAACCCCGCTTACGGCTTTGAACGTCTATAATGGGCTTTTGCTGGAGAAGGCGCAGGAACTGCCGGAGATTATGGAATTTGCAGAGCTTTCCGAACAGGAACTTGACCGGATTGAAACGCTCGTGCAGAATCTTCTGAAGATTGCCAGACTGGATGCGGGCACGGTGGTGCTGGAGAAGTATGAGGAACATGTGGCAGATATGATGGCGCATATAGAGCGGCGGTTCGCATATCGTGCCCAAAAGGAGGGGAAAAGGCTGGAACTGTATGGGGAGGATGGGATCCGGCTGTTTTGTGACCGCAGCTGGCTGCTGGAAGCGGTTGGCAATCTGGTGAAAAATGCCCTGGATCATACCCGGGAAGGGGATGTGATACGAATTGAGTGGAAACAGTTTGCCTCAATCGTCCAGATCGCTGTAAAAGATAACGGAAGCGGCATTCATCCGGAAGATCTGTACCACATTTTTAAACGGTTCTACAGGAGCCGTTTTTCTCAGGACACGCAGGGAAGCGGGCTGGGGCTTCCGCTCGCCAAGGCGGTGGTGGAAGCGCACGGCGGTACGATTGAGGTGGACAGTCAGCTCGGCGCAGGCTCTTCTTTTCTTATGAACTTTCTGAATCCTACAGAACTGTAGGCGGTTCGTTATCTGACAGTCGGGCAGTCATGATAGGCTCATATCAGAATCAGAACGAGAGAAAGAGGGATTGCGAATGAATGTATTAGAAGTACGGTCCGTTTCCAAGACCTATGGCAGCGGGGAGGCTGCCGTGCATGCGCTGAAGAAGGCATCTTTCTGTGTCCCGAAGGGAGAATTCGTGGCCATTGTGGGAGAATCCGGTTCCGGAAAAAGCACGTTGCTGAATCTGATCGGTGCGCTTGACACGCCCACTTCCGGCAGGGTGATCATTGACGGGAGAGATATCTTTGCCATGAAGGAGGCTTCCCTTACGGTGTTTCGCCGCAGGAATATCGGCTTTATTTTCCAGAGTTTTCATCTGATACCGGAATTGACGGCAGAGCAGAATATCATGTTTCCTGCGCTGCTGGATTATCAGAAGCCAGATATAAAATATCTGGAAGAATTGCTGGAAGGATTGCATCTAAAAAAACGCCGCAGCCATCTGCCGAGCCAGTTGTCCGGAGGGCAGCAGCAGCGCGTCGCGATCGGGAGAGCCCTGTTTATGCGTCCTTCGCTCATATTGGCGGATGAGCCGACGGGGAATCTGGATACGCAGAATACCAGTGAAGTGCTCACTCTGCTGAAGGAGGCGTCCAGAAAGTATGAACAGACAGTCCTTCTGATCACACACAGCCGGAGCATTGCGCAGACCGCGGATCGGATCCTGCAGGTATCTGACGGCGTGGTGACAGACTTCGGGAGGTACCGCCAATGAGAAGTTATCTGAGCCTGATTCCTATTTCGGCAAAAGCGCATAGACGTAAAAGCCGAATGACGCGTCTTTGCATCATTTTCTCCGTCTTTTTGGTGACGGCCATATTCAGCATGGCGGATTTGGGAGTAAGGATGGAATTGGAAAGACTGCGGGCCAAGCACGGAACATTTTCGGTCGCAGAAGCGGCTGACAGCGTGATGGCCCAGACGCTGTTTGCCACGGCTGCAGTTCTGTTCGTGTTGATCCTGACCGCGGGCGTGCTGATGATCGCAGGCAGTATCAATAGTGATGTGGCCCAGCGGACGCAGTTTTTCGGCCTGATGCGCTGCCTGGGGATGAGCAGGAAGCAGATCATCCGTTTTGTCAGGCTGGAAGCGCTGAACTGGTGCAGAATGGCGATTCCGGAAGGCGTACTGCTTGGAATTGTGATTACATGGATTCTGTGCATCATCCTGCGGCTGGGGGTGGGAGAGGAATTCTCCGCACTGCCGTTGTTTGGAATCAGCGGGATAGGGATTGCTGCCGGGATAGCCGTAGGGCTTCTGACAGTGCTTCTCGCCGCGAGGACTCCGGCAAAAAGGGCGGCAAGGGTGTCGCCTGTAACGGCTGCTTCCGGAAATACAGAACCCGGAATACGGGCAGGACGGAGGATAAAAACGAGATTTCTGAAAATAGATATAACCCTCGGAATTGCCCACGCAGTTTCTGCAAAGAAAAATCTGCTCCTGATGACGGGATCCTTCGCCCTGAGCATCATCCTGTTCTTCGGTTTTTCCGTGCTGATTGATTTTGTCAACTGCCTGATGCCCCAGTTTTCCAATGCGGCAGATCTGCAGATCGCAAGCGGGGATGGTTCCAATTCGGTCGCTTCCGGCCTGCTTTCACAGATCGAAAATATGGAGGGCGTGAAACGGGCGTTCGGGCGCAGAAGCTGCCTGGATATGAAGGGAGAACTGAATCAGGAGGGCATAATACAGACAGACCTGATTTCCTATGATGCGTTCGACCTGGATTGCCTGAAAAAGGACGATATGCTCCAAAAAGGCAGTGATCTTTCCAGAGTGTACGGGGACAGCTGCTGTGCGCTGGCAACCTGGGATGGGAACAGTCCTGTACAGATCGGCGACCGGGTCAATGTGGGAGGGACAGAGGTGGAAATCGTGGGCCTGTTAAAGTACGATCCGTTTAACAGCGACGGAACCACACAGGGGAAAATAACCCTCATCGTCTCCGGCCAGACATTCCGGCGCATAACCGGGGAGGAGGATTATTCCCTTCTCATGATACAGCTGGAGAAAAATGCGGCGGATGAAGATGTGGAAGCGATCCGGCATGCAGCCGGAGAAGAAGTAAACTTTGCGGATCGGAGAGAAGAGAGCACGGCGGGAACGTATCGGGCATTTCTGTTCTTTGTGTATGGCTTCCTGGCCGTGATTGCGTTGGTAACGCTGCTCAATATTATGAACAGCATCTCCATGAGCGTGTCCGCGCGGATAAAGCAGTACGGCGCGATGCGGGCGGTCGGAATGAACGGGCATCAGATCACCCGGATGATCGCTGCAGAGGCGTTCGTCTATGCCATATGCGGCTGTGCGGTGGGTTGCGGCATTGGACTGCCGCTTAGCAGATGGCTGTATGGGAAATTGATTACAGCGCATTTCTGGTATGCGGCCTGGAGCCTGCCCGTTGGCCCTCTGGCGGTTATTCTGGGCCTGGTGCTGGCAGCTGCGGCTGCGGCCGCATATGCGCCGGCAAAGCGGATACGGGAACTGTCCGTGGCGGACACGGTCAATGAACTGTGAATGGAGCCTGCCCGGAAAGACATGCATGCTATCTCGCTGGGATACTATCGCTTACACACAGGGCGCCGTATCCTGTCCTATCATTGGGATAGCGTTCTTCTCCGCGCACACTTCTTGCCCCGCACTGTAAATAAGCTTTCAGCTTTTCGCCGTACAGATAGGGATCGTTGCCTCTTACGATCCCCCATTCCATCATGATGGCTGCGGTGCCCGTCACAAGAGGGGTGGCAAAGGAGGTGCCCGTATAAGAGGCGTAGCCGCCTCCGGCGCGGGCGGCTGCAATCTCTACGCCGGGTGCGGCAATATCCGGTTTGGTATTGGGGAAACCGGGCAGCTGTTCCTGCCCTCTGATACCTCTGCCGGAGAAATCTGCGTAAGCGTCATAGTCGCCCCAAATTGCGCCCACTGTGATGAGTTTGCCCGCTGTGGATGGAATCGTCAGCGTCAGTTCCGGCGTGGGCGCATAAAACCGTGTATCTGCGGAGCGCATCGCCTGTCCGGGGAGATAGAATTGGTATTCTCCTGTTATGATAGTGACCGGTTCCAGAAGAAAGGTCCAGACGCCAGAGTTAATATAAGCGCCGGAGGGCAAAAAATCGAAGTAGATTTCCTGCCTGACGGAATAGGGCGAAGGTTCTCCTACATAGATTAGGATCACGGTCTGGCCAAGGGTAAATTCTATACGTCCTGGCCGTTGCATGGGTACTTGCAGGCTTTCTCCAGAGGGGGAGAGCAATGTGACTTGGAAAATATCTGCATAATTTTTCCATAATTGTACGTTTATGGTGGATTCATACATTCCTACAGCCAGTTCGATGCGTGCTGCATTATTGGTGGCAGAGCGTTGCTGTGTGTCAATAGAAGGAAAGGAGGCATTTCTGCCAGGTGAGAAAAAACGTCCAGATACATGCCCTGCTGAAGCCCCCTCATTTCCAGTGCCTGCACAGATTACATTTTTCCATACTTCAGAAGCATTATCAAGAAAACGTTCCAGCAGAGAGGTGCCGTCATGGGCTCCATAACTGTTACCGAAACTAAGATTGACAGCCAGAGGCATGCCGAGTTCCTGGGCTTTCCGAAGAGCATAGGTCATGGCGCGCATCAGCTGAGTGGTTCTGGGATAGGGCCCGCTTCCGGCCCGCCCTAGCTTTACGATTAAAAGAGCGGCTTCCGGAGCGGCCCCCGTATAGAGCGGGTTGGGATTGCTGCTTGCTGCGATAGCTGCCACAGCCGTTCCGTGTCCGGAAGTATCGATGCTTGGCACCAGGGAAAATCCGGCTTCCGTTCCGGCGTGCAGGGCTGCATTAATTTGCTGTTGCGTAAATTCTACGCCAATGGTGAAGCCTTCCGGAGGATAGAAATTTTTGTCCGCATCCGGTTCCAGCGTCTGATCCCACAGGTACAGGATGCGGCTTCCTTGACTGTCCTGAAAGTCAGGCAGAGTATAATCAATACCGGAATCAAAGATGGCGATCAGGCAGCCTTTTCCTGTAAGTTCTTCTTGGCTGTTCTGCCCGGATGTGGTAAAGGGGGAACCCAAGTTGGGAAAACAGGATTGTCTTTTGGCGTAATAGACATTATAGAGTAGTTCTTTTGGCTTTTCCACATATTCGATCTCATCCAGCGCCGCAAGAGCCGGAATCAAGTATTCCGGAATCGTGATGATAGCATACCCGGCAAGAAGGAGTTCCACCCGGATTTGTTCATCCGCTAAGCTGCTGATATCTCCATTGTATTTAACAATAAGTTCCCAACTGGAGTTCTTATGGTCGTATCCTACATTCAGAGTGCGCGATTTTTCTCGCTCCTCCATGGTGGAATCCAGACTCAGGTTCAATAGATTTTCTAATTTCTGAGAATTCATATCCTCTCCGATCATGGACTTGGGGGGAAGGAGGGTGCAGCTCTTTCACATTCTCCCATTCTGCTGTGCGGACGGTTCGCTTTTCTATAAACTATGAATCAGAAGAAGAACATATGAATGTCTCGCCAGATGAAGGGCTTTGCCGGCTGAGCCCTGGCCGGACAGCTACTGTCCCATAAAAATAGCCGGAAAGTATTTTATGGATTTTCTATCGATAAACATGGAATTTCCCGGAAAGATATAGTACAATAATTTCTGAAAGAAAGGCTGCTTACAAGCAGAATTTGGAAAGAAATGGAGAGAATGTATGGCGAGAAGAAAGAAAAACATGACGTATGAAGAGGAATTGCAGTATCTTGATGGAGAGATCTCAAAGGCAGAGGCAGAGCTGAAAGCGCTAAAGAATAGGAGAAAGGAAATTATGCAGGCGCAGGAAGCAGAAGAACTAAAGCTTTTATATGATAAAATTAAGGCTTCCGGAAAATCGGTTTCTGAGGTGCTGGAATCACTTGGGGAATAGGTCTGTTAGGTACTGAAAAACCGTTGCTGTCAGCAGAAGGAATGCTGGCGAAAATGAGTATGTATCAGCCGCGTGAAAATATAGGTACAGATCGTGTACAGGCATTTTCACGCGGCTGGTCTTTTATTCATATGTTACTTTCCGGCGCTGATTTTATGTGCGAATTTATTGTGACGATTTTGCGGTGGAAGAGCAGTGGGATACCTACCGTCAAAACAGGCGCTGCAGTATCCTGTTCCGGGAGCGGTTCCGACCAGTTCATGAAGACGATCGGTGGGAAGATAGGCCAGGCTGTCCGCACCAATCAATTCACGGATCTCGTCGATGGAATGATGGCAGGCGATCAGGTGCTCCCTGGAGTCAATATCTGTTCCGTAGTAGCAGGGATTTAAAAATGGAGGAGCAGAGATGCGGACATGGATCTGTTGTGCGCCTGCTTCCCGCAGGAGCCGCACAATGCGGGCACTGGTGGTGCCCCGGACGATGGAATCGTCGATCATGATGACAGACTTACCCGCAACCGTTTCACGGATAGGGTTCAGCTTGATTTTTACCTTGTCTTCACGGGAGGCTTGGTCAGGTGCAATGAAGGTGCGGGCGATATAGCGATTTTTGATGAAGCCGGTTCCATATGGAATGTGGGATGCCTCGGAATATCCAAGGGCTGCATCCAGACCGGAATCCGGGACACCGATCACGACATCTGCCTCCACAGGCTGGGTTTCTGCAAGGATGGCGCCTGCTTTTTTGCGTGCTGCATGGACGCTGATGCCGTCGATGACGGAATCCGGACGAGCGAAGTAAATCTGTTCGAAAATGCAGGTGCGTTTTTCTCGCTTACCGCAATGCTCCCGGATGGAGCGGACGCCTTGTTTGTCGAAAACCAGAATCTCTCCAGGCAGCAGGTCACGGATGAAGGCAGCGCCCACCGCGTCCAGAGCACAGCTTTCGGAAGCGACCACATAGCATCCGTCTTCGCGCCTGCCGTAACAAAGCGGGCGGAAACCGTTTTCATCACGGACGGCGAGCAGTTTGGCCGGAGACATGACAGCCAGGGAATAAGCGCCTTGAATGAGATCCATCGTGCGGCTGACCGCGTCTTCTATGGAAGGGCAGCGCAGACGTTCCTGGGTGATGAGATAGGAGATCACTTCCGTGTCGCTGGTGGTGTGAAAAATGGAACCTTCTGATTCCAGACGATCCCGCAGCGTTTGGGAATTTACGAGATTTCCATTGTGGGCCAGAGCCATGTGGCCCTTTTTATGGTTGACAACGATAGGTTGTGCGTTCAGCCGGCCGCCGCCCCCCGTGGTGGAATAGCGGACATGGCCGACCGCGATGTTACCGTGCCCCAATCCCGCCAGGACAGAAGGCTTGAATACTTCTCCCACCAGGCCTTCATCTTTGTAACTTTGAAAGAGTCCGTCGTCGCATACCGCGATGCCGCAGCTTTCCTGGCCCCGGTGCTGAAGGGCATACAGGCCGTAATAAACGGCGGATGCGACATCCGTTGTGCCGTTAGGGCTGTAAATGCCGAATACACCGCATTCCTCATGAATCTGACTCATCGTTTTGCATCCTCCTTTTGATGGGAAAGGGCGGCATTCACCAATCCCTTGAACAAGGGATGTACCTTGTTGGGGCGGCTTTTGAATTCCGGATGGAACTGCACGCCGATGAAGAAATCATTCTCGGGAACTTCTACGGTCTCCACGATGCGGCCGTCAGGGGAGGTGCCGCTTATACGAAGGCCGGCGGAAGCAAGAAGATCGCGAAAATCATTGTTGAATTCATATCTGTGGCGATGGCGTTCCTGGATTTGTTCCTGCCCATAGGCGCGATACATTTGGGTGCCCTTCTGGATAAGGCAGGGATAAGTGCCCAGGCGCAATGTGCCGCCTTTTTGAATATCTGCGCTCTGATCCGGAAGAAAATCGATCACCTTATGAGAGGAGAGTTCGTCAAATTCTCCGGAATTGGCATCGGTGAGGCCGCAGACATTCCGCGCGAATTCAATCACCGCAATCTGCATGCCCAGGCAGATGCCCAGATAAGGAAGATTATGGGTCCTGCAGTAGGAGGCGGTGAGAATTTTTCCTTCAATTCCCCGGTTCCCGAAGCCGCCGGGGACCACGATCCCATCACAGCCGGACAGAATGGATTCCGCGTTGTCGGAGGTAATTGTTTCCGAGTCGATCCATTTCATTTGAATTTTGGTACCGAAACAATATCCGGCATGGCGGAGGGCTTCAGCTACGGAGAGATACGCGTCATGAAGCTGCACATACTTTCCAACCAGGCCTATGGTGACTTCCCGATCGCGTTTTTTGATCCGATCCAGCATCTCGTTCCAATCGGTCAGATCAGGGGCAGGAGCATCGATGTGGAGCTCTCTGCATACGATGTCGGAAAAATGGTGCCTTTCCAGCATGACAGGCGCTTCATAGAGTACCGGCAAGGTAAGGTTTTCGATGACACAATCCGGATTTACGTTGCAGAACAGCGCGATTTTTTTGAAAATGGCATGTTCCAGCGGCCGGTCACAGCGCAGCACAATGAGGTTGGGATGAATGCCCATTCCCTGCAGTTCCTTGACAGAATGCTGGGTAGGCTTGGTCTTGTGTTCATCAGAACCGCTCAGATAGGGAACGAGTGTCACATGGATGTAGATCGCGTTCTCCCGGCCTACTTCAAGACCTACCTGGCGGATAGCTTCTAGGAAAGGCTGGCTTTCTATATCTCCAGTGGTGCCTCCGATCTCTGTGATGACCACATCCGCCTGGGTTTTCCTCCCCACGCTGTAGATGAAGGACTTGATTTCGTTGGTGATATGAGGAATGACCTGAACCGTTTCGCCAAGATATTCTCCTCTGCGTTCCTTGTTCAGCACATTCCAGTAAACTTTTCCGGTGGTGAGGTTGGAGAATTGATTGAGATCCTCATCAATGAATCGTTCATAATGTCCCAGATCCAGATCAGTTTCTGCGCCGTCTTCTGTTACATAGACTTCTCCGTGCTGGATCGGATTCATCGTACCGGGATCCACATTGATATAGGGATCCAGCTTCTGCGCGGCGATTTTAAGCCCCCTGGCTTTCAGAAGCCTTCCGAGAGAAGCTGCGGTAATGCCTTTTCCCAAGCCGGATACCACACCGCCGGTTACAAAAATATATTTTGTCATATTTGCTCCTATCTGCGCGCTATGGCGCACATACAAAATCGGGGAGAGTGAAAGCACTTTGCTTTCTCTCTTCACCCTATACCGGAACGTCCGTAACTAAGGCAGACAATTCCGCTTTATGCTTAATTCTCATAGGTTTTGATGATATTTTCTGCGATTTCCCTGCGTTTCACGCAGGTATCCATCGCCCTTTTTTCGATGTAGCGATGGGCCTCCGGCTCACTCATTTTCAGATGATCGATGAGAAGAAGTTTTGCCCGGTTGACCAGACGGATTTCTTCCATCTTGGCCTGCAGGGATGTGGCCTTATCTTGAAGCGCCCGCACTTTTGCCTGAGAGGCGGACAGAAATTTTAGGGCTTGGTAGATCATCTGCCGGCTGGCAGGCTTGGGCAGGGTAAAGATGCCATAATCCTCCACCTGGGAAGAGACCTCATCCTGGATCTCCGCTTTAACGAGCAGCAAAATACCGCAGCCTTCTTTTTCGGCCACTTCCGTGGCAAAAGAAACGCCAAAATCATCGGACAGGGGCGTATTGATAATGAGAATATCGAATATTCGGTCTACCAGGAGACGTCTGGCCTCTCCGGCCGTGGAAACGGACAGAACCGGAGAAAAGCTGCCGGCGGGCAACAGTTCCGAGAACAGCTGATAGGCCTTCTGACCGGAAGAGACGATCAGGACGCTGTTTACACTCTTTTTCTGAATCATAAAATCCTCATTCCGGAGCGTCAGCGACGGGAGCAATGACTGAGGGGGCATTTGTGACGCTCCAGCACAAATACCCCGGCCACCACTCTTTTACAGTAAACAGAGTGAAAGAAAAGCATTCAATCCAGCAGCTGTGGAAGGTAACGGTGGATGAGGCCGCTGTGTGTTGCCTCCTTCCGTGCCTCTTCAAGCGTCAGGGGAAGGGTTTTAAGCCCTGCGGTAATTTCCGCTCCGGCAGTATACAAATTCAAATCGAGAGGCTCACACAGAGGAAGGCGCTGCCGGATCCCTTCCAGCCCGGCATAGATCAGCAGCGCATAGGCGAGATAGGGATTGGCCTGTGGATCAGCGGAACGCAGTTCAAACCGGGCGTATTCCCCGCTGGCCGCAGGTATGCGAATGAGCTGGGAACGATTTTCGGAAGACCAGGTGATGTACTTGGGAGCCTTTTTTTCTCCCAGGCGCAGATAAGATTCTTCAGTGGGGTTTAAAAAGGCGGAAATCTCACGGATATGATGCAACACGCCGGCCATGAAGGCTTCTGTATCCTCTTTTTTCCTGGAACTCTTCAGGGAAATGTTAATATGCAGGCCATTGCCGCTGCATTCTTTTAACGGCTTTGGAGAAAAGCAGGCATACAGGCCGTTCTGCATGGCTATGGTTTTTACAACGGATTTAAAGGTAAGGGCATTATCTGCAGAAGAGAGGGCATCGCTGTATCTGAAATCGATCTCGTTCTGCCCTGGGCCCTCTTCGTGATGGGAACTTTCAGGCCAGATCCCCATATCCTCCAGTGTCAGGCAGATATCCCGCCGAATATTTTCACCTCTGTCCTCAGGAGCGATGTCCATATAGCCGGCCTGGTCAAAGGGAATGTGTGTGGGTTCGCCATTCTCATCCGTTTTGAAGAGATAGAATTCAAATTCCACGCCAAAGAAACAGGAGATGCCAAGTTGTTCGGCTTCCTGGATGGCCTGCTTGAGAAGATAACGGCTGTCCTTGGCAAAGGGAGAGCCATCAGGATGCCGGATATCGCAGAACATGCGGACAACCCGGCCATGAGAAGGCCTCCAGGGAAGCACAGAGAGGGTGGATGGATCAGGGAAAAGAAATAGGTCAGATTTGACAACATCTCCGAATCCTTCTATCGCAGAGGCATCAAAGGAAATACCGTAGCGAAATGCGCGTTCCAGTTCGGAAGGCATGATGGCAATATTTTTCTGCCTTCCGGCAAGATCGCAGAATGCCAGCCGGATGAACTTTACATCTTCTTCCTTGCAGTAGGTCATAACTTCATCATATCGATACATCATAGATTCTCCCTCCGGAATAAAGTAAAATGGGCAGGCGGACATTAACTCCTGTCCTTTGAAAGGAACGGTTTATCAAAACGAAAAGAGCGTTCATATGGTCCAAAAAGGGAAGCTGTCCCCAGGACAATATGAACGCCTTTGCTCATACAAATATGTTCCTTATCATATAACAGAGACGAATTTTTGTCAATTAGTTTTATGGAAAAACCATGTAAATTGGTTACTACTAGCCCTTCATATATGCCGTTCCGCCCTCCGGTGCCAACCCATCCGGGCATTCCCCTGTCCCTGCGGTGGAGAGGTGTTCGCTGGTACACGCTCTCTCTTGGCCAAAAACGTAACGGTACATAACGAACCAAAAGACGGTTCGTAAGTACCGACGTTTTTAGACAGTACCAGCAAACACCTCTCCACCGCAGGGACAGGGGAATGCCCGGATGGGCTGGCGCCGGAGGGCGGAACGGCATATATGAAAGGCTAAGCTGTAACGTAAATTGATGATAACTCAGTCCTCCGGCTCCGCATCCAGAATTCCGGAGATCGCCTGGAGAACTGCCTCGCGGGAAACGCCCAAAAGTTTACTGGTCTGATCAATATCGGAAAGATGCAGGTAGGCATTCCGTATCAAGGACTGGTTTTGATCAGTAAGGGACTGGTTCTGATCGGTAAGGGACTGGTTCTGATTGATAAGGGACTGGTTACGGTTTTTGAGGGATTGCTCCAGGCTGGTAAGAGATTCTGTTTTCTTGGTCAGCAGCTGGGCTTCCCGTTTAAGCGATTCGATTTTTTGCTCCTGTTCTTTAAGGCTTTTTCTTGTCCGCTCCATCATGCTGATAAATTCATCCCGATCCAATTCGGCCAGCAGGCTGCTGAACATATGCACCAACTCCTTTGGGTTATGGCGAAAGTTAACGAGATCCCTGTAATATTCTGCAAATTCTGGAAAAGCATAGATGATGCGGGCGATGTCGGCAGGACGGTCCGAACTTAAAAATAGAAGCCACGCATCCAGTTCTTTAGTTATATTGTGTACGATATTACGAAAAATGTCAAGAGAGATAAAAACATATTCCTGCAAAAGATTCAATGACAGGCCAGTATCAAATACCTGGGCAGAGCGATGGATATAGTGATCGGAATACCGGAGGAATTCTCCTTCGCTTTTTTCAAGCAGTACGATGGTATAGACCCGGGAAAGGGACTGGTAGGAAAAAGGAAGTCCCTGCTCGCGCATCCGCTGGCGGACACGGGAATACTGCCGGATCACCAGTTCGGAAGAATAGCAGGCGGCCCGCTGGCCCGGGAAGTCATAAGGAGATTTCTGAATTTCCACATTACATAGGGAACCGGACTGTAATTCCACCAGGATATCCATGATAACGAACGACATTCCTTCATGAAGGCGCAGGGATTCCAGGGGAAGAGCCTGGCGAATTTTTACAGGTTCGCCGATGACGGAGGACAAAAAACGTTCCAGACGTTCCGGATGCAGTTCCGGATTGAAAATATATTTAAAAAAAGGATCATAGGTAAGTTTTACGCCCTTTTGCCCGGAGCAGAAATCGAGAAATTCTTCCTGAAGATGGGCAGGGAAGGAAAGAAAAGAATTGTACACCTCTCCATCGTCCATGAGAAGCCGGATAACTTCCGAACGGGAAGGAGAATCCTGAAGGAACGCAGGAAGAGAAAGGGGCGGGAGAGAGGACTGGGAATGGGGTGCTTTGGAGGAAGAATCGTTATCCTCAGCGACCTGAAGAGGACGAAGAATGGGGTAATCATAAAACATAGGAGACCTCCTTGAGATGATTCTGCGGCCGGAATGCTGCAGAAAAAGAAAACGTGAATCGTTTGACATGGATGAAATGAGAAACCATTTGGAAAACAGAAAAAGCATTGCTGAATGAAAATGGACGCAGACAGAAAGCGCGTATTGAAGAAACAGAAAAATGAAACATATAGGAAATAGAAAAATAAAAGAAATTGAACTGTTATCAGCATAACACAAGAACAGAAAAATGACAATAAAAATTAAAAAAAGGATTGACAAGTAAAACGGATAAGTGTATATTGTAGCGCATGGAAACGGCAATGAAGTCGCAGAGATCTTCTGTGGGTTTATTGCCATTTTTTATTAGCGCAGGCAAACCGCTGCGATGAGGCAGACGGCGGCCTGACGTTTCTTAAGAACCTTACAGACGGAATGCGCGCTCCGCCTGAAGGAATTGGCCGTATAAGCGGCCGGCCGGGTATATCGATGCATGCCCGGGCATATATTACATTGGAAAAAGCAAATGGCGGCAAAGGCGTCGCAGAAGGAATTCTGCAGTCTTTGCCGCCATTTTTTCCAATGTAGGCATTTTACGAAAAGGCTTTGGAGTTAAGGAGAGGTGCTTATGAATACGATCACAACTGTTTTTGGAACGAATGTTTTCAATGATGCGGTGATGCGGGAGAGGCTTCCGAAAGAGACGTATCAGCAGCTGCAGCGTACGATGAAAATAGGAAAGCGGCTGGACAATGCGGTGGCAAATGTGGTTGCGAATGCGATGAAGGATTGGGCGATTGAAAAGGGAGCGACCCATTTCACACACTGGTTTCAGCCGATGACCGGAATCACGGCGGAAAAGCATGACAGCTTTATCACTCCTACGGATGACGGGCGTGTGATCCTGGAATTTTCGGGAAAAGAACTGATTCAGGGCGAGCCGGATGCATCCTCCTTCCCCTCCGGAGGATTGAGGGCGACGTTTGAAGCGAGAGGCTATACGGCATGGGATCCGACTTCCTATGCGTTCATTAAAGGAAAGACCCTCTACATTCCTACCGCGTTCTGCTCTTACGGCGGAGAAGCGCTGGATAAGAAGACCCCGCTGCTTCGTTCCATGGAAGCGATCAACCGTCAGGCCCTGCGCGTGCTGAGGCTGTTCGGAGATGAGGAAACCACATCGGTGAAAACCACGGTGGGACCGGAACAGGAGTATTTCCTGGTGGAGCGCGAGATGTATGAGAAACGCCCCGATCTGGTCTATACAGGACGTACCTTGTTCGGAGCGAAGCCCCCGAAAGGGCAGGAACTGGAAGATCACTATTTCGGGACGATTAAGAGCCGGGTAGCCAAATTCATGGAAGAACTGGATGAAGAACTTTGGAAACTCGGCGTGCTGGTAAAGACGGAACATAACGAGGTGGCGCCCGCCCAACATGAACTGGCGCCGATTTTCTCCACCACCAATATCGCGACGGACCATAACCAGCTGACCATGGAACTGATGCAGCGCATCGCAAAGAAACACGGCCTGATCTGCCTGCTGCATGAGAAACCCTTCGCAGGGGTGAATGGCTCGGGCAAACATAATAACTGGTCGATCTCCACCAATACGGGGAAAAATCTGCTGGATCCGGGCGATACGCCTCATGAGAACGCGCAGTTCCTTCTGTTCCTCTGCGCGGTGATCAAAGCGGTGGATGATTATCAGGATCTGCTGCGCATTTCCGTGGCATCTGCTGGAAATGACCATCGCTTAGGAGCCAATGAGGCGCCTCCGGCCATCATCTCTATTTTCCTTGGGGCACAGCTTAGCGCGATTTTGGATTCCATTGAGAAAGGAGAGGAATACGGCAGCCAGGAACAGGAGATATGGAAAGTAGGCGTGCATATCCTGCCCCGTTTTCCGAAGGATACCACGGACAGGAACCGCACCTCCCCGTTCGCCTTTACGGGAAACAAATTTGAATTCCGCATGGTGGGTTCCAACGATTCCATTTCCGGGCCGAACATCGTCCTGAACACTGCGGTGGCTGAAAGCCTGAGACAGTTTGCGGAGCGGCTGGAAGGAAGCGCCGATTTCAACGAAGAACTGCATGACCTGATTCAAGAGACCATTCGGGATCATAAGCGGATCATTTTCAACGGAAACGGCTATGACGATGCCTGGGTTGCGGAAGCGCAGAAACGCGGCCTGCTGAACCTGAAGACGACGCCGGACTGCCTGCCCTATTTCATTAAAGAAAAGAACATTCACCTTTTTGAGGAACATAAGGTTTTCTCGGAAACGGAAATCCGTGCCCGTTATGAAATCCTGCTGGAGAATTACAGCAAGGTCCTGAATATAGAAGCGCTGACCATGCTGGATATGGCGAATAAAGATCTCCTGCCGGCGTATACTTCCTATACGAAGCAGCTCGCTGACGCGGTAGCATCCAAGAAGGCGGCGGTGCCGGATGCGGACTGCAGTTATGAACAGGAACGGATCAGCAGGATTTCCAGCCTGTGCGCAGACATGTACCGTAAGACAGAGGCGCTGGAAAAAACGCTTTTGGGATTGGTGTCCAAAGACTGTGATGAACTGGAACGGGCAAAGTATTATAGAAAGCATGTATTTGGGGCGATGACGGAACTGAGAATCGTTGCGGATGAGATTGAGAGCATTACGGCTCGGAAGTGTTATCCTTATCCGAACTATGGCGATCTGCTTTTCGGAGTCAAATAAAGAAAGGATTGCAGCCTTTAACTGCCGAAAAGCGGCAGCTGTTCTTGAAGAAATGCATATAGCCTGATGGGACAAAGCGATGGTGTTTTGGATTTCCGGCCTCCGCCGCTTTGTCCGCGGAGGCCGGAAATCTGTCTGTCCGGATACGGCCTTTAGGCGGCAGCAAAACAAAAATGGAGGAAGATCGGATGAAACATACGGAAAACGGCCTTTATGATCAGGCGTTTGAACATGATGCCTGCGGCATTGGCGCGGTCATCAGCATAAAAGGGGAAAAAAGCCATCGCATTGTGGACGATGCGCTGAAGATTGTAGAGAAGCTGGAGCATCGCGCGGGAAAGGATGCCACGGGAGAGGTCGGAGACGGCGTGGGCATCATGCTGCAGATCTCCCATCCCTTCTTTGAGCGCGTTGCCGCCGAGAACGGTCATTTTCTGGGCAAAGAACGGGAATACGGCGTGGGAATGTTCTTCTTCCCGCAGGATATGCTGCAGCGCACGCAGGCGCAGAAATTGTTTGAGGTCATCACGAAGAAAGAGGGCCTTTCCTTCGCTTTCTGGAGAGAGGTTCCGGTGAGGCCGGAGGTGCTGGGCAAGGCGGCAAAGGATTGCATGCCGAAGATCTATCAATGTTTTATCACCAAGCCGAAGGGTGTATCCTGCGGACTTGATTTTGACAAGCGGCTGTATTGCGTCCGCCGTACCTTTGAACAGAGCGACAGCGGCACCTATGTGGTCTCCCTTTCCAGCAGGACCATCGTCTATAAGGGAATGTTCCTGGTTCATCAGCTTCGGGAATTCTATCCCGACCTGCAGGATGAACGCTGTATCTCCGCCATGGCGCTGGTACATTCCCGCTTTTCCACGAATACCACGCCCAGCTGGAAACGTGCGCATCCGAACCGCTTCCTGCTGCATAACGGGGAGATCAACACCATCCGCGGCAACATCGACAGGATGCTCGCCAGGGAGGAAACCATGTTCTCTCCATATCTGCAGGAAAACATGGAGAAGATCCTTCCTGTGGTGGATGAGACTGGCTCCGATTCCGCGATCCTGGATAATACCATTGAATTTTTGGTGATGAACGGCCTGCCGCTGCCGTTAGCTATGATGATCACCATTCCGGAGCCCTGGGAGAGCGAAGACAATATCAGCCGGGAAAAGAAGGATTTCTATCATTATTATGCGACCATGATGGAGCCCTGGGACGGACCGGCATCCATCCTGTTCTCGGACGGTGACCTGGTAGGGGCAACTCTGGATCGGAACGGCCTGCGGCCTTCCCGCTATTATATCACGGATGACGACACCCTCATCCTGTCTTCCGAAGTGGGCGTCCTGGATATCCGGCCGGAGCGGATTGTGCGCAAAGCCCGCCTGGAGCCAGGACGGATGCTGGTGGTGGACATGACGCAGCAGCGGATCATAGGGGATGATGAACTGAAGCATGCCTATGCGGCAAGGCAGCCTTACGGGGAGTGGCTTGACCGGAATGTGGTGAAGTTGTCTTCCCTGAAAGCGCCGAACCTGAAGGTGGAGACACATACCCAGGAAGAGCGGGATAAGCTGTATAAAGCGTTCGGCTATACCTATGAAGATCTGAAAACCGCGATCCTTCCCATGGCGAGGGAAGGGAACGAACAGACGGCTTCCATGGGGATCGATATCCCGATCGCGGTGCTGTCCGACAAGCACCAGCCGCTGTTCAACTATTTTAAACAGAGTTTTGCCCAGGTGACGAACCCTCCCATCGACGCGATCCGGGAGAAAATCGTCACCAGCACCACCGTGTATGCGGGCTCTGACGGCAACCTCCTGGAAGAGAAGGCGGAGAACTGCACTGTGCTGCAGATCGCCAATCCCATCCTCACCAGCGTGGATATCCTGAAGATCAAGAATCTGAATCAGGGCGGGCTGAAAACGGCCACGGTATCTTTGACCTATTATCGGAACACGCCGGTGAAGAAGGCATTGGATCGCCTATTCGTTCAGGTAGATAAGGAATATAAGAGAGGGGCGAACATCATCATCCTGTCGGATCGCGGCGTGGACGAGAACCATGTGGCGATCCCCTCCTTGCTGGCGGTATCCGCCATGGAACAGTATCTCATCCGGACGAAAAAGCGGACTGCCGTTTCCATTATCCTGGAGAGCGGGGAACCCAGGGATGTGCATCATTTCGCGACCCTTCTCGGATACGGCGCTATTGCGGTCAACCCGTATCTGGCACATGAAGCCATCGAAGAACTGATCGAAAAGGATATGCTCAATAAGGATCTGTATGTGGCCATTGACGACTATAACCGGGCGATCCTGGGGGGCGTGGTAAAAATTGCGTCCAAGATGGGGATCTCCACCCTGCAGTCCTATCAATCCGCTCAGATCTTTGAAGCGATTGGCATTAAGAAGGAAGTCATTGACGAATATTTCACCAATACGGTCAGCCGTGTGGAAGGCATCGGCCTGGAGGAGATCGACCAGGATATCCATGTGCGCCATTCCCATGCGTTTGACCCGCTGGGCCTGGGCGTGGATACCACGCTGGATTCTTCCGGAAGCCATAACCTGCGCAGCGGCAGCGATAAGGACGACCATCTGTATTCACCGCAGGTGATTGTGGCCCTGCAGCAGGCGACGAGAAACGGGGATTATCAGAAATTCAAGGAATATACGGCGCTGGTGGATGATGAGACGAAACCCCATACGCTGCGGGGACTTCTGGACTTCGTATTCGATGAAAACGGAGGGATTCCGCTGGAAGAAGTGGAGAGCGCGGACAACATTGTGAAGCGCTTCAAGACCGGAGCCATGTCCTATGGATCCATTTCTCAGGAGGCACATGAATGCATGGCACTGGCCATGAACCGGATCGGAGGAAAATCAAACTCAGGCGAAGGCGGCGAACGGCCCGAGAGGCTTCGTTCCGACCGCTGTAGCGCCATCAAGCAGGTGGCCTCCGGACGTTTTGGCGTGACCAGCGAATATCTGAACTCCGCCAGGGAGATTCAGATCAAGATGGCACAGGGGGCCAAGCCGGGTGAGGGAGGCCATCTGCCCGGTAAGAAGGTATATCCCTGGATCGCGAAGACCAGGTATTCCACTCCGGGCGTATCGCTGATTTCCCCGCCGCCGCACCATGATATCTATTCCATCGAAGATCTGGCCCAGCTCATCTATGATTTAAAGAATGCCAACCATGATGCGGACATCTCCGTGAAGCTGGTATCGGAAGCGGGAGTCGGAACCATCGCCGCAGGCGTGGCCAAGGCTGGTGCCAGCGTGGTGCTCATCTCCGGATATGACGGAGGCACGGGCGCTGCGCCGCGAAGTTCCATCCACCATGCGGGGATGCCTTGGGAGCTGGGGCTTTCCGAGGCGCATCAGACGCTGATTAAGAACGGGTTGCGCAGCAGGGTGCGCATCGAGACGGACGGAAAGCTGATGAGCGGCCGTGATGTGGCCATCGCCTGTATGCTCGGTGCCGAAGAATTCGGCTTTGCCACCGCGCCGTTAATTACTATGGGATGCATGATGATGCGCGTCTGCAACCTGGATACCTGTCCCTTCGGCGTGGCCACCCAGAATCCGGAATTGAGAAAGCGATTTTCGGGAAAACCGGAGTATGTGATCAACTTCATGTACTTCATCGCTGAGGAACTGCGGGAAATCATGGCAAAGCTTGGCATCGCCACCGTGGACGAACTGGTTGGACGAACGGATTTGCTTAAGAAAAGGGAAAATTCCGCGGCCCCGCGGGGCGCCCTGGTGGACATGTCCCGCATCCTCGCACAGCCCTATGAGGGCACCTGCCATTATCAGAAGGAAGACGCTTATGACTTCAAGCTGGAAAAGACCGTGGATGAACGCGTGATCCTGCCCGCGCTGAAGCAGAATCTCTTGAGCGGTGAGCCCGGAGAAGTGGCGCTGACCGTATCCAGCACGGATCGTACGGTGGGAACCCGCTTTGGTTCGGAGGTGACGAAACGCTTTGGAAGTTCTCTGCCGGAAGATACCTTCCGGATCCGCTGCCAGGGAGGCGGCGGCCAGTCCTTCGGCGCATTCCTGCCTTCCGGCGTGACGCTTCTGCTGTCCGGCGACAGCAACGACTATTTTGGAAAAGGTTTATCCGGCGGCAAGCTGGTGGTAATGCCTCAGCCCGGAAGCCGGTTCGCGGCCCGGGAGAATATTATCATCGGCAACGTGGCGCTGTACGGGGCCACGGGCGGCAAGGCTTTTATATGCGGCATTGCGGGAGAACGCTTCTGTGTGCGCAATTCGGGAGCCATGGCGGTGGTGGAAGGCGTGGGAGACCACGGCTGCGAATACATGACGGGAGGCGTGGTGGCCGTCCTTGGGCCCACCGGCAGGAACTTTGCTGCGGGCATGAGCGGCGGCATCGCCTATGTGCTGGATGGAGGTCATGATCTGTACCGGAGAGTGAATAAGGAAATGGTGCTCATCGAGAATCTGACGGAACGCCATGACATCGAAGAACTCAGAAAAATGATCACGGAACACTATCAGGCAACTTCCTCGGAGCTGGCGAAAGAAATCCTGATGGATTTTGAAAGCTATGTGCCGCAGTTTAAGAAGATCATGCCTAAGGATTACAAGAAAATGCTGGACGCCATCTCTTCCATGGAAAAAATGGGAATGAACCGGGAGGATGCACAGATTGAAGCATTTTACCAGACGACCCGGCAGTAGGACAGAGAGAGCGAAACGCGGGCAAAACGTTTGGCGTGATACCTGAAGCGGAAAGGAATGGATGAAATGGGAAAACCGACAGGATTTTTAGAATATGACAGACGATCTCTGCCGTCCAGGCGGCCGGAGGAACGCATAAAAGATTTTGAAGATTTTCACGGGGAGATGATGGATGAGGAACGCAGGCAGCAGGGAGCGCGCTGCATGAACTGCGGGGTTCCGTTCTGCCAGTCCGGCATGATGCTGCATGGCATGGCGACCGGTTGCCCTTTGCATAACCTGATTCCGGAATGGAACGATGAAGTCTATCACGGAAATACCTGGCATGCGTTATCCAGGCTGCTTAAAACCAATAATTTCCCGGAATTCACGGGCCGGGTCTGCCCGGCGCTCTGTGAAGTGGCCTGTTTGTGCGGTGTGGAGGATAGCCCAGTAACGATCAAAGAAAATGAACGTTTCATCATCGAAAAGAGTTATGAAGAAGGCTATATGAAGCCTCGGATTCCGGCGGTCCGTACGGATAAAAAAATCGCTGTCATAGGTTCCGGCCCCTCCGGGTTGGCCTGTGCCGATATGCTAAACCACAGAGGCCACCGCGTGACCGTATATGAGAAAAGTGACCGTATCGGAGGGCTTCTGATGTATGGGATCCCCAATATGAAACTGGAGAAACATGTCATCGACCGCCGTGTGGAATTGATGAAGGAAGAAGGGGTCCGTTTCATTGTCAATACGGATATCGGCAGGGATATCCTGCCGGAAACGCTGAGAAGCCAGTTTGATGCGATTGTCCTTTGCTGCGGTTCCGGGCAACCCAGGGATATCCAAGCGGAAGGAAGAGAGGATGCCAAAGGCATTTATTTCGCGGTAGATTTCCTGTCTCAAAATACGAAAAGCTACCTTGATTCCAATTTTGCGGATGGCAACTATGTGAATGCCGCGGACAAGAATGTGGTCATCATCGGCGGCGGAGATACTGGGAACGACTGTGTGGGAACGGTGATCCGCCACGGCTGCAAATCTGTGGTTCAGCTGGAAATGATGCCAAAGGCGCCGGATGAGCGCAGCGCGGATAACCCCTGGCCGGAATATCCCAGGGTATGCAAGACCGATTACGGCCAGGAAGAAGCCATCGCTGTGTTTGGGCAGGATCCCCGCATCTATCAGACGACGGTAAAGCGGGTTATTACAGGAGAGGACGGAGCGATCAGGGCGATTGAGACGATCCGGATGGATTATGACGAAGCGCATAACTATCGCCAGGTAGAGGGCAGTGAAGAACTTCTGGACTGCGATCTGCTGATCATCGCGGCCGGATTCGTAGGCTGCAGAAGTTATGTGACCGATGCTTTTGGCGTACAGACAACGGACAGACATACGATCCAGACGCAGCGGGGCCATTATGCGTCCAGCGTTCCGGGCATTTTTACGGCGGGAGATGCGCACCGCGGGCAGTCCCTGGTGGTATGGGCCATTGCGGAAGGCCGGGAATGCGCGAAAGAAGTGGATGCCTATCTGGAAGGCTATTCTAACATGTAACGGATAGGACAGAGTGATAAAAAGAGAGACAGCGGCTTGGGCAGGTTCCCGGGCCGCTGTCTCTTTTGCGCGTTATCACGATTTCCGAGCAGCAGTCCCAGCAGCAGCCCCATGACAAGGAGCGCCAGACTGTCAGCGATGGGGTATGTAATCCGATCAAGCGGAGCCACATGCGGGAGCGGCTCCCAAAGATATGCGACCCATGTTACACAACAGAAAAGCGCATATTGGAATCCCTGGAGCAGACGGTTTCCCTGCATTTGATTTCGTATGAACAAGAACAGAGCGGCGATTATGGAATAGGCGAACACTCCGTAGATGGTAAATGCCAGAGGCATGGTACCGTTCTGCGCAAAAATACTGGGGCCCAGAATCGATTGATTCCCGGCCGGAATGGAAAGCTGTCCGATGATGCGCACAACCGTGGTGATTGCCCCTATAAAAAGAATGTTCCATAAAGTTAGAATTCTTTTACGCATTCGTTTTTTCATTATTTCTTGATGGTTGTTTCAGTGACATTGAAACGGTTTCAGACATATTTTCTTCCGCTCAAGTACATATATAAGAATTATATTATTCTATGGCGACTCTTTTTCCATCATATACAGGTTAAATTCATGCAAAGTTTTTGTCTGCATCTTTCCTTCCACACCATACCCATTGCAGGGACAGAAGCGTGCCCGGATGGGCTGGTGTGGAAAGGCGGAATAGCATATGCGCAGGGCTGAGCAGTAACGGTCAGAGGGCCGGGCCACAAAAAAAGCTTCCTATTTTAAAGGTTTTGGTATATAATACGCTTGTATTCGTGTGTAGTACAGCAATAGAACATGATTCTGAAGTCCAGGGGCTATTTTTCAGGAAGCCCGATGGAGAACTGAAAGCATATCTCGTTGATGCTGGCGGAAGACGCGGCGTTATTGTATGGCATCATTGGCCGGATATCTAAGTTTTATTTTCCCAGAAAAAGACAACAGGAAAAGGCGTAAGCGTCCCAAAGGGGCGGAGCGTCAGGAAGCGGTTTGGACGTAATGGAGGAAAAAGATGAGTATGAGAGAAAAGTATCAGTCTCTGGCGCTGACTGATCTGAAAGAAATAGCGAAGTCAAGAGGGATTAAGGGAACCTCTTCTATGAAAAAAGCAGATGTGATAGAAGCGATGTTGGCGCTGGATGAGCAGGAAAGCCGGCCGGATGCCGGAGAGACGGAAACGGTCGAGGAAAAGAAGGCGGCGGAGGGAGAGAAAACGGAGCGAAAGCAGGCTGGACAGAAGCGTGCGGAACATAAGCCGGCCGGAAAGAAAGCTGCGCCTAAGCAGGAAGCGCAAGAGGCACAGGGAATACCTGATGGAGCAAAGCCGCAGGAGGAAGCCCCGATAAAAGAAGCGCAGGGCCAGGCTGCAGAAAAGAGCGGAACGGAGAAAAAAGAGGCAGCAGGCAAGCGGACGGAGAAAAAAGGCACGGAGAGAAAACGTCCGGAAAGACAAACGATTGAAAATAGAGCGGAAAGCAGGAGCGCGGAAGGAAAGGCCCCGGAAAGTAGAAGTGCGGAAAGCAGAACGCCGGAGAACAGGAGTGCAGAGGGCAGGAACACGGAGAGCCGGAATGCAGAAGGAAGAGCAGGAGAAAGAAAACCTGCAAGGCGCTTCACACAGAATACAGGACATGTACAGGGAAACGGGCATGCCCAGAACGCAGGCCACGCGCAGGGAAATGTATATGCGCAGGGAAATTCACAGGGAAATGAGCATGTGCAGGGCGGCGAGTCCGCGCCGCGCAGGGGAGTGGAGAGAACAGAGAACAGAATCTATGCTGAGGGAAAGAGCTATCCGGAGGGAGGAACGCTTCCTGCATCTGTGGCGGAAGAGGATCGCTTCCCTGCGGAATTGGACAGCGGGATCGCAGCAAACGGAATTCTGGAAGTGATGCCGGACGGATATGGCTTCATCCGCTGTGCCAACTATCTTCCCGGAGAAAATGATGTCTATGTGGCGCCCAGCCAGATCCGCAGATTCGGCCTGAAGACAGGTGATATCATCGAGGGCAATACCCGGGTGAAGACACAGAATGAGAAATTCAGCGCCCTCCTATATGTAAAGACGATCAACGGATATTTGCCGGACGTGGCTACAAAGCGGTGTAATTTTGAAGATATGACGCCGATTTTCCCGGATGAGCGGATCAAATTGGAGCTTTCCCGGTCTTCTGTGGCGATGCGGATCATGGATCTGATGAGCCCTGTGGGAAAAGGGCAGAGAGGAATGATCGTTTCTCCGCCGAAAGCAGGTAAGACCACGCTGCTTAAGCAGGTTGCCCAGTCCGTTAAGGTGAACAATCCGGATATGCATCTGATCATCCTGTTGATTGATGAGCGGCCGGAAGAGGTGACGGATTTCCGGGAGGCGATTGAAGGGCCGAACGTGGAGGTCATCTATTCTACCTTTGATGAACTTCCGGAGCACCACAAGCGGGTGTCCGAGATGGTAATTGAGCGTGCAAAGCGTCTGGTGGAGCACAAAAAAGATGTAATGATTCTTCTGGACAGCATCACCCGTCTGACCAGGGCATATAATCTGGTGATTCCGCCAAGCGGAAGGACTCTGTCCGGCGGTTTGGATCCGGCCGCGCTGCACATGCCGAAGCGGTTCTTCGGGGCTGCGAGAAATATGCGGGAAGGCGGAAGCCTGACGATTCTGGCAACGGCCCTGGTGGATACAGGAAGCAAAATGGACGACGTGATTTATGAGGAATTTAAGGGAACGGGAAATATGGAAATCGTTCTGGATCGAAAGCTTTCCGAAAGAAGGGTATTTCCCGCCATCGATATTCCCAAATCAGGAACCAGAAGAGAAGACCTTCTGCTGTCAGCCGAAGAACTGGAGGCGACCAGCGTGCTGAGAAAAGCGCTGAACGGCATGAAGCCGGAAGAATCTGTGGATAAGATCCTGGATATGTTCACCCGCACCAGAAACAACACGGACTTTGTGAATATTGTGAAGAAAATGAAGTTTGTATAAGCGGAAATTTGCGTCACTACTCAGCCCTCCGCCTATCCTATGCCGTTTTGTCTCCCTTGTTTGTGCCCCCGGTTCCCCAAGCACGGGCAT
>ERZ826396.1173-NODE-1173-length-31052-cov-10.758428_pt1 | contig 31052 bp, 29 predicted proteins | sample MGYA00519926_ERZ826396 | MGnify/ENA primary metagenome ERZ826396 (study PRJEB31778, sample SAMEA3449230) | human gut metagenome | biome: human gut; feature: human-associated habitat; material: faeces | place: United Kingdom | collected 2010/2012 ... | reverse complement strand
GCAAGGACGTGCTGGCGAAGTGCTACGGCGGCGACATCAGCCGCAAGCGCAAGCTTCTGGAGAAGCAGAAGGCCGGCAAGAAGCGCATGAAGGCCATCGGCAACGTGGAGGTGCCGCAGGAGGCGTTCATGGCGATACTGAAGGTGGACGAGTGACGCGCAGGCGCGCGGCGACGTGAGGAGGTTTCCCATGGCGCGCAGAAACGACGATTACGACTGGCTGGACGACCCGTTCGACGAGAAGAAGGCCGCCGAAGAGCGCGAGCGCGCCGCCGTGTCCGGGAGGGCGAAGGCCGCGCTCGGCTGCGGATGCCTTGCCGCTGCGGGCCTCGCCGTGCTCGCGGTCGCCGCCATCGTGGCGGCGCTCGGCAGCCTGTCTTTGTAGTTTTGCGGTTTTCGGTCGGCGAGAGGAGCAGGGCGTGAAGACGAATCCCGTGATCGAGGGCATCCTCGGGCGGCGCTCGGTGCGCGCGTTTAAGGAGCGCGCCATCCCGCGCGAGGACTTGGAGGCCATCGTGGCGTGCGGGCAGTGGGCCCCGTCGGCGCGCAACCGGCAGGAGTGGACGTTCGTGGTGGTGGACAGCCGGGCGCGCATTGCACGGCTGGCCGAGGCCATGCGGCGTGCGCTCGGGCTCGATGCCTACGACATGTACGCGCCGCAGAGCATCGTCATCGTGGCGCATGCGAAGGGTGCCGAGTTCGGTCGTGAGGACGACGGCTGCGCGCTGGAGAACATGTTTCTGGCCGCGCATTCGCTCGGCATCGGCAGCGTGTGGATCAACCAGCTGCAGGGCATCTGCGACGAGCCCGCCGTGCGCGCCGAGCTGGACGTGCTCGGCGTGCCGACCGATGCCGAGGTGCACGGCGTCTGCGCGCTCGGCTACGCCGTCGCGCCGGGTGCGGCCCACGAGCGGAAGAGTGCGGTCGTGTGGGTGGAGGAGTGAGGCGGGGCGCCTCGCTGGCCGCTTCCGGCAAAGGCGGGACGATGTTCGACTTTCCAGCGTTCTTCTCCAACCATCCGCTGCTGCTCGCCCCGATGGCGGGCGTGAGCGACGAGGCGTTTCGCACCCTGTGCCTTGAGCAGGGGGCCGACCTCGCCTACACCGAGATGGTGTCGGCGAAGGGGCTGTCCTACGCCAACGAGAAAACGCGGCATTTGCTGGCCCTCGCGCCGGGCGAGGAGCGTGTGGCCGTGCAGCTGTTCGGACACGAGCCGGACACGATGGCCGCGCAGGCCGCGTGGGTGGAGCAGGAGATGGGGGAGGCGCTGGCCTACCTGGACATCAACATGGGCTGCCCCGCGCGCAAGATCGTGTCGAAGGGCGACGGGTCGGCGCTCATGAAGGAGCCCGCGCTGGCCGCGGACATCGTGCGCGCCGTGGCGCGGGCCGTGGAGCATCCGGTGGCGGTGAAGTTTCGCCGCGGCTGGGTCGAGGGCGACGAGACGGCGCCGGAGTTCGCGCGGCGCATGGAGGACGCGGGCGCGGCGATGGTGGCCGTGCACGGGCGCTTCGCCGAGCAGCTGTATCGCGGGCGCGCCGACTGGGGCGTGATCGCGCGGGTGAAGGAGGCCGTGCGCGTGCCCGTGACGGGCAACGGCGATGTGCGCTGCGGCGCCGACGCGGCGGCGATGGTCGCGCGCACGGGCTGCGACGCGGTGATGATCGCGCGCGGGGCCGAGGGCAACCCGTGGGTGTTCGCGCAGGCCCGCGCCGCGCTGGCGGGAGAGCCCGAGCCGTGCGCGCCGGACGCGCGGGAGCGCATCGCGATGGCGCGCCGCCACGCGCGGCTGCTCGCCGCGCGCGAAGGGCATAACATCGTGCGCATGCGCAAGCACGCCATGTGGTATATGGCCGGGCTTCCCGGCGCGGCCGCCGCGCGCGGCCGGATCAACGCGTGCGTGGGCGTGGAGGATTTCGAGCGCGTGTTCGACGAGCTGCTCGAGCGTATGCGCGAGCGGGAGTGAAAGGGCGCGACCGTGATAAAGGCGTGACAAAGGGACGGGGCTTTTGTCACGGTCGAAGGAGAAGGGGCGAGGCGGGCTTGCGCCTCGCGGGGATGTGACAAAAGCCCCGTCCCTTTGTCACGCTTTGCCGTGTTCATGACAAGGAGGCAGTATGCCGCATGATCCCTACAAGGCGCTTTACCTGCACCTGCCGTTCTGCGTGAGGCGCTGCGGCTACTGCGACTTCGCCACCGAGGCCGTGCCCGCCGACGACGCGCGCATCGACGCCTACGTGGAGGACCTGGCGCTGCAGGTGCGCCGCAAGGCCAAAGAAGGCGAGCTGGCGGCCGTGGAGACGGTGTACATCGGCGGGGGCACGCCCTCGCACGTGGGGATGCCGCGCCTGTCGATGCTCTTGTACACCCTGTCGCTTTCGATGCGGCTCGAGCCCGACGTGGAATGCACGATGGAGGCGAACCCGGAGAGCTTGACCGGCAACATGGTGCGCGACATCTGGGCGCTCGGCGTGAACCGCCTGTCCATCGGCGTGCAGAGCCTCGACGATGCGGTGCTTCGGACGCTCGGGCGCGCGCACTCGGCCGACGACGCGCGCCGCGCCGTGGCGGCGGCGCGGGAGCGGTTCGACAACGTGAGCGTGGATCTCATGTGCGGCATCCCCGGTCAGAGCGCGGAGAGCTTCGAGGCCACCGTGCGCGAGGCCGTGGCGCTCGGCGCGTCGCACGTGAGCGTGTACCCGCTCACGATCGAGCCGCACACGCCGTTTCATCGCGCGGTCATGCGGGGGCAGATGCCCGAGCCGGACGACGACGTGGAGGCCGCGCACATGGAGATCGCCGCGCGCGTGCTGGCCGAGGCGGGCTTTTCGCGCTACGAGGTGGCGAGCTACGCGCTTCCCGGCCGGGAGTGCCGCCACAACATCGCGTATTGGACGGGCGCGCCGTACCTGGGCCTCGGGCGCAGCGCCGCCACGATGACGCAGAACGATAAGCGGCGCATGCGCGTGCAGGACGGGCGGGTCACCGACGACCTGGACGCGCGCCAGATGGCCGCCGAGGACCTGATGCTGGGCATGCGTATGACGCGCGGCGTGTCGGAGGCGCAGGTGGAGCGCGCCGCCGCGCTCTTGCCGGAGGCGCCCGCCGCCCTCGCGCGCCTCGAGGCGCAGGGCCTTGTAGCGCACGAGGGCGGCCGCTTCCGCCCCACCGAGCGCGGCTGGCTCTGCGGCAACGAGCTGTACGGCGCGCTCTTCGACCTCGCGCCTTGACCTCGCGTCCCGACCTTCCTCTCTCCGCTCGGGGAGAAGGGGCGAACGCGGTCGCTGTTGCGCGGTCGCGGCCGGTGGAGCGCATCGCGACGTCGGCGCGCCCGTTCCGCGCGGTCGCGACCCACGGGACGCGTCGCGATGCCGCCGCCCTCGCTCCTCGCAGCCGCGACCCGCGGCCATCTGTGGCCCTCTGCGGCCCTCTGTGCAGTAACCGTCGAGTTTCTCCATAATTCCCTCTTGTCGTTAGCACTCTCTGGATTCGGCTGCTAATATGGTACGTTGGCATGGTTCGAGGAGCGGACTGCGAGAGAGGAAGGTGGAGAAGCGTGCTTTCGGATCGAAGACAGCGGGTGCTCGCCGCCCTCATCGAAGAGTACGTCGCGCGCGCTTTGCCGGTGGGGTCGCGCACGCTGACGGAGCGCTACCAGCTGGGCGTGAGCCCCGCCACCGTGCGCAACGAGCTGTCCGTGCTCGAGGACGGCGGCTACATCACGCAGCCGCACACGTCGGCGGGCCGCGTTCCGACCGATTTCGGCTATCGCGCGTTCGTGGACAACCTGCTGTCCTGCGACCTCGCGGCCGACGACGAGCGCTACCGCCCCGTGGTGGACGAGCTGCGCCGCAGCGCGAGCGAGCTCGATGCGCTGCTCGAGCAGACCTCCTCGGCCCTCACGCGCCTCACCGACTGCCTGTCCATCGTGCTGGCCCCGTCGGTGCTCAACCTGCGCATCAAGCAGCTCTCGCTCGTGTCGCTCACGCCGCACCGGGCCCTCGTCGTGCTCGTCACCGAGGACGGCCAGGTGTTCAACCGCCAGATGGAGTTCGCCGAGGAGGTGCCTTCCGACGAGCTTGCGCGCGTGCAGCGCTTCCTCGGCGAGGTCATGGGCGGCAAGACGCTGCAGGAGGTGGAGGACGGCCTGGGCCAGGGCATGGTCGAGGCGTTCCGCGACCCGCTCGTGCGCATGGCGCTCGACGAGGTGCTGTCGTGTCTGCAGGAGAGCGCGCCCTCGCGCGCGCATCGTCTCGGGGTCAGCTCGCTTCTGACGAAGCCCGAGTTCAGCCAATCCCAGGCGCTTCTGCCCGTCATGCGGGTGCTCGAGGACGACACCGTGCTGCTGCATATCCTCGACGACGCCGCGCGGCAGGGCGCGGGCGCGCCGAGCGTGCGCATCGGCAGCGAGAACGGCGCCGAGGCGCTTTCGGGCGTGTCGGTGGTGGCGAGCCGCTACGGGCGCGGCGCCTCGGCGGGCGTCGTGGCGGTGGTGGGCCCCACGCGCATGGACTATTCGAAAGTCATCCGGGCGGTGCGCATGGCGAGCGCGGCGCTCGAGGACGTGTAAGGAACCGATGAGCGAGGAGGGCGCGTCGGCGAGGATCGCGCGGCCTCCGAAGAAAGGCAACGATCTCAGATGGCCAGGGACCTGTACGAAGTTCTGGGAGTCTCCCGCGAGGCGACCGAGGACGAGATCAAGAAGGCGTTTCGCCGGCGTGCCCGCGAACTGCACCCCGACGTGAACAAGGCGCCCGATGCCGAGGAGCAGTTCAAGGAGCTCAACGAGGCGTACGACGTGCTGTCCGACGCGACGAAGCGCGCCCAGTACGACCGCTTCGGCACCGTTCCCGGCGCGGCGGGCGGCGCAGGGCCTTACGGCGGCGGCTACGTCGACTTCGAGGATCTGTTCGGCGGCGGCTTCGGCATGGGCGACATCTTCAGCTCGTTCTTCGGCGGCGCGGCGGGCGGGCGCGCCCCCCAGCGCCGGGAGGGGCGCGACATGGGCGTGGGGCTGCGCCTCACCCTCGAAGAGGTGGCGGCCGGCGCGAAGAAGGAGATCGTCTACGACCGCCTGGCGCCGTGCCCCGACTGCGACGGATCGGGCCTCGGCCCCGACGGGCGCGAGGTCACCTGCCCCGACTGCCACGGCCAGGGGCGCGTGGTCACCGTCCAGCGCACCTTCCTCGGCGACATGCAGACGGCCACCACGTGCAAGGCGTGCGGCGGCACCGGGCGCACCATCGAGAACCCGTGCCCGGAGTGCGAGGGGCAGGGCCGCGTGCCCGACCGCCAGCGCGTGACCGTGGAGGTTCCCGTGGGCATCCGCGACGCGCAGCAGCTGCGCCTGTCGGGTTTCGGCGAGGCCGGCATGCACGGGGCCCGTCCGGGCGACCTCATCGTCACGGTGCGCATCCAGCCGCACGAGTTCTTCGAGCGCGACGGCGACAACCTGCACGCGCGCGCGAACGTGTCCATCGTGCAGGCGACGCTCGGCGCCGAGATCGAGATCGACGGCATCTTCGAGGGCGAGAAGGTGCAGGTGCGCATTCCCGAAGGCTGCCAGAACGAGCAGGTGGTGCGCGTCCGGAACTTCGGCATGCCGAAGTTCCGCAGCGAGTCGCGCGGGGACATGTTCGTGCACGTGAACGTGGTGGTGCCCAAGAAGGTGACGAAGAAGCAGCGCGAGCTTCTCGAGCGGCTGGCCCAGGAGATGGGAGAGGACGTGGCCGACGCGCGCACGCCCCTGCAGAAGCTGCGCGACGCGTTCAACTAGCTGCGCTGATCCGCGAGCGGCGCGGCGAGCCGACGCTGCGGGGTGCAAAGGCGCCCCGCCTTGCCGCTCCAAGCCCTCCTCGCGTGCGCAAGCGCGCAGCCCTGCTCAACTTGGGCGGGGCATGCCCGCTCGGGCATCTGATTTGGGAATGGGCAAGCCCCAGGGCTCGTTCGTCACGGGAATCCGGGACGCCTCCGCGCCCTTCGCCGACTTGCTGGCGCCAACCTGTGGGATTTCGATTTTCGCGAGTTCGGAGAAACATGTCGCTGCATCGGTTCTTTTTGGACAACCAGGTGATCGCCGCCGAAAAGGAAGCGGTGTTCCCGCTGCGCCTTTCGGCAGACGACGCGAGGCATGCGCGCGTGCTGCGTCTCGCGCCGGGCGAGCATGTGACGGTGGTGGATGCCGCGCAGGATTACTTCGAATGCGAGATCGCGGCGTTCGACGACGCGCTCCCGCAGGTGCGCATCGCGCGGCATCTGGACGAACCTGAGGCGACGCCGCAGGTCGTCCTCATGCAGGGCCTTGCGAAGGGCGACAAGGTGGAGACGGTCATCCGCCACGCCACGGAGTTGGGCGTGGCGGCGTTTCTGCCGTTTTCGTGCGAGCGGTCGGTGGTGCGGCTGGACGCGCGCAAGGCGGCGGCGAAGGCCGAGCGCTGGCGCGCCATCGCGAAGAGCGCGGCCATGCAGTCGGGCCAGCGCGCGGTGCCCGAGGTGCGCGAGCCGATGGCGCTTGCGCAGGCGTGCGAGCTGCTGGCCGGGGCCACGGCGCTGCTCGTGTGCTGGGAGGAGGCGCCGCAAACGGCGCATATCGCCGACGCGCTGGCCTACGGCATGGGGAAGTGCGGCGTCGCCGACCCCGCCGACGCGCGCGTGGGCGTGGTGGTGGGGCCCGAAGGGGGCCTGACCGAGCGGGAGGTGGACGCGCTGCTCTCGTGCAACCCGCGCGCGTCGCTCGTGTCGCTCGGCCCTGCCGTTCTGCGCACCGAGACGGCGGGCATCGTGGCTCCGGCGCTCGTTTTGCACGAGCTCTCCCGCATGGCGCGGAAAGGGGAGGGGCGATGAACTTCGCCGTGGTCAACCTGGGCTGCAAGGTGAACCGCGTGGAGTCCGACGACGTGGCGGCGCTTCTGCGCGCGCACGGCGTCGAAACGGGCGAGGAGGACGCCGACCTCGTCGTGGTGAACACCTGCACCGTCACCGGCGAGGCCGAGAAGAAGACGCGCAAGGCCGTGCGCCGCGCCCTGCGCGCGAATGATCGCTCGCGCGTGCTCGTGACCGGCTGCGCCGCCGCGATCGATCCTGCGTTCTTCGAGGGGCTCGACGCGCGCGTGGAGGTGGCGGGAAAGGCCGTGCTGCGAAAGCGCGCCGCCGAGCTGGCCTGCGCGCTTTCGCCTTCGGGAGGTGGATGCGACGCGAAGGTGCCTGCGGCGGGAGGGGAGGCCGCCCTGCCGCAGCCTGTCGCGCTCGCCTGCGAGGCCGCAGACGGCGCGGCTCCCCGAGGGGCGGTCGCGCCTTTTCTCCGGGTCGGATCGGGGTTTCGCACGCGCGTGGGCGTGAAGGTGCAGGACGGCTGCGACAACGCGTGCACGTTCTGCATCGTGCACACGGCCCGCGGCAAGGCGGCGAGCCGCCCTGCCGACGAGGTCGCGCGCGAGTGCGTCGCCTACGCCGGGGCCGGCGCGAAGGAGATCGTGCTCACCGGCATCAACCTGGGATCGTACCGCGACGGAGGCTCGTCGCGTCGCGATCCGCGCGCGACGCGCCTCGCCGGTTTGCTGCGCAGGCTCCTCGACGAGACGGCCGACCTGCGCGCGCCGGACGAGCCGCCCGTGCGCTTCCGCATCTCGAGCGTCGAGCCGCGCGACGTGGACGACGATCTCGTCGAGGTTCTGGCCCGTGCGGAGGGGCGCGTGTGCCGCCACCTCCACCTGCCCTTGCAGTCCGGCAGCACGAAGGTGCTGCGCGAGATGGCGCGCCCCTACGATGCCGCCGCGTACGTGGCGCTCGTGCGCTGGCTGCGCGCCCGCGTGCCGAGCATCGCGCTGTCGACCGACGTCATCGTGGGCTTTCCGGGGGAGACGGACGAGGACTTCGAGGCGACGCTCTCCCTCGCGCGCGCCTGCGGCTTCGCCAAGATGCACGTGTTTCCGTACTCGATGCGCGCAGGGACCCCTGCGGCGGCGCGCGAGGACCAGGTGGACGCTTCCGTGAAGGCCGCGCGCGCCGCGCGTCTGCGCGCCCTTTCCGACGAGCTTCGCCGTGCCGATTACGGGCGGCGGGCGGGCACGGTGGAGCTTGCGCTCGTCGAGGAGGACGGCCTCGCCACCGTCGAGAGCCACTACCGCGTGCCCGTCCCGCTCGGAGCCGCGCTGGGATCGCTCGCGCCGGTCCGACTGCCCGAACGTCCGGAGGAGGAGCTTTGATGGCTGCGCTCGATCCCGACCGCGACGAGGCGCGCGAACGCGCGCGGAGGCGCCTTGAGGCGCGCCGCGCCCGCATGCGCGGACAAGTTCGTCCCCAGCGCTCGAACGGCGCCCGCGAGGGCGCGTCCGCGCTTGCGCGGGCTGCTGCGGCGGCGGTCGGGCGCCTTGGCCCCAAAGGCCTCGCGGCGGCGGGCGGGGCGCTTATCGTCGCCCTCGTCCTCATCGTCGTGCTCGTCGTTCGCGGATGCTCGGGCTCTCCCGAGTCCGTTTCGGCTCCGGCGCCCGAGGGCGAGCAGCCCGTCGAGCCGACGGCGGAGCCCGAATCCGAGCCCGCGGACGAGGCCGCCCTTGCGGCGATCCTCGGCGACGAGCTCGCCGCATCCCTCGTCCAAGCCTCCGAGGCGGGCGGGGACGCAGCCTGGATCGCCGCGCATCCGGAGGCCTTCGCCACAGACGGCGAGGCCGTGCAGCGCAAGCTTCTCAAGCTGGCGGCCGAGGAGCCGCAGGCGGTGCCGTTCGTACGCTCCTTCCCCGACCGGTATCCCGCCGACGCGGCCGAGCCCTGCGACGCGCCGGCCCAAGGAGAGGTGCCCCGGCTCTACCAATGGGACGTGCGCTGGGGGAGCACCGTGTACTCGTCGACGGCGTTCGCCCTCACGGGCTGCTGTCCGACGTCGCTCTCGATGGTCTACCAGGGGCTTACCGGCAAGGGCGACCTGTCGCCCTACGACATGGGCCAGCGTGCGCGCGAGGGCGGCTACGAGACGGAGTTCGACGGCACGGACCAGACCTTCCTCGTCGCCGAGGCGCCGAGCCTGGGCCTTTCCTGCGAGCAGATCGCCGTGGACGCCGACGCTCTGCGCACGGCGCTCGAGGCCGGGAAGGTCGTCATCTGCAACGTGGGTCCCGGCGACTTCACCGAGGGCGGGCATTTCTTCGTGATCACCGGCCTCGACGACGAAGGGAGGCTTGCGATCAACGATCCCTATTCGGCCGAGCGCTCCGACCGGGCATGGGACGTCGACCAGGTGATCTCCCAGACCATGGGGCTTTATGCCTATTCGGCCGCCTGACGCCCCGCCGCCCGCCGCAGAACGTTGGGCGGCAGGGCGTCCGTTTGGCCTTTTGACGGCTCGGAGGTCGCACATGCTTTCCGGAGCTGCGGACAACCCTCTTTCGGGCTTCCTTCGCTGGATATGCCATTTCCGGCAGCTTGTGATATAGTGGCCCAAGTGGTGCGGTTGTGAAGGGGGAGATATGAGCGGCAGCGCGCGTTCCGTTTGGGCTGTGAACGCTTGGCCTGCGGCGAAATACCTTTCGTATGCGTTTTGGAGGGCTTGGTTTCTTGTCATATACTCGGCACCCATCTGGGGTCATTTCGCATTTCCTGAAAACACCGAACCTGGTTTCGCCATCTACTGCGCCTCCACAGCCTGTTTCGCGGCGGTGTCGTTTCTCTTCTCGGCCTTTCATGAGAAAGTGATCGTGATTCTCGCTTCGAAGCCATGCATGATCGCCTTCGGCTTGCTCGCGAGCGTTTCCGTTGCGATGGTCTTCGGCGTTCTGATCGTGTGCGAAACGCCCGACACTCCGCTGTTCTGGGTTGCCGGCGGCATGACGGGGATCTGCACCGTTCCTTTGGCTTTGCGTGCGGGTCAGATCTACTCCTCGACGCGCGTGAGCACGGTCGCGATCTGCACCTTGCTTTCCGACGCGGCAGCCGGCCTGATCTTTTTCTTCTGCATGGGAACCTGGACCTCCGTGTGCTTGACGGTGGTCGTGCTGCTGCCGACGCTTTCGGCCCTCATGACGCTTGTGTCCTCTCCGGGCAGTGACAGCATTTCGCAAGGAGGAAGCGTCTCCGCGTCGGCGGCCAAGACGGCACGGCGGTCTTTCGTGCGCTTCGCGACGGTGTTCTTCGTCATCGGCTTCGCGGCCTTCCTGCTCAACGATATGAGCGAATCGTGGTTCTCCTCGACGAGCCTCTCGAGCGGGCGGGTGCTGGGAATCAGCTTGCTCGTCATGGCATCCTTTGCCATGGCCTTCGTGTTCGGCGTGGTGCGCTCTGTCGCTTTTGATCGGATGTTTCGGCCTATCGTGGTGATCCTCGTGGCCTTCGTGGCTGTCGCCTACTCCGGCAACTTCGGCAGCTCGGTGGGGGTGGCGGGCATTTTCTTGGCGTACTGCCTCTTCTCGTCCTACATCTGGTGCTTTTCGGCGTATTTGGGCCGAAGTCGCTATTTTACGCCCATTCAGGTGTTCGGCACGGTGCGCGGTGCGTATTCGGCGGGTTCTCTTGTCGCTTGTCTGGCGGGAAGTCTGCTGGTTGGCGAGTCCACCGGCCAGCTGGCTCCGATCGTCGCCGTTTCGACAGGTGTGCTGCTTTTGTGCGTGGTGGCGGTGCGACGCGAGGACATCTCTTCTTTGCTGATCGACGTGCTGCAGTCTTCGGATGCTTCGGCGGCTCCTTCGCCGGCGGGCGAAGACGAGGAGGTCCCTTTGGAAGATGCGCCGGCGGCGCTTGCCATCGGCAGGGAGAAGCTGCCCGAAGGCGTGCGCTTGACTCCGCGGGAGCGCGAGGTCTACGTCTTGCTGGTGGCGGGGCGCGACTCCGAATACATTGCGAACAGCTTGTGCGTGTCGCGAAACACCGCCAAGACCCATATCAAGAACATCTACGCCAAATTCGGCGTGCACAAGCGCCAAGAGTTCATCGACGCCGTGCAGAATCTTTGAGGGCAAGCGCTGTTTCGGCGCCTTCCCCGGCCGGTTCGCCTCGTCTCTCTCGGCCTGGCGCCCGGCTTCTCCAACGCGGCGAGCTTGAGCGGCAAAAGTCATCCTAGACAAACTCGTTTCAAAAGAAAGTCCAGGTCAAACTACCATCACCCAGTGGGTGATATCCCGTCTCACCCCTATTTCATGCTGCGGGGCGATTATTTTCGCGCCCGAAGGATGGAACAATGCGGCCCGGAGAGTTCTTCACGTCTCGAAGAAGGGGGTCTTATGACGAGTAAGAGTTTGAGCAGACGTTCCTTTGTCAAGGCCGCCGCCCTGGGCGGTGCCGCCATGGCTTTGGGCACGCACTACGAAGGGGGGTTGAAAAAGACCGAGGCTGCATGGGCGGCCGAGAGCGCCAGCGGCTCTCGCAAGACCTATGTGACGACGTGCCGCGCGTGCATCCAGGCCTGCCCGTGCCGCGTGTACGTGGAAAACGGGGTTCTGACCAAAATAGAAGGTCATCCGTACGCGCCCACCTCGCTGGGCTCGATGTGCATGAAGGGTTTGAACGAGATCAACAACGTGTACAGTCCTCGGCGCGTGCTGTATCCGCTCAAGCGCTCGGGTCCGCGCGGCGCCGAGGAGATGGCCTGGGAGCGCATCTCGTGGGAAGAGGCCATCGATCTGGCCGCCACCAAGATCGCGGAGGCCATCGAGAAGTACGGCACCTATTCGTTCTTCACCTCGGTTGGCGGTGGCGGCTCGTACGCCATGCGCCAGGCCATCACCATGGCCCATTCGCTCGGCTCGCCCACGGTGTTCGAGCCGGGTTGCGCGCAGTGCTACTTGCCTCGCTACTCCATTGCCCTGTTCATGTACGGCGGTGCCGACCAGTCCATCGCCGACGCGGCGGTTCAGGAGTGCTTCAAGGGCCTGGCCAAGCGCCACTACGAAAAGATGGGAGTGTGGGATCAGATCGACGACGTGAACAAGAAGGGCTATGCCGAAGACATCGACACCCAGATGATCGTTTTGTGGGGTGCCCAGCCCTCCGTCTCTCAAACGGCCCAATCCGGCCGCGGCATGGCCGAGCTGCGCGATGCCGGCTGCAAGACGGTGGTCGTCGACCCGAACATGAGCCCCGACGCCGTGAAGGCCGACGTGTGGCTGCGCGTGCGCCCCGGTGCCGACGGCGCTTTGGCTTTGTCGTGGTGGAACTACATCATCGAGCACAAGCTCTACAACGAGGAGTTCGTGAAGGAATGGACCAACTTGCCCTTCGTCATCAATGAAGAGACCAAGCTGCCCTACCGCGCCACCGACATCTGGCCCGACTACGTGCAAAGCACCCCGGCCGACACGCCGGCCTACGTGTGCTTTGACAACAACACCGGCGAGCTGGTTCCCTTCGAGTACCAGGATGCCTCGGTCGATCCGGAGATCTTCTGGAGCGGCGCCATCGAGCAGCTGGGCGGTGTGGCCGCCCGCAGCGCCGGCCAGATATACAAAGAGGCCGCCAGCGTGTGGACGCTCGAAGAGGCCGAGCGCGTCACCTGGGTCCCTGCCGACCTTAACGAGAAGGCCATCCTGCTGTACACGGCTCCGCTGAAAGAGGGGAAGTGCGCGGGCATCTGTCACGGCGTTGCTTCCGACATGGAGCAGATAGCGCACCAGCTGCCGGTGGGCCTCTGCGGCCTTGATGCCGTCATGGGCTACGTGAACAAGCCCGGCTGCACCCTCACGCAAAACTCCATGCCCGCCACCAACGACGCGGGCGAGGTCATCCGCCCTTACACGATCTTCCAGTACCGCAATGTGGACATCGTGCACGACTGCGGCGTCGGCTACATCGTGGGCAATTCTCCCGAGGAGAACGAGGCGCGTTTGGCCGAGTTCAAGCCCGACCCCAACGGGTTCCCCACGCCGAGGTCCTCGCAGCTGCTCTACATCACCAACCAGCTGCGCCTCGATCGTTTGGGCATGCGCAACCACAAAGGCCTCTACCATTGGGAGCACAGCCACATCCCCACCGTGCGGGAGGCTATCGCCACCGGCGAGCCCTACAAGCCGCGCGTGTGGTTCGACATGTCGGGCAACAAGCTAGCCATGCTGGGCAACGCCGAGTCCTGGTACAACGTCTTCCAGGAGATCGACTTCTGCATCTGCCAGCATCCGATGATCACCTCATTCCAAGCCGAGGTCGCCGATCTCATCTTCCCCGTTACGGAGTGGATCGAGACCACCAGCCACGACGGACGCGACATCACCACCGAAGGCGAGCTGCTCTCGCCGGCCGCCGACACCACCGACACCGGCCAGCTCAACTTCAAGTTCGGCATGTTCCCCGTGCTGCACTTGGGCGAGACCGCTTCGTGCTTCGTGCCGCCCAAGAAGGTGGCGGGCAAGGTGGCCGAGATACTCAATGCCAAGCTCGAGGCCGGTCAGGACATCGTGCTCGGTGCTGCCGGGCAGGCGACGGGCCGCGTGTACAACGAGAATCCCACGGTCATGAACGACGGCTTCCTGGCCACCTCGAAGGGCGCGTCGTACCTGCACGACATCGACCGCACCCGGTTCAACCTGCGCTTCCCGCTGCCGCCGGGCATCATGTTCGGCGAAGAGTCCGACGAGCGCATCCAGCAGTCCTTCGCCGAGCGATTCGGCGCCCCGGACATCGAGGCGCTGCACAGCGATCCCGAAGCCTACCAGACCCCGGTCGAGGGCGAGGGCGGCGGCGCGCTCAAGGCCGACGGCACCCATGCCTGGTGGAGCACCGATCCGAGCAGGTTCTGGGTGTACGACCAGCACGAGGCTATCGCCAACGACGGCCTGAAGGCTGGCTTCGGCACCGAGAGCCGCAAGTTCGAGGTGTACGCGCAGATGCTCGTTCAGCTGGCCAAGACGGGATTTCCCTGCTGCTATCCGCGCGAGCAGGTGGACGTGGATCCGAGCATCGGCCAGGGCGACTACGAGGGCACCTACGCTCCCATCTGCCAGCACATCGAGCCGGCGGAGACCCCGGTCGAGGGCGAAGAGGGCTACGATCCCGAGTACCCGCTGGCCATCACGAGCGGTCGCGTGTACTACACGCATCACGGCACGCAGCGTCAGGCTCCCTACATGCGCGAGCTGTGGCCCATCCCCGATTTGCGCATGCACAGCAAGACGGCCGAGAAGTACGGCCTGAAGCACATGGATTGGGTAAAGGTGTCCTCCCGTCGCGCCTCCACGCATGCGCGCGTCTACATCACCGACAGCATGCATGAGAGCGTGGTGTGGATGGAGCGCAACTGGAATCCCGAGTGTTTCGACTCCTCCCAGGAGACGAAGAGCGGCGGTTGGCGAGAGTGCAACATGAACATGCTCACCAAGAACACCGCGCCGTTCAACGAGTGCTACGGCTCCTACACCAACCGCGGCTTCTGCGTGAAAGTGGAGAAAAGCGAGCGCCCTGAGCGCGTGTGGGTGGAGCCGGAGGAGTTCGAGCCGCTTATGTACACGCATCGCAACCAGTACGTCGACGTGAATCCTTACGAAGAGACTCTGGCCGACGGCTCGGCCAACTGGACCCCGGTGGTCACGTTCAGCGAGGAATACACGTTCTCCGACGAGAGTCTGAACAGTTTGGGAGGGAGCAACTAATGGCGAGACGTACCTTGGTCATCGATCTGAACCGCTGCTCGGGGTGCGACTCTTGCACGGTGGCGTGCAAGTACGAGAACCACCAGCCCCTGGGCACGTATTGGAACCGCGTGTTGGCGATCGGGCCTACCGGCGAGTATCCCAACATCGAGATGTACTGGCTGCCCACGCAGTGCCAGCAGTGCGAGAACGCCCCGTGCGTGAGCGTGTGCCCCACGGGCGCCTCGCACCGCGATCCCGACAACAACGTGGTCATGATCGACAAGGAGCTGTGCATCGGCTGCGAGTACTGCATCTACGCCTGCCCCTACGGCGCGCGCTCTTTCAACAAGGGCGAGGGCGTGGTGGAGAAGTGCACGCTGTGCAACCACCTGACCGCCACTTCCGACGGCATCGAGAACCTCAACGACAGCTTCGACCCGGACCACGCCGTGCCGCCCTGCGTGCACAACTGCGCGTGCGGCGCGCGCTACTACGGCGACCTTGACGATCCGAATTCTGCCGCGTCGAAGGCTATCGAGATGGCCGGCGGCTTCGATTCGGAGAACGTGCACACGCTGACCGACTCGGCGGGCGCCAAACCCACCTGCCACTACATCCTCAGCCCCTCTATCGCGCAATGGAAGGAGCTGTAAATCTATGGAAATCGGAATCCAATGGCCTTTGGTCCTGTTCACGGTCATCGCGGGTTCGGGCTTCGGTCTTGCCATGATGACCGGCATTGCCCGTATCGTCGCGAAGCAGGACAAGTCACTTCGCCAAATCGCGCTCGTGGCGGCGTTCATACTCATGGTGGTGGGCGGTCTCATGAGCGTGTTCCATCTGTCTCATCCCGAGCGCTTCATGGCGGCTATCGCGAACCTGTTCTCTTTCTCGGGGATCGCCCTCGAACTGATCGGCCTGATTCTCGGTTGCGCGGCGGTGGCGCTGTTCTTTGTCCTCTCCACCGCCGAGAACGAGATGGGCGAGAAGGTGCTGGCAGTCTGCTGCGTGGTCATCGGCGTGGTGGCGGCGCTGCTGCAGGGCTTCGCCTATTTCGAGGTGGGCGCCCAGGCGGGTTGGCATATGGTTCCCCTGCCGCTGTCCTACCTTCTGACGTCGCTTGCGGCGGGCGCCGCCATCTATCTGGCGCTGGCTGCGGTGAAGGGCGCTGAGGCGGAGGCGCAGGTGCTGACGGGCAAGATCGTCATGGCGTTGGCCGCCCTCGGTGCGGTTGCCGCGATTGCCTACGTGGGCAACCTGGCTGCCGCCGGCCTTCTGGAAGGCGGCGCGTTGACGGTGGGCGCGGTGACGGTCGCGGTCGCCGTGGTCGCCTTCGCCCTGGGCGCGTGGTTTGCTTTCAAGAGCCAGACGACGGGTCTGGCCGTGGGAGCCGCCGTCCTGTGCGTGGGTGCCAGCTTGGTGGTCCGCGTGCTGATGTGGGTGGTTGCCGAGGTTGATCTGAACCTCATTGCCGAGGCGGCTGCCAACAGGGGCTTGTTCCTCTTCTAGCAGTTTCCGGCGCTTTTTTGAGTGTCGGTCTGAGGGCCGTGTTCACACCGGCTCCCCAGGGGCGACGGGGCGGGTTTGGGTGTCTGCATCGCCCGCCCCTTTTGTCCGAGGTGCGTTGGACCTCTTGCGTGCGCATCGAAAGCCTTGCGCGCGTGGCCGTTCGGGTTGCGCGTGCGGGCGGCGATGCGAGAGGTTCGCTCGCGCATAAAGCGTTGCAGAGGGATGCAGGACGAGTTGACAGAAAGGCGGTGCTTTTCGTGAGTGATTCCGCAGACGAGAAAAGCGCGTTCGACGAGCCGGTGAGCAAGGATCGCGCGCAGAAGAAGGAAAGGCGCGAGCTGAGCTTTGAGGAGCAGGTGGCCGATCTGAGCCGCTTCATCCAGTTCGAGCCGCTGGTCAGGGAGATCGACTACAAGATCCTGGTGTTTTGCAAAGAGCGTCGCGAGCTTTCCGAAATCGAGCGCTACGTTGCCACGCTGCCCCAGTTCAAGAGCGCTACGCGCGATCAGTACTCCCTCATCACCGAATTGGTGAACCACTACGGTCTGGAGTTCTTCGAGCTTGACGCGCAGGGCAACTCCGTGACCGAGGCCGACAAGGAGGGCCTTGACGAGGACGGCATCGACGATTTGGTGGAAAGCTACGCGTACCAAACCACCGAAGTGGGTCTGGCGATCGTCAAGGAGTTCAGCCCGCGTGCACGCCTGGAGGGGCTCTTCGAGATCAGCCCGCATCGACGCGAGGCGTACGAGTTGGTCATGCGTTTTCTGGCCGAGAGGCACTCCTTTGCCGATATCGACACCATGCTGCGCCTGCGCGGTGACGTCCAGCTGGGCTTTTCGCCGAGCGGCGAGCCGGTGCAGATGTCGGTGCTGGTCGACAAGCTCGAGCGCGCCGGCATGATCGAGTTCGACGGCGGTTGGATATTGAGCGACGAGGGCAGGGCCATGTTGGCGGAATGGGATGAAGGGACGCTCGAAGCGTAAGGGCTTCCGGTCGTCCCGGAAGATCGGGTGGACTGCGGGGAAGAGAGGGTAAGCATGCAAGACGAGAGCAAGATGGAGCGCGTGAGCACGGGCGAATTGGTCGAGGTGCTTCGCGGAAGGACGCAGTTTTATCTGATGCTGGCCGGCTTGTACTACAAGCCGCTGACCCAGGAGCAGATCGACCATATGGCCGAGCAGAATTTTTCGGGTTTCGACACCGATGAAGAGCTGCTCGACGCGGGCTTCAACGACATCCGCAGGTCTTTGCGCAAGCGCCATACGGGCACGCGATCCATCCTGGCCACCGAGTGGACCGGTATTTTCGGCGGCGCCGAATCCTACGAGGGGCACTACTGCGTTCCGGAGGCGTCTCTGTTCTTGGACGATTCGGGTTTGACCTACGGCTGGCCGCGCGACGAGGTGAGCCGCGTGTACCGGGAGCAGTGCCTGCGTTTGGAGGACAACGCCGGCTTGCCGGAGAGCCACTTGTCCTTCGAGCTCGAGTTTCTGGCCATCATGTCCGAGGAGATCGCCCAGCATCTGATCGCAGGCGAGACGGAGGATGCCGTGCGCAAGGTGGAGCTTTCGCAGCGGTTCATCGAGCAGCATGTGCTGACGTGGCTCTCGAAACTCTACGAGCTTGCCATGAAAATGTTCCGGACCCGCTTCTATCGCGGCGTCATGCGGGTGACCTTGGGGTACTTGCAGTTCGACCTGAAGATGCTCGGGGATATCAAGGTCGAGGTCCAAGAGGCATGAGCGCGACGGTGATTTCGCGCCGCTCGCTGGTTGCGGGCGCTGCGGGCGCGGCGACCTTGCTGGCCTTGGGCGGGACGGCGAGCGCCTTGGCGGGCGAGGGCGGCCTGTTGCGTCCTCCGGGAGGGCAAGACGAGTTTGCCTTCCTTGGTGCGTGCATCCGCTGCGATCGGTGCCGACAGGCCTGTCCCATGAAGGTGATCGAAAGTTCGGGCTTGGAAGACGGTTTGATCAACGTTCGCACGCCGAAGCTCGACTTCCGCAAGGCCACGCTCAAGCGTACCCTGGGCACCACCGAGTACCAGGAGGCGGGTACGGGCTACTGCGATTTCTGCGATCCTGACGGAACCGGCACGGCGGAGAAGAGGTGCGTTGCCGTCTGCCCGACGGGGGCCTTGAGGCCTTTCGACCAATCGGCTCAACGCATCGGCCTGGCGGTCATCGACGAGGTCTACTGCATCAACTTCCCCCAGATCGGCCAAACTCCGACTGGTTGCCGCTTGTGCGTGGAGGCCTGCCCCTACGGGGCCGTCGTCATGAACGACGAGCAGCGCCCCGAGGTGATCTCGTCCAAATGCAATGGCTGCGGCAAATGCGAGGCCGTCTGTCCAAGCGCCAATTATCGGGCGGTCATCGGCCTTGGCGAGCTGGAAGAACGGGCTGCCGGCGGCAGCGAGCAGTACGTTGCCTCGCTGGAGTTCTACCGAAGCACGGGCAGGATGCCGCGTGGCATCAACGTGATGGTTTGCGACGATGCGGCGATGCCGCGATCTGAGTGAGGGGGAGGTGCGAACCATGGCTTTTGACGACGATGCTCTTCGGGTTGCGGGAATGCCGGCGAAAGGCGATGCCGATGGCGCTCGGGCGACCGAAGATCTTGCCGGGGAAGGATTCGGCGCGGGCGACGTAAAAGTTGCGGCTGGCGAGGTTGCCGGGGTTGCCGATGGGGCTTCCAATGGGGCGGCCGTCGAGCCTGTCGGCGACGGTGCCGGCGTGGGTGATATGAAGGCGGCCGGCAACCAGGCGGAGCGCCGGAAGGTTTCTCGGCCTCTGGTGCGTCGACTGGTGGTGCTGGCGGTGTTTTTGACCTGTTGCGCAAGCATCGTGTTCGGCTTCGGCGTCGGCACCGTGTCGTCGTTTGGCTGGGATGCCGTCGTCGCCATCTGCCCGCTCGGTTCGGTCGAATCCATGCTGGCGGGCAAGTCGGTCTTTCTGCGCGCGCTGGTGTGCCTGGCGGTGGCCGCGCTCGCCTGCGTCGTGTTGGGCAAGTTCTTCTGCTCGTGGGTGTGCCCCATTCCGAGCATCCGCAACGTCATCGATGCCGTTCGCCGGCGCACGCCAAGCATCGAATCTGCGACTTGGAGACGCTCCGATGGCAAGGAGGAGACTGCGCTTGCAGCGGTGCGGCCGCTTTCCAAGCGAGAAAAGCGCCTGCTCGCGCGCTCTTCATCGGGTTGCGCCGGTGCGGATGCGGCTTGCACGGCCAGCTCTCCCACGGGAGAGGCGGCGGGTGGTTCGTCTGGCGCGGGCGTTTCAGTCTGCAGCGCGTGTGGCCAGGGCCTTGCAGCCCGCTCCCGCGAGAAGATCGATTCCCGCCATGTGGTGCTGGGGGGCGCGGTCCTGTCGGCCGCCGTCTTCGGTTTCCCCGTGTTTTGCCTGGTGTGTCCCATCGGGCTTACCTTCGCCACCATCGTGGCGATAGCGCAGCTGTTCCAAATACAGGCTCTGTCGTGGGGCTTGCTGGTGTTTCCGCTCGTGTTGACGCTGGAGCTGACGGTTCTGCGGAAATGGTGCTCGCGCTTCTGCCCGCTCGGTGCGTTGATGTCGTTGCTCAGTCTGCCGAATCGGTTCTTCCGTCCGAGGGTGGACATGTCGAAGTGTCTGCGTGGCAAAGGGGTGGACTGCCGCATCTGCTCGACGGTGTGCGCCGAGGGTCTGGATCCGCACCGCAGCGCATGTCTGCACGAATGCTCGAAATGCCGTGATTGCGCGCAGAACTGCCCCGTGCATGCCATTAGCTTTCCTTTGCTTGGGAAGTAGGGGCTTTGCTCCGGATGGTCTTTAGGGGCGGCCCGAGGACGTGGAGAACCTCGAGCGAGGCCCTTCGCGAGATTTGTCTGCGTCTGAAGCGCCTCGCAGGTCGGGCTCGCAATGAAGAGCCGCCCCTCGACGTCACGTTCGTCGACCTCTTGCGCCTCCATTGCGCTATGCGTCGATCTTCGGCATCATGGAGGCGGCAAATGTCCGGAAAGGAGAGTCCTCCGGATTGGGAAATGGACTGGGTGTCGACCGCTCGCGTTTCAAGGCTCGATACGGCTTCATCGTAAAAGCATTTTCTTGGCAAACGTCGAACTTGCAGCGCGCGCTCAAAGGAGCTCTTACGCGCCCAACCGCAAGCGGTTTCGTCTCGGTTTAGTGACGCCCGCATGGTCCGGCGGGCGGCGTGGTACAATGGCCATATGACAGACCAGACCCAAATCACGCTCACGGCCCCGCGCAGCGTGGACATGGCGCTCATCGTCGGGCCGGCCGATGAGACGCTTCGCCTCGTGCAAGACTCGTTCCAGGCGCGCATCACGGTGCGCGGCGACGCCATCGTGCTCGAGGGCGACCCGATCGAGGTGCAGTCGCTCACGGCGCTGTTCAGCGACCTCATCAAGCTCGTGGAAGACGGCGGCGAGCCCACCTGCGATTACGTGCGCCGCGCCATCGACCTTCTGCGCACGGCGGAGTTCAGCCCGCAAACGCTGCGCGAGGACATCCTGCTCACGTACCGCGGCCGCGCCATCCGCCCGAAGACTGCGGGTCAGAAGCGCTACGTGGATGCCGTCCGCGAGCACACCGTCACGTTCGGCATCGGGCCGGCGGGCACCGGCAAGACCTACCTCGCCATGGCCATGGCCGTGGCCGCGCTCAAGCGCAAGGAGGTGGGCCGCATCATCCTCACGCGGCCCGTGGTGGAGGCGGGGGAGAGCCTGGGCTTTCTGCCCGGCACCCTCGCCGAGAAGGTGGACCCCTACATCCGCCCGCTCTACGATGCGCTCTTCGACATGACCGACATGGAGCGCGCCAACCAGCTCATCGACAGCGGCGTCATCGAGATCGCCCCGCTCGCGTTCATGCGCGGGCGCACTCTGAACGACAGCTTCATCATCCTCGACGAGGCGCAGAACACCACGCCCGAGCAGATGAAGATGTTCCTCACGCGCCTCGGGTTCGGCTCGAAGATGGTCGTCACCGGCGACGCCACCCAGCTCGATCTGCCGCGCGGCGTCTCGGGCCTCAAAGGGGTGCGCGACGTGCTCGACGGCATCGACGGCATCGCGTTTTGCGAGCTTTCCGGCAAAGACGTCGTGCGGCACTCGCTCGTGGCCGCCATCGTCGCGGCCTACGATCAGGCGAGCAGAAAGGCTTGAGAGCATGGACATCCAGATCAACTACGACTATCGCAAAGAGGACCTCGAGAAGCTGCCCTTGCACGAGCTCACCCAGTTCGTGCTCGCCCGCGAGGACAAGCCCTTCAGCACCGAAGTGTCCGTGAGCTTCGTCACCGACGAGGCCATAGCCGAGCTCAACGAGCGCTACCGTCAGAAGTCCGGCCCCACCGACGTGCTGTCGTTCGAGTGCGACGGCGCGGACGACGACCTGTCTGCCATGACGCTGGCAGAGGATCCGGTCTTCGAGCTGGGCGACGTCGTCATCGCGCCCGACGTGGCGGCTCGCCAGACGCGCGAGTTCGGCACCACGTTCGAGGAGGAGATCAGCCTTCTGCTCGTGCACGGTCTTTTGCACCTGTGCGGCTACGACCACATCGCCGACGACGAAGCCGAGGTCATGGAAAGGCGCGAGGCCGAGATCCTCGAGGCCTGGGCGAAGCGCTGAGGACGGGGGAGGAAGCCGTGGAAGGGCCCTGCGCCATGGGCGAGGACGACCGCGACGAGGCCGCGTGCGCGACGGACGGTTTCGTTCGCAACGACGCCGACAAGGCGAAGGGGTCGCGTGCCCGCTTTCCTTTGAGCTGCGCGTTCAAGTGCGCTTGGGACGGCGTCGCCTACGCGGTGCGCTCGCAGCGCAACATGAGGATCCACCTCGCCGTGGCGGCGGTCGCTGCGGCGCTGGGGTTCGCGCTGCGCATCGACGGCCCGTCCTGGGCGGCCGTGCTCGTGTGCATAGGATCCGTGATCGCCGCCGAGCTCGTGAACACGGCGGTCGAGTCGGTGGTGGACCTCGTCTCCCCCGAATACCACGAATTGGCCCGCCGGGCGAAGGACTGCGCCGCGGGCGCCGTGCTCGTCTTGTCCCTCGCCGCCGTCGCGGTGGCGCTCGTCGTGTACCTGCCGCCCGCCTGGGCGCTTCTGACCTCGTAGGACCGAAAGGATGCCTGTGGAAACCAGCGAATCGTTCAGATCGGGATTCGTCACGCTCGTCGGCCGCCCGAACGCCGGCAAGTCGACGCTCGTGAACGCCATCATGGGCAAGAAGATCGCCATCACGTCGAACACGGCGCAGACCACGCGCCACCGCTTCCGCGCGGTGCTCACGCGCGAGGGCTTCCAGCTCATCCTCGTGGACACGCCGGGGCTGCACAAGCCCCACGATGCGCTCGGTGAGGAGCTGAACACCTCTGCCCTCAAGGCGCTCGAAGACGTGGACGTGGTCGCCTTCCTCGTGGACGCGTCGAAACCTGTCGGCACGGGGGACGAATGGGTGGCCGCGCAGCTGTCGCGCGCGCGCTCGAAGAAGGTGCTCGTGCTGTCCAAGATCGACCTCGTGGACGATGCCGAGCTCGACCGCCAGCGCTTCGCCGCCGCTCGGCTCGGCGATTGGGACGCCGTCGTGGAGCTTTCGAGCACGACGGGCGAGCATGTGCAGGACTTCGTCGACACGGTGGTGGCCCTGCTGCCCGAGGGGCCGTCGTGGTTCCCGGCCGACATGGAGACCGACCAGCCCATCGACGTGGTGGTGGCCGAGTTCATCCGCGAGAAGATCCTGCGGTCGTTCCGCGACGAGGTGCCCCACGCCATCGGCGTGCGCGTGGAGGAGATGGGCTACGACCGCAAGAAGGACCTGCATCGCATCTACGCCGTCGTCTACGTGGAGCGCGACAGCCAGAAGGGCATCATCATCGGCAAACAGGGCGCTGCCATCAAGCAGGTGGGCACGGAGGCGCGTCTCGACCTCGAGCAGCTGCTCGGCACGCGCGTGTTCTTGGATCTGTCCGTGAAGGTGAAGAAGAACTGGCGGCGCGACGCGAACCAGATCCGCCGCTTCGGCTACGGGGAGGGCGCCTAGGAGCGCGCCTGTCCGCGCGAAGCGGCTCTTGCGCCGCGCGGGAGCCGCTTCGCGCCCCTTCGCCTGTCCTCAGTTCTGCAGGTATTGTCACGATAAGGGCAAACGGGCGTTTGTCCGGGGCGTGCCCGCGGGTTTTCCGCTACAATCATGGCATACGTGTCATTTGCGAGGGAGTATGCCAGCATGATCTGTCCTCACTGCCATTCGGAGAACCGCGACGGCGCGCGATTCTGCAACGATTGCGGCCTTCCGCTTTCGGGCAAGATCGCGGAGCTTGCGGCTGCCGCCGACCGAGCCGAGTCCGGTCCTGCCGCCGATACCGTTTCCGCATCGGACGCTGCGGAGGCGTCCGGCGCGTCTGCCGAAAGCCCCTCTGCCGCGCAGGATGTCTCCCTCGCCGGCTCGGACGGCGAATCCCCCTCCGCGTTGGGCGAGGCTCGCGCCGGCTCCTCCGGCCCGCTCGACCCTGCGGCGCTGCCCTCCATAAACGTGGCGGGCGTGAACGTGGACGAGAACGGCGACGCGTACGACTTCGGCCCGCTTCCCGACGCCTCTGAGGAGGCCCCATCGGAAGGCGGCGCGGACGTCGCACGCGCCGCCGACGATCTCGCTCCCTTCGTGCCGAAGCGGGCGGCCGTCGACGAGGCGGCCCGCACCGCCGACCTGACGGGCATCGACGAGTGCCTCGTCGATGCGAGCTACGTGCCCCCGGCCGCCTCTTGGCGCTCGGGGGACACGATGGAGCTTCCGCGCGTCGAGGGCGCCTCCGCGCCCCAGCAGCGCGAGTTCCGCGCGCCCGACGCGAACGCGAGAAAAGGCGGCAAGGGCAAGGTGGTCGCCATCGTGCTCGCCTGCCTGGTCGCGCTCGGCGCCGCGGCGGCGGGTGCGACGTACTACCTGGAGCTTTGGGGCGGCAAGATGCTTCCCGACGTCGTGGGGATGACCCAGACCGACGCCGTCTACGCGCTTGAGGGCAAGGGCTTCTCCGTGCGCGTGCTCGAGGTGAAGTCCGACGAGACGGAAGGCGTCGTGCTGCTCATGGACCCCGGCGCGGGCGCGCGCACGGAGGAGGGCACGGAGGTCACCGTCCACGTGGCCGCCGCGCGCTTCGTTCCCGAGGGCGCGGTGGGCGTCCCGCGCGACGAGGCGGCCAACCTGCTTGCGGCCGAGGGCTTCGAGAACGTGACGTACGTCACGGAGAAGTCCGACGAGCACGAAGGGCTCGTGCTCAGCATCGATCCGGCCCCTGGGACGAAGGCGACCGCCTCCACGCCGATCACCGTGACGGTGGCAGAGCCCTACACAGTCCCCGACGTTGTCGGCATGACGTGGGAGGAGGCGAAGGCCGCGCTCGAGGCAGAGGGCTTTTCTGCCGCCGTCTCCTACGTCTACGACGAGAACGTGGAGCCGGGAGTGGCCATCGGCACCGATCCGGCTGCGGGCTCGAAGGCGGCTTCCGGCACCTCTGTGGTCGTGAACGTGGCGCTCTCCCGCGCCGCCGAGTTGGAAAGCGCCACCTGGGGGCTGTTCTCCGAGGGCGCTTCGGTCAACATCGACGGCATCGATTACCTGGTGTCCTCGTGCGACGCAGTGGCCTACGAGGGGAGCGAGACGACGTCGTTCACGATCACGGCCAAGCCCTACACGACGTTTCTGGGCGTGACGCTCCCCCTGGACGAGCGCTCGGTGTCCGGCACCGTCGTGTGGAACGCCGACAACACGGTGTCCTCCATCACGGAATCGTAAGGCCGTGTCGCAGCCCACCTACGGCGCGCGCGGCATCGTTTTGCGCAAGACGAAGCTCGGGGAGGGCGACCTTGTCGTGACGCTGCTCTCCGAGGACGGCTCCCAGCTGCGCGCCGTCGCGAAGGGGGCGCGCAAGCCGACGAGCCCGTTCGCCTCGCGCCTCGAGCTGTACTCGGTGGCCGACGCGCTTCTCGCTCGCGGGCGCAGCCTCGACATCGTCAAGGAGGCGCGCCTCGTCGAGGGCAACGAGCGTCTGCGCCGCGACCTGGAGCGCGCTGTCTGCGCCGCGCCTGTGGCCGAGCTTTCGGGCTGCGTCTCCCAGGACGGCCTCGAGAACCCCCGGCTGTTCGCGCTGACGCGTGCCGCGCTCTCGAGCCTGGGGCGCGTCGAGGTTCCGTTCGCGCCCGCGATCGCGGCGGGGCACCTTTTGAAGGCGCTCGCCTTCGCGGGGCTGAGGCCGAGCCTCGACGCGTGCGCCGTCTGCGGGCGCGAACTCGGCGCGCCCGCGCCGGAGGGCCTTGCGGCGCTGTCGTATCGCGAGGGGGGCGTCGTGTGCCCCGCCTGCCGCGGCGCGGCCGAGGCGGTGATGGTGCCCGCTTCGACCCTTGGCTGGTGCCGCGCCCTCCTCGGCTCGACGTTCGCCGAGATCGAGGGCATGGACGTCGATCCCTCGGCATCCTTCGCTGCGCTCAGATTCTGCCAGCAATGGGTTCGCGAGCATGTGGGCGCGAACCTCAGATCGCTTGACTTCCTGTTCACCTGCGGGTTGTTCTGATCCGGACGGCAACCCAGACGAGAGGAGACGGACATGCACACCTTCACCCCGCGCGGCGTGTGCTCGCGCGCCATACACCTTGAGCTCGACGGAGAGCGCGTGGCCCACGTGGACTTCGTGGGCGGCTGCGACGGCAACCTCAAGGCCATCTCGAAGCTCGTCGAGGGCATGACGGTGGACGAGGTGGCCGCCGCGTTAGAGGGCAACACGTGCGGACGGCGCGCCACCTCCTGCGCCGACCAGCTCGTGCGCGGCCTGCGCGAGGCGCGCGCGAAGGAACTGGCCGACGAGGCGGGCGTCGAAGCGGGCGCCCCTCATGAGGCCGTGTAGGCCCACAGGTTGAGGCACTGGCCGAGCACTTCGTCGAACCCCCAGGTCCGCGCCGTGCGCTCGGGACTGTTCGGGTCGCGGATCTCGAGGCGCCCGTTCTCGTCGATTCCCGCGAGCACGATGAAGTGCCCCGTCGTGGTGAAGTCGCCCGGCCCGACGCTCGCGATGACGGGCGAGCCGGACAGGATCGCGCGGCGCACGCTCGCCTCGTTGGCGGGCAGCTCCTCGGCGGCAAGCCCCGCCTCGGCGGCGCCGTCGGTCATGAACGTCCAGGCGGTGCCGTCGGGCGTCGCGCAGCCGAGGCGCTCGGAGAGCGCTCCCATGTCGGCCGGCGTCCTGTCGGCGCGTCCCGTGAGGGCGACGTAGACCATGGACAGGCACGTGGGGCCGCAGCCCGCCTCGGCGAAGCTGTACCCCGCGTAGCGCTCCGAGGCCCAGGCGGGATCGCGCTGGTAGAGCTCGGGGACCTCGCCTGCGCGCCACTGGTCCTTCGGCGTGCTGCGCGGCCCGCCCGTCTCGTCGGGAGGCGTCCCTTGCGCGCCGGCCGTCAGCTTTTCGAGCGCTCCGATCGCGCAGGGCGCGCCCAGGGCGAGGATGCAAGCGAGCGCGAGGACGAGGGCGATGCGCGCGACGAGGCGCGGCCGGGGCGGACGGCGCGCGAACAAAGGGCGTGCGCGCCGCGTTCGGCGCGGCGTCCAGGCGGCGCGGTCGAGCCGACGGTTCCCGGCGTTCGCGCGGGGCGCCCCCGCCGCCTTGCGGGGCGCGGGCCCGAGCGAGTTGGTGTAGGTCATGGCTTCTCCTTTCCGTCGCTTTGATTGTGCCCCGAACCCCTCTTCGCCGTCCCGGAAGATCGGGCAACCGATTGCTTAAGCTTTCCTTAATTCCGAGGCGCGTGAAAGCGCGCCGACCGTCTGCGGGGCTACAATGGTCGGGACGAAAAAAGCCGAGCGGAAGGGGCTGCGTGGAGGAGAGGAAGTTGGTTTTCGTCTGCGACGACGATCGGGCCATCGCCGATCTGGTGGTCCAGCTTCTGGTCGAGGCGGGCTTGGACGCGCGCGCGTTCTACTGCGCCGCCGACCTTCTGGCGGCCCACGCCGACGGGCGGGCCGACCTCGTGGTGCTCGACATCATGATGCCGGGGATGGACGGGTTCGCCTGCTGCCGCGAGATACGCCGCGCAAGCGGCGTCCCCATCGTGCTGCTCACCGCCAAGGACGAGGAGGTCGACAAGGTGGTCGGCTTCGAGTTGGGCGCCGACGACTACGTGGTCAAGCCCTTCAAGCCCCGCGAGCTCGTGGCGCGCGTGCGCGCCCGTCTGCGCCGCCCCGCCTCCCCCGCGCGCCGCGTGCTGGAGGCGCGCGGGGTCGCGCTCGACGAGGACGCCTACGAGGCGACGCTGCACGGCGAGGCGCTTCCGCTCACGCCCAAGGAGTTCGCCATCCTCGCGTGCCTTCTGCGCGCGCAGGGCCGTCCCGTCTCCTCGCGCGATTTGTTCGAGGAGGTGTGGAAGGAGGAGGCCAACGTCCAGTCCAACAACACGGTGATGGTGCACATACGCCATCTGAGAAAGAAGCTCGCCGCCGTCGACTCGTCCCAAGAGCTCGTCGAGACGGTGTGGGGCGTGGGCTACAAGCTGGGGTAGGGAAGGAGGCCGAAGTGTCGACGAGGCAGACGCCGCAGCGCGCGCGGCTCGCCCGCGCCATCGTGGGGCGCACGATGGCGGGCATCATGATCTTCACGGCGGCGTTCGCCGTCGCGTTCGCGGCGTTCGACGCGATCGTGAAGCCCGGACTCTCGAACTTCTTGTACTTCGAGGTGATGGGCGGCGACGGGGGCGCATCGTGGCGGCTGTACGACGCGCTGACGACACTCTACCTCCCCTTGGCGGCGCTCCTGTACGCCGCGGGCATCTTCCTCTTCGTCCGCTCGGGCGTGAACCGGGCGCTGTCGTACTTCGACGCGCTCTACGAGGCGGCCGAGGGCATCCTCGCCAAACGCGCGGAGGCCGCCCCGCTGCCTCCCGAGCTGTCCGAGACGGCGGCGGCGCTGGGCGCCATCAAGGAGGAGCGCGAGCGCGCCGACCGCGCCGCGAAGGCGGCCGAAGAGCGCAAAAACGAGCTTGTCGCCTACCTGGCCCACGACATCAAGACGCCGCTCACCTCCATCATCGGATACCTGGCGCTGCTCGAGGAGTCGCCCGACCTGCCCGCGTCCGCGCGGGCGCGCTACACGGGCATCACGCTCGAGAAGGCGTACCGCCTCGAGGAGCTGCTCGACGAGTTCTTCGAGATCACCCGCTACAACCTGCATGCCATCCCCATCGAGCGCTCCCGCTTCGACGGCGCGCTGTTCTGCAGCCAGGTGATCGACGAGTTCTTCCCGCTCGCCGAGGCGCGCGGGCTGCGCCTGGTCTACGAGGGGCCGCAGGAGCTGCGCGTGTTCGCCGACGCGGGCAAGGTGGCCCGCGTGGTCGACAACGTCTTGAAGAACGCGGTGGCCTACGCCGACCCCGGCACCGACGTCGTAGTTCGCACCTCTCTCGCGAAGGGGGAGGGCGGCTACGTGTGGTGGGAGATCACCGTCACCGACCGCGGGCGCGAGCTTTCTCCCCAGCACCTCGAGCGCATCTTCGAGCGCTTCTACCGCGCCGACGAGGCGCGCGGCGCCCAGACGGGCGGCGCGGGGCTGGGGCTGGCCATCGCGCGGGAGACGGCGCGGGCCCACGGGGGCGACATCTACGTGGCCAGCGACGCGGGCGCGACGTCGTTCACCATCTGGATCCCCCAGGGCCCGAGCGTGAGCGCGTAGGCGCGGAAGGGGCCGTCCATGATCGAGCTCGTCGCTTTCGAACCCCGCCTTCGCGACGCCCTGTTCGCGTTCCTGTCGCGCTGCCTGCCCGAATCGGGCCGCTCGTTCGACCCGGCGGGTCGCCACGCGCACCTCGAGCACATCGAGGACGGATTCGACGCCTTTTGGTGCCTCGTCGAGGACGGCGAGGACGTGGTGGGCTGCGTGGGTCTGCGCGAGCTCGAACCAGGCGCGAGCGAGCTCAAGACGCTGTTTCTGTACGAGCGCTTGCAGGGCCAAGGATGGGGTCGCCGCCTCGCTGAGCGCGCCATAGCCCGCGCCCGCCTTCGCGGCGACGTCGCCGTGCGCCTCGACACGACGTCTGCGAGTCGAGGCGCCATCGCGCTCTACCGTCGGCTGGGCTTTCGCGACATCGACCGCTACAACGACAATCCGGCGGCCGACGTCTTCATGCAGCTCGACCTTTCCTGAGGCTCTCCAACCTGCCGCTTTGTGCGGAAGCTGTGGGCGGCGCCGAGCGCGCTTGCCGGGCGTGCGGCTTGCCGGTACAATAGGTAGGCTGCGAAAACGCAGGCACTTCCCGCTTGGTCCGCATGCGTCCACCGCATGCCTCCCAGAGGGAAGCGCGCACGCAACGCGCCTTGTGCGCGACGATGCGGCGAAAGCCGCGAGAAAGGTGGAAGAACATGCCCAGCAAGCTCAGCATCACGAAGGAGCGCACGGCAGAGCTCATCAAGGAGTACGGCAAGGGCGAGGCCGATTCCGGCAGCCCGGAGGTGCAGGTGGCCATCCTCACCGAGCGCATCCGCAACCTCACCGAGCACCTCAAGGTGCACAAGAAGGACAACCACACCCGCCGAGGCCTCATGATGCTCCTCGGCAAGCGCCGCGGCCTCTTGAAGTACATCAAGAACCGCGACATCGAGGAGTACCGCGCTCTCATCAAGAAGCTCGGCATCCGCGACACCATCTAGCTGCGTACGAGAGCCCGCCTTGGCGGGCTCTCGCATAGGCGCCCCTGCGGGGGCGCGCGCGACGCGGTCGGAGGCGCAAGGGCGCCTTCGCTCGCGACCGGCGGCACGGGGCCGCCGCGTCAAAGAAGCTTGGCCGCACTAGGGCGTCCAAGGCAGAAGAGAAAGAAAGAGCAGTATGGAAAAAATCGTCGAATCCTTCGAGCTGTACGGCAAGCAGTACCGCCTGGAGACGGGCGAGCTGGCCAAGCAGGCCACCGGGGCCGTGCTCGTCACCCAGGGCGACACGACCGTGCTCGTCACGGCCGTGATCTCGAAGGAGGAGAAGGACTACGACTTCTTCCCCCTCACGGTGGACTTCATCGAGAAGATGTACGCCGTGGGTCGCATCCCCGGCGGCTACCTCAAGCGCGAGGCGCGCCCCTCCGACAAGGGCACGCTGACGGCCCGCATGGTGGACCGTCCCATCCGCCCCGGCTTCGTGGACGGCTTCAAGCGCGAGGTGCACATCGTGTGCACGACGCTCGTCGTCGACAGCGTCAACCCGCCCGACACCATCTGCGTGGGCGGCGCGTCCGCGGCCCTCATGCTGGGGGCGGCGCCCTTCGACGGCCCGGCTGCCTGCGTGCGCATCGGCCGCGACGTCGAGACGGGCGAGTTCATCGTGAACCCGACGTTCGAGGAGTCCGAGCGCTCCGACCTCGAGCTCACCATCGCCGGCACGGCCGACTACATCTCCATGGTGGAGGCCGGCGCCGATGAGATCTCCGAGGAGGACATGCTGGCCGCCATGACGTTCGGGCAGGAAGCCATCAGGGCGTTCTGCGAGGCCCAGCAGCGCTTCCTCGACCGCTGCGCCATCGAGCCGGTCGAGTGGCCGGTGCATGCGGCCGATCCCTCGATCGCCGAGCGCGTGGCGCCCCATCTGGACGAGATGGGCGCGGCCCTGCGCGACGCCGACAAGCTCTCGCGCATGGCCAAGGTGGAGGCGCTCAAGGCCCGCGTCAAGGAGGAGTGCTTCACCGACGAGGAGCGCGACGCCTGGAAGGCCGACATCGCCGCCGAGCTCAAGAAACTCGAGAAGAAGGCCATGCGCGCCATGGTCATCGAGACGGGCGAGCGCGCCGACGGCCGCGCGTCCGACGAGATCCGGCCTTTGCACATCGTGCCGGGCTACCTGCCCCGCGTCCACGGCTCGGGCCTGTTCCAGCGCGGCCAGACGCAGGTGATGAGCGTGTGCACGCTCGGCATGCTCAACGAGTGGCAGCGCCTCGACACGATCGACCCCGCCGAGGGCAAGCGCTACATGCACCAGTACAACTTCCCGCCGTACT
>ERZ826396.1172-NODE-1172-length-31072-cov-8.681143_pt1 | contig 31072 bp, 29 predicted proteins | sample MGYA00519926_ERZ826396 | MGnify/ENA primary metagenome ERZ826396 (study PRJEB31778, sample SAMEA3449230) | human gut metagenome | biome: human gut; feature: human-associated habitat; material: faeces | place: United Kingdom | collected 2010/2012 ... | reverse complement strand
TACCACAAAAGCAAAATGCCCGTAGAGCCGATAAAATAAGGCTTTGCGGACATTTGAGAAGATATAAAAAGATAGTTAAAAAGACATATATAATTTTATAAGAACAAAATATGCATTTTCCCCTGACTGTCATAGACAACTTCTGATTCCACCTTATAAATCCGTCGGATCAGCTCCGGTGTCAAAACTTCCCCAGGAGTACCCTCCCCCTCCAGAACACCGTCTTTTAAAACATAAATCCGGTCGCAGTATGCAGCTGCAATGTTCAGATCATGAATTGCAGAGATCACGGTAACATCCAGATTCTTTACCAGCTTCATCAGCATGATCTGATGAGTGATATCAAGATGATTGGTAGGCTCATCCAGGATCAGGGCAGGCGTCTGCTGTGCAAGGGCTCTTGCAAGAATCACGCGTTGCTGCTCGCCTCCTGATAAAGTGGAAAAGCTGCGGTCTGCAAATTTGTCCATCTGAACGATTTTCAGCGCTTCCTCTACGATCCGGTAGTCATCTGCATTGTCTCTTTCCAGAGTTTTTTTATGAGGCGCACGCCCCATCAAAACTACTTCTCTTGCGCTGAAATCAAAATTATAGTAATTGTGCTGGGCTACCACCGCCATTTTCTTTGCGGAGCTTTTTGCATTCATAGCATAAAGTTCTTCCCCATCAAGATATACAGCTCCGGAATCTGCCTTTAATACACGGTAAATACATTTCAGCAAAGTGGACTTTCCACTTCCGTTAGGTCCAATAATCCCCACCAATTCCTTATCTCTGGTTTCAATGGAAATTCCCTTAAGGATTTCTTTTGCCTGAAAATTTACCCGGATATTTTCTGTGGTTATTTTCATCCCTTTTTCCCTCCGAAACCATAAGATTTGCGAACCAGTAAATAGATAAAACAAGGCGCTCCAATAATGGAAACCAGAACACCGATAGGCATTTCTGAGTTTTTCAGGATCACACGGCACGCCACATCACACCAGATCAGAAAGGAACTTCCAAGCAGAGCGCTAAGGGGGATCAGGCGGCTGTGGTCTGTTCCAAACAAGATTCTTACCACGTGAGGAATCACCAGACCTACAAAACCGATCACTCCGGCACAATACACAGCAAATCCTACCATCACAGAAGAAAGAATCAGATATGCAGTCCGAAATCTGTGCAGATCCGTTCCCAGGGTAATAGATACTTCATCGCCCAACAGCATCAGATTCAAATTCCTGTACTGTGTCCAGAAAAGCACTACACACACCAGCGTCACAGGAAGCATCACACTTACCCTTGACCAGTTGGCTCCGGCAAGACTTCCCATGGTCCATTTCATAACCTCTGTGGCACTATTTTTGTCATTTGTTATGTAGATCACAAAATTGGAAAAAGCAGAACAGACTGCGCTGATTGCCATTCCTGCAAGAATCAGCTTCGCCGATGTTGCTTTGCCTCCCATATTGGCAATTGCAATAACCGCGAAGGATGTGAGCATGGCTCCTATAAATGCGCAAAGCCCTACGGAGTTTTCCCCAAGGAAGCTGCCGATTCCAAGCATGATTGCCAGAGTTGCCCCGAAAGAAGCACCAGAAGAAATTCCAAGTACATAAGGATCTGCCAAAGGATTCTGCACAATTGCCTGCATGACCACGCCACACACAGAAAGAGCCATACCTACCGCCAGTGCCAGAAGAACCCTTGGAAGCCGGATCAGCCATACAACATCATGAATGGCCCCCTCAGAGTAGGAGGCCATACTTTTTATGTGGAATATTTTGTACAGAATCACGCTGTATACATCTTTCAATGACAGATCTGCATTTCCAAATGTAACAGCTGCCAGAATGGAAAAAACCAGAAATGCGGCAAGTCCCACAAGAGCTGTTGCATAGATAGATGAACGAAAAATTTTCTCTTTTTTCACTGTTTTTTCCTCAATATATCCATTCCACAATCCAATTAATCAATTGCAACATCTGGATATAATCCCTTAGCAAATGTTTCCACTCCGTCCTGGGTACGGGTTGCACTTGCGTACATTTCGCTGAGCATAATTGGATATACACGGCCATTCTTTACTGCGTCAAGGCTCTGGAGGGCTTCATCATCCTGGATCACGGCCATCTGGCTTTCCAGAACACTCTGTGGATCGTCACCTGCATATGGCATGTATACCACAAAGATCACATCCGGGTTTGCTGCAATAATGTCCTCTTTTCCAACGGTAGAAGCATCTGGATTTGCAAGAGTTGCACCTAACTTGGTTACCATATCTCCTCCGAGACTGCTTGCGCCATAGTTTGTAATGTCCTCACCAAGTGGCTCAAGAACCATTACTGTAGGTTTCTCTTCTACATCTTTTGTTGCCTCAAGTGTGTTGTCAATTACAGCTTTGATATCGTCAACAATTGCTTCTGCCTTATCCTGTACGTCAAAAATCTTACCAAGGTTCAGAATATCTGTATATTCATTTTCCAGTGTTCTCTCACCGCCTGGACGGGTATTAGAGTTATAATAAGTGTTGCAGCCTTTATCGATCCAGTTGGTTACATTTCCAAGGTTCTTATCAGAAAACAGGGAACTCCAGGAAAGGATCATATCTGGCTCCAGCATAGTGACAGTTTCAAGGGATGGGGTAAATTCATCAAGATAATTTGTTTTAGAAAATGCTTCTTTCAGATCATCCGGAACTTCGTTGTCAAGACCTGCAGTTGCAACAAGGCGGTCCTCAAGTCCAAGTGCCAGCATTGTCTCAATGCTGCCCTGATATACTGCGATAACCTTTTCCGGTGCTTTTTCATAGATGGTTTCGATCTCGTTTCCATCGTAATCATAGGTAGTGATGGTTAAAGGATACTCGGTTCTGGTCTCACCCTCAGAAGCATCCTCTTCCTCGGAAGCATCTGCAGTCTCTTCAGTCGGCTGGTTATCCTCTTTGATGGTCTCAGAGTCTGCACGCTCTGCTGCATATACTGCAGGCGCTGCGGACATGGTCATAGCAGCAACCATCATCATAGCCATGATTCTTGTAGTTAAAACTTTGTTTTTCATTTCTTTTCCTCTCTTTTCGTTTGTTTTCGTAACCGAAAAGATGGGGCTTCAAAAAGCGTCACTGCTACCCGTGACTTAAAAGGCACTTTTTACGGAAGCTCCTCTTCTTACCTTCGTCAAGCAGGTTTCCTGACTCGCAGGTAGTAACAGCATGGCTTCCCTTCTCACGCATATACGCAATGGTTTTCATAAGCCAGCCTTCCTGTATACAGTGGCCGCAACCGTTCAGGCGTTGCACCTGATTCCCTCTCACAGCGAAATCGCCGTTCACTTAACTGGTATTCAATTACTTCAACAGTCTAGCATATCTCTTCTTTAAAAACAACAATATTATTACCAATTCGTAAATTTTTGGGTCAATTATCTGGCAGTTTTTATATGCTCTACAAACAGCCTCCGAATGCTTTCGTATTCGCCAAGACCCTTCAAAACAGTTTCTACTTTATAGCCTTTCGCTCCGATCACATTTTTCCAGGAATCCGCTTCCTCCCCTGCCATATCATTCTTGGCATGGTCACCTGCCACGATCATAAATGGTGCGATCACAACTTTCTTGGCATCGCTTTTCTCCAGCTGGTTCAAAGCCTGGTCAATTTCCGGATAACCCTCTACGGTTGCCACGATCACATTTTCATATCCCATATCTTTGAATCTGTAATCAAGAGCGGCATAAACCGTATTTGCATAATGCTCTGTTCCATGACCCATAAGCACAAGTGCAGTCTTCTTATCCTGAATTACAGGAAATACATCTGTAATTGTTTTTACCACATATGCATTGTCTTCTTCTGTGGTAAGCAGCGGATTGCCGAATTTCACAGACTGGAAGTGATTAGCAGCTGCAAGAACGTCTGCTTTCATAAGATCGTTCTCCACTCCATTCATTACGTGAGTTGGCTGAACGATCACCTCTTCGATTCCGTCCTGTGCCATGCGCTCCATAGCTTCTTTCACGTTATCATAATGAATGTGATCCCGTTTTTCAATCTTCGCCAGGATCATCTTGCTTGTCCAGGCACGATAAATCCTGTACTGGGGAAAAGCGGCTCCAATTGTCTCTTCAATTGCGTCAATAGTCACTTTTCTGGTATCCTCATGGCTGGTTCCAAAGCTTACCACAAGAATTGCTTTCTTGGTGAGATTACCCATTCTCTTACCTCCATAGTTTTATTTTTACACTGTAATTATAAGGTAAAAATAAATTTTTTCAACTCAATTTTTAATAGCTTTAGCGTCTTGTCCTTCCTTTTTATTTATGGTAAATTTTACCTTGGAGGTGTTACTTTTATATGAATAAAGAAAATCAGTCTAAGATCATAGAACTTGTAAGACAGACAAAGCCACTGATCTTTCAGGAAATGACACATGAAAAGGTTACAGAAAAAGGAGCTGCAGATTACGTCACAAACGTAGATGTAGCTGTGCAGAAGTATCTGAAAGAGGCGCTTGGAAATGAATTTCCGGATATCGCACTGATTGCCGAAGAGAAAGAGAACCTTGGGCTGGATCCGGATAAATCATACTGGATTCTGGATCCCATTGACGGAACCACCAATCTGATCCGGGATTATCACTTAAGTGCAGTTTCTCTTGGGCTTTATGAAAATGGGGAGATTACTTTCGGTGTAGTTTATAATCCATTTACAGAAGAGCTGTTCTACGGAGCAAAGGGAGAAGGCGCTTACCTGAACGGAGCTCCTATCCAGGTTTCTGACCAGCCGGAATTCAAGGACGCGGTTGTATCCTTCGGTTCTTCTCCTTATGAGAAAAACAGGGCAAAGGAATTGTTCCCGATATTTTATAATATCTTTATGAACTGTGCTGACTTCAGACGTACCGGTTCTGCTGCTCTTGATATCTGCTATGTGGCATGCGGAAGACAGCATGCTTATCTTGAGCAGAATCTGAAGCCTTGGGACTACAGTGGGGCATCCATTATTTTAAGGGAAGCAGGCGGCACTATCACAGACTGGGGAAATAAGGAGCTGCCTTATCTGGCGAACTCAGATATACTGGCTTGTGTGCCACAGTTCCGGGAGATTTTGCTGAAGCTTATAAATGCGTAACAAGGCTGCAACCAGTTCTCAAAAGTTCTAAGTTTTCATATAAACACGGACTTTAGCTCGTTGTCCGCAAAATGAAAGACACCACTTCAGATTTTTATACATATAAAATCTAATAAAAATTGTTAGGTTTTATAAATAATCTGTTAAGGTGTCTTTTTTATTTAAACATATCTGCTTATATTCTTCCGCTTTTATTCTGCTGTATATTCACGCACTCTCAAGGGAATACCAAGCTTCTCTGCCACTTTACGGCTTTTCTCAACATTTTCCTCGCCAATGCAGTCTACAACGGTAAATTTTACATTTTCTGTATACTGTTTGCAATCTTCTGCAAATTTCAACATGGCATCAAATGCTTTTTCCCCATAGGCCGGACGTACTACTTCATTGTAGGACTTTGCGTCTGGCATATTCAGACTGATGGAAACAATGTCTACAGCCTGACACACTTCCCTGGCTATAGAACGCTTATTGATCAGGTCACCAAGTCCATTTGTATTCAGACGTAACCGGATTCCCGGACAGAGCTTACCATCTCGGTCTAAATGTGCCGGATATTTACTTCTTACATATTTGCTGACTGCGATCAGCTTATCCAATGCCATAGTCGGCTCGCCGTACCCGCAGAAAACAGCTTCTTTGTAACCGGAAAAATCAAACGCATCGATTGCCTTGTAGATTTCTTCCATTGTAGGTTCTTTCTCAAACCATAATGTCTTTGCACTGCCTACAGAATCACCGTTGTTACGGATGCAGAAGGTACAGTTGCAGGGACATTTATTAGTTAAATTAAAATACACTTCATGATTATAACAATAAACAATATCAGCCATTATTCACTCGCTCCTTCATAATTCATGTTACTCTTCTCGCCATTCACAGCAGCTGTTTCATTTTTCTATTTTACACAATTCTTCAAGATATTTCTCGAAGCAGACCCCGTCATTTCGATCCGTGCCCTCCTGTACAGTTTCCGCAATTGCTTTGGAAAGGAAATTTACTGCCAGCTCTACACAAGTCATCATAGACATTCCCTTCACTAACCCTGCACTGAGTACAGAGGCAAACAGATCACCGGTTCCCGAATAGCTGCCCCCGGTCTTTGGGGCAAAACACCAGTAGACCTGACCATTTTCCACCACCAGATTTCCCATCTGCATAGAGTTCTTCACATTCCCATCTGAAATTAGCGCAGGTGCTGCTTTCTGCTCTTTCGCATATTCAATTCCCGTAATCACAGCTGCCTGTAAACAATATTGATTTGCCAGCTTTTCCCCGATTTTTCCAATCTGCTCCAGCCGTTTCTCCCCATCCAGTTCCAAAAGCCCGGCGTATCTTTTTTCCATCTCTTCTTTCCCATATAAAAGAAGCAATGCTTCTGTCAGATTGGGGGTGATCACCTGTGCGCTTCTCACCAGCTGAACCATCCGTTCCCGCAAGCCTTCTGTATAAATCCCATAAGCACTGCCATTATCTCCCATAACCGGATCCACCAGCACCACGGTCTTCTCTTTCCGGAACCTTCTGAGAAAATCCAGGATTTTATCTGCCTGCTCCTCGTCAGCCAGAAATCCTGTATAGATTCCATCCGGGGAAAATCCCCGTTTCTCCCATTCATCCATGATCTGTTCCATGTGCTCTGTATAATCATCACAGTAATAGGAAGGATAACCAGTCTGGTTGCTGAGTACTGCTGTTGGCAGCGGTACCGCCTGCACGCCCATCACCGAAATCACCGGAATTGCCGCTGTCAGGGAACATTTTCCAAGCCCTGACAGATCCTGAATTACCGCTATTTTTTTCAAATATATCACTCCTGATTTTTATTGTAAATTTTTCGTTTATATTATAAAATATCACCTAAGTGTATGTACAGAAATATCCAAATTCAACTTTTTTAGAGGGGACAGTTTTATGTTAAACATTGAAAAGAATCAAAACCGCACTACACATCTTTATATGGAAGTTTACGAATACTACCGGAAACTGATCCTGGATGGGAAAATGACACCCGGAAGCAAAATGCCTTCTCTTCGCAAGTGTTCCCAGGAGCTGAAACTTTCCCGCACTACTATTGAAACTGCCTATCTTCAGCTTGCCGCAGACGGCTACATTATGGCAAAAGCCCAAAGCGGCTATTATGTCACAGAGATTGCCTCCCACCAGCATAAAAACAACCAGCCGGGTACTCACAAAGAAACTCATTACCGCTATGACCTGGCATCTTCAGGCGTGGATAAAGAAAGCTTTCGTTTTGACCTGTGGAGCCGTTACATGAAAAGCGCCCTCCGACAGAATGAACGCATGCTGACCTACGGCGAACCCCAGGGGGAAGCGGATTTCCGGGAAACTTTGTCCGATTATATCCGTGAGAGGCGAAACATTCTTTGTTCACCGGATGACATTGTAGTAGGTGCCAGTTTCCAAAGCCTGCTGCAGATTCTCTGTCCTCTTATCCATAAAGTATATCCGGAATTTCACCGGGTATCCTTTCCAACCCCTTCTTTCGTTCACGGAAGCACAGTTTTCGGAGACTATGGATATGAGATCCGTTACCGTGACAAAGACTGTGATGTGGTCTATGTTTCGCCTGCGCACATGACAAAGTGGGGCGAAATCATGCCGGTAAAGCGCCGTCTGGAGCTTTTGAAATATGCAGATGAACGCCATCATCTGGTAATCGAAGATGATTTCGAAAACGAATTTGTCTATTTCCAGAAGCCTACCCCTTCCCTTTTCGGACTTTCCGGAGGACAGGGCGTAGTTTACATTGGTTCATTTTCCAGATTGCTGCTGCCTTCTATCCGTATCAGCTTTATGATCCTGCCTCCTGAGCTTCTCAATGCTTATAAAGAGAAAGCCGGATTTTATAACCAGACTGCTTCCAAGGCAGAACAGATTGCTCTTTGCCAGTTTATCCGGGACGGTCATCTTGCTGCACAGACTAGAAAGCTGAAACGACTTTATTCCTCCAAATTAAAGCAGCTTCGCAGCTCAGTCCGTCAGGTATTTGGCACTGGCTGTCAGATTCAGGTAGGCGCAGCCGGTACCAGTCTGGCTCTTACTTTGCCTTATGAAAAAAGCGGGGATGAATTAAAAAAACAGGCCTCTGAAAAAAGCCTGCATTTACAAATTTTAAAAGAAAGTGAGAAAGATGTGACGGTACTTATGTCCTGCTCTTCCATGCCAGTACAGGATTTCGTCCCGGCCTGCGAACTGCTGAAGTCTGTAGTTTTGGACTAAACGGATATGTCGCCTATTCGGCGACATCACCATATATGAAAGTCAGCTGTTCCGCGCCTATGGCGCTCCCACAGCTGCCGTCCGGGACTTTTATAGTAAAAGCAGCGTATACTTTGCCATTTACCACAGACAGAGTATACGCCGTTTTTTTATCCCCGGTTGTTGTCAATCATATACAGCAAGGCATTACAGATGCACGCTGCGATATTTGATCCACCCTTACGCCCGCGGGCTACAATGTACGGTACCTCTGTATGCATGATCAGTTCCTTGGACTGCACCACATTCACAAACCCCACAGGCACACCGATGATCAACTCCGGATCCAGCTTTTTATCCTCGATCAGCTCATAAAGGCGAACCAGTGCTGTAGGTGCATTTCCAATGGCAAAGATCAGCTTTTTATCCAACCCGGCCGCCTTGTCCATGCTGGCTGTGGCACGGGTGGAACCATTTTCTTTCGCAATCTTCGCCACATCCTCATCTGACATAAAACAGTAAACCTCACCGCCATACCTTGCAAGGGCGCGTTTATTGATTCCTGCTTTTGCCATCTGGGTGTCGGTTACAATACAGGCGCCATCTTTAATTGCCTGAATCGCTTTTTCCACTGCGTTTTCGGAAAAGCAAAGATTTTTCGCGTAATCAAAATCAGCGCTTGTATGAATACATCTCTTTACCACCAGCTCTGTTCCCGGGATCAGAGGGGTATCACCAAGCTCCTCTGTGATGATCTCAAAGCTTCTTTTCTCTATGTCCATTGGTTTTACATTTTCCAGTTCTACCTTCATATTTGTACCCCCTCTTCCAGGATTTCATATATCTTCTTCATATCCAGATGTTTCCGGAGCTCTGCTGCCAGGATATCATACTGGGTTTCCTTAAACGCCTGGAAATCCATACCAGTCATTCCAGATACATCCAGACCTTTCTTTTCTCCAATGATCTGTACAATTGCCTCAGCTACTGCCTCTTTATCGAAAACACCATGGACATAGGTTCCGCACACATTGTCAAGATATGCACCATCTGCCTTTCTCTCTCCGGTTACGCTATCCTGAATATTGGTAGATGGCTTTGCATCTCCCTTCAGGACAGTCTCGCCCATATGGATCTCATATCCTTCCAGAGCAGTATCACTAAGCTTTGCAAACGCACCAGTCAGCTGTCCGAAAGAGCCTTCCACTCTGGTTCTGGTCTTTTTCTTTGCAAAAACGGTATCCATTGGAAGAAGGTTCATACCTTTGATCGTTCCGCCAGCTTCCACTCCATGAGGATCGCTTAAAGTCTCGCCCATCATCTGATAGCCACCGCAGATTCCAAAAATCAGCTTTCCTTTCGCAGCCTCCTTCAGGATCAACGCTTCAAGGCCATTTTCACGCATCCACAAAAGATCTTCCATTGTATTTTTGGTTCCCGGCAGAATGATCATATCCGGATTGCCAAGCTCTGATGGATTTTTTACATAGCGAAGGGAAACCCCCTGGATACTCTCCAACGGATTAAAATCTGTGAAATTAGAAATTCTGGGCACCCGGATCACCGCAATGTCAATCAGGTCTACTGTTCGATTTGTCTCAAAACGTTCTGTTAGACTGTCCTCATCTTCAACCTGAATATTCAGATAAGGAGCTACACCCACAACCGGAATGCCGCTTCTCTCCTCCAGCATTTCCACCCCGGGATCCAGAATGGTTTTGTCTCCACGGAATTTATTGATGATCAGACCTTTTACCATCTCCTTCTCATCTTCTTCCAGAAGCATGACAGTTCCAATCAGCTGGGCAAAAACACCGCCGCGGTCAATATCTCCCACCAGAAGAACCGGAGCCTTCGCCATTTTCGCCATCCCCATATTTACGATATCATCACTTTTCAGATTGATTTCCGCTGGACTTCCGGCTCCTTCTATAACAATAATATCATTTTCTGCTGCAAGAGCATTGTAAGCCTTCATAATATCCGGCACCAGTTTTTTCTTATATTTGAAATAATCCCTGGCGCTCATGTTTCCCAGAACCTCACCGTTTACGATCACCTGGGAGCCTACATCGTTTGTAGGCTTTAAAAGAACAGGATTCATCAGAACAGAAGGAGCAATTCCGGCTGCTTCTGCCTGCATCACCTGGGCACGTCCCATCTCCAATCCTTCTTTTGTGATAAAAGAATTCAGCGCCATATTCTGGGACTTGAAAGGTGCCACACGGTACCCGTCCTGTTTAAAAATTCTGCAAAGGCCTGCTGCCAGAAGGCTTTTTCCGGCATTGGACATTGTCCCCTGCACCATGATTGCTTTTGCCAAAATGTGTTCCTCCTTTTATAAAATCACATTTTCAACTTTGGTTCTATCTATTTCTTTCAATGCCCTGACAAGCTGCTGATTTTCTTCATGTTCCTTCACCGCAACCCTGTAATATCCTTTGGAAAGCCCGGTATAATTGCTGCAATCGCGGATCAAGATTTTCTTCTGCTCCAGCTTCTCATACAAATCCGCCGGACCTGTAAAAAACACGTAATTCGCCTGAGAAGGATAAACTGGATAGCCAAGCGCCGCCAGTTCTTCTTTCAGATATGCCAGTTCCTGAAAGGTCACCTGTCTTCCCTTTTCTACATATTCTCTTTCCTGCAAAGCAGCCAGACCAGCCGCCTGTGCCATGGAAGAGACATTCCAGGGCTGACATACACCTTCTATTTTTTCCAGAAGTCCTTTATTTCCGCAAAGACCATAGCCGAGTCTCACACCTGCCATAGCATAGCGCTTTGTAAAAGCTTTCAGAAGAAACAGATTGTCATAGGTTTCCAGATATTCTTTTAGCGTATATTTTTCTGGTGATGGAACGAAATCCAGGAAGCATTCGTCCACCGCCATAAGAATATTAAGCTCCTGACAACGCTTCAAAATTTTTTCCAGCAATGGTTTTTCCACCAGAAGCCCGGTTGGATTATTGGGATTGCACAGAAAAATAATGTCAATCTCTTCTGTCAATGCCTGTAAGAAGTTTTCCTCCAGCACAAACCCCTTTTTCCCATCCAGGGGGAAAAATTCCACCTGGCAATCCACACTATATAATGCCTGCTGGTATTCTGCAAAAGTCGGAGCCGGCACCAGAGCCCGTCTTGGATTCACCGCCCGGCAAAGGGAAAAGATCACCTCTGCAGCGCCGTTTCCGCAGATCACCTGATCCGGCTTCGTATTCTCATATTCTGCAATGGCTTTTTTTAAGGGAGTGCAGCCTACCTGGGGGTAGTCATTTATATGCTCCAGACTTTCAATGATCGCTTTTTTGATTCCCTCCGGGGTACCAAGAGGATTGCAGTTTGCTGAAAAGTCAATGCACCCCTGATGATGATACACATCACCGCCATGTATGTGTTTTTCCATTGTTGTCTCCATTCAAGTAATTACATGATCTAAAGCGTGTTTGAAAAAGGCTTTCTGTAAGATGTGCGTCACAATTTTAAAACATACTTTAATCTTTTATTTGTTGCTGTTTTTTCAGCAAAATCCGCTATAACACAGTTTTCAGAAGAACACTCAGCCCGAAGAATAAAATTGCTCCCACAATACAGGTTGCATAAAGCAGCTTATTCGCTCTTGGAATATCCTCGATTTCAACCGGGCGGATCGGATCCCCGATCGTCGGTTTTTCATATAGCTTACCAAAATAATAAGCATTTCCTGCCAGCTGAACATCCAGTGCTCCTGCCATAGCCGCTTCTGTCTGGGCAGAATTGGGGCTTGCATGATTGCGGCGGTCTCTTCTGTATATTTTCACTGCATTTTTGGTATCCATTCCAACAAATACTGTGGACAATGCCATCAACCAACCGGAAATTCTGGCTGGAATATAATTCGCCACATCGTCAAGTCTGGCTGCACATCTTCCAAAATACAGATATTTATCGTTTTTATATCCAAGCATAGAATCCATAGTGTTGATGCCCTTGTACAAAAACATCAAGGGAATTCCACCGATTGCCATATAAAACATAGGGGCAATAATTCCGTCAGAGGAATTTTCCGCAACCGTTTCCACAGCTGCCTTCGTCACTCCGATTTCTGAAAGTGCCTGTGTATCACGTCCCACGATCATGGAAACGGCATAACGCGCTTCCTCAATGGTTCCGTTTTTCAGGCGGTCATATACTTTCATACTTTCCACTTTCAATGATTTTGTTGCAAGCAGCTGTCCGCACCAGAAAGTCTCCAGTGCAAAACCCAGCCAGAAATTCCATTTATAAAGCAGATAGATCACACCGTAAGGAATAAAAAAGGTAATAAGACAGACAAAGACAACCTCCAGAATGCCTCCTGCCCGCTCACCCTTATCTGTTTTCGGAAACACCTTTCGTATTCCTTTTTCCAGTCTGCTGATCAGATTTCCTATGAAACATACCGGATGATATAGCCATCTTGGATCTCCCATAAGCAGGTCAAGAATAAAACCTGCCGGAAGAGTTAATAATCGTATCATTTTTGTAACTCCTTATACTCCAGACACTTTTTTAAAAATGCCTGCGGAATTTTCGGATTTGCGTAATAATATAAATGAGGAAAGCCCGCTAACAAATGATCGGTGCCGTGCATGCAGTCCCACCCGCGTTTACTTTCCGGTTTGGAAGCATGAAATGCAGTTCCACAATTATCCGAATCAAAATAATGAAATTCATGGGCAGGACTTACTCCAAGATCTGACTCCCCAAGAATCGCTGTTTCCTGTTTTCCATGGGAAATCCCCTTATTCTGCCTCAAAGTAATATAGCCAAACCGGGTCAGTCTGGGTGTGCGCCATACCTTACCCGGAATAACGCCTGCCATTTCATAGAATTTCCCATCCATTCCCTCCATGCTTTCGTGGAGATACATGAACCCACCGCATTCTGCAAGACAGGGCATTCCATCCTTTATGGCTGCCGCAATTTCCTGCCGCATAGAAAGATTCTCCTCCAATGCTTTTCCATTTAATTCCGGATATCCACCATAGAGAAGAAGTCCGTCCAGATTTTCTGGTAAATGTCCGTCATGTACAGGCGAAAAGGCCACCAGCTCGGCACCCATGGAACGAAGAAGATCCAGATTGTCTTCATAAAAGAAGCAGAATGCCTCATCTTTCGCAAGACCGATCTGAAGCTTCTTTGGGCTTTTCCAGGTACACACCTGACTCATTTCAGTCAATACATCCACTTCTCTTTTCACCTTTTCAGCTATTGCACTGGTTCCAGATGGCTGACATAGGGATCTCTCATCTGTCTTTTCCAACAATGGATATTCCAACACTGGTGCCTCATTGGCCAGTTTTAATATCTCTTCTATTTCCAGACTGTTCTCCAGCACTTCTGCCAGCTTCAAAAGCCGTCCCTTCAGTTCCGGGATTTCTTCTGGCAAAATCAGTCCCAGGTGTCGGCTCTCGATCACACAATCTTCCACCCTTGGCACATAGCCCAGTACTTTGATGCCAAGCTCCTCTTCCACCAGTTTCTTCATTCTGGGATAGAGCATAGGGGACATCTGGTTAAAAATCACGCCTTTTATGCGGCTGTCTTTTTTGTATTCCAGAAAGCCTTTTATGTAGGCAGCAAGAGAGACACTCATTCCCTTGCTGTTCACGATCAGAATAACCGGCGTATCCGTAACTCGCGCCAGATCATAAGCACTTGCCAAAGTAGTGGTTCCTGCCACTCCATCGTAAAAACCCATAACGCCTTCCATCACTGCTATTTCACAATCAGCACTGTTTTTTGCAAGAAGGTATCTGGTAATCTCCTCTCCTGTAAAAAAAGTGTCCAGATTTCGGGATTTTGTACCAATTACCTGGGTATGGAACATGGGATCAATATAATCCGGTCCGCATTTAAAGGAGACTGTCTTTATTCCTCTGTTTACCAGTACCTGCAGCAGACCACAGGTGAGAAGTGTTTTTCCGCTTCCGCTGGCTCCTGCTGCAAGCAAGATCCTGGGTATTCTTTTTTTCATGATAGTCCTCCTCTTCTTTCCGCGCCAACAGCCTTTTTCTGCACTCTTAAGAAAACCACACCTGTCATATCTGCGCCCGGGGGCTCTGGCAGGTAATGATATAAATAGGATTTTCTCCCATCATTAGATGGTATCTTCCAATCTCTTTTGATCTGGAGGCTGTAAGCTGCACTGCTTCCTGATCTGCGAAATCGTATTCTTTCAATATCTCCAGTGCCTCACTGATAGTCTCCAACGTAATGCAGTTGATCACGATCCGCACATCCTGGTTCTTTTCTAAAAGCAGGGCAACGATTTCTTTCAGATTTCCTGATGAACCGCCGATAAACGCATGAGTTGGAACCGGCAGTTCTTTTAGTGCTTCCGGTGCCTCGCCCTTTATAATTTCCAGATTATCCGCTGCAAACCGCTGTTTGTTTTCGTAAAGAAGAGCCACCGCGTCATCCTTTTTCTCAACAGCGAAAACCTGTCCCTGATCTGCGCGAAGAGCCATTTCCACAGAAACAGAACCTGTTCCGGCACCTACATCATAACAGATGGAATCTTCCTGAAGACGAAGCTTGGAAAGGGAAACACATCTCACCTCTTCTTTTGTCATAGGTGCTTTTCCACGGATAAATTTCTCATCTGGAATTCCATGAGTGGAAAATGCCGGTCTGGCTTTTTCATTGTAAGCACAGACAACGCTCAATGCCTGACCCGCATAGGAAGTCAGTTCACTGGCGTTCGCCTGGAATATTTTTTCATCTGGATAGGAAAGATTTTCTCCAACATAGAGAACCACATCTCCCATCTCATATTCCACCAGCTTCTGTGCAAGTTCCGCAACTGCACTTCCTGTTCCCAGAATGGAAAAAACCTTCTGATTCTGCTTGATCATGGAAACCAAATTGCAATTTTTGCCGTGGGCACTAGTAATCTTCGCATCATCCCAGGATAAACCGATCTGGGACATAAAATAAACCACAGAAGAAATTCCGCAGATAATCTCAATGGAGACACAGCCATTCTCTTTTTCACTGTGCTCCTGCCCTTCAAAATCATCTGCTAAAACACCCTCTGGTTTCCTTCCATTCAACACATCCAACAGCTTCTTCGCTCCGCTGTAGAATCCCACATCCCCGGACAAAGCTATCACAATATTCTCATATTCCGGATGGCTCTTAATATAAGCTCCAATCACATCGCTGCGGTATTCATACACCACCGGCTGTCCCGGCTCCCGGATGGAATCTGCCATACGCCTGGCCCCAATGATCAGATCAGCTCTTTGAACTGCCCTTTTTCCCTGAATTGTAAGGGTTTTCTCACTTCCCATCCCAATTCCCAGGAGTGTAACGTGAGGTTTCAGGGTGAGTCCGAAATGTTCCGTTAGCATATGTTTACATTCTGCCACAGAAAGGCCCTCTTCCTGCAGCGGTCTTCCAATTATAACAGGAATCACATCGCACATAAGTGCAGCATCAATTTTCTCCTGAAAACCACCTGCTTTTCCTGTATCCTTTGTCACAAGATATTTGCAGTCATACTGACGAAGCATGGCTGCGTTTAATTCCATGGAAAAGGGTCCCTGCATACCGATCAGATGTTTGCCCTCAAAGCCATACCCTTTGCAGGTTTCCATCACAGATGGCAAAGACAGAACACGGGCATAAATGCGTTCTCCTGCATCAGATAAAGCTGTAAATTTTCCAAGCTCCTTGCTGCCTGTGGTAAGCAGGATATTTCCTTTTGTACCTTCCAGAAATTCCACTGCTGCCTCTGTATTCTCCACATAAACAGCCTTATCCTGATAAGCACCGGCCTCTCTTAATACTCGCTGGTAAGAAAAACCTGTATTTTGGCAGGCAACACGAATATTCTCCGTTACCTCGGCAGCATACGGATGGGTAGCATCCAGCACCAGTCCGGGACTGAGTTCTTTCAGAAGATTTTCCATCTCCGCCCCATTCAGGCGGCCAGCGTGGATTTTCAGATATTCGCCCTCTTTTAATGATTTGCTGCCGTAATCGGTAGCGACACATGCAAGCACACTTACTTTATTTTTTGCCAGAAAGCTGCAGATTTCACAGCCTTCTGTGGTGCCTGCAAAAACAACAACATCAGACATTTTTATATCCTCTTGGTGTTACCATTTTTCCATCAATATTTCTGGTCTGTGAATTTCCGATAAATACAGTGGTAAACATATCTACCTGAGTTTCTTTCAATTCAGCCAGAGTCATAACCCTGGCATTTTCACCCTCGCGGTTAATGTTCTGCACGGTACCGCATACTGTTTCCGGAGATTTGTGTTGAAGCATAAGTTCGCAGGCTTTTTTCAGATAATCGTGTCTCTTGTGACTGGACGGATTGTAAAGAACAATCACAAAATCAGCTTCCGAAGCCAGAAGAAGACGCTTCTCGATCTTTTCCCATGGTGTGAGCAGATCACTGAGACTGATCAGACAGAAATCGTGGATCAATGGAGCACCAAGCACTGCTGCTCCTCCGGTTGCTGCTGTAACACCTGCAACTACTTCCAGCTCCACCTCCGGATAGTTTGCGCCGATTTCATACATAAGACCAGCCATTCCGTAAACTCCCGCATCACCACTGCAGATCATGGAAACTGTCTGGTCTTTCATAGCCTCATCAAAAGCCATTACACAGCGGTCTACTTCCTTTCTCATAGGTGTGGTGAGAAAAGATTTTCCCGGAAAATGGTCTTTTACAAGATCAATATAAACAGTGTATCCAACGATCACATCACTTTTTTCAAGAGCTGTAGCTGCAGCTCCTGTCATTCCTTCATAAGAACCTGGTCCGATTCCTACCACATAGATTTTCTTTTCTTTACTCAAAACGTATCCTCCAATCTCCAAGGACAAGAGCGGTTGTCACGCCCTCTGCGCCCCGTTTTCTCTGTATAAAATGAATGCCAGTATGATTCTCTGCGGCTTTCACCGCGCTTCGTTCACACACATTATCCACACCTACTGTCTTACTCACAAAAGAGGATGAGGTGAATTCACCCTGCACAGACAGAAGTTCCTCACTGGAAAATGTTTTGAAAGGAACTCCCAGCTTTTCTGAAAGAGCCAGAAGCCCGGGTTCTTCTTTTTTTACATCAATGCTTGCAAGAGCTGCAACTGCCTCCGGATAAATGTCATTTTCTTTCAGGCAGCTGAATGCTGCTTTTTCCACGGCTTCTGATTCTTTATTTTTCCGGCAGCCCATTCCAAGCGCCGCAGCTGGTGGAACTACGTGCGTTGTTGCAGCAAAGGGATGACAGCTTTTATGTACGGTCACGGCAATTCCCACCTCTGGAAGTGGTGTGCCGTCCACAGTTTCATACTGTATTTCAGAAAATGATATGCCAGTTTTTTGACACCAGATCAGTCCCTTTGGCAGTTCTCCCTCCCAGGGGAATTCGCTGTAAAATCCAACCTTCTCACCTACCAGCAGCGCGGCAGAAACCTCTTTCGCCTCTTTCATTCGAAAAATGTGACAGTTATTTTTCTTTGCAAACACATCCACAGCAAATTTTCCCTCAAGGTCTGTGGCAGTTGTGACTACAGGGATTGCCTGTAAAATGTCTGCAGCCAGACAGGCAAGTTCATTTGCCCCGCCAAGATGTCCAGACAGCAGGGATATCACAAATTTGCCCAATTCATCTACTACCAGCACAGCCGGGTCTTTCTTTTTGCTTTGTATAAAGGGAGCAATGCTGCGCACTGCGATTCCGGCTGCTCCAATGAAAATGATACTGTCTGCAGTTTCGAACTGTTCTCCCGTCCATTTCCCGCAGCTTCCCTTTATAGAATCTGGAATGTATTTGCTCTTTGTGAAAAAAGAAACTATATTTCCTTCTTTTTCCAGTCCCTTTTTTAGTTTCTCTCCTGTCTGCTGCCCTGTCAGGGTGTAGCATATCATGGAAATTTTCATCCGTTTTCCTTTCATCTGGAACAGGCTCTAACCTAAGCTGCCATATCAAATAACCTTATTCTTATTTCGTTGCTTCACGGAACTCTGTTGTAAATCCTGGATCGTATAACTTGGAACGGTCATAATGAGCGGCATTTACACAGTCTCCAATGATCATAAGTGCAGTCTTCGTAATATGATTCTCTTTCGCAGTCTGCGCCAGGGTTCCTACTGTGCACACAAATTTCTTCTCATCCTCCCAGGTTGCCTTATACACAATCGCAGCAGGAGTATCTGCCGTATAACCGCCTTCGATCAGTCTTCTGCTCAGTTCTTCCAGCATTCCTGTACTGAGAAAAACAACCATAGTTGCCTGATGGGCAGCAAAGGACTGAATGCTTTCCTTTGGCGGAACCGGAGTTCTTCCTTCCATACGGGTGATGATCACGCTCTGGGAAATATCTGGCAGCGTATATTCCAGATTTAAAGCACTTGCCGCACCGCAGAATGCACTGACACCAGGACAGTAATCATAAGCAATTCCCTTCTCATCCAGCACATCCATCTGCTCACGGATGGCACCATAAATACAGGGATCACCTGTGTGGAGTCTTACTGTTGTCTTGCCTGCTGCTTCTGCCTTTTCCATAACAGAAAGCACCTCTTCCAGTGTCATCTTTGCGCTGTTATAAATAGTACAAATATCCTTTGTGTACTCCAGAAGTTTTGGATTTACCAGAGATCCTGCATAAATAACTACGTCTGCTTCTTCCAGATATTTCTTTCCTCTTACGGTGATCAGATCCGGTGCTCCGGAACCTGCTCCTACGAAATGAATCATGGCTTTCTCTCCTTTTTCACTATAATTTTTATTATGCGGCAAAGTTTTATAATTCTTGCTTTAATAAATTTTTACTCTGCCTACATTGGTTTTCATTTACATTATCTTACTTTTCCTTCACAATGATCAACGAATAATAACCTGCATCATCTGGAATTTCTTCCACACTTCTATAAATTTTCTCATCTGGCATTCCGCAATTTTCGATCATCTCGGCTTTGTTACCAGATGCTTTGATCTGTGCTTTTACTTCCTGCATTTTTTTGCCGGTTTTCATCAGAACCTTCGTTCCTGGAAGCTTTAATGCTTCTTCTATCTGATAGGAGGCAGGGATTACATGAAGCTGCTGGGATTTTTCCACCAGTCCTTCATTAAATCTGGCACTGACTGCGCAAAAGGATGTAATGCCGCTGATGATTTCCGTTGCATATCCCAGCTGCTCCACCCTTTTATGAACATAAATGTATGTAGAATATACGGTTGGATCTCCCAAGGTAAGAAATACTACATTTTTTCCTTTCTCAAGCCATTCTGCAATTATTTTTGCTCCTTCATCATGAACACGTTTCAGTTCTTCTCTGTCTTTGATCATGGGCATTGGCAGGGAAATCATCTGTTTGCTGTCAATTTCCGGATACGCACCTTTCATGATCCTGTATGCTACAGATTCTTTTGGGTTTTCCCCTGGAAAAGCCAGTATATCTGCTTCCTTTGTAAGTCTTAAAGCCTTTAAAGTGATCAGCTCTGGATCCCCCGGGCCAATTCCTACGCCATATAATTTTCCTGTCATAGATCTCTCTTTCTGAAATAGTTTTTTAGCATAACTACTCTGTTTTTTATTTTTCTCTTATAAATTGAACAAATCTTTATTCGCAAAACGCCTTACAGCATACTTTCCATATCCGGAGCCTGTTTACATTTGAAGTTTAAGCATTTCATCCTGCTTCTGAATTTCCTGAATCAGTTCACCGGCATCTCTTGTTTTTCCCAGATATCCATATACATTGTTAAAAACAACCGCACCAAGCTTAATTTGTTCATAGGAACGGTGATCCAGATAAAACTGGATTCTTTCCATAATTTCTTGCATTGCAGGCTCTAAAAGGCCTTTTTCGTGCAAAATATCAAGGGCCTCATCTGTGGTATTGCAATTCAGGATATCTCTCGCAGTATCTCCATCCGCTCCCACTCTGAGGGCATTAGCTGCAAGCACTTCCATACGGGCATCTGCACTGTGGGAATGGGTGTTCATAATTCCTGCTGCTACCTTTACAAACTTGCCAATATGGGCCACAAACAGAATTCCCTTCACGCCCATATCCACAGCCATGTCAATGGTTTCTCCCACATAATTGCTGCACTTGATATTTCGTTCAAAAGGCAACGTCATATGCTCGCGCAGATAATCTGCCCCATAGTTTCCCGGGGTCACAAGAAGGTACTTCTCACCCTGGGTAAAGTGCTGCTTCATTTCCACATGAATGCTTTCTACAAGAGCTTTTTCACTCATAGGCTCCACAATTCCGGAGGTTCCAAGAATGGAAATTCCCCCTGTGATTCCCAGTCTGGGATTGAAGGTCTTCTTGCCGATCTCTACACCTTCCGGGACAGAAATCACAACCTTCAGCCCACCCTCATAGTCATGGGAAACTGCAGCTTCTTCTGCTTCCCGAAGGATCATGGCACGAGGAACAGGATTGATCGCCGCTTCTCCCACTTTCTGGGAGAGCCCGGGTCTTGTAACTCTGCCTACGCCCACTCCTCCATCTATGACGATTCCGGCAGTATCCGTCTTCCACACTGTAGCATAAACAAGAATGCCATTTGTTGTGTCCGGATCATCTCCGGCATCTTTTTTCACTGCACAGGTAACCTGATTTTCACTGATCTGAATGTCATGCAGCTCCAGGTCAAGAAGGATTCCCTTGGGAGTCATAAGCGGTACAGATGTTAACTTTTCTTTTCCCAGAAGCATCAGGCAGGCGCCCTTACAGGCTGCTGCCGCGCAGGAACCTGTGGTATAGCCGAAACGCATTTTCTTCTGTCCGCGGATCACATAATAATCTTCCAATCCTGTCTTATGTTCCATGTTTCTTGCCTCCAAAGCTATAAGGAACCCGCTATGCGGGCTTCCGGAATTGTGACGGCCCATCTGTTACGTAAATAAAAGAAGCCCTGTCCTGACAACAAAGCTTCTTTCCTATCAGTCTTATCCCGGTTGCCGCAGGAAATCCTGTTTCTGAAAAAGCAACCAGTATCTGACTGTACAGTAACGGACTTGTGCAGGAATTACACCTGGCTTCCTGATCATGCTTTTCCCTGTTTTTATCCGTTACATTATATAATTTTGCCATTTAAAAGTCAATAAAAGGGGATAGCTTTCCTTATCTTTTACAGTTACAGAGTTGCTGTTTACTCCTTGACCAGTAACCTTTTACACAACTTTATGTTCCATCCATTTTCCACTCTTAAACCGCAGACCAAACACGATCGCACGTACCGTCCAGTCTGTGAACATTCCGATCCAGACAGCCATCGGTCCCATGCCACAGACCCGGATCAGATAAACGCACAGGCAAAAGCGGAAAGTCCACATAGTAATGCAGGAAGTAATCATGGAAAACTTCACATCTCCTGCCGCACGCATGCCGTAAGCCGGAATAAACGCAAACATCCATACGATTGGTTTCACAATGGTGATCCAGAACATCATATCAAGACACATTTCAGCGCTTTTAGCTTCCATTCCACCAATCATGGTAATCGGCCGTGCAAGGACATATACCACTGCACAGCAGGCGATGAGAAAGACTTCGGAAAAGATCATCAGTTTCTTCATGTAATAAACTGCCTCGTCTTTTCTTCCGGCTCCAAGACTCTGTCCCACTACTGTCATAAGTCCGATTCCAACACCAATTACAGCTGTTCCATTTAACATCTCCAGCATATTTGTCATAGCCTGGGCTGCAATTGCAGTGGTTCCAAGTGTAGAGACTGTAGACTGGATTGCCAGCTTTCCAAGCTGAAACATGCTGTTCTCTATGCCAGAAGGAATACCAAGAGCAAGAATCCTGCCAATCATTTTTCCATCCGGACGGATTTTCAGATAATCACGTACCACAATTGGCTGCCTGTCTTTTCTAAGCTGGTACAGCACTACCACTGCACAGAAAATTCTGGACACCAGTGTGGAAATAGCCGCTCCGGCAACTCCCATATGAAATACCCAGATCAGAATTCCATTTCCCACAATATTCATCACATTGGAAATAATGGAAATCACCATCGGTCCTCTGGTGTTTTCCTGTGCACGGAAAATGGATGCTCCGGCATCATAAAGCGCAATAAAAGGATAGGACAGCACAGTATAAAAGAAATACACCATAGAATTCTCCATAACATCCGCGTCCACTTTTCCGAAAATAAAGCTAAGAAGCGGTGCACGGAAAGCAAGTCCAAGCACAACGATGAAGACAGAAATGGCTGTTATAATAAAAAGTGCCTGCCTGGCTGATTTGTTCGCCATCTCGTAATTCTTCTGTCCAAGATACTGGGTACAGATAATGGTACCTCCAGCTGCCAGTGCAGAAAAGGCCTGAATAATCAGTACATTGATAGAGTCCACAAGAGAAACGGCGGAAATGGCCGCAGAACCTACATTGCTGACCATCATAGTATCTACCGTACCCATCAAGGCATTTAATAGCTGTTCCATAATAATAGGAACAAGAAGTGCCCGGAGCATTTTGTTTGTAAAAAGATGTTGCTGTTGTTTCATATGTTTCCTCTTTTTCCTTAAATGTATAAATAGTTCCTGCCGCATGGATCTATATCTCATAAAACTGCTTCAGATACTTCCATGCAAATATTTTCTGTGCTATTATACACCTTGAGCGAAAAAATTACAGTATTTAATTACGCACAATCCTTATGTTTCAACATAATTTTAATACAATTTTAGGAGGAACACCTTGGACAGAATTCTTACATACACTATAAAGCCAGAGCAGGAAGGAATGCAGCTTCTTGATTTTCTCAGGAGTAAGGGCTTTTCCCGGGGAATTTTATCTTCCATGAAGGCAGATAAAAATGCGATTCAGCTAAATGGTGAACGAGGATTTGGGAAATCAATTCTTCAGGCCGGGGATTCTCTTCACATACATATTCCGGAAGCGGACAACACTGAGAATATTCTGCCTGTGAAAATGGATCTTTCTATTCTATATGAAGATGAAGATATTTTAGTCATAAATAAGGCGGCAGACATGCCTGTGCACCCTTCCATTGGAAATTATGATAATACACTGGCGAATGGAGTTACCTGGTATTTCAAAGAAAAAGGACAGCATTTCGTCTACCGCTGCATCAACCGTCTGGACAGAGACACCACAGGAGCCCTGATCCTGGCGAAAAATCCTTATAGTGCAGCAGTTCTCTCTGCCCAGATGAAACAGCGTCAGATTCGGCGTACCTATCTGGCAATTGTACAGGGAATCGCACCAGAGCAAGGAACTATTGATGCGCCTATCGGGCGCGCAGCAGATTCCACCATCGAAAGACAGGTGGATTTCGCAAATGGGGAAAGTGCGGTCACACACTATGAGCGATTAGCCACCTATCATTCCTACTCTCTCATCGAGCTCCATCTGGAAACCGGACGCACTCATCAGATCCGTGTGCATATGAAGTACATTGGACATCCGCTGCCAGGAGACTTTCTCTACAATCCAGATTACAGAATTATAAAAAGACAGCCCCTGCACTCCTTTCAGCTGGAATTTGCTCACCCTGTTACAGGAGAAAACATGTGTATGACTGCCCCTGTCCCAGAAGATTTTGCAGATGCCTTTCATCGTTCCTAACGGTAACCGAATTCGGGCAAAAACAGGTCAGAACCTCATAACCGTGAAGTTCTGACCTGTCTCATTTTTCACTCTCAGAAAGCTTATAATTCTTTTCTGTTCTTCTCATATATAATGAGCAAACCTTTTAACAAAAGATCCTCATCCAGCAAAATCTCCCGCTTGCAATGTGGGATAATCTTACGTGCAAGACCACCAGTTGCAACAACTGTAATTTTCTGACCAAGCTCTTCTTCAATTCTGTCAACAATTCCGTCAAGGGCTGCTGCATTGCTATAAATCACACCGCTTTTCATGCATTCAATGGTATTTTTTCCAATGATGCGCTTCGGTGCTTCAATACTGATTCCGCTAAGCTGAGAAGCATGGGCTGTAAGGGCATCCAGGGACACTCCCATTCCGGGAAAAATCATGCCTCCCACATAATGCTTCTTCTCATCTACTACGCTTACCGTACTTGCAGTTCCCATATCAATAATTGCCAGTGGAAGAGAATATTCATGAATTCCTGCAACTGCATTTGCTACAAGATCTGCTCCAAGCTGTCCGGGATTATCCATCAGGATATTCAGTCCTGTTTTTACACCTGGTCCCAATACCATAGGTTCTTTTTTCAGAACCTTTTCAGCTGCAAGCTTCACGGCATTGGTAATCTGCGGTACTACAGAGGAAATAATGCAGCCTTCAATATCAATCCGCTTAATATGATATAAATCCAAAACTGTCTTCAGGTCAACTGCGTATTCCAGTTCTGTTTTTGTACGGACAGTGGAAAGTCTCTCAATGAAATAGGTTTGCTTTGAATCAATGCAGCCAACCACAATATTTGTGTTTCCAATATCAATTGCTAAAATCATTTTTTCCTCCATGATTTCTCTATCATCAGCCAGACTGCTTTCAGCCGCAATCAGCGGCCATTTTTGCAAACAGTCTGTCTGTTTCCAATTTTCTTAAACTTCTGCTGTTTTTACCACTTTCTCAGATTTCTTCTCTGTTTCCGGAAGAAGCCTTGCCTTGTAAAGGGCTGCACCTACAGCGCCTGTGATAACGGTAGCGGAAAGCATTTCACATACTGCGTTGATTCCTACAAATGTACAGATGAACAGAATCACGTTTTTTCCACCCATAAGTCCCTGTACATACTCGGTATTTCCGAAAAGGCCAACTAATAACCCCATAAAAAACAGAGTATTTAAAAATGCGGAAAGAAATCCTGTTACAGCGCAGGAAAGATAAATATTTTTTGATTTTCTGCGGACTCCCTGGAAAATATATCCAAGAAGAAGTCCGTCAACCAGTCTTGGAATAAATCTCTGAACAAACGCCAGGAATGGATTGATTCCGAATAAGGTAACACCCATAAGGCTGGTACCGCCAATGCCGATACACTGTCCAAAGCTGGTAAGTCCGAATACGGCTCCCGCAATGGCTCCGCCTACAGGTCCCATTGTAATTGCGCTGATGGCAACCGGAATAATATTAAAGGTGATTGCAAGAGGCCCGATATTCAGGTAGCCAAGAGGTGTGTAAGCCATAAGAAGCAGAATTGCGATCATAAGGCCCAGTAAGGTGATTTGAGATGTTGTAAATTTTTTGTTCATATTGTCCTCCTTGTTATCGTTCCCTATATTAGAGCCTGTTCAGCTCCAGGGATACAATACGGTATGGAACAGCGGGCATGTTTTTTTGGTATTTACCCGCCACTCTGAAAAATGTGTTATCCTCTGTCCAGATTTACAAAATACAATCTGCGAATATAACACCAGTGCCACTGCCTGCGGCTTCGCAAAAGATTTATAAATGCTGCCAGAATGACAGCCTGTAAATAACTATCTGCGAACTCTCTCAAGCAGTATTTTATCCAGGATCTTACCGGCTGCATCCTCCTTGCTCATTAGCGGGAGTGATACTTCCTCATCCTGTGTAATCAGAGTCAGAACATTGGTGTCCCCCTGGAATCCGGTGCCTGCCATTTTTACATTGTTGGCGGCTACCATATCCAGATTTTTCCTGATAAGTTTGACTCTGGAATTACCGATCATATTCTCTGTTTCCATAGAAAAGCCACAGAGAAACTGTCCATCCGGTTTGTGCTCTCCAAGATATTTCAGAATATCATCTGTTCTCTCAAGGGCAATGGACATGTCATCGTCTTTCTTTTTGATTTTCTCATCGCTCACACTGGCCGGACGATAGTCTGCCACTGCTGCTGCTTTAATGATAATATCCTGTTCCTGACTGACAGAGGTTACAGCTTCATACATATCTCTGGCTGTTACCACCGGAACCACTCTTACAAATGGCGGCGGTGTAAGTGCAGTACGTCCACTCACCAGTGCGACATCTGCTCCGCGCAGCATAGCCATTTTTGCAATGGCATAGCCCATCTTGCCGGAAGAATGGTTGGTAATATAACGGACAGGATCAATTGCTTCCTGGGTAGGACCGGCGGTAACCAGCACCTTCAGCCCTTTCATATCCTTCTCACAGGCACACTCTCTCAAAATATAGTTTAAAAGAGTCTCCGGCTCCGGCATTTTTCCTGCTCCGGTATCGCCACATGCAAGATAGCCCACAGCAGGATCGATCACTTCGTATCCATAATGCTCCAGGATTTTTAGATTATCCTGAACAATGGGGTTCTCAAACATATTGGTGTTCATCGCCGGAGAAATAAATTTCTTGCATCTGCATGCCATAATGGTGGTTGTAAGCATGTCGTCTGCAATTCCATGAGCCAGCTTTCCTATCACATTGGCACTTGCCGGTGCGATCATCACAACGTCAGCCTTTTTCGCAATGGACACATGCTCTACCTGGAACTGGAAATTCCGGTCAAAAGTATCCACAAGACATTTATTCCCGGTAAGTGTCTCAAAAGTAATGGGATTAATAAAATTAGTGGCATTTCTGGTCATTAGCACATGAACGTCTGCCTGCTGTTTCTTCAACGCGCTTGCAAGATATGCAATCTTATATGCTGCAATACTTCCTGTAACTCCCAGAAGAACTGTCTTTCCCTCTAACATTATCTTCCCTCATCTCTCTTTGAAATCTTTTGGACAAAATTTATCTGTAATTTTATATTTTTTGTCCGTTCCGTTTATTATAATGCAAAGAGACGTATGAATGCAATGTATTTTTTATATGTTCGGCTTTTCATACATAATTTACCTTTATATGCATCTTTTCTTTGTTTTTTTATCTGTTATAATAGCCTTGGATTTTTAACAGCCATTCCAGAGCATGTAAAAAAATCCTTCCCGTAACGTGCACGCCCCACTTTGCGGGAAATTTTGCCATCTGTTTTCGTCTTTTATAATAAGGATACTACAAAAGAAAGGAACCATTATGAACTACCAGATCACACAGTGGTGCGCCCACTTTATCTCAGAGCATGTAAAAGAGGGAGATCTTTGCATTGATGCCACCATGGGTAACGGAAATGACACTCTGCTTCTTTCCCGTCTTTGTGGGGAAAAAGGGCATGTACTCGCTTTCGATATTCAGGAAATGGCACTTGCCAATACCAGAGAGCGGCTTGAAAAAGAAAATGCCCCTCACAATTATGAACTGTTTCTGGATTCCCACGTAAATATGGGAAAATACGCAGAGCCTGTGAGTGTAAGCTGCATTGTATTCAATTTCGGCTATCTGCCGAAGGGCGATCATACTCTTGCCACAAGGGCAGAATCCAGTATTCAGGCACTTACCGTATCCCTGTCCCTTTTGAAAAAGGGCGGGATCCTGATGCTGTGTATCTACAGCGGCGGAGATTCCGGGTTTGAGGAACGGGATGCACTGCTGAAATGGCTGAAGGTGCTGGATTCCAGGAAATTTCTGGTTATTAAAACAGAATATTACAACCGGCCTAATCATCCGCCTATGCCCGTACTTGTAGTCAAACTGTAACTTGTATACAAAAAGCAACAACTTTTTCCCATGTATTTACTCAAAAAACACCCCTTAGACAGACTGCAATTATTTGTGTCTGCCAAAGGGGTGTTTTATCTTCGGTATTCTCAAACTGTACTTTATTAATCTATAATGGTAATGCTTGTCATCACCGGCTGCTCATCTGCTGAAATAGTTCCATTGTTATCTGTAGGCTTTGCATCCTTGCAGATCTGGTCAACAATGTCCATGCCTTCTGTCACATGTCCGAAAGCGGCATACTGTCCATCCAGATAGGTACTGTCAGACTGTACGATAAAGAACTGGGAGCTTGCACTGTCCGGGTCTGAGGATCTTGCCATGGAGATCACACCTCTCTCATGGGAAATATCGTTCTTTACGCCATTCTCAGAAAACTCGCCCTTAATAGTCTCATCAGAGCCTCCTCTTCCGGTTCCTTCCGGATCTCCGCCCTGGATCATAAATCCATCAATAATACGGTGGAAAGTAAGTCCATCATAGAAATGCTCCTGTGCCAGTTTCACAAAGTTGGTTACACTGATAGGTGCTGTGTCCGCATCCAGTTCCACCTTAATGGTGCCGTAGTCCTTCACCTCAATCTCTGCATGATGAAGACCGGTAAGAGGCTCTGAAGTATCCAGAACAGTGCTTGTATCGTCTGCTGTCTCATCTGTACCTTCTCCATCCCCGGAACCGTCTGTAAAGCCGGAAACTTCTTCCTCCGTTCCTTCTGACTGGTCAGCACTTTCCTCTGTACTTTCCTCTTTTGTTTCTTCTGTGTCTTTATTTTCTTCTGTATTCTCCTTAGTATCTGCTGCTTCTGTGCTCTTGCTTTCCTCTTTCGTATCATCTGAACCACAGCCTGCCAGCATTCCTGCGGAAAGAGCTGCCACCATCAGCATTGCCAGAATTTTTCTTTTTTTCATGATTTTATGCCTCCAATTCTTGATGCCATCTTTTTCTATTATAACGAAAATCACGTAAAAAACAATTGTTTTCACAGATTGTTCAATTTCTTTTTCTTTGTCTTGCCACAGCTTGTATTGTCTGCTAAAATCAAGAAAGAATTTATCAGAAAGCGAGGTCTTTTTTATGGAAAAGATTACCAGTTTCACAATAGATCACATCAAACTTCAGCCAGGCGTTTACGTTTCCCGCAAGGATCCGGTTGGAAATAGTGTGATCACCACTTTTGACATCCGTATGACTTCCCCAAATGAGGAGCCTGTTATGAACACAGCAGAGCTTCACACCATTGAGCATCTTGCTGCTACTTTTCTTCGCAACCACAAGGAATTCGGACCGAAGATGATCTACTGGGGACCAATGGGCTGCCGTACCGGCAATTATCTGCTGCTGAACGGAGATTATGAATCTAAGGATATTGTTCCGCTTATGGTTGAAACCTTTGAGTTTATCCGTGATTTCCAGGGCGAGGTTCCTGGTGCTTCCCCGAAAGATTGTGGAAATTATCTGGATATGAACCTTGGAATGGCGAAATATCTGGCTAAGAAGTTCCTGGATGAAGTGCTGTATGATATCAAACCAGACAGACTGGTTTATCCGAAATAATTTGATTTGATATATTCAGAAATCTCCCTCTTGCCATTTCATGGCAGGAGGGAATTTCTTTAGTACTCAAAAAACGCTATGCAAACGATAATATCATCCATTTACATAGCGTCTTTCATCTCATCATTTCATCGCTTAAATTTCCAGCCTGTCAGCCTGCGACAGCCTCATCAGCTGCAGCATCTGCGCTTCCTTCTGTAGCTGCCTGATCAGCAGTTCCATCTGCGGCTGCACCGTCAGCTGCCACTGCACTTACATAATCACCGGATACATAAGCAGTCTGTCCCTCATAGGAAACCTCAATCCAGCCATTGTCGCATACACCTGTACTTGTAAGCTGTGTACCGCTTGTTACACCTGCGATCCAGGTAGCATCTGCACTTGCATCTGCACGAAGGTTAATATCTGCATTCGCAACATATGTACCATCCTGCTTGGTTACATTCACACCGCTTGCAGTCTGCTCTACAACTGGTTCTGGAGTAGGCGTAACTTCTGGTGTAGGAGTTGCCTCAGGGGTTGGTGTTGGAATAGGGGTCGGGGTTGCCTGTATAACTGTAACGCTTGCTCCTGCACCTTCCTCAAATCCACATCCAGGGATGCAAAGCGCTGCGCCCAGAAGCAAAACGGCCAAACCTGCTTTTTTCATAATATAGTTCCTCCTTTACAAAGCAATGGTGCTTTGAATTGATTCATCTTCTTTTAAATAATATTACAAAAACAGACTCATTTCGCGAATCGTTACAATTAATATACAGTATTATTACAAATTATGCAACCCCTAAGTGTATCTTTGCAATAAAGCATATCCTTCAGATTCCCAGAACAGCAGATATCTTAATCTCCTTTTCCGTTTCACTGAGATCAAAGTCACCGCCATCTTCCACAGTCATGTGTACCTCATACAGTACATCTTCGGATAATGTATCCGGTGTTTCACCATCTTCTGTCTGGATATGCCATTTCTCTGCCGGAACTTCTTTCAAGGTACCATCTGTGCCATATGCATACAGCTTCAGAGAACCTGTTTCCCCAGAGATTCCTTTCATACGTATTGCAACGGTTGTATTCGGATGCACATTCTCAATTGTGATCGTATTCAGCCATCCTTCCACATCTCCCAGGCCACCATCTGCCGCAAATTTCTCCTGGCTTAACACATTGCGCATTGCCTGATCCAGATCAACCTTACGATAAGGCATTTCCGGCAGATAAACGAATCTGTCCTGAAGTCTCAGAAGTTCCAGATAACCGGTAGGACAATAAAGTGAATTTCCGCTGTTTCCGGCATACATTCCGATAGCCATGTTGTTGTACATAGGCTTGCTGGCAACATCCATGGAAAAAACAGTTTCACCGGTCTCAAAATCAAGTATAATATACTGCCACATACCGGTTTCCAGATTCTGTACATATCCGTAGATATATCCGGTTGCCGTAGATAATTTCATCATGGAAGTATCTGACAGATCACTTCTGCACCAGATACTCTTCATTTCGTATCCATCCTCAGTCTTAATCGTATCTACGCGTTCCACACCCGGCGCGATCATTTTATTTCCCTGTTTCAACCAATTTTCATCATAAATATTGATATTAAATTTTATATCTAATTTTCGATTATCCGCATAAACACTATACTTTCAAGTAT
>ERZ826396.1156-NODE-1156-length-31378-cov-4.543913_pt1 | contig 31378 bp, 39 predicted proteins | sample MGYA00519926_ERZ826396 | MGnify/ENA primary metagenome ERZ826396 (study PRJEB31778, sample SAMEA3449230) | human gut metagenome | biome: human gut; feature: human-associated habitat; material: faeces | place: United Kingdom | collected 2010/2012 ... | reverse complement strand
CCTTCATCGAATTCTTATCGTATCTACCGCTTGCAATTATTTTTTTACAATATCCATATGTCATTGATATTTCCTCCTCTTTATAATCCTAATTCCATCTTAGACATTCTGTAGTCCATATCAAGATTAAATTCATCCTGTGCTTGTGGCAACGATGCCTCATAAGCCTCTTTACTGCCATAGTTATAAATCTCCTCAATCTCTTTAATCGGATTATCGCTTTGAAGTGGCAATCCTTCCATCCACTCATAGTCGGATGTATCTATAACTTCCTCCGAGATTAACTCTAATAGTTGATGTTTAGCAATATGTTGTTCTTTCATATCTTTCAAGCCTTCATCATTCAAAAACATCGTTACATCTTCATATGTCTGTTTTTCTACACTATCGTAGTATCTCACTACAATTTTATACTTGTTTAGATGTAATACACCGTCTAAATCATAGAAATTATTAATATCAAACATTCAAATCACCCCCTAATTCGCCGCAACATTATTAGCCATAGTAACCGTACCTGTTGATGTACTTGACTTTGACAGTGAACCCTTGTACATATTACCTGTTACAATAGCATTTTTTGAACCTAAATATAAACTCCAACTACCAACAAAGAAATTACCGGTAATAGAGCAACAAACTTCATTGTATAAATAATAAGAGTAAGACGAGCTAACAGAACCGTAAGTATCTGCCCTGCCGAATGAATTACATGTTATCACTCCAAATCGCATATACACATATGAACCGGTTGAATGAACTCTGTTATTTGCAAATATATTTCTTAACGTCTGTGAACTGCTTGTGGCGTAATGAGAGATTTTACTACTCTTGTCCGCCAACGTAATTTCACTTTCGGTTATACTTATTTCCGTACTCGCAATAATTGATGTATTTCCCGAACATTTAAAAGTGCAATGGCTCATTATATTAGGATATGTACCCCTTGTAGCATTTGATTGTGTTTGATATATAAAATTCAATTCCAAACTGTCACCACTTGGTATATTGTTTGAATTTGCCCCGTTCTTAAGTTGTATATTACAGTTGTGTATATCAACTCCATAGCAATCGATACCTGTTATACATGGCGTCCAACCGGATACTGTTATGAAAGTAAACGAACCACCATTCATTCTTACAACACCATTATCTGAATTTCGAGCTACGATAAATGTGAAACTATCGCCCGAATAACCTGCCGTTCTAAGACTTATATTGCAATCACAAAAAGAAGCTCCTGAACATTTAATTTCCGTTGATGCAACCTGAGCAAAATGAAAGTTGATATTTTTAAATACAAAACTTATATCAGTTGCATCTATAAGACTATGATTACTGTCTGCTGTCTTTACAAAAGTTACTGCATTTTCACTCTCACCCTCTAAAGTTATATAAATATCGTTTGAAACCCAAGAGGTATTATCTGCGTATATATTACCATTCACCTTATATACTCCAGCTTTAAAAAATACCTTTACACCAAAGTCAGGATAGGCTACACTTGTATAACTGCTATCATTTGTGCTCAAACGTCTATATGCTTCCTGTATTGCTGCCGTTATCATAGATACATCATTAGAACCGTCACATCTATAATCGCAATATCCCGAAGAATAAGTTGTACCTACAATTACTGTTGCAGATTGAGCACCTGAAACAAAACACATATTTGATGAAACCGCCACCCAGTAAGTACCGTCATAAATAAGCTCTACAATTTCTCCTGCCGACCACGAATTATAGCTATTAACACTTACATATGTACCATTCGTTTGTACTAATTTTATTTCTTTTGCTCCTGTACTACTTACGTTGAGTATAGGTGTTGTACTTGTTTTATTTGAAAATTTTACAGAAACTCTTGTGCCTGTAACTAATTTAAAATTTGTTATAGAAACAGTTTTTGCACGCGTTCCTGATGATGAGCTACATACTGCATAAGGTGGTTGTTGCCATACAGGAGCACCACTACCATTACTAATCAAGCTATATCCTGCCGTTCCTACACTCGTCGGTGCGTACCACGCAAAACTTGCAGAAGCCCCACCATTATAGGTTGTCCCTGAACTATTCATTGTGAGTGTTAAATAATAAGGATTTTGCATTGATGTCGGTTTGTTTGACAGGTCAGTATATGAACCTGTAAACGCTACCGTTTTTAAATCAGCAAAAAATTTCTTTATTTTTCCGAACAATGTGCTTAGCGTTTCACCGCTTACTATATTCGACCGTGTACCCGATTCAGCAAAAGTCGGCTGTTGGTCGTTTGTCGCTACATTTGGTACATTATCCAATCCCACTTGTGATTTTGTAACACTATGCGGATTAGATTTACTACCAATATGACTGATTAAATCTGCTATTGCTTTCATAATTTTTCCAAACGAAACTGATAACTTTTCTCCACTTGTAATATTGCTCAAAGATGAATTTTGAGAATATGTTGGTGTTTGATCGTTCGTTGCCACGTTTGGGACTTTGTCCAATCCAATCTGTTCTGCCGTGACACCATGTGGATTGCTTGTATCTGTGATATGTACATTCAAACTATTCTGTAATTCTTCATCTTCTGTTTTTCTTGTATTGACTTCATCTTCAAATTGCTTTAATGTTGGATATACAAGACTGTCAATATCAACAGTTACATTATTGACATCAGCGACTGTCAACGGAATATTAATGATAAATTCACTTAATGATGTACCGATGATTTTATCGCCGTGGCCATCAAACGCATATCCTATTAATGTTTCCGGATGCTCGTCATCATCAGTACCGTCAGCATTAACCACCTTTGCAAATAACCCTATTTCCATCAAATAAAAAGTTGGCAATATACTACCGCCAACCCTGTTTGAAAATTGTGTCGTTGTAATTATTGTACTGTTCTTTACACTCTTTTTCGATATCGGCAATTCGCCAAGAGGATGTATCAAATCAGTAAGCTCTGTTATATTTTCTGTACTCCTTACACCGTCCCCAAATTTACCTTTTGTAAATTCTATGATTTTTCCTTGCGCAGTTAAAGCAGCATATTCAATACCCGCTTTTGTAGGATAGAATTTTTCCATATTGTCATACCTCCTCTAACGTAATTTCTTTTGATTTTTGAATAATACCGCCAATATATATATCCCCTTTAATAGCCTGTTCATAAAATATATCAAAAACTTTATGAGATTGTTTTATAACTTTTAGTTTTTTCCTAACAGATAATTCATCTACCAGTGACGGAATAGATGAAAGATATATCGCAAATCTATTTTTGCCATAATACTCATCAATTCGTACATCTGTACCTGTCATTGCTGATATTATTTCTTCTATTCTTGCAGGATTCATAGCATTTCGTCTACGACGTTTTTCTATAATATTCTGCCGACGTTGCTCTACGCTCTCACTTTCATTAACAGGTAAGCCCATTGACTGCTCCCATAATGATAAAGACCATGTCGCTGTTTGTGGCAACGTTTGATTTTTGAAATCTTCAACCATTGCCTTAACCTCGTCATTAGACATTCCGATAATCTGAAATAACCATAGTCCGACATAACTGTTACCATATTTATTGGTAACTCGTTGTATTATCTGTTGTCCTATCTCACTGGTTAATATCTGCTCCATTAATTCTGTTGAATACATATACTACACCTACCCGTCTACAAGTCCAACATCAAATTTTATTGTTGTTTCTGATATTGTAGGAATTTGATTTAACATCAGCTGTACATTTGTGTTATTTCCGTTTACAATCAAATTTTTATAATCAGCTACACCCGCGGTATTTGATAAAATAGATGCAATTTTACTATATCGCACTTCACCGTCTTTTATTGCTTGTACAATATATTCAGATATTGACGAAATAAAATTACTCTTTATATCTTCAATTCCAACTGTATTATCCAATTCAATTAAGCCCGAAACACTAATAGCTATAGTTGTTGGTGCTGTAACCTCAAGAATAACTCCGGGCGGTGCAAGCCGTTCGATTGTGGTGGTTTGACCGTCTGTCTTTTTTCCGTCTGTTGATAACGGAACCGGTTGCATAATATGATTGTAAACTGCCGCACATAATGTTGTATCTGCAGGTACACCGTTTGAATCAACTATGATAATATTTACAACACCGCTATCATCCTCAACATTCGGATTATCTTCGGGACTGATTACAACAGCCTCACCCACTCCGTCAACTTCCAACGCCCAACGTCTGTAATCGTTATCATTTCCGATAAAAGAATTATCCTGTGACTGGTCATATTCCTTGATACGCTCAATAAAATTTTCATCACTTTCTTCATTATAGCCGCCTGTTGTAGCTGTTTCATTTGTAATACTGGATAAACCGACAATTTTATCACTATTAACAGTGATAGTATTTGCCGGAACATTTCCCGATTTTCCCGCTATAGCCGCAATGATATTAACCGTTACCGTTTGATTATCACCTATTGACACATTTTCTGTTGTAACAAACTCCGTTACACTTTCATCAGCGATTTGTGCAGTAGTAAAAACTGTACCTTTGGGGATATTTACACCTATATTACCTATAATCTTGACACTTCCTGTAGCATGCTGTGCCTTTCGTCTTGCCATGCCTCTGCATGCTCCGTGATAATCTGCATATGTACCATAACTAAATTCGGGCCATATCAATCGAAGAGCATTTAGAATACAAAACTGTGCAAAATATGCGTGTTCATATGCCGTTGGATAGGTTAAATTCCAAACGTCCGAACCTTCAGATTTGTCAATATCATTTGGCAGATTATCTCTCATTCGCTTATGTATCTTATTGACATCCGCATTTTTTATAAAATCAGGAATAATAAATTGCGACATATTCTCACCCTCCTACCGTAGCCTTTATATCTATTTCGGCATTATCAATGCCTGTTACCGTACATTCCACCTCAACCGCATCGGTATCAATCCAATTAAATGAAAAATCATCTACTGACTTTGCCCTTTTATAATCATCAGCCATTATCGCCTCTGTTATTTCTTTTTTCAGCATAATTTCTTGTGCAGCTTTATCAGGCAATGCCATAATCAAATCTAAATTAATACCAAAATCGGTCGAATATGAGCTATACGCATATCTGTCCGTTGAGATACAATTTTCACACCATTGTTTAAATGCCTCAACACCTGACGCTGAAATTAATCTGTGTTGTCCGTCACGAACAAAATCACCTGTATCATAATCAAATTTCAAGCTACGTTTATATCCGACAGGAGTATTTTGTTTAAGATTATCCAACGGCACCGTCATAATGTTATTTGCTGTCGGAAACAGATTTGCCATAATTAACTCTCCTTTCCTATGTCACTGCTACTTACAATAACAGCAACAACAATAGGATCAACGTCTATCCAACATACCAATACTCTGTCGCCCGCTTTAATACGTTCTATCCCCTCTGTGATAGGAATTTTAACAGTGTGACTATGACCATCAGATAATGACGTTACAACTTCAATCTCAGGCTTATAGTCTATTGATAATCTCTTATCAATTAAATACTCCCCTTTTGGAATAACGGTATCAAATCTTGTAACCTTAAGCCCAAAATCTGATGTAATCGTACCGTATTCAATTAAAACACTTCTACCTTCATTTACAGCGTTATTCATCTGTGCCTGAAGTGTTCGTCCTAATCTGTCAAACGCATTCATATAACCACTTCCTTATAACTTACTTTCATCCGCAAGTTCAAAATCAATATTCATTTGTCGATTTACTGCATTATGTGTAATACTTGTAACAATATATCGAAAATTCATATCGCCTGCACCTACTTTAACAAGCTCGCCTTTTCGTATCCATGGATTATTTATAGCTGTTACTTCATATGTTTCTTTAGGCTTTCCTTTTTCATCAAGAATATATTGACCTTCATCACGAGCATTTTCATACAAAGAGTCTTCCTTTTCTTTATCTGACTTTTTGTTTGACTTTCCATCTTCTGTATCATCTCTAATGACTTTCTGAAGTGTTCCCCATTTTGCTGTGTCCCCCTCCAAAGTGCCTGTAATAGATACTTTTCCGTCATCATCAGCTTTGCCTGTGAAGATTATTTTTGTAACAACGTCTTCCATTGAAATATTACTTGCGGTAGATATTGCATTTTCGCCACGGTTAATTTCGTAAACACGCTCATTTGCATTGGCTCCGTACCTATCTATGTAGATAATATCCTCTGCACTGCGTATAACATATTTTATACCCGTTTTCTTTTTTACTCGGTCCAAAAGGTCAGTAAACATAGTTGAAATTTTACCTGAAAGAGGTAGTTTCTTATGTTCAATAGATTCATAATTGTATACAATTTCAATGCCCCATTTTGAGCATATATCATTGAATATATCTACTGTTTTCCAACCTGCAGGGTAATAATAGCTATCCTCACTGTTTTGCAGATAAATCAAATTATCATAGCATGTCAAAGATATTATTTTCTTCTGCTTGTTTTGATAATTTTTACGCCATATATACCCTCTGAAAACCTCTCTGCACTCTTCACCGTCATTGGCATATATAAACACCCTATCACACACATTAATTAATTCTGATAACAAATACTCGCCGTTCATACAGTTTACAAGGTTTATCGTTACCTTTTGTGCAAGCTCGTTTTTATTTTCGGTAAGTTTTAAATCCGTTGTCACTGCGTCAACAAATACATCTAATTTATCAGAATTAAGAAAATGAATGCTGTATATCGGTGAAGACTTTGACGCCACTCTTACATAATCCATTAACCCCACTCCTAAAAATCGTACAAAAAAGCACTATCATAAAAAATAGTGCTATTCTGTTTGTTTAATCTTATATATACTCTTTTGGCAGCCAACCAATGACATATTCACCAACTGGTGTACGTCCTACATCAGAAGATTTATCTGTTATCCTATATCGGCCGAGAATTTCTTTTCCGTCATACAAATAGTATGTTCCTGTCACTCTGCCTGCAATACTTTCCGCATCAGACGAAACATATATCGGTGCATTGTTAAGTTCGACTGTTGCACCGGCAGAGTTATCACCGGAAGATGTTCCTGGAATTTTAATAACGGTACCGGGGAATATCCACCAACCTCTTTCCGAGCTACTAAAACCATGCTGTTTTGCGGTGTCCTCGATTACATCTTTGTTTAACTCATAAATTTCTTCCCAACGCAACCCGTCACCGAGATAACATTGTGCGATGCCCCATAATGTATCATTTTCAACTATGGTATATATTGCAGGTGCAGGGTCTTTATCTCTGTCCGTTCCATCAGCAGAATCAGGTTCGGTATTTGTAACGGTAAATGTCGGTTTAACGCAGTCTGTAAACTCTATATAATAATGATAACTGCCAAATCCGTCTTGATATGTAATATCATAATCCGAAAGATGTACATCCATACAAATCGGTGTACCTGTTATCAAAATCGTAAGTACCGTTTTATTAGCTTTCCACATTGAAAACATACCTTGAAAATTGACAGGCGGTTGCCAAGCACCATTTTGCCAAGGCATATTTGCTTGCATTCTACCGGGTAATATACCATCATCCCACCGAATCGAACGTACACCTGTACCAGTAGGCTCTTGAATAGTACCAAGGTCCATTATGTCATATTCGGCAAAATTTTGTCCACCCGAACGGAATTTTATTTTTTGTGGTGTCCACGGTATTGATAAAACGTCATGTGTACCCTTTTCAATTATAAAAATTATACTCTCACAATTTCTCATTCATTATTACCTCCCGAATTAGCAAATGAGGCAGTTAAATGTCGGTCAATTTCATCTGATATTAACTGTGCTATTTCAGGTGCATGTGCCTTTATCTGTTCAACAACATTGCCGTCCTTAGAACCATCAATATTAAACATTATAGACATTGAACCACTTTCAAAATGCACATTTGCACCACTTGTTGAGCCGCCACCTTGTATTTTCTCATTTTCTATGACATCATTATTAAGTCCTGTCGCATAATGAGGAATGCCACGTCCTGATAAAATATCCTTTGTTTCTGATGATGTAAATACTCTATCTCCCGCTGACAGCGGAGCAAGTACATTACGACCTTCATACATCAAAAATTGACCGTTGTGTTCAACCAATTCGCGAGGATCTGCACTTCCGTCATCATTCAAATATGCCAATCCCTCAGGTGCATTACGAGTACCATGTGCAAAATGTCCAAACGATGCTGTATATACAACCGTTCCATACAATGTAGGTGCTGATGTCGGGAAGCTTCCTGTATAACTTGCACTGCCTGTTATATCAGGTGCTTCTGTCGGATATGTCCCAAGTGTATAATTTGATATACCATTAACAGCCGGTACTTCTTGAGGGTATGTTCCCAATTCGTAGTTTACAATACCCTCAACATTTGCTGATACCGATAGTGCAGATGTATCTCCTGTCAATGCTGATACACTTTCCGTGATAGCTGATGTTAAACTTGATGTATCTATATTCCCCGGAACAACCGTAAAATTAGGATGTAATTCAACACTTTCACCCATACTTGCATTAATAGTATCAGTTATCTTTGTACCTATATCTAACCCGCTAAAATCAGTTTCAGCCAAAGAAGAACTAATGCCATTCATTACACTTTCACCTATCGAAATTTGGCTAAAGTCCATATTATCTGCCGATAGACTTGTACTTATTGCAGACATTAAACTCTCGCCAAAACCCAATTTACCAAAATCCATATTGTCCACTGATAAGCTCTCACTTATAGCTGACATTAAGCTTTCGCCAAAGCCTAATTCTTTAAAATCAAGATTATCGGTTGAAAGGCTTTCACTGATTGCTCCCATAAGACTTTCGCCAAAACCAAGTTCTTTGAAGTCCATATTATCCGTTGAAAGACTTTCACTGATTGAATCCATAACCGTTTTACCAAGTTCTAAATCCTTTAGTTTTCCGTCTTTAATATTTTCAATACTGCTGCTGACAGCATTGAGTACATTCTCTCCTAAATCGTCCGGCAACTCAGTTGATTTTGTATCTTCTTTGGACTGCTCTGTTCCATCGGTTTTGCTTTCTAAAGCCTCTTGTTCCTTGGTGCTATCTTCAACAGCTTGTGCTGCTTTTTCGTCAGTTTCATTCATAGCATCAATCTTTTGGTCTTTATTGTCCTTTATTGCATCTACTGTATCTTTTGCATTTTTTTCGAGTGCATTTTTTGCAGCTTCTGTCGTTTGCTCAATGGCACTTTCTGTATTACTGCCATTTAACAGTTGCCACATATTTGCAAAATCATCACCCATAACCCTTGCCATCGAGTCATAATTATCACCGAAATTATCATTTATAAGCTTAGCGGTTTCAGCATTTCCGGACATAAGCATTGCTTCATATTTTCCTTGAGCTGTTTCATCTCCGCCCATAGCACCCATTTGATACAACCCCATCATCTCATCTAAGTATTGACTTGGGTCTTGACCTTGTTTTTTAGCCACTTGATATTGAGCTTCTGCACTTTCCAATGTAGGTTGCATACCTGTATATGCGTCTTTCAGCACTTCTTTTGAGGCTGTATCACCTAATTTAAATGAAGCAGAAAGTGCTTTTTGGGCTTCGGTTAAAGCATTTTCCCTGTTTATTTTTGCATTGCCGGCATCTATAGGGGAAACAGCATTTTTTGATAATTCGTTCTGTTCCATAGACTTCTTTAGTGCTTTTTGATATGCTGAATTATTATCATTTAACTGGCTGCTTAATCCCGCATTATGACCGAATGCGTCCACCTTACCATTCCATACATCAGATAAAACTGAGTTGTAATCACTTCCAAACATATCTTGAGCATTGTCTAAAAGCGTTTGCAAATGGCTTTCAGTTCTATCATTGGCAGAACTCCAAAATATATTATTAGCCTCATTAGGATTTTGTCCATTAGCAATAGCTACAGACCTTTTTTCCGCCAAATTAAACATATCATTTGTATATTCTGTTTGAATATCTTTTATAACACTATCATAAGAATCTTTTGACAACATACCGTTTTGTGCCAAATATGAATATGTATCAGCTTTTGTTTGCCCTTCATCCGGAGCAAGTTCTGAAGATGACTGTTGCATACTATGTATAGTCCCAAAAACATAATCACGTTCATCCGGTGAAAAATTACCATCAGACAATGCTATTTCTAAATACTTACCTAATTCCTTTTTCTGCTTTGCAAATGTTTCAAAAGCATTCTTCCATTTATCACTTAATGCCGTTGTATCCCATTGCCCATAACCAAACAAATCATCATTAACCATAAATGCGTTATACATCTCTTGGTTCATTTGTTCTTCAATGTTATCCATATAACTATTAACTTCATCTGCATAAGATGTAAAATATTTTTTAGGAATATTAAATCCCAAATTTCCTTTTATATCGAGTTTACTTCCACTTTCAACAACGCCAAAATAAGATGAATTTGTAGTGTCTTGCAACGAATATCCTGTTGTTAATGCCTGTTGATGAGCTTGTGATACTTGTGTCTGCCATGAGCCAACCATATTTTGAGCCACTTTACCCAAATCACTTGCTGACATTGCTATATCGCCAAATAATTCATCTAACCTATCTTGTTTTAATTCTTCTGCTGATTTGTGAATCCCCGATATACTATCGGCAATATCATCACCCCATAACTGACCAATCAATGCACCTGCTCCGGCTCCAAACAACGTTCCTACTCCAGGAATAAAAGAACCTATTGCTGCTCCAGCTCCCATTAAACCACTTTTTGTCAACCCACGAGTTAAACTGCGTTGCATATCATTGCGATTTCCGCTACTGTATGCGTCAACAATATCGCCAAAAGCCTCGGTTGCACCTGAATAGACTGATTGCACGCCTAAATATCTTGTTGCCATACTCTTTCCAAAAGCTTTTATACTGTCTATAGTCTGATTTCCGTCATCATCTCCATAGTCGCCAAGCATCTTAGTCGTTTTTTCCAGTGCCTTTGTATTCCTATCAATATCTTTTTCCGATGAAACACCGTTATAGTTTTTATCTTCATAACCCCAGACAAGATTTCGCATAGATTCAAGGTCTGCATTTTTAGAATATTTTAATCCATATTCATTCGCAGCGTTTTTTAAGTAATCCAACTCTTCAGCTTCTTCTTTGTAAGCCTCAACATAGCTTATCAGTTCATTAAAGCCCATGCTTTCTCTGTCTATCCCATGTTCATCCGCATAGCTTGCCGAACTATACCATTTATCCAAATCAGCAGAAGCTCTTTTATAAATCTGTGAAGATGATTCTTTCCCAAACTTAACTTCAGACATCTTAATATCATTAGCTTTTTTCTTTATACCATCTATAGCCTTATCAACATTTGATGTATCCGCAGTTAATTTTACCTGTGATACTCCGTCTACAGCAGCATTAGCCTTATCTACTACTCTATCAATGTCAGTAGCTGTTTTTGAGCCATCAACTTTACTTAATTTACTGTCTATGCTGTCCATAACTTTTGAGGCTTTATCTGTTGCCGTAATATCAACATTAACACTTCTTTTTTCAAGTTTGTCTAATTCTTTATTTACAGCTTTAGCCTTATCCGTTGCATTGTCTTTTAAATTTGCGGTTATTTCGATTTCTATATTCGACTTTGCCATAGCGTCCTCCTTTCTTCCGAATTTTTGCAATAAAAAAACGGCTGTTTTACAACCGCTTTTGAATTCATTATTTTACAATTTTTACGTTCTTTATAGTATGGTCTTCCATTCTACTGTAATACTTGTATTCCTCTGAAAGCATACAGTTTGATAATGTATATCCTATCGCATCATCTGTAAACTCAATATCAATAATATATGCAAGTATACAATTATCATTCGGCCAATTCACTTTGTCGTTTTCGAGAAGATAGTAATTCCCATTGCTTTTATCAATGGCTATATTCATACTGTAGCTTCTATTATGCCAATTTTTAGCATTTGGGAATCTTTTTAGAAATTCTTCTTCTGATGATATTCCTAAAACCTTATATCTTCCATTTGAATAACACTTAAAATCAACACGCCATATAGGAGCATTTAGTTCTTCATTATCATATGGATAATAATCAACATCCATATGATAGTTTGATGTTTCATAATTTTCGCCTGGAAGTTGACCAATACCATTACCCAGTGCCTCTGTAACAGTTTCTCGGGTATCACCCCACTCTATATACTTTTTTGTCTTAGTATCATATATAGCGTCATACCTTATGTCATTGCCACCACAAGAACATAAACACCCTATCGTCAAAATCATTATCAAAAATATGCTTATCTTTTTCATGTAAAAACCTCCCTTTTGTATAATTTTAGCAAATAGAAGAAGATTTGTCAACTATTTTGCTTTGTAGGGAAGTTTCCAAGCACAATAGGCATTTTACGTTCATTCTTGGCTTTTTCCATAAATGCAAATACTACTTTTTGTTCGCCCTCTGTCAGCCGCATTATTTCACTTGGAAATGTACGAAATCCCGAATACACAAATATATCATACAAATTCCGCATTAACGGACTGACTTCTATCAGTTTTTTATGTAGTCTTCTTCATCAACGATATCCTCACCGTCAAATCCGCTGAGTTTGAGAACTTCATCAACTATTTTCGACTTTGTGCCCGCATTAAGCAGAATGTCAACGCAGTCCGCATCATCAAAGATATTGAATTTCTGCTTTATGTCATTGTTACCCCAAATTCTCTGTTTATCTTCATCTACCGTAGCCGTATAAATCAGATTGTTATGATATTCAGTTGTACTTCTTTCACCCGAAATCTTAGGGTATTTCGGTCCGGCCGGATTAGGAATTTGCTTTGTTGCCTTTTTTGCCGCCGCTTGTATTTCACTTTGCGATAATCCTCTTATTCTGAATGAAAATAGGGTTTCACCACTTTGCTTTTTTACAAATATTTTCTTTATGCTATCTTCGTTGCCTGTTTTATAATCTCAAGCAATGCCTTGACAAGACTTTTTTCGTCCTGTTCAAAGTTGGTTGAAGACTCAAGACCTGTTACATTTGTACTTTCTTTATTTGCCATTTCCCTTACCTCCGCATATATAAATTAAAAATTTTCATAAATTTAAAATGGCTCGTTCTCTCAAACCAAGAACGAGCCATTTTATGTGATTAGTTGTAAAGTTGCTTTGCTGCCATTTCAGAAATCATCTTCGGAATAGAATTTAATCTAAACGAATGTGCTCTCTTAATCACATCACCTGGAGTTAAACTCATTAGGTCAAAAGCTCCGTTTGGTATAGCATTGTTAAATGTTATACGTTCTTCACTGCTGCCATCAGGCTTAATAGATACCCCTTGAAAATTGAATACAGGAAAATATCCATTTTGTATCGCCTTAAGCAGTGGTGCCATTATAACATCATCTCTGATTACCGCCTCTGTGTATGTCAAATCAAATGTCACACCTGTCGGAACCGTTCCCACCAAAATTGAACCAACACCTTGATATTCAGTTGTGTTTGCATTCATTGCAACTTTAAACTCGTTAATTTCTGCAAGGAACGTATTAACGCCATTAACTTCGACAAATAATTTTCCGTCTTTACCTGTCATTAATTCAGTTGTATCTAATGTACTGTTGTTTCCAACTGCCATTTTTCTTACCTCCAATCATTAAGAATTTTCACTGTATTTCCATTTGTAATGAATGAAAATACGCTCTAATGTATCAACGTCAACCGCATTGACTACGAAATAGCCATAATCGGCGCCGTAACCCTTATTTGTATCGAGCTTAAATGTAGGGTCAATAAGCTTGCCCTCGTCAGCCATAGTATCAAGCACGACTTGACCACGTTGGATAACATTTGCAATACCGTCTTTTGTACCATTAACTTTTCCGATTAATTTATCCATTTCACAGTCCAAGCGATAGAATGTTTCATGTCTTACTTTAGCTCGTTTGATTTTCTTCCAACCGTTATCCTGTTTTTCTTCATCAGGATTAATCAGTGTATTAACACCGCTGTCAAAAACAACCTTGCCGTCTGAATTAACAGATAGTAATAACAATCCGTTTCTTACCGCATTTTCGTATTGGCTGTTCTTTAGTCGTTCTGTAAGTTTTGCCGCACCTGGCATTTCTGTACGAACGATACTTTTACTTGATGGCGTTGCAGCTATAACACCTGCCGCTTTAGCTATTGCCTCAGGTCCGCTGACAGTTTCACCGTCAGAATTGATAAAATCGCTTGCAAAATAAACAATAGGATAATTGTCTATCTTAGACGCATTCTCCATTCTCTTGTTTATATCTAGACTGCCCTTATCACCTATAACGGCAATAGCAAGATTACCGTCTTTAAATGAGGTATTGATATACTCTATCAATAATGCTTGTACATCCGCATCGACTGTATCCAATGCGATTGTGTTGTAGTAATACGGCTCAAATGCTTCAAATGCCGTACTATAATCGGCTGTTGTGACAGTGGGATTTTCGCCACCCTCAAACGGTTGCTGTGAAACGTCTGTAATAGCGTCTGTAACACCGTCTTCAGCCTTTGCAGAAATGTAATTACTATCTTTAACGGCTTTTTCCAAAGCTTGAGGCTCGCCTGCACCAGAGGCAAATGTGATTGTTTCAACCTCTTTTGCACCGTCATAAATTACAAGTTCTCTTGTACTCTCTGCACCCAACTTATCTCGTACTGATACAGTAAATTCATGCGTTCCAGGATATTTAAGTGTCAATGTAACTGCCTTTGTTTCATTCGACTTTAGCTCAATCTTGCCGCTCTTACCACCTGTTCCTAAACGAACTAAGTACAACTTATCTAAGCCGCCATCCATATAAGCCTCTGCCACACTCATTGTACCGCCTGTGCCATATGTATTTTTCATAGTAACATCAGACGTTCCAATTTCATGAATAGTGACTTCATTCAGCGGTCCCCAATCAGATTTAATAGGCAACACACCTATACCGTCTAAAGCGGACGCTACAGTATTATTTACATTACCGTTACTTGAACGTCTGTAAACACCGGCACGAGGGTACTCCTTACCGTCTTCATAAACATATCCCATGCTTATTTTACCTCCTTGTTTTTAAATTTTGATACAATTTCTTTAGCTTCTTCCAAAGTAAATAAATCCTTGTCTGCCCTTGAAAGCGCTGTACGAATAATAACATTATTCGCATTAAATTCATTTTCTGCCTTTGATAATTCATCAACGGTATATCTTGATACAGATGATGTTTTTACCTTTGCAGAGTTCTTTTCAGCTGGCACATCTGCTGTTTTTTCATCTTTTACAGTTTTGGTTGCCATAAGATTACCTCCTTATACAAAAAAGAACGCCTTTAAATAAGACGTTCTTAATCATTTATTTTAATATGTTTCAATAATTCTGAATCAGGCTCTTTGCGCAATACGCAATAATCGCCTTCAACAGATAATTGACCGCCTCTTAATTCATCAGCTCCAGGCTGAAGTTGATTGTTATTATCAACACGCATCCATGTTCCATCAGGAAATTGTAATACCTTTTTTTGATTTAGCTTAGTACACATCATACTCGCAATAGCATTAGAAACAGCTATATCTTCTGTAAAGATATGAGCATTCATTACAGCAGTGTACCAATCACCTGCATACATGCTAGGTATTCGTTCACAATTACCTACCTTTGATTTTCGCCAGTACACCGCAGGAATATCCTTTTGAGGTTTCCATACGGTCGGAATATCTTCATCATATCCTATCAGTTTTACATCGGGTAGTAATTTTCGTGTCCATTCATTAACCAGTTTAATCGGATCAGGCTCGCAGGTTTGTTGATTAGGAAACGCAAGTAGTGTAAACAATACCGCCGCAACGGTTATTTTTTTGTCCGCAACATCAACGTATCGTGTAGAATTCCATTTCGCAAGAATTGTTGTTTCCGACTTACCGCTAAAGAAATAGCCGTCTACATTTGTTTTGACCGTTTCTGCTATTGCTTCAATCTCTGATGTGTCTTGTAAATACACATCAATTTCTACTGTACCACTGATTTTACGTTCTGTGTCGGATTGCATATTTGCAAAAAATACAATTCGTCCATATTGTACGTTATCGTTCCATAAATCAGACATATCGTCAGGGGCTGTCTGATTAAAAATCGCAGGCTCATCATCATATTTAGTTAAATATGATGTTATATCGGAACATTTCCTTAGATGATTATTTAAAATTTCTTCAAACATAAATCTTTCTCCTTTAATATAGTTCACTGTATATTGCAATAGCTTGCGGCAATGCGTCTTCTGCAATACGGTCACAGTGTGGTCTTGCTGCCATCTTACTTGTACCGTCTTCCAAAAACGGACCGTACAAACAATCACTTGTTACTTTCGCTGTAAATGACATTCCGTTGCTTTCTGTTGATGAAACAAAAGAATTACGGTAATTTCCCGTTCTCACTCCCGGTGGTTGACCTGGAGCAGATACACCGCCGCCTGCCATCACATTAAAAACAGAATTTCGCAATGCACTTGATACTCGTGCAGTTCTTCCCGGCAACTGTGCTTTTATCTTATCAAGTTCAGCTTGAACAATAATTTCAATGCTAATCATTTTATATCAAACCTTTCCTCAACATAATAAATCATAGATACATTAAGGCTACCTGCATTATCTACGCCCTGAACATAAAATTTACGTCCGTCTGGGAACACAAGATAATCGGTAGCCTTTGCTTTTACCGTTGCTCCATATTGTACAACTGTATGTGTTATAGGGTGCTGATTTTGCCGCCATTCTTCTTTTTCGCGTTGACTTGCCTCGGCAGCAATACCCAAAAATGCTTGTTCGGCAGGTTGGTATCCTACTTCTGTCACACGTCCGCTGGCTGTTTTCCCATGTCTTTTTATATAAATTTCTACCTCTTGAAATCCATATCCAGGTACAATATTTGCTGTGAACATAATTACTCGCCCTTTCTGCTGTTACTGTGCATATCCTCATAAAAATACGGTGGTCTTACCTGTCCGTAATCATTTCCCGATACGGGCGGAACAGAAATACTTGCTTCATTCTTCAATCGGTTATAGAGGTCTTTCCATACCTCTACTCTACTTGAAAAATCATACGACACAGGACCTATTTTTGTAGTGCAAGAGTGTGCAAACTTCATTAGAATAGCTTCCAACGCTGCTAATTTAGCACGTTTCCAATGTCTGTTCATATCCAAAACCGCTTGATACTCCTCATCCGACAAAGCCGCTGTCAACTCTGCCGGATTGAATGTTGTATCTCCCAGTTCAAACCTCAATCGGTCAACTCCGTTTTCCGTAATTGCATTGGGATTATATGAGTATCTCGGCATTACTCATCACCGCCACTATCTTCTTCCTGCTCTGTTGTATGCTTTGAAATTGCCGCTAAAACGGTTTTTCTCGTATCAACTGCGCCTAATACGTCACATACAGAATCACTGTTAATATTCTTTATATATTCCGCCGCATCTGTGGCCGACATTTGAAGTACACGGAAAATTTCTGTTACATCGTCCGCAGTACAATTAATGCTTTTTCCGTCTTGTGATAAAATCGGTATCGATACAACAAATTGTATCGGTTCAACCATTTCCTCTGCATTAATAGGTAACTCGCTTAGGATACCGTATCTAACCAGTTTTAACCCCTCATATGCTGACAATTTATTAGGTTGAATTATATCACCCTTGTTATAGTTGTTGCCGCCAATACGGCAAGATTTAAGTGCTGTGTATCTCATAGATTAATCACACCTCCTTAAATCAGTTTTCAGGGGTAACGGCATTTTGGAAATAGATACCCAAGTCCTTGCATACTACTTTCATATCCTGCGAAATCATACCGCCGATGTAATGAGAATACGTTCCCTCATCACCTTCCCATTCAATGATAGGAAGAATATTTCCTGTGCCCATATCCCAACGGAATGTATATCCGGCAGTTGCCTCATCAATCATTGGTGTTGGTGTAGCGTATGCCAAAAGCATTGCATTTTCATCGCAGATAAAACCTGTATTTTCTTCTTCACCAAGATTTGCACTGTTCCATATAGCGTCAAATACGACAACCTCATCTACCCCCAAAATAGCAGCCAATGATTTTGTAGTAACCATTGCAGGTGAAGCAGTGTTCCCGCCATAAATAACACGATTCATTATGTCGGGGTGATTAATTAGTGCATCAAATACACGCTGTCCCAATCCAAGTTTATTAGGTTTTCTTCCTGTAGCCTTCTTCATCGCAGTAATGCAATCGGATATAAACTTGATAGGATTTGAATTATCATTGTCAAACGATACAAAATCAGTAGAACCTGAGCTTACCGATACACCGCCAGTTAAATCAGCACCCCATACACCTTTTTTAAAGTATTTTTGTGCAAATACCTTGTTTTGATGAATAAATATCTGTTCAGCAATAACCCTCGCTTTGTTTTGACGTAATTGCATTATTCCTTTAGCTCCCATACGTGCTACATCTGATTGGATAATATCATCATAACCCAAAATAATTTGTTCAGGCACACACTTATAATCGTCAGTTTCGTAACCGATAACGGTAGGATCTACTTTACCTAAAATAGGCTTAGGGCTTACATTATCTCTTAACAAATCTGCTTTTGAAAATTGATAATATGACGCTCTTGAAAGTTGCACAGGCACTTCTGGGAAGAAAGACGTTGCTCCGCCACTCTTGCCCTGAAAATACGCTGTACTGATACTTGTAAGTGGAACATTAATAGGTGTTTTACCCTTTCTTATTCTATCAAAAACTTCTGTACCCATTATTTAGCCTCCTTTTTGTAGTAGTCAACTCTTTTGACTGTTCCCATTGCATTTGCATTACAATCATTCATTGCTATTGCACACACAAAATCACCCGCCTCAGCGGCAACTAATGTACCGTCCGAACCGGGTGTTAATTCTGTTCCGGCTGTTACTGTGGCACTTATAGCCGCAATACCAACAGCAAATATTTGATATGTAACATTATCGCCCTTCGAAACGTCTGCCTCATTGTCAATAGTAACAATACCGATAGGCATTTCCCCTTTGGTGTTACAAAATTCCAATAAACCGTCACTGTTCAACTTAACGGCTTTGCCGGCGACGTTTTCCATATCGTTAGCTACAATACCCACACGAGTAGCTGATGTATTAATTCCGTTTGTCATATACTGCTTTGCCATTAATACCAACCTCCAATCTCATCATCATAGTCTTTCATAAGCTCAGGGTGTGTTTCCCATGTTTTTGCCATAGCTTCTGTATCACTCATATTCGGATTTGACTTTTTGATTTCATCAGCAATAGCACGAGCCTTGGCAATGGTAGTAGAGCCTGCCACATCAGAATGACCACTCTTGCCGATTTCAGTAAATGCACCCGACTTTTCTACTGCCTCAACCGCCGTATCCAATACACCAATCATATCTTGATATGCTGTACCGCCTGCGGCTTTCAAGCTTTTTAGTGTAGGTACGAGTTCTTCAGACTTTTTGCCTATAACTTCGTACTTTTTCGCAATAGCTGTAATTTCTCTTTCTTCCGACTCGTCACGAGCCTTTCTTAAGCTTTTAAGTTCGGCCGCAACCGCCGGATGAAGTCCCTTATAAATATCTTCTGGATCATGATTTATCGGTTCATCCTTAATCTTCTTAACGTCCTTGTCGTCTTTATTGTCATCTTTGCCATTGTCATCTTCCGGCCTCGTTATACCAGCCTTATTGACGATAGCCTCCAACTGCTTCTTTTCTTCATCAGTTAGCTTATCCTTATCAATATCTTCAATTTTCATATCATTATCAGCTCCTTCATTATTACTTTTTAATATACCGAGTGTTTCTGCCTTTAATGCCTTCACAATCGTGGCTGTTTGTGGTTCTTCCGAACCTGTCGCAACATAGTCACTTACACTGCCGCCGCTCCATTTTTCTGTTGAAAGTGTAGCGGCACCGTAAAATTCTTCAAGACTTTTATCCATTGCAGATTTTTTATCTGTAACGTTATCATCTCTAAGAATTGAAATAAGACTACTACTTAGCGATTCTGTGTATTGCCATATTTGCCTAACTACATCGTCCAATTTAATATCCTTTAATTTTGCAGCAAAACTTTCAGCCTCACCGCTCTTTCTTATAGGAGTTTTAGACTTATACATTGTAACAAATGCGTCAGGATTGGCACCCTCCGGCACTAAATCAACCTTTGTAATATTCAAATTTTTTAACTTATTTGGCATTACCCTCTACCTCCTCTCTGATAGCCTCACCCTCAATACTGAACATTGAGTATGTACCATCTTTAACTTTTTCCCACACGCTTTCATCCGTCACATGAAAACCTATCCACCAACCGTCAGCTAATGCATCTTCAGGCAAACCTAATGCTTTGAGTTTTTCTTTGGTGAACACCATGCTTTCAATCATTGTGGCTACACCGCCACGTTCATGAAGTTCGCCACCGTCACCGTAAAACTCAACATAACGATAAACTGCTTTTTCAAGTTCGTCAATATCAATAATATCTTCCTGCCAATCGGTGATTTTTTCGCCGTTGGCACGAGCCGATACATTCGCCCAACCAAATACCAATCGTTGTTCTTCATATGATTTCTGTACATTGAAACGTGCCTTTACTACCTTTTCAGGTTCATCCCTTGCCTTGTGAATGATGTAATCATTAAAACTTTTCAATTTAATCAACCTCCTAAAATTTTAGCATCAAAAAAACACGCTGATTTAAAACCAACGTGTTAATTTATAAATTTCATTTTTAAACATTATTCAATTTCAATTTCATCCGCTATATCATTCATTAAATCATCTATATCCGAATATATCTTCACAATGTCATTATAACCCACTTCAAATTTAGTCCTACTCCATGGATTGATACAACAAGTCTTATTTTCATATTCGAATACCACATCTTGTACAAGCGATAATATTAAATTTTTTATTTCTTCTGAATTTAATTTCATAAAATATCACCATTGACCTTTCTTTCCGAATCCGTTATGTCTCGAGTTCTTCGTTCTTCCAAAGTTCCGTCTTTCCACTTGTATGTATGAATATGTTCTCCGTTTTTACCATATGGATGTTGTTTTGGATTGCCGTGATCCGTAGGATGAATTTGTTTTACCATATATCCGTCTTTGTCATATATTGTACGTTCTATATGTCCATCCGATTTTTCTAAATCTAACACTGCATATGGCTTTAATTGTCTTGGAACAGATCCACCTTTTCTATGGTTAGTTGCTATAAATGTTCCATCAGTCGAATATTTATATCCACTTCGTTCAGACTTTGTAGCTCTATATGCAGCCTTTAATTTGTCCCATTCCTCTTTATTATTATACTTTAATTTTTGGAAATCTTCAAGAGTTTTAGGGACATTTTCAGTCCCAAGCTGTTTTTTATATTCTGCATATTGCGATTTATCGGCATAATAATTAACACATGCTTTCTTTTCCGCCTCGCTCATACTGTCCCATTTGTTTGGAACACTCGGTATTTTATTATTGTCACCTGTGAAAAATTCTTCGCCGCAACAACAATTTGTATGTACCGGCGGTGCCATTATCTCAGGACCGTTATATTTAATATCGGACGGTACATTATATGGTTTATCAAATGGTACTGCCTGTCCGTTCAATGCAACGCAAATCGGGCAAACATTGTCATTGTTTGATGTTACCCAACGTCTATATACATTCTGCATATATCTATGTTCTATCGCCCATTGTATGTACGCTCTGGTTGCCTGATTATGTGCTGTAACAATTTCAGTTCGTGCTATATCTTTTGCCCGTTTGGTCCGTTGTTTGTCTGCCATCCGTCTTGCCGCCTTTGCAGCTCTGCTGTTAATTTCACAATCAGTTAATTTAGGATTATTCTCACGCAGAGTATTCCGCATATTTTCATAATAGCGGGTATTCTGATTAAGCTGTCGCTCTGTTAATCCTACCGTATCTTTTATTCTACGGGCGGCAAAATACGGTGTATCACCTTGTTGTAATGCAGTATTTATAATGCTTTTAACATTTTCTCTCTGCGTATCATTGATGTTTGCAATAAGATTACCCGCTCTTTCATCACACCATTTGGTGTAAAATGCAGAATAATCAAACTGACTATCTTCATTATTTTCGTTATCATCATCTGATGTTTCGGTATTGATACTTATTAAGTCTTTATTGTCTTCATATGCGGTTTCAAATCGTTCTTCGCCCACCTGCTCCAATGTTGGTGTTAATGTTTCATCTTCAAAGTCACGCAGATTTGACTCAAACGATTCATGTACATCTTCTACATTCTCATTACCACGCATGATTTCATCTGCCGTTTCTTCATTTATGTTATAGTCATCCCATAAAAATAATAATGCCAATGTTATCGGTGTTTCATATTTATCCAACATATTACGAATACGTTGTAGTGCATTTTCACCCTTTTTACTTCTATCGGGCTTGCGTATTTTTTCAAATATTCTCTTTGCTTTTCTGAATGTAAACATATATTTATATTATTCCTCTTTGAATTCGCTCTTTTCGGGTGATGTTCCGCCATTACCGGAGTAATCTGCACGTTCCGGCAGCTTTGCGGCGTCACGAAGATAATCTTCAAGCTGTTCATCAGGTGAAATAAATCCTGCGCTCGAAACTTTTTGTATAAAGTCACCAAGTTCACTGATATTTCTATTTTCAATTTCGCCATGTATTATCTTTGGATAATCCGTAATATCTTTAAATGTATCACCATTCATATCTATTAAATCGGGGATAGCTTTGTTGTTAAACACTTCCGCTATCATATCAAGATACGCACCGATTGCCACAGAAAACATCTGTGACTTATCACTGCCGAGATTATATGTTCCTGTACTCTGATGTCCCAACATTATAAAATCAGCTAAGACCGTCATTGCAATTCGTGTATCATATCTTTCAATAATAGCGTTTGTATCAAAATTACGCTTTCCGCCGCTTGTAAGTAATTCCAGCTTCCACCCTTCAGGTTTTACAACTCCCTCCAATGAATCGCGACGTATACTTTTAACATATCGTTCCGCTTCACGTCTTGCACTGACCATGTTTTTATCATCATTATCCCATATATCAACACCTTCAGGCGCGGTCATTACAGGTAAACCTGCCAAATCACGTTCAATTCCTATACCCTCAATTTCTTGTATTCGCTTTTTAAAGTACCAAGAGCGGTACGAATTACGCAATATACTGCGTCCTTCGGGGTTTCCTTTACTGCTTTTCGTACGGAATAGCAATAATTTATTTGCAGGAATTGTGATTAAATCAAACTTCGGCGGTGGCATTTGCGTTAATCCCAACAGATTATCATTGTCATCATATTCCCATCTGTACAAAGTTTCCTGTGAACGTATCGGTAACTTCTGCCACCCTATTCGACCGTCATTATATTTACTGTTCAGACGAATATCTTTTTTACGTCCCATTCGATGCTTATACACAATTTCATGTGCACTCCACCCGTATGTCAACATAGACAATATTTCTGATATTGTGTCAATCCACGTTTCAGTCATATCATTCATACATTGCCACACAAAATCAGCCGCTTCCTCGTCCGCTGGAGTATTGCCGCCCGGTTGAGTGTCCCATGAACAACCTCGTATTAGCATATCAACCGCAAATAAAATAGCTCCAACTACATCATCATTGTCAGCCATTTCACGATATGTTTCTATACCCTTTTTTCCTTGCAGTTCTGGTAAGAATTCTTCGTAAAAAATTCCGCCTGTACGCTTTTGACCTGCACGACCAAACTCTTTCATATAACCCATATTTCAGTCACCTCATCCATTCACTTTCTTTTTTTAGACCGTCACTGATATTTGGCATACTGCCTGTATATTTCTTTATCTTACCCAGATATACTGACAATGCAGCAGCATCTCCTCTGTCGGGTGATTTTAACCCTCGTTTTTTCATTTCGTCTTTGCCCTCAATCTCAATCTTTCCGTTTGAAGCTATTCTATATTTTCGTGTTGAAAGCTGTGCTACTGTATCAGCGTCATCTTCAAATTCGATTTCTTTATGTTCTAGTAGCTCTTTCAAGCACGCCCACATATGCGTTGTAAGGTTATTATAATACTCTGCCGCCTCTTTACCCGCCTTTGTATCAGTTTCAATTTTTTCAGCAGCATTAATAGGGACAACAGCTAATCTATATAGCTGCTGTTCCTTTTTGACTTCTTTTAATCGGTCTGTCACACCGCCGCCTAAGCCCGTATCATCAATGTTGACATATATTTTCCCTCTGTATTCGGGAAATTCATTGATTGTTTTTTTATATATTCTTATAACGTCACCAGCAGTCGCCATCAAATCTTGACCTTTACGCTCGGCCATGATTTTTAATCTTCCTTGCGCATTACGATATATAATAGTTTCGTCATTTCCGAAACGAGCTATATCCACACCTAATATAATATTGGGTAATTTATTGTTGTCGGGAAGTTCATACAACTTACTACTGCACTGTTCAATTATAGAGAGCGGTATAAATACGTCATCTTCTTGTGTTGGAAATTCACCATATACACGAACACGAACAACATTGCTGTCCTTGCCGTATTTCTTTTTCAGGTTTTCTATATTCTTTTTATTTACCCTCGCCACATTCTCGGAATTGACCGTATGACATTTATATAATGCTCTGTCTACCGTGTGGCTGTCATAAAACACGCCAGAAGTCTTTGTCGGATTTCCTAACATCAATAACTTGTTATTTTCACCTGACAATGTACCAAGTATAGCTTCCATAATGATGTCAGCAACACCTGAAGCCTCGTCTACTATGAACAACATATTATCTTCGTGAAAACCTTGCATATTTTCGGGTTTTGTTGCCGTTTTCGCCACCGCAAACCACCGCTTATCGTGACCTTTCATATAAACATATGTCTTGGTCCATTTCAATATTTTTTTCAGCACAGGGCTTTTTTCTTGCCATTTTGCAACTTCTGACCACAATACATCATTCAGTTGTTGCTTGGTTGGAGCCGTTGCAACTATTCTCGGATATGAAAAACAGCTTAAAAACCACAATAGTATTATCGCTGTTATAGCTGTCTTTCCCACACCCTGCCCCGATTTTACAGTAATGCGATTATCGGTAACTATATCGCAAAACACATCATTTTGCCATTTGTCCGGTATGAATTTGAACATTTCCCATGCAAATAGTTTTATATTTTTCCTGTAAAGAGGAATACGCTTTTGAAATATCTCAATCATTTTAGTCATCATCCTCACATCCCTCTACTGCTTTTATCCAATCATCTATTAATTCACTGTCGCCATCCGTTGCCTTTTCTGCTCGAATTTTAGACAATGCTTCAAGTGTTTTGATTTTCAGTTTTTGCACCCGAGTTAATTCGGATTCTATTATTTGCATTTGTTCTACTGCGTCAACCTTTGTTTGTTGTGCCGTAACCGTTTGATGTTGTTTGCTACTGATACATTTTCCGAATGCGTTACTTTCTTTAGTCAACACCCGTATATCTTCTTTCAAAATCATTCCGTCAGGCGAGTTTTTCAACAATTCATTATATCGTGCCAATAATGCCATATAACGCCGCTCTCGCAAAGTAGCTAATTTCAATGTTTCAATTAACATAAATTCTTCGTCTGTCGGCATATCTGCCATCATTGCACGTTCCTCATCACTGATATTCTTCCAATATTCACTGGCATAGGTTGCATTTTTCAATGCATTGTTATTACCTATCTGACCGCCTCTATGACGTGTTTCTGATTTATCCGAACGTTCGCTTTTATTATCCGAACGCTCGTTTTGTTTTTTTTTAGAATTTCCATCCCAATGGTATGTACTTTTCCATCTTCGGACAGTACCCGGCGGCACGTCAAGTTTTCTTGCTATATCCACGAGTTTCATACCGTCATGATACATAGCCTCTGCTTTCGCTGCTTTTTCATTAGGCACTCGTGCCACCTTAGACACCTCCCTATAATTCGTTCCTTAATTTTTGCATTTTCTTCGTCTTGTGAAGAAATAAAAAAACGGCGTATCTAATGCCGCTAAAATCAATTTAATTAAGTATTGAGCAAATATCATAAGTATTATATTATCAACTACACCGTAAAAAGCTATAGCTATAAAGATAACAGTATCTATAAGTTGACTGCTCATTGTACTTGCATTGTTTCTTAACCATTTATACTTTCCGTTCGTCTTATTCTTTAACCAATGAAATGAAATAACATCCATTGTCTGACTTACTGCAAATGCTCCAAGGCTTGCGAACGTCATTCTTGTTCCTTGATTTAATACTGCTGTCAAACACTCTTGCAAATGAGTTGTTTGCGATAATGTCGGTATTTTCAATGATAAATACCCTAATATCAAAAAGCCGATTTGAACAATTATACCTACTTTAACGCAATCGTTCGCCTCTTTCTTTCCCCATATTTCACCGATAATATCAGTTGTCAAGAATGTGAGTGGATATGTTACTATCGCACCCGCAACGGTTAATCCTAAGACGCTTATAAGCTTACCACCGAATAAGTTGGACGTTATAAGCCCTAAGCAAAATATTCCTGTTAATAGTGTTAAATTAAATGTATTCTTTTTCATAATCAATTCACTCCATCCATATATTTTTGAAATTTTGTCCACTCTATCATATTATGAGCTACCAACTTCGGCAAATCTACTTTATGCCCTTTTTTCTCTAACTGCCGAGTTTTCATATACCCATTTTTGAAAAAGTGTATTTGTTGTCCTCTTGTGGCCGACACTACCCAGCTTGCGCTGTCTACACTGTAAAACTTGTAATTTTTCAATTCTCGTGTTTTCGTGAAACCTAAGCCATGTACCTTTACACCACAATAATACGCATATTCAACCAATCGTCGTATCAATTCATATTCCTGCTTCTTTACATGGAATACTAATCCGCCTATCGCTATATATGAGTATTTTTTGCACATCCGTTTCCAGTATTCAACGCCCCTGCCTTTATGCCACACAGGAATACATTGATAACCTATTGCGCTCTCCATCTTGTTCCGCCAAAACTCAACGCGATCAAGACCAAAAATATTATCAACATCGATTTCAAAATAATGTTTGATTTTATAATTGATTATGAATTTTATATATTTGTCAATATAACTATCCATTTGCGACAATGTCACCTTTGCACCGTTCATATATGAAAACGCTCCGCTATCAAGTAAAAAATTATCATTTCCTACAATGCTCATAGCCTCAAGACATGATTTTTCACCATTGAAAAATGTTTCAAGTATATATCTCGGCCGACATATTTTAACCGTCTTATCCCTTAATTCCTTTGACATACCCGACCCGGTGGACGCAAGAAATACTCTCATATTTCAAACACCTCGCCGCATTTAGGGCACGTTGTTGTCTTATTATGATGTTCCCTCACTATTTCCGTATCCTTTAAAAAATCATCATCGGAAACATTTAATTCTACATCATCTAATTCTGGGAAATTATACAGTCCAATGTCTATGTCAATAGCCTTTAGTTCTTCCTGCAGCTTTTCAAAATCCCATGTTGCAAATTCAGATGTTTTATTTTCAATCAATCGAAATGCTTTTATTTGCTCATCTGTGAGTTTATCTGCTATAATACATGGTACTTTGTCAAGTTGTAACAGTTTAGACGCTTTTAAACGGGTTTCTCCCGCTATAATCATGTCATTCGTATCAATTACTATTGGCACTAAAAAACCGAACTCTTTAATTGATTCTGCCACTTTTTCAACCGCATTTTCATTGTGTCTTGGATTGTTTTCATAACATTTTAATGCACTGACACTGCGCATAACTATCGTACTTTCCATATACATCCTCCTAATTTTATAAATGTGTTAGGAGGGAGCATACATTTCTAATTCTCCTTTCCGACAATAAAAAAAGTCCATTTATTCGCAAATTGAATAAATGGACTTTTTTAATTATTTTAGAATTTTACTAATACTATTTTATCATATCCATATAGCCACGTCAATGCCCTGTTTGTGCCCTAATTAATACTGTCAATTCCGAATAGCAATACACTTAATTCTTTGCAGGCAGCGTCTATATCCTTATACACTGTCCGTTTATCAATGAAATATATTTCTGCAATCTGTTCCTTTGAATAAACTGTATCAGATATATACATATCATAAAGCACCTTGCTACGACGTATTTTCATTTCACTGTTTGACTTTTGACACATATCTTGATACACGTTAATCATTCCGTCTATATGATTTATGATAATCTGCGTTCTGGCTGCACTTCGTTTGATTGACTCTACAATCATGTCAGACGTCACTCTTGGCTCCCACATTAATTCTTCAATGGCACCAAGTGCATCTTCATTTGATTCTTCGCTTTCAAACACTGCATTATTCACATATTCTTTAAACGTTCTGTAATGACGTATCAAGAGTTTTGTATTATGTAATCTCCTATCCTTTCGGTTGCGTTTTTCTTTAAGTTTTTCTGCCTTAAAGTGTTCCATAGCTGCGTCAGCCCCTGCTTTAGCAGCTACTTTCACTATTTCGGTTAATTCTTCATCAGTTATAATTCTTTTTTCGTCTGCCTGCATTTTTTATACCTCCGATTCCTGTGTTGGTTGTGGGAGTTCGAAGGCTCTCTATGAATAGCATTTTTAATTAGGGTCTACCGTTCCATCATCATAGAATTTAAGACCGCACTCCTCATACATGGTCCTTTTGATATTATCGATTTCATCACTTTCTAAAATATCAATTAAAGTTTCCTTTAAAGCTTGTCCCAAGCGGTTCATTCGTTTTTGTTTCCACCCCTCTCTTGAATACAACGGATATATAACCATAGGTAATATGTACTTAATTTTTTCAAACATAGCCTCTGCTTCTGACGATTTTTGAAGACTTACCTTTTTTAGCATATACGGCTTATAACCCTCAAAAATTTTGGTACAGTCAATTCCTGCTTCTGTTTTCAATTCATCATTTAATGCCGGAATATCTCTGTCTTGCTTGCCGACAGAAGTAATATATCTGTTCATATCCACAGCATATCTGTATATCTTAATTTTTCCCCAACCGAATGTTTTTCTTAAACAATATGCAACTGCCATAACGCTATATACAATGCTTAATTTAACCATTTCTTTATCGACTTTCATAAATGTTTGCCACAATGTTTGTTTGTTGTATTTTACATTATTCACACCGTGTTTTTTGGCAATCTCATTAAATTTTTTCAGTAAATTTTCTTGTTCTTTACGTCGTTCCGCCTCTTTTAACGCACGTCTTTTTTTCTTCGCACGTTCGGCCACTTTATTCTTCATTGGTTGCTGCCCACCTCACATTCTGTTAATGTCTATCACAATTATTATAACTGTGACGAGCATTGCTAATAATTTTATCATTTTACACCTCGTCAAGCCTTTGTTTTAATTTAGAAATCAAAATATTCATATCATATCCACTGTCAACAAATTTTTCACAAAGAGGTCTATTGACATCATTACCGAGTTTAGTATAAATAATGTCCATATCTTCAAAGTCAAAGTTTGTTCCGAGATATTTATTTATACCGTCAAGCATAAATTGATGGTATTCATTATTTTTCTTTTTTGAATTATAATGTTGTGTTTTATGAGCACCTCTTGAAAACCATGCTAAAACTTTGCATTTTATTTCACGCTCATCTTTGCAACTTTCAAGTATAAAATACTCGTTTTCTTTTACCATTGCGATAAATTCGCCATTGTGATTTATAATACTTCCCGGGAAACAATCCATTAACTTTTTAACTTTTTCCCACTCAACCATTTAATTTATTTTTCCTCTCTTTCTACAGTTTCAATATAAGTTCCTCTGCAGGTATGTCAAGATGAGTGATATGTATTTCCGCAAACCAATCACATCCTTTAAATAACACCTTATAATAGCCCTTGCCGTCTTCTTCTAATGCCTTTAAACATTTTAATAATTCTGATACTGTCATCGTTTTATTCCTCCGTAATTTCCTCATTTTTGTCTAATTCTATGGAGAAGAATTTCACGCCCTGTTTTAATGCTACCTGAGTACCATCAGGATTTTTCATATAAATCACCATGCCGTTTTTTAGCAATTCATTTATTATTCCTTCAGCTTTGGCAAGTAACATTGCATTATGTATCATTGCCTGTAACCAATTCATTCTTGTCCCTCCAATCTGCGGATAGGTGAAACATCTTCCATACCAGACATTAAAATGCTCATTTTCCTTATCCTCATTTTTTCTTCCGGCGTAATATTGAGTTCATCATTTTCATCATCATTTTCATCTAGTTCTACGCCAAATAATCTATGTTTTTGTATGAATGCGTCCATTAACATAGAACGTTCTTTTTCAAATTGCTTTACATAAAAATCGAATAAAAACTCAATTTCTATTTTTTGCGCTGATGTAACGTCAGCACCAAGACTTATCTTACTTTTTCGTCCAGACTTAGTAAAATAATAACCATAAAATTTTTTGCAGTTTGCTACCTTGTAAATAATTTGTATCAACAGACGTTTCTGTTCTGCTCCGTGATATATAAATTCCATTGTTTCAATTTTATCTTCAAGTAGCTCTGTTTCACTGATACCATACTTATTCATCAACTCATTCAGTTTCTTTTCAGCACTTACTTTTTCACCGCCAATCCCTTCGTTTGCAAGCTTCTTGAGTTTTCGTAGTAATTCAGTTTTATTGCTCATTTTTCATCACTCCTCAAAATTGCTTACCACTTTTATAATTCTCGCAAGCAACTTCAATGCGCCTTCATTATCACGCTTATCGCATCCATATTCATTTGAATATAATTTTGCACTTTTTTGACCTATTTCATAGCAGACACTCATAAATTCAATACTCTTAAAATCACTCTTATCAGGAATTTCTCCATACTCGCTTAATTGTCTTTTGGCTTCGCTAAGTATTATATCTTGCACAGCTTCGTCTGCGTCCTCTGAATGACTCATATACATAACGCAGCAATCTATAAACCTTAGCTTATCTTCATATTGGTATATTTTATTAGTTCCCTCGGTGAATTTTCTAAAACTGTCACGAATAATATTATCAAAATTATCCGGTATATTATTTGTATTCACTGTTACACCCATCGGTAATTTTATAATCATTTTTATTCCTCACTTTCCCGAACGCAGCATAAAAAATAGAAGTTGTGACAATGGTCGCTCACGATTTTTACTATGTGCGTTTTTCGCAGTCTTGAGTATCCAATCATCTATATTACCGTCTATTTGCGTAGGATTTTCAATTTC
>ERZ826396.1155-NODE-1155-length-31418-cov-12.105634_pt1 | contig 31418 bp, 27 predicted proteins | sample MGYA00519926_ERZ826396 | MGnify/ENA primary metagenome ERZ826396 (study PRJEB31778, sample SAMEA3449230) | human gut metagenome | biome: human gut; feature: human-associated habitat; material: faeces | place: United Kingdom | collected 2010/2012 ... | reverse complement strand
GGAGGCGGCTGGGGCTGGCCGCCTAGGCCGTCCGGAAAAACGTCCGCACCCCCAATACGGCGAAAAACACGCTCGAAATGCCGCGCGCGAGGCCGAAAAACCCTCGGATGGTCCCCGTATCGCCTCCTGATCGATCGCTTCGGTAAAATACTGACAAAGAAATGGCAATTCCTTACCGTTGTGATGCGGCAGGCTTGGGAGGGCGGGGCCGGTGCTCGGGAAGCGCTGAGGAGCGTGGGAAAGACGGGGCGACATTCGGGAAGCGATGGGGTCGAGACGGTGTGACGCTTGGGAAGCGCTGGGTGGCGCGGAGAAGATGGACCGACGCTCGAGAGATGCCGAGGAACGCAGGGGAGACAGGCTGACGCCTGGGAAGCGCTGAGGGGCGCCGGAGCGCGCCGGAGTGCGCAGGGGCGCGCCGGAGCGCTCGGGAAAGGCTTTGCGTAGATTGCATGGCAGATCGTCGAGGCGTTGGCGTCCGCTTGCGGCTTGTTCCTATACTGGGGTGAATATCGCACGAACCATCCCGAAAAGAGGTCTTGCGCCATGAAGCGCCGCGGATTCTTCAAGCTTGCTGGTTTGACGGCTGCCTCCCTTGCTGCGGGCGGCGTTCTTGCCGCGTGCGGGGCCGGCCAGATCCCGGCGAATCCGTTGCGGACGGACGCTGGCGAGGACGGTGCGGCGCCGAGCGTTGCGGGCGGGCCTGCAGTGGCGTTCTCGTCGGAAGTGGACGTGCTCGTGGTGGGCAGCGGCATCGCCGGACTTTCCGCGGCCATGGCTCCGGCCGAAGCGAAGCGCTCGGTGCTGGTGGTGGACAAGCTTGACCTCTTGGGAGGCGAGAGCTACGAGGCGAACGGCGTCATGCGGGTGGCCGGCAGCGCCGTTCAGCAGCGGGCCGGACTGAGCGCGACGGCGTCTTCCGAGTGGGAGGCGCGCAAGAAGGAGCTTGAAGCGGCGGGAGCGACCGATCTCGAGTTCTCCCGGACGCTGTTCGAGGCGGCTGCCTCATGGGCCGATCATCTGGCAAACGAGTACGGAGCGCAGTTCGCCGATCCCGCCGAGTACGCCCAGGGCGACCGCAACACCTCGGTGCTGCTGCCGAAAGACGGCCTCGGCGACATGGAGAGCGTCATGGTGCCGCTGCGCGACGGCTTGGTGGGCAAGGGCGTTTCGTTTCTGACGGGGCTGCGGGCGACGGCATTCATCTTGGACGAGGAATCGGCGGTGTGCGGCATGCGCTTCGTCGCGAGCGAGGGCGGGGCGGTGACGGACGTGCGGGCGCGCCGCATCGTGGTGGCCACCGGGGGGTTTGCGAGCAGCCAGCCGCTCGTTCACGCTTACACGCCCGACCGCGAGCGCGTCGGGTGCTACACCGTGGCATCGATGGGCGAGGGCCAGCTTCTGTGCGCGGCTATCGGTGGGCAGCTGACGGGCATGGACAAAGCCGCCCCGCTCACGGGCGATCTGCCGCAGGTGTCGGCGTGGGGGCTGTTCGGCCCCATTGTGGCCGTGGACACGCAAGGCGAGCGGTTCGCGCGCGAAGATGGAAGCGGCGCGACGGCTGAGGCATGCTTTGCGGACGAGCGGGGCTTGTGGTGGACAGTATTCGACCACGCGCTTTCCGAAAGCAGCCAGTCTCGCAGCATCGCACAGCTGACCAGCAAGAACGCCAAGAGGCTCGTGGGGCCGTGCGACAGCGCGGATGCACTTGCCGAGCAGATGGGCGTGCCTGCCGACAAGCTGGCCGCCACACTTGAGCGCTACAACGATCTGGCGCGCGCAGGGAAAGACGACGATTTCGGCCGCACGCTGTTCCTCGAACCGCTCGAGGCGCCGTTCTATGCGGTCAAGCAGCTGCCGGTGCGCTACCGTTCGCGCGGCGGCGCGGCAACCGACGAGGCGGGGCGTCTGCTGAGCGCTGCCGGCGCGCCCATCCCCCGGGTGCATTGCTGCGGGGCCGTGGCGAACGGCGGGTCGGATGGGTTGGCGTCCAACGGCGCGTTCGGGATGCTGACGGGTCAGGCCGTTGCCGACTCCTTGGCCGAGGAAGACGCGCAGGAAGGCGCTTGAGCCTCCTTTCCGTCGAGGGTTGGGCCTCTGCTAAGCCGAAATTGATAGAGGCCAGATCGGCCCGCCGGGCGAGGCCTTGCCGGCACCGCAGAAGACCCCGCCCGGCGGGCGGGAACCCTCCGAAACCCCGATCAGAGCAAACCCGACTCAAGGTTTAGCGAATAGGGGTTCGTGTCAGTCCTGGTTTAACATCGACAGGGTTGGCAACCTCTTCCCTCTGGCGCGTTGCTTCGAAGCCGTGCTGGCAAAGCGGAGGCTCCTCTGCGCAGGTCCCTCGCCCGGCTGTTCTTTCGTGCGTGAAATCCTTTGACTTTTGGCCACCAAACCGCGTTCTGGCACGGATTTCGGCTTTGCTCGGGTCAAAGGGGACGTTGCGGTCAGCAAAGTCCCAGGTCGGCGAAATCGAAGGCAAGCAAAATGCGGCGAAATCGCCCGAGCGTGTGCCAGAACACGGTTTCGTGGCCAAAATCCGGGGATTTTCACGCACGCGGATCGCTTGCAGGCGAGTTTCGCTTGCGGGGGAGGCCGTGTGTGAGCGAGAAGAAAGCCGTGCGCGAGCGGAGAGGAGGCCGTGTACGAACGAGGAGAGGGCCGCGCGCGATTGAAGGCCATGTGGGGCTTTGGGTGGATGAGGGAGTGGGCTCTATTCGGACGGAGAGGGGCTGGATGCGTGCGAGGCGCGCGGGGCCCGTGAGCGGAAGACGCAGGCGAGTGGTGTGCGAGCACGGACTTCGGGCTGGTCGCTCGCAGGTCGCGCGTCGCGATTTGGCTTCGAACTGGTCGCGCGGGGCTCGTGAGCGGAAGGCGCACGCGAACGGCGCGTGAGCGCGAGCTTCGAGCGCGCCGCGCGCCGCTCGCGTGCGCGCTCGAGCGGTCTTTTGCTGCGCGGACGCGCGGCCTTGGCCGTCAGGCCGTCGGCCCGCTGCTTTGCGCCAGGTCGATGACTTCTTGTTTGGAATGGACGCCCAGTTTGCCGTAGATGCGCTTGACGTGGGTTTTCACGGTGTTCTCGGAGATGTTCAGATCGCTGGCCATCTCGGTGATGGACAGGCCGCGCGCAAGCCGCGCGAGCACTTCGCGTTCGCGGGCGGTGAGGTCGTACGCTTGGGCCAACTCGCTTTCGGCGTCGGGTCGTTCGGGCCGCTCGTGGCGCAATCGCGCCACGACTTCGCACAGCTCGCTGCGCGAATGCACCTCGAAGCGCCGATAGAGCTTTTGGGCGTGGTACTTCACCGCGCTTTGCGATAGGTAGAGCTCCTGCGCTATGCGCGGTATCGTACGGCCTTCCACGAACAGGGCAAGGACGGTCGATTCCTGCTCGGACAAGCGATAGCGTGCAGCCAGCTCGTCAAGCGCGAGCGGCGAAGTCTCTCCGTCGGCGGGCGTCAGCTCGTCGGCGCCGTGCGGATTGGGCGTGCTCCCGCCTCCATTCCGAGCGGGCGCGTCTTCTGTCTCCGTCCGGAAGCTGCCGCGGAGTGCCTTCGGGGGGGGGCAGCATGGATTTCCGCGCATCCGAGCGTCCCGCCAGCCACGATGCCGCGAGTGCCGCCAAGTACAGGCTTCCCAACCCCATGAGCGCCGCGCTCGTGCCGGTTTCGGCCAGATGGCGCGCCAGCGCGAGCCCTGCGCCCTCTCCCGCCAGAAGGCATGCGAGCGTCAAGCACGAAACGCCCGCGAGCAGCGGCAGCGCCGGAACGCGCGCGATCTTCGCAGCCTCGCCCACCATGCAGTACAGCACAATGCCCGTGATCATGTACCCCGTGGTGGCCAGGGTTCCGGAAAGATCGGGAGGCACCGTCTCGATGAGCCCTGGCAGCACGAGGAACCCCAGAGCCGAAAGCGGCAATGCCACACGGTAGCTTGTTTCCAGCTTGAGAGGTTGGTGGAGCACGAGGGCCGGAACCGCCATCACCACGAGCACCACGCTGGATACGCCTTGCGTGAAGAACTGGAATCCCACAGGATCGGCACCGGTCGAGCCTTGGCGGGCGATGGAGGACACGAGTCCGCTCACGAACGCGAACATGCCCACAGCCAGCACGCCACGCCACAGAAGCGGCGCGATGTCGCCCGCTTGCTCGCGCACCGTGTGCTCAAGCCGCTCTGCGCGCGGCAGCCTCGCGAAGCACGCGTTGGCCGTTGCGAGCGACGCCGCGGTGAGAGGCAGCAGCCACGACGTGGGCAGCAAGAGCGTGACGGCCACGAGGGCGGTGGCGGCGACATGGGTGGCTATCAGGTAAAGATAGCTGCCGCGATACGAGAACAGGGGGAGCCTCGAGGCCCATGCGAGGCCCATGATGCCCTGCGCCGCTCCGAACAACGCCGTTCCCAGCGTGAACGCCGCCCACAGCCCCACGCTTGCGGCGCCCGAGCCGTTTGCGGCCCCTGCGTCTGCCAGCTCCGCGTTGACTTGCAGGACCGCTCCTGCCACGAGCGCGATGCCCAGCAACGCCGTCACGGTGGCCGCTGCGGCGGCAGGGACGGGCGGCAGCCCGTCTTCGTGCGAGTGCCTGCGCGCAAGCAGCGCGACGGCGTATGCGGCGATGCGCGAGGCGGCGAGCGTGACGAAATAGACGTTCTCCAACTCGGCGCTCATGCCGCCGAGGCTTGCGAACGCCGTGGTGGCGTGGAAGCTCAGGATGTCGGTGAGCCAATAGAGCGCGAATCCCGCCACGGGGATCGCCAGTCGCTTTCCCATGTGATAGCCCTCCGCGCCGCGTAGGCGGCGTCGCCTCCTCCTCCGTTTCGTACCTGTCCATGATAGCCGCTTGCGATGCGCCATGAGGTCGAGAATTCCCCCGCAGACGTGTACGGGTGATGCCGTTTGGCCGTTTCGGGTGACAAGGACAGGCCAGGGGTGGCGAGGTTTTGGCCGGGTTCTGTCCCGACGGGTGATGGACGCGCTGAGAGGCGGCGGGCATCATGGGGAAGCGAAGCCGGCCGCAAGCGCCGCTTTGGGCAAGCGAAGTCGGCCGGGAGGGCCGCTTCGGACATCCACGATCACCGAGATCAGGGAGAAAGGGGATTCACATGACGAAGAGCACGAACGGCAAGGGCCTGTCCCGCCGCGCGTTCCTCGGCCTGGGCGCCACCGCCGCGGTGGCGGGCGCCGCGGGGCTTGCGGGATGCGCTCCCGCCACCAAGGAGGAGGCCGCCTCGTCCGCGGGCGGCGGCGCGGCGGCGGGCGGGGCGACGGGCGGCAACCCCACCGAGTTCACGCCGTCGTTCCTCAACCCGCCCGAGCCCGTCGACGAGTCGAAGGTGGCCGAGACCATCGACGTGGACGTGTGCGTGGTGGGCCTCGGCCTGGCAGGCGTGTGCGCTCTGCGCGAGGCCGCAGACGCGGGCGTCAAGGTCATCGGCCTGGAGAAGGGTCCGGACGTGGGGTATCGCTCAGGCGAGTTCGGCACGTTCGGCAGCGAGATCCACAAGCAGCTGGGCATCGAGCAGCCCGAGACGCAGGAAGTGGTCAACGAGCTTATGCGCGTCATGGGCAACCGCCCCAACGCGCAGCTTCTCAATTACTGGATCGCCAATTCCGGTCCCGACCTCGACTGGTACATCGGCACCGCCGAGCACGAGCTGCTGACGAGCGACCACGACACGCCCACCGATCCCGAGAAGCCCTACGTGTTCCCCGAGCGCTGCCCCGTGAACGAGAACTACAACTGGCGCGAGGAGAACTACCCCTGCTTCCCCGGCATGGTGCACCTGCTGCCCGACCACGGCTGGGCCATGCACGGCACGCTCGAGGCCGCGCAGGCGGCCGGGGCCGAGGCCCGCTTCAACGTGAAGGGCGAACAGCTCATCAAAGAAGGCGACCGGGTGACGGGCGTGTACGCCTCCGACGAGGACGGCAACATCATCCGCGTCAACGCGAAGCTGGGCGTGGTGCTCTCGACGGGCGACATTTCCAGCAACACCAAGATGCTCACCTACTACGCGCCCCAGGCCACGAAGTACGGCGTGTTCTTCAGCAGCATGGACAAAGAAGGCAAGCCGGTGAACCAGGGCGACGGCCACCGGATGGCCATATGGGCCGGCGCGGTCATGGAGGATGGCCCCTACGCGCCGATGACGCACAGCCTGGGCACGAACTCCATCGGCATCAACCCCTACCTCATGGTGAACCAGGACGGCCAGCGCTTCGCGAACGAGGACGTGGGGGCGCAGGAGCTGCAAAACGCCATCAAGCGCCAGAAGGGCGGCGTGTCGTACCAGATCTTCGACAGCAAATGGAAGGAGCAGTTGTCGGTGATGCCCCAGTGCTTCGGCGGCGTGACGCACTACATCCCGCCCGAGCAGGAGGCCGAATACGAGCACGCCATCAACCACTTCGCGGCGGGCTACGCCTCCGACACCTATTTCCAAAGCGAGATCGACGCCGGCTCCATCATCCCGGGCGACACTATCGAGGATTTGGCGAAGGCCGTGGACATCCCCGCCGACGCGCTCGTGGCCACGGTGGAGCGCTACAACGAACTGGCGCATGCGGGCAAGGACACGGATTTCTCGAAGGTGTCCACGCGTCTGTTCCCCATCGAGAATCCTCCGTATTACATCGTGCCGTTCGGCGATTCGGGCATGCTCGTGCTCATCGGCGGCATCGACTGCGATGCCGAGTGCCGCGCGCTCGACGCAGAGAAGAACCCGGTTCCGGGCCTGTTCGTGGCCGGCAACACGATGGGCGGCCGCTTTTTGGTGGACTACCCTGTGACGGTTGCGGGCGCGAGCCACTCCATGGCCATGTCGTTCGGCCGCTTGGCCGGCCGCAACGCCGCCGCCGGCAAGTAGCCGTTGTGCGGGGGCGCGGACTGTTGCGGTCTGCGCCCCAGCGCGTTTCGGGCGCGTGCGTCTGCTGCGCGCGGTGTTTGCGGGCGTGGGCTTTCCGAGCACCCTCCGTCGGGCCTCGGTTCACCGGGCTGCCCCATGCCGGGTTCTAGCGCGGTGGCGAATCCAGCGTGGCGGCGAATGCGGTGTGGTGGCGAATCCGGCGCGGTGGCGAATCCGGTGCGGCGGCGAATGCGGTGCGGCGGCGAATGCGGCGCTTGGATTTGGGGCCCTGATTGGACTTGCTGCGCGGTCCCCTTCCTTCGATGGTAAAGAATCCGACGATTTCCGGCGATATTTTATCGTCAGAAAGTATATTGAGGCTAACTATAACATATAGTGTATCGTTTCCGTTGTATATCAAACAAAGGGAGGCGGTTTCGACCCGTTTCGACCCGCGTTCTGCCCTCTGAGCGCTCCTCAGCGCTCCTCAGCGCTCCTGACGGTAAAATATCGCCGGAAATCGTCGGATTCTTTACCGTGGTAGGGTTGTGAATTCTGTTCGCCGATGGCAGAGGAGTGCCCGCGCAGCCGCGTCGTCGACAGGGCACCGCCGACGCGAGCGCTATGCGCCGATGGCGGGGTAATGCCTGCGCAGCCGCGTCGCTGACGGGATGCCGCCGACGCGAGCGCTGTGCTCCGATCGCAGGGGAATGCCCGTGCAGCCGTGTCGTCGGCGGGGCGTCGCCGGTGCGAGTGCTGTGTGACGACAGCAGTGGACTGCGGGCGAATCCGTGCTCGGCGCGGATCATCTCGCGGATGACCTCCCGCAGGTCGTCCTCCTGCGGATCGTCCTCCCCTTCGGTCGCGGACGATGCGGCTGCGCGCAGAGGCGCGAGCGTGCCGCGTCGCGAGCCCGCGTCGTCGTCGGCATGGGGAAGGCCCCTTCTCCGCGATCATGAGCTGGCAGCACTTGGTTGCTTCCGGTTGGCGGCAAGAAAGCTGCGGCTTTTTGAAACCTGCTCTCCTGCCCGAGGGGTTCGGCCTCCTTACGCGGGGCTCGGGCCTTATCGGCGACGGATCGGGGAACGGATTCGGAAGGCCTTCTGGCTCTGATCCGCCCGCCCTCCTCCGAGCGTCCTTGTCGGAGCCCTGAGGCTTCCGCCCTGCCCTCCGAGCGCCCTAGCCATAACTCTGGGTCTTCCGCGCCTTCCGCGTACTCGCGGCAGGTCTAATCGGTTGCGTGCGCGTAGTCGACCGCGTTGTTTTTGGGCGTGAGCCTGCGCTTTTCCGGTTTGTTGGGCTTCCCGCCAGGTGCCTTGGACCCTCCTTTCTCCATGGTCGCGGGTCGGCCTCTCGCGAGGGGGGGGCGGGCACCTCGGCGTCCGAAAGGAAGATGCCGCTCGATTCCGCAATTGCCCTTTTGCGCCCACGTTTGGCAATCCGGGCAGTGGCTGTCTGTTTCGGGGCTATCCGCTTGCTTTGCGAGCTCCTGTGGGCGCACAAGCAAGCCGCCCCCGGTCCTCGGCCCCCGCCCCGTCCAGTTCAAGGGTGCGCGAAGGGGAAGTCCTCGGGCCTCCGGTCCGGTTCGAAGGCGTGTGAGGGGAGAGCCCCCGGCTCCGATTCGACTCGAGGGCACACGAAGGGGAGGGCCCCGGCCCCCGGCCCGTCCCTCCAGCCCAGCCCCGGCCCGGCTCAAGGGCGCGAGAAACGCCTGTTGCCCTGGGGTTGCCGAGGTGCTACGGCCTTGCAACCGCGTCTCGACATCCTCATGAAACAATGTCCTCGCAGATACTGGCGAGTGCGGCTGCGGACGTTCGGGCCGTGCGATTGCGAAGGGAAGCGAGGTCTTTCATGATGGAGAACGAGGCTGGCAAAGGCAGCTCATCGGGCGGTGGCGTGTCCCGCCGCGCATTCTTGGCGGGGGCATGCGCGACCGGTGCGTTCGCATTGGCGGGCGGCCTTGCGGCATGCGCGCAAGAACCCCAATCCACCGGCCAGGGCGCGGCGGGCGGCGCTGGCACGGGCACGAACGGCGACGCGGCGCAGGGCAGCTCCGCGCCCGCCAACGTGGATAAGACCTACGACACCGATCTGCTCATCGTGGGCGCTGGCGGCAGCGGGCTCGCGTGCGCGGTGCAAGCGGCGCTCAACGGCACGAATTTCATCCTCGTGGAGAAAAATTCCCAGGTGGGAGGCAATGCAAGCTTCGTTGAGGGCATGTTCGCCGTCGGCTCGGCGCTGCAGCGCGAGCAAGGTGTCGAGATCGATCCGGCAGACATCGTCGAAGCCGAGCTCACGCGCGGACAGCATCGCCAGAACGGCGCGTACTGGCTCGATTTGGTGAACAAGTCGGCTGGGAACATCGATTGGTGCATCGAGCAAGGCGTTCTGTACTCGGGCACGGTCGATGACTACTACGGAGGCTTGTTCCCCACATTCCACTGGTTCCAGGACGGGAAAGCCGAGGTGGGCTACGTCGAGCCCATGAAGGCGCGCATCGACGAGTTGGGCGTGCAGCTGCACCTCAACACCACGGTGAACGGCCTTCTGCGCGACGGCGGCAAGGGTCGCATCACGGGAGCGTACGCCGAGGGCGACGAGGGCGTGGTGCAGTACAACGCGAAGGCGGTCGTGCTCGCCACCGGAGGATTCGGCGGCAACGCGGAGGTCATCGCCGAACAGGGGTGGAACACCGACGGCATCCATATCGTGGGCTCGCCGAACGCGGCGGGTGACGGCTACCGCATGGCCATGGACCAGGGCGCGCGCAACTTCATGGCGCAGTCGGCCCAGTCCATCCTCTACGCCATCCAAGCCCTCCCGCCCATCGACTTCCACGATGCGGCTGAAAATCCCATCAATGGCTATTTCGGCATCGCGGCGGGCGGCCCGGTGCTGTGGGTGAACGAGGCGTGCGAACGCTACAGCCGCGAGAACCTCACCGACGACAACTTGGTTTTGCAGTGCATCCCCGGCAAGGCGAACAAGGAGAACTACGTGGTGTTCGACCAGGCCATCTTCGACGAGTTCTTCGGCACGGACGACGATGCGAGAAAGACGTTCGATGACGCGCTGTCCTCCAACAACGGCAACAGCTTGCATCGGGCCGACACGATAGCCGAGCTGGCCGATGCGTTCCAGCTTGACGCGGACGCGCTTGCGGCCACGGTCGATCGCTACAACGAGCTTGCCGCCGCCGGGGCCGACACTGATTTCGGCAAACCCGCCGATCTCATGGTGCCCATCGAGACGGCCCCGTTCTATATGGCGAAGCTCACGTACAGCTACTTCTTCTCCGTCGGCGGCATCGCCACCGACAAGGATCGCCGCGTGCTCGACGGCGACCGCAACCCCATCGAGGGCCTGTACGCCATCGGCAACGACGGCAACATGCTCTACCGCAACGTCTACACCATCAACATGCCGGGCACTGCGTTCGGCAACCAAGTGAACAGCGGCCGCGAAGCCGCCAACGCCGTGCAGGGCTATCTGCAAAGCGCGTAGGTGCCGACCGCCGACGCGCGACGGAGGGTGCCGAAAGGCTCCCTCCGTCGCGCGGGCGTCGCTTCTGCGTTTTCCGAGAGGCGTGCGGGTTGCGCCTTGTCGCGAACGCGCGGGGATGCGTATTGCAAAGCGCGGAGGGCCGTGTCTGCGGCAGGACGGCCGCCGCAGACACGGCGGGCCTTACGCCTTGAGCGCTGCCACCACGGCCTTGCCGGTGACCAGGCCGCTGCCGGCGTTGGGCGCGAGGTCGCTGCCGCTGTCGGCGACAGTGGAGCCGCAGCAGTACACGTTGGGGATGGGGGTGCCGTCTTTGTCCGTGAGCTGGCTGTCGGTGGTAACCTTCATGCCGCCGTGCGTCTTGTAGCGGTAGGGGAAGTGCTTCATCGCGTAATACGGAGCGGAAAGCGAGTTCAGGAACAGCTTCTTGCCGAATTCGGCATCCTCGCCCGCAGCCACCGAAGCGTCGTAGGCGGCGAACGTCTCCTTGAGCGTGCCGGCCGGAATGTCCATGGCGGCGGCCAGCTCGTCAAGCGAATCGCACGGCCCCACGAGGCGGTCGGCGTTGTTCTTCATGTTCATCTCGACGTTCCACTTCTGGCTGCCGTTGATGGTCTGGTCGTCGAAGATGGTCCACCAGTACCCCAGCCCCAGCTCCACAGCCGCATCGGGGGAATCGTGGCTCTGGTCTTCCTTGATGAAGCGGCGGCCTTGCGGAGTCACCTGCACCTGCGGCGAGAAGTACCCCCATACCGTCACCTGGGCGAGGTCGCTCATGCGGTTCGCCTCCATGTCCATGTGCACGTACTCGCCTCCGAGGGCTTTGCACATTTGATGGCCCTCTCCCATGGAGTTCACCGTGAGCGGCCCAAGGCGCGCTTGGCTGGGCAGGTACGCCGACACCATTTCCTGGTTGCACGAGAAGCCGCCGGTGGCCACGACGATTTTCTTGGCGCGGATGTCCACGGGCTTGTCGTTCTTCTCGTCGTTGAAGCGCACGCCGATGGGCGTCCCCTCGTCGTCTACGATGAAGTTCGTGGCCCGCAGGTTCAACTTGTACGTGGCGCCTTTCTCCTCGAGGCCCTTTTGCAGCGGCGTAAGAACTTGGGTCATGTCGCCGATGCCGTTGCCCGGCAGCAGCATCGAGGTGGGTGCGCCCGTGTCCATGTAGTCGGTTATGGGCTGGAACACGGCGCCGTAGTCGGTGGCCACGCGGTCGGCCCATTCGGTTTGATAGACGTACACGTTGTGCTTGTATTCCATGTCGTCGGTCTCGCCTTTTTTCTCCAGAACAGGCTGGTAGGCTTTCCATTTTTCCTCGGGGTCGCCCTCGATGCCGGCATCCTTCTGCATCTTGCTGCCTGTCACGTTCATGACGCCGCATGCGATGAAGCTCTCGCCGCCCACGCGCTCCAACTTGTCCACGAGCATAACCTGGTAGCCCGCCTCGACCGGATCCATCGCGGCCGACATGCCGGCGATGCCCGTGCCCAGGATGAGCACGTCAGTCTCTTCGCTGAACGATACGGGGGCGGTGCCCACGACCTGCTCGGCTGCGTTCGAGCTGCCACCGCCGTTCGCCGCGTTGCCGTTCGGCGAGCATCCTGCGAGCGCGCCCGAGGCGGCGATCACGGCGCCCGAGGCGATGGCGGCCTTTAAGAAGCTGCGGCGATCCATTGAAGTTTTCATGGTTGTCCTCCTTGCCGATGAAACGGTCCTTCCAAGCCGCCGTGCGCGCTCTGCGTCCGGCGACCCTCTCACCTTATGTCCGATCAGGGGGTTCGTCACCGTCCGTTTCGGACTATATTGGAGGTCGAGACCGGCTTCGGTCACGTTTGCCCCGTGCGTGTCGTGCCGTTTTCGGTATGATGTCGTGGTGAGGGAAGCGAAGGAGGCGATCGAAGGCAGATGGAGCGTGCGCGCACCGATATCGCGTTCTCGGCCGCCGTGGTCGTGGGTTTCGGCCTGTATCGCGGCGTCAGCTCGAACGCGTACCTTTCCGCGTTCGCCTCTGTCGAGTCGCCGTTCATGTTCGTTCCCGACCTCTTTTTCAACATGGTGGTGGCGTGCTCGATCATCGCGTGCTCGGGCGTGGTCGTGGCGCTTGCGCTGACGGGGCGGCTGGGGGCGAACTCCATGCCGTATTGCGCGCCGACGGTGCTGTTGCTGGCTGGCAACGTCTTTGCCGTGCTGGGGGCGGCTATCGGGCTGCCTTCCGAGGTCGCGCTGCTCGTTCCCGGCGTGCTGTACGGCGTGGGAAGCGTCATGCTGTCGTTGTTTTGGATCGAGGCGCTCGCAGCCGGCGCGCCGAGCGCCATCGCCGTGCGGGTTGCGCTCGGCATGCTGTTGACTGTGGTGCTATCCTCGGCGCTGTCCTTTCTGCCGGCGGGCGTGCAGGCGTGGTCGAGCTGCGCGCTGCTTGCGACGATGGCGGGATGCGCGTGGTTCGCGCGTCGGCGCATGCATGCAGCCGACGCGTCGGGCGGCGATGCGTTGGCGCACGGTGCCTCGGGTTTGCCCGACGGGGAGGCGTTGCGCGGTCGCGCGCCCGTGCGTGTGCGGTGGGGCGCGAGCCGCGGCGCGCTTCTGGAGATGGGCGACGCGCTTGCGGCGTTCTTCGTCCTTGAGGCCGTCATCGGGTTGCTGAACAGTTTCATGCTGGCGGGGTTTGTGGATTTCGAGGGGTCGGGAACCGTGTCGGCGGCGGCTATTGCGGGGGCCATCGTCGTGTTCTGCTTCGTCGTGTTCGTTGCGCGTCGCATGCCGAGGGTGTCCACGGTGTCGGGCGCGATCATGCCGGTGCTGGCCGCGATGCTCGTGTTCCTTCCGTTTCTCAGCGAGCGCTACCGGCTTGCGTTCTCGCTGCTGCTCCTGGGAAGCTACTGGTTCATCGCGCTCATCGTCACCTACCTTGTGGCCGAGGCGGCGCATGCGCGCAAGGCGTCTCCCTACGTGCTGATGGGCGTTGCGATGGGCGGAGCGCGGGCGTGTCTGGCTGTCTCGTTGGCGGCGGGCTTCGCTGTTGCCGCGGCGGGCGGGGGTCCGGGCGACGAGGCTGAGCATACGATGCGCTATCTGGCGGTCATCGTCGTGGTGCTGTACCTGCTGTGCATGGCGCTCGTGTTCGTCTCGCGTGGATGGAAACGCCGCCGTCCCCGAACCCCTGCCGAGCGCTCGGTTTCCACGCTCGGTGCCGAGGCATCTTCGGATTTGAGGGGGCTTGCGGACGCTGGCGCGCCGTCGGTCTCGGGTGCCTTGTCGGATTCGGCTCCGCGTTCGGCAGTGGACGTCTTTTCAAGCTCGGGGGCGTCCGGCGCATTCAGCTCGGATTCGCCGAGCAGTCCGTTTGAAGCCGCGCCGCTTCCTGCGTCTTTGATGGCCTTTCCCGAACAGGAGGGCGTGCCGGCGCTCGACGGGCGCTGTGCGGCGGTGGCGAGGAAGGGCGGCCTCACCGGGCGCGAGGCCGAAGTCCTCGCCTATCTGGTGCGCGGTCGCACGAAAGCGTACATCGCCGATGCGCTGTTCGTCACCGAGAACACGGTGCGCAGCCACGTTCGCAACATCTATGCCAAGCTCGGCGTCCACACGCGCCAAGAGCTGCTCGATTTGGTGGAGCACTGAGGGCCTTTCCGCGCGGCCTTGGGGTTTGGCGGTGCGGCACATGGTTGGCGGGGCGATGGGCTCAGGGGGCTTGGCGGGGCGGGCGAGGGGCTCAGGGGGGGGGTCGCGCGCTTCGTCCGCTGCGCATGGCCGCCGTTGACGAAGGGGGTTTCGGGGATGGTGTCGGACGCTCGGTTCGGATCGCGTTTTGCGCGGCGGCGACCAGGCAGCTGCCGGCGGCGGTTTGACGGGTTTGCCTCATCGCGGGCGAAAGGCAACGCCTGTGCCTCGTTCCGCGCGAGGTCGATCGCCCTCTGTATGCTCCTTGCACGCCGTCGCCGGCCGGGGCTATTCCCGAACGTACATCGCTTGGGGTATGGCACGGCGAAGCGGGGTCGCGTAGTATGGGGGCATGGACAGCTTTCTGGTGAGCAATCGGCCGATGACGGCGAAAGACTGGGCGATCGACGCCGCGGTGATGGCGGCGGCGTTTCTGTTCGGCTGCGTGCAGCTCATGCTCACGGCCTCGTCCATCGTGATACCCGACCTCGCGCTGCGCCAATACCTCGGCATGGTGAACGTGGTGCCGAACGCGTCGGTGTTCGTGGCGCTCGCGCTCACCACGGCGCCGCTCGCCGTTCGCCGTCGCTGCCCGTGGCCGGTGTTCCTGTTCTGCTTCGTCGCGTTTTTGGGATTGCAAAATGCGTTCAGCGGGTTCTCGCTCACCATCGTCGGGCCGGCGGTGGCGCTCTACACCATTGCGAACGAGCGGGGGCGCTCCGAAGCGGTCATCGGCGCGGCGGTGGCGGTGGCGGGTCTGCTGTTCGTCGACGCTCCTTCGCGGACGGCGAGCCTCGCCTTCTTCACGCGCTTCCAGAACATCGCGTTCGTTGCGGCGGCCGTGTTCGCGGGATACGCCTATCGAGCGCATCGCGCCTACGTCCAGGCGACCGAAGAGCGCGCTTCGGAGGCCGAGCGCACGCGCGAGGAAGAGGCCGCCCGGCGCGTGGAGGAGGAGCGCGTGCGCATCGCGCGCGAGGTGCACGACATCACGGCGCACTCGCTGTCGGCGGTGAGCATCCAGGCGGCTGCGGCCGAGCGGCTCATCGATCGCGATCCGGCGGCGGCGAAGGCGGCCGTGGCGACCGTGCGCGCCACGGCGAAAAGCGCGCTTGACGACATCCGCAGCATGATCGGCGTGCTGCGCCATGGCGACGAGGTGGAGACGGCGCCCGCTGCGGGCACTGATCGTTTGGACGATCTCGTGTCGTATCTGCGCGGCGCGGGTGTGGAGGCGTTGCTCGATGCGCGCTCTTATGACAGCTCCCGCGTGCCCGCGCATGTGGACATGGCGCTGTTTGGCATCGCGCGCGAAGCGGCGACGAACATCGTGCGCCATGCGGGGGCGCGCACGGCGATGCTGCGCTTGGCGCTCGAGGACGGCCAAGCGCGCCTTGTGGTGGAAGACGACGGACGCGGAAGCGCGCCTGTTCTCTCGCCCGATCTCGCAACTGCGGCGGCCCGTGCGGGCGGTGGCCATGGCGTTGCCGGCATGGCCGAGCGCGTGCACCTGCTCGGCGGCGCGTTCTCCGCAGGGCCCAAGGCCGGCGGCGGCTTTCGCGTGGTGGCGAGCATCCCGGTGAGAGGAACGGAGGCATAAGACATGGAGCGAGCGGCGCGGCAGGGTTGGTCGGAAGGTTCGGGGCGGCCGGAGCGCACGGGGCATCCCGAGTGCTTGAGGCGTTCGGAGCCGGTGCGCGTGCTGGTCGCGGACGACCAGGACCTCGTGCGCAGCGGCTTCAAGCTCATCCTCATGTCTTACGACGGCATCGAGGTGGTGGGGGAGGCGCGCGACGGAGAAGAGGCCGTCGGGCTGGCGCGGCGGCTCTCGCCCGACGTGGTGCTCATGGACATCCGCATGCCGCGCATGAACGGCATCGAAGCCACGCGCGCCATTTGCGCGGACGGCGCGCTCGAAGGCGTGCGCGTGCTCATCCTCACGACGTTCGATCTGGACGAGTACGTCTACGACGCGCTGTCCGCCGGCGCGAGCGGCTTTCTGCTGAAGGACGCCGAGCCGGACGAGATCGCCTCGGCCGTGCGTGTGGTGGCTCGCGGCGACGCGCTCATCGAGCCGTCCATCACGCGCCGCCTCGTCGAGACGTTTGTGGCTGCGCGTCCTGCCAGCATGGTGGCGACGCGCGCAGCCGGGCTTTCCCAGCTGACGGATCGCGAGCGCGAGATCCTCGTGCTGGTGGCCCGGGGCTTAACGAACGACGAGATCGGGTCGAGCCTGTTCATCTCGCCCGCCACGGTCAAGACGCACCTCGCGCGCATCATGGCGAAGCTTGACGCCCACGACCGCGCTCAGCTCGTCGTGTGCGCCTACGAAAGCGGCCTCGTGAAGCCGGGGTTGCGGTAAGGCGCCTCCCTCTCGCTGACGGATCGATTGCGGTACAGGCTTTCGATGCGCCCAACGAAGAGCGATTCCGCTTCGGTGAGCGCCCTGGTGCTCCAGAACAGATAGAGCGGCGAGACGACGGGCGTTCGATCCTCGTGGACGAGCGGGATGACGCGCACTCCTTCGTCGCGAATCGTTCGTTGCGCATGCTGGAGGGGCCTGATGGCGAAGGCGTCCCCTTGGGCGATGGCGCTCATGTCGCTTTCCAATTCGATCTGCAAAGGCGACAAATGCGGAGATAGTTTCAAGCCGGGACAGTGGTCGAGCAGCGATGCAAGAAACGTTTCCTCTCCGGGCAAAGACGGCGCCCCGCATTCCGACAAATCACGAAGCGTTGCATGCGTTCGTCCTTCGAAGCAAGGCAGCGATGCCGACACCACTGCCGCCATCGGGTATGTCGCAAGCGTCACGCTTTCCGCTCCGTTTGATGGCGCGGATCCGTTTATGCCGAAATCGAGTGAACCGTGCATAACCTCGTCGATAAGGAGGTCTCCCTTCATCTCGATGAACTTCCACTGGGTTTCAGGATGGGCGGTCTGCACATCGCGCAAAGAATTCACGTCGAGCGTTCCACCATGCGTTTTGAAGCACAGGGGGTTTATACCCACCGTTATGATCTGTCGCTCTCTTTCCCGGTAGCGCAGTGCGGCGCGTTCGATGCGATCAAGGCCGAGGAACACGTCTTGTGCTTCATCTAGAACCGTAGCGCCGAATTCCGTCAGGTGTAGTCCGTTGCCGCGATCAAACAACGGTACGCCCAAACGTCCTTCAAGGGTCTGAATGCCTTTGGACACGGCCTGTGGAGAGACGAATAAGTTTTTGGCGGCGCGGGAAAAGCTTTTAGTCCTCGCGGACTCGAGAAAGTACGAAAGATGCCTTATTTCGATGTCGATCACGGCGTTCCCCTCCGTCGCGTTCTTGCGTTGCTTGGGCATCGTCCCCCGTTTCACGTGCGGATGTCCCGAGCGTCGTGCCCCCATTCTATCATGCGTTTTTCTACGGGTTCGAAGCCCTTTTCAAACAATCGTTGTCCCTTTCAATCATCCATTGCTTCATCCTTTCCGTTCTGTACGTTTACCCTGGCTTTAAGGGGCGCGTTGCGTAGAGACGGCATGCCGCATGGTTGATCGCCGCGACGCTTGGCGAAGAGGCGCTGTGCGTCCTTGAGGAACGCATCGGATAGGAGAAGGGAGAGCTTCATCATGGCCATCGATCGCAGGGGGTTTCTCAAAGGAGCGCTGGGTATGGGCGTGCTCGCGGCTGCCGGGGTAACGGCGGGCGGGTGCGCTCCCAGCGGTAAGGGCGGCGTGGATGCGAACGCGGCTGTCAATGGTACGTTCGAGGGCGTAGGTCAGGGAATGCAGGGCGACATCAAGGTTTCCATCGACGTGAGCAGTGGCGTTATAACGAATGTCGAGGTAGTGGAGGCGAAAGAGACTCCCTACGTGGCGGAAGTTGCCCTTGAGCGTATTCCCGCCCAAATCGTGGAACACCAGACAACCTCGGTGGACACGGTGACCGGGGCCACGCTGTGCTCCATGGGCATCATGGCCGCGGCCGAGGACGCGGCGAAGAATGCGGGACTTGACATGGGTGCTTTAAAGAAGAACGCCTACACGGCGTCTCCCGGCCCGGATGAAACATGGGATACCGATGTGCTCGTAATTGGCGGAGGCGGTGCGGCGTGGTCGGCCGCCATCACGGCAGCCGAGGCAGGTTCGAAGGTCACGCTCATCGAGAAGGGGTCGGTCTTCGGTGGCAACACCATGATGGCTGGCGCGGCTTTCAATGCGGTGGATCCCGATGCTCAGGCCATTATGCGCCTTTCGGCGGCCCAGAAAGGGACGCTCGACGGCTATCTGGCCCTTTCGGTGGACGATCCCGCGCTCAAATTCGATCAGTTCCCCGAATGGAGGGACGTGCTCGTCAGCTTGCAGGACGAGATACGGGCGTACTTTGCCGCGAACGAGGGCAAGACGCCCGGCGTCGATCTACCCGGATTCGACTCCGTCTCGCTGCATATGTGGCATATCTACACCGGAGGTCTGCGCGAGATGTCCGACGGCGCATGGGTGGCATCGGACATCGACCTCGCGCGCACGCTTGCCGAGAACGCTCTGGGCACATTCGAGTGGATGGACGCCCAGGACATGGAGTGCGTGTACGGATCGAAGGCAACCGAGGGCCTGTACACGGTGCTCGGTGCCATGTGGCCGCGCACGCACACATTCATCCAGGGCAAAGACCGCATCACGCGCCTGCGCGAGGCGGCAGAGAAGGTGGGCGTGTCATCGTACGCCGAAACAGCCGCCAAGCAGCTTCTCATGGACGGCGGTGTGGTAAAAGGCGCGGTGGCCGAGCGCTCTGACGGCACGAAGATCACCATCAACGCCTCGCAGGGCGTTGTGCTTGCGTGCGGCGGGTACTGTGCGAATCCGGCGATGGTGAAGAAATACGACAAGTACTGGGGCGACGACCTCAGCGATACCACGCTCACCACCAACATGGGCACCAACGAGGGCGACGGCATCGTCATGGCGCAAGAGATTGGGGCCGCCACCACCGGTCTCGAAGTGGCGCAAATGATGCCCTCGTCGTCGCCGGTGAAGGGCACGATGACCGATGGCGTGTGGGGAGACGCATCCGAGCAGATATGGATCGACGGGATGGGCAACCGGTTCGTGGACGAATACGCGGAGCGCGACGTGCTGGCCAAGGCGTCTCTCAAGCTCGATGGCGGCATCTTCTACATCTTGTACGCAGGCACGGCTGACGATACCGGCTGGGCGAAGGGTGCCGAATACGAGGGTGCCGCGCCTTCGGGCTCGATCAAAGATTTCGTCGAATCGGGCCAGGTGTGGTATGGCGAGACGCTTGAGGAGTTGGCCGAGGCTTCCAAGAATCCTGCCGCAGGTGTTGCCCCCGGATTCTCCGCCGACGTGCTGCGTGCGACTATCGAGACGTACAACCGCTACTTCGAGAACCAAAAGGATGACGATTTCGGCAAAGAGGTCATCTCGGGTGCCATCGACATCGACGCGGTGGAGGGTACGGACGGCGTCGGATTCGTGATCAGTCCGCGTCGCGCGTCGCTGCACCACACCATGGGAGGCGTGGTCATCGACACCGGGGGTCATGTGCTCGACGAGCAGGGTCAGATTATAGAGGGCCTGTTCGCCGCAGGTGAGGTGACCGGCGGCATTCATGCGGGCAATCGTCTCGGCGGAAACGCCATTGCGGACATCTTCACGTTCGGCCAGATCGCTGGACGAGGAGTGTCCTCTCGTTAGCAGGCGAGGAGCCTAAGATGGCGGGGCGGCTGCGTCAGCGAACGGCGTGGTCGCCCCGTTCCAATTGTGGCGATCGTTTGGCGATTGGGCGAAATCTTAGTCACATGCGCTCATATTTCCTCAAATTTCCTTGCATTCGGGTGCGAGGATGCTATAGTTACTCATTGTTTAGCACTCGTTACCACTGAGTGCTAGCAGTCGCCACAATCGAGTGGTTAAATAGGCAAACGTGCGATAACCAGTTTCGTACACCAGTCGGACGAAAGGAAGGCAGCGTTATGAATTTGAAACCTCTGGGTGATCGCGTGATCGTCAAGCAGGACGAGGCCGAGGAGACGACGGCCTCCGGCCTGTACCTCGCCACCGAGGCGAAGGAGAAGCCCCAGAGCGGCACGGTTCTGGCTGTGGGCGACGGCAAGCTTGACAAGGACGGCAACCTGGTCCCCGTTCCCGTGAAGGTGGGCGACAAGGTCGTGTACGGCAAGTACGGTGGAACCGAGATCAACGTGGAGGGCGAGGACGTCCTCATCCTGCGCGCCGACGACCTGTACGCGGTGTTCGCGTAAGTTCAACCCGACGGCTTCCCGTGGTGACCGCCGAGCCTTTCGGAACCTGAGCGCTTTCGCACGCGGCGCAAAGGCCGCTTAGCTCAAACGCTCAGAACCTTTAAGACTCCGCGACTCGCTACGAAAAGCCCGTGATTACCTTTACTTGCAGACAGTCGAAAGGATATTGGCATCATGGCGAAAGAAATCAAGTTTGAAGCCGACGCCCGCAGCGCGCTCGCTGCCGGCGTGAGCAAGCTGGCCGACGCTGTCAAGGTGACGCTTGGCCCCAAGGGCCGCTACGTCGCCCTGGAGAAGTCCTACGGTGCCCCCACCATCACCAACGACGGCGTGACCGTCGCCAAGGAAGTTGAGCTGGAGGATCCGGTCGAGAACATGGGTGCTCAGCTCGTGCGCGAGGTGGCCGTGAAGACCAACGATGTGGCCGGCGACGGCACCACCACCGCCACGCTCTTGGCCGACGTCATCGTGTCCGAGGGTCTGCGCAACGTGACCGCCGGCGCCGACGCGCTCGGCATCCGCCGCGGCATCCAGAAGGCCACCGACGCCGTGGTTGACGCCATCAAGGCCGACGCCACGCCGGTTGCCGGCAAGGACCAGATCGCCAACGTGGGCACCATCTCCGCGGGCGATGCCGAGATCGGCGAGAAGATCGCCGAGGCCATGGAGGCCGTGGGCAACGAGGGCGCCATCTCCGTGGAGGAGAACGCGCAGTCGTTCGACCTCGAGCTCGACATCGTCGAGGGCATGCAGTACGAGCGCGGCTACATCTCGCCGTACATGGCCACCGACATGGAGAAGATGGAGGCCGTCCTCTCCGATCCCTTTATCCTGCTGACCGACCAGAAGATCACGAACGTCCAGGACATGGTGCCGCTTCTGGAGGAGGTCATGCGCTCCGGTCGCCCGCTGTTCATCGTTGCTGAGGACGTCGAGGGCGAGGCGTTGGCCACCATCCTGCTCAACAAGCTGCGCGGCACGTTCAACTGCGTCGCCATCAAGGCTCCTGGCTTCGGCGACCGCCGCAAGCGCATCCTCGAGGACATCGCCGCCGTCACGGGCGCGCAAGTCATCGACAAGGACTTCGGCATGACCATGGCCGACGCCAAGGTCGACATGCTCGGCCATGCCAAGACGGTCAAGGTCACCAAGGACACCGCCCTCATCGTGGACGGCGCCGGCGACAAGAAGGCCATCGAGGACCGCATCCATCAGATCAAGGCCGAGCTCGAGCGCGTCGATTCCGACTTCGACCGCGAGAAGCTGCAGGAGCGCTTGGCTAAGCTGTCCGGCGGCGTGGCCGTGCTCAAGGTGGGCGCTGCGACCGAGTCTGAGCTCAAGGAGAAGAAGTCCCGCATCGAGGACGCGCTGCAGGCCACCCGCGCGGCTGTCGAGGAGGGCATCGTCGCGGGCGGCGGTGTGGCGCTGCTCGACGTGCAGTCCGCGCTTGACGCCATCGACACCACCGACAAGGACGAGGAAGTGGGCATCGCCATCATCCGCAAGGCGCTCGAGGCTCCCATCCGCGCGATCTCCCAGAACGCCGGCTACGAGGGCAGCGTCGTCGTGGAGCGCGTCAAGGGCATGGCGAAGGGCGAGGGCCTGAACTGCGCCACCGGCGAGTACGGCAACATGATCGAGATGGGCGTCAACGACCCCGTGAAGGTGACCCGCACGGCGCTGCAGTCCGCTGCTTCCGTCGCGGCCCTCATCCTCATCACCGAGGCCACCATCAACGACATCCCGAAGGATCCCGATCCGGCGGCCATGGCTGCTGCCGCGGGCGGCATGGGCGGCATGATGTAAGCCTCGCGGCTTGCAAACTTGCACGCACGCTTGCGAATCGAGAGGGGCCGCATATTGCGGCCCCTTTTTGCGTGCAGCGTTCGATGAGCGATATGCAACGGGCTCATCCTGCGACGGGCGCATCCGACGAGCCGCATCCGGCAATGCTGGTGAGCGTGCGCTCGGCAAGGGTTGATGCGGCAGGCGCGACATCGGCTCCCGTCGAGCGTACAGTTCTGAGAGCGGGACGTGACGGAAAAAACCGCAGAAGAGTCCTCTGGACGGGCGATGCCGGACGCGGGCATAAAGATGCGGGCGCGCTGGCGTGCGAGGAAGCCCGCATGCCAGCGCGCCCGTGCTGCGTGTCAGCGAAGGCGCGCTACCGGTCCTTTTTGGAGATGAGCAGCAGGATGCCGCCGATGAGCGACACGAAGATGAGCGTGCACACGCCGAATCCGGTCGTGTTCGCCTTCGTCCCCTTGTAGATGCCGTAGCAATGCACGGTCATGGGGATCATCCAGGCAAGCGGGATGATGAGCCAGCACACCGCCACGGTGGAGAGGATGCACAGGATGAATGCGGCCAAGCGCAGCCCGCGGTCGCTGTCGTTGGCGACGGGTTGCGCTTGCGGATAATAGGTCGGGGTGGCGACGGACTGCGCTGCGGAGGGCTGTTGCGGAGCGGGGGTCGGCTGCGAGGCGGCCTGGGCGTTCGGCTGCGCATCGGCGTAATCGTCGGTCCAGCGTTCGCCGTCCCAGTAGCGAAGCTTCGTGGCGTCGCCCGAAGGGTCGGGATACCATCCGGCTTGTGCAGTTTCCATGGTTTTCCTCCTATCGTTGAGGTAAGTAACGAAAAGTATAGCTTATCGGCGAAGCGATGTCCCCCGTCCGTGCCTCGAAGATGCGTTTCCGTGCTGCGACATTGCCGACAGTGCTGTGCGCGTACCGGGTTGCTCGCGCGCCGGTTTTCGCGGGGATGCGCAGCTCCTATGGTGAACCGGGATTGACATAAGCCAGGTCAGTCTGCCGAGTACGGCTCCGTCGGCGCTGCGGGAGATCCCGCCCATCGGGCGGGGAGGGGCCTTCCGCAGCGCCCGGTCGGGGCTCGGTTCGAGGATCGGCGAATGCGAATTCGTGCCAATCCTGGTTTGACATAAAGATTGACGCGCCTCTGCTAAACCGCCGTTGGCGTAAGCCGGGCTGGATCGTCGCGCGCGGATCGCTCCGGCGCCCCGGAGGTCCCCCGCCCGCCCATCGGGCGGGGCTCGCCGCCATCGAGCCTGTCGGGAGGTGATCGAAGCGCGAACCTGCAGATGGGGGTTGCGGCTCAGACCATCCTCTTGCTCGCTCGCGACGAGGAGGTGGATTTCGCAAACGCGCTGAGATCAGTCATCGCCAAGGAGGTTGCCGGGCCGGTTGGCAACCCGGCGGGGGCGTGTCCGAGGTGCGGATGCGGTGGGCTTGCAGCGAACAAGCGGGGTAACGGCGACAACCAGCGACAGTCGGATCGCGATTTCGTGGCAGAAAATGACGGAAAACCGCCCAATGGAAAGGCCGGAGGGCCGGCGGCTGCGAAGCTTTGCAGCGTAATCCCTGGTCGGCATGCTTGCTTGATTCTTGTTGCATGGAGGGCGAAGGACGGCGGGATGGCTTTCCGTCATTTTCTGCCACGAACGCCCGCCCAACGGGCGGGGCCTTGCTCGGCAGACTGACCTGGCCTAAGTCAATCCTGGTTTGCCATAAAGGGAGAGATGTCTCTGTTAAACCAGGATTGATACGAACCTGTGTTCGCTGATCCTCGAGCCGAGATTGTTCCGATCAGGCACTTCGGAAGCCTCCTCCCCGCCGACTGGGAGGGGGCTCTTGCGACAAGCGGGACCTCGCCCGGCGGGCCGACCTGGCCTCTGTCAATCTTGGTTTAACGTAGACGAAGAGACGTCTTAGCACAAAATGACGGTTAAGAACGATTTTCTCGCTCTCTATGGAGGCGTTTTCAGAGAAATGCCAGGTCGCGAAACTCGATCTCGTTGAAAAATCGTTCTTAACCGTGATTCTGTGCTACCGCATCGACGCGCCTCCGCTAAACCGCCGTTGGCAGAGGTCGGGTTGGTCCACCGAGCAGGGCCTCGCCCGTTGGGCGAAAGGGCCTTCCGAAGCGGTTGGCTGGAATAAGCTTGGTCTGGAATCCGACGAATGCGAGTTCGTGTCAATCCTGGTTTAACAGAGAGTGCGCAGCTCCTGCTGACGGCATCGCCGCCGTCGTCCATCCATGACCATTTCGCGACGGGCGGCTGTTGCGCGAACGGAACGTTGTCCGGTGGGCTTATAATGCACGGCATGGAAGAATTCTTGCACAGCGCTGGGCACGTGCTCTCGCATTCGGTCGCGGATACCTTGTACCTCATCCCGTTTCTGCTCGTCACCTACGTGGCCATGGAATGGCTCGAGCACAAAGCGGGCGGCAAGGCCGAGGCCGCCATCCAGCGCGCGGGGGCGGCGGGTCCCATCGTGGGGGCCGTCGTGGGCGTGGTGCCGCAATGCGGGTTTTCTGCGGCGGCGGCAACGTTGTGGGCGGGGCGCGTCATCACGCTCGGCACGCTGTTCGCCGTGCTTTTGTCCACTTCCGACGAGATGCTGCCCATCTTCGTTGCCGAGCAGGTGCCGATCGACGTCATCCTCAAAATCGTCGGCGCGAAGATCGTCATCGGCATGGTGATGGGGTTCATCGTGGACGCGGGGCTGCGCATTGCGCGCCGCATCGATGCGCCGCTGCACATCCACGAGCTGTGCGAGCAGGAGCATTGCCACTGCCACGACGGCGGGGGCGGCATCCTCAGAAGCGCCGTGAAGCACACCTTGCAGGTGACGCTGTTCGTGTTCGCCGTCACGCTCGTGCTGAACGGCGTGCTGGAGGCGGTGGGCGAGGACGCGCTTGCCGAGTTCCTTGGGGCGAATCCGGTGCTCTCGGTGTTCGGTTCGGCGCTTGTGGGCCTCGTGCCGAACTGCGCGGCCAGCGTCGTTATCGCGCAGCTGTATGTGGAGGGCGTGCTGGGATCGGGCGCGATGCTGGCTGGACTGCTGGTCAGCGCGGGTGTGGGGCTGCTCGTGCTCATGCGGACGAACCGCCATCCCAAGGAGAACGCAGCTATTATCGCCGTGCTGTACGCGATGGGCGTTGGCTGGGGGCTGCTCGCGGACGCGTTCGGTGTCGTGTTCTGAGGATCGGGCAACGGGCGCGCAGCGGTGCGTATACGGCGAGCGTCCGATGGTGGATGCGGGGTTCGCGGCGGTGGTTCGCAGCCGTCGGCAGCCCATCGCCGCATGGGTGGCCGACGCGTAGTGCGGCGTGCGGCGTGCGCTGACTGGCGAGCAGATGTTTCGCCCGTTGTCGCTGATCGCGAGCGCGCGCGGCGTATGCTCGCGCGTAGTCCGCGTCGCAAGACGATGCGAGCGCAGGGAGGGTGTCCGTCTGCGTATCGGACGCAGGAGGGTGGATTGATCGGCAGGAGGATGCATGTCTGAGAGAGAGCGCATGGAGGCGGGAGCGCTGTATCGTTTCGCGGGCGACGCCGAGCTCATGGCGATGGGCGCGCGCTCGCGTCGGCTGACGCGCCAGTACAACGCCACGCGCGAGGACGAGGGAGATCGGCGCCGCGCGCTGCTGGAGGAGCTGTTCGGCTCGGTGGGAGAGGGCGCGCACGTCGAGCCGCCGCTTCACTGCGACTACGGCTGCAACGTCCATGCGGGCGCGCGCTTCTTCGCGAATTTCGGCTTGATCGTGCTTGACGAGTGCCGCGTGGCCATCGGCGACAACGTGATGATCGGGCCGCGCGTGAGCCTGTGCTGCGCGGGCCACCCCATCGACGCAGCCGTGCGCACAAGCGGGTTGGAGTACGGCAAGCCCATCACCATCGGCAACAACGTGTGGATCGGCGCGCACACGGTGGTGAATCCGGGCGTGACCATCGGCGACAACACGGTGATCGGCTCCGGCTCGGTGGTGACGAAGGACGTGCCCGCAAACGTGGTGGCGGCGGGCAACCCCTGCCGCGTGCTGCGCCCCATCACCGCTGAGGACGCTGCCCGCTGGGAGGTGGAGCGTGACGCCTACTTCAGAGCTGTGGCGGCAGAGGCCGAGGGGTAGCGTCGGCGCTGTGCGGATCCGCTCGGTCTGCCTTGCCCGTTCTGCCTTGCTGCCCTTTCCCGATCGGATTTCGTTTCCTTTCGCTTGCGCGTGGCGAAACGGGCGGGCTTGCGGCTCGAAGCGCGCTGACAAGACGGGGCCGATGGAGTAGCATACAGGAAAGCTGACATCCTGGGATTTCGGAAGGAGAGCGATGGACATGGCGAAGCTTGAGGCGGGCATGACGCGCGACGAGGCGTTCGCGCTGCTGAAAGAGCACAACAAGGATCCGTTCCACATCGAGCACGGCGAGACGGTGGAGCAGACCATGCGCTACTTCGCGCGCGAGTACGATCCTGAGAACGAGGAATTCTGGGGCATCGTGGGCCTTCTGCACGACCTCGATTGGGAGGAGCACGACGACGAGCCCGAGAAGCACACCCTCTACGCCGCGCCGCTCATCGAGGCCGCCGGCGGCACGCCCGAGCTTGTCCGCGCCATCCAAAGCCACACGTCCGACTTCAACCCCGATCTGCCGAAACCCGAGCTGCAGATGGAGAAGATCCTGTTCGCCACCGAAGAGCTGACGGGCCTCATCGGCGCGGCCGTGGTCATGCGGCCCAGCAAGAGCGTCATGGACTTCGAGGTGAAGTCGCTCAAGAAGAAGTTCAAGGACAAGCGCTTCGCCGCCGGGGTGAGCCGCGACGTCATCCGAAGCGGCGCCGAGATGCTCGGCTGGGAGCTTGACGAGTTGTTCGCCCGCACCATCGAGGCCATGCGCTCCTTCGCTCCCGACAAAGACACGTTCCGGGTGGCGAAAGCGACCGACTAACACCGCGGAAACGTTACGAAAAGGGGGTTTCGGGTGCGCGGATCCCGCGCGCCTCTCTTTTGCTGCACTGGCCCTCTTGGCGACATTCGCGTTGTTCTCGTTGTGCTCGCGTCCCTTGTAGTGATGTCTGCGGCCTTTTTTCTCCGCGGTGTCCGGGTCGCCTCTTCGTTGCGCCTGTGTTTCCCCTGATGTATCGGTATTTCATTTCGCAGATACTGCGGTATCGCGTCTGCGCTCTTTTTGCCGTGCCGCGCTGATCTGTATGGCGTGATGCGGGGGCGAGGAGGCGCGGTGGAGGGGCGATTGCCCATCGATCGTTGCCGATTTGCGTGACTCCTCTTGTGTTTGCGATGATGCTGCTTGCCTAGGCGAGAACCCGCTTGCAACAAGGAGGGTTGCACCCGGACAATGCGAATGCGAAGGCGAGGAAGAGGGCTGGTTGCGGTAGTCGAGGCCGCGAAAGCTAGGTTGCAGCTGGGACAATGGAGCGGAATGCTGGCGGCGACCCTCCGTTGCCGGGCCGCGCATCCTCTTGCGCTTTCGTCCGCTTGGACGGGACGAGTACGTCTGTCTCGCCCAAGCGCATTCGCCCGCCGTGCCCGTTGGCGCGTGTTGCGCCTCGTCAACCTGGCGCAATCGTTTACGCTGTGCGCGGCGCGTCTTTGGCGATGAGCACGGCGATGGGCGAGCTTTGCACCACCGCATAGCTCACGCTGCCGAGAAATCCCTTCACGCCGCCCTGTCCGCGGCTGCCCATGACGATGAGGTCGCAGTCTTCGTCGCGAGCGCATTTCACGATGAGGTCGGCGGGTGAGGTGCCTCTCAGAAGACGGGCGCATGCCGTGTTCGGCACTTCGTCGGCCAGGGCGCTCAGTTCGTCAAGCACTTTGACGGCCTCGTCGAAGATGACCGTTTCAGTTCCGGTTCCCGTGCCGTAAAGTCTTACGACATGCACGAAAACGAACTCGACCTGTTCGTTCTGCGCGCCGATCTTGCGGGCCAATTCAAGCGCGCGAGCCGAAGGGGCCGACCCGTCGTAGGCGACAAGCACCTTCGAGCACCAGTTGTTCGTTTCGCTCATGCGACCACCTCGCTTCAAAAGGGACGCGTCAATTTTAGTACGGAATGCGTCGAAAACGATGGCGGTTTGATGGCGATCCCTGGGCGATGCCGTGGCTTGAAGCGCGAAAGGCCTTGTCTTCGAGCGGCTTCGGGCGAAATGCGGCGGTGTGGTGTCGGAGTTGGCCGTTGTCCGGATTGCTGTCGGGCTGCTTTTGCTGCCGACGTGCGGGCCTTGATGCATGGCCTCGCGCCTGTCTGTCTGTATTCGCATTCACCATTGACCGCATGCGAGCGCCCAGGTACAATAAGCAATCGCGCATCGATGCGGATGTGGGCCGTTAGCTCAGTTGGTAGAGCAGGGGACTTTTAATCCCAAGGTCGCGGGTTCGATTCCCTCACGGCCCACCATTTTCGCTCGTCATTGTGCGCTTCGATTTGCTCACTGGGCCGTCGTCCAACGGCAGGACTCTGGTTTTTGGTACCAGCTATCAAGGTTCGAATCCTTGCGGCCCAGCCAGATGCGTTCTCGACATCTCCGTTTTCCCGCTTCGTACTCTCGCCGGTGCATCGATGAGCGTTTTCGTTCTGTCGGCGCAAGGGAACCGGCCTCCATGTTGCGAATCCCTTCGATTTTGGCCACGAAACCGCGTTCTGGCACGCGCTCGGGCGGTTTCGCCGCATTTTGCTTGCCTTCAAATTTTCCGACCTGGGGTTTTGTCGACCGCAACACCTCTTGCGACCCGAGCAAGGCCGGAATCCGTGCCAGAACGCGGTTTCGTGGCCAGAAAAGCCGTGTTTTCCTGCATGGCCGCCGCGCAGAAAGAGCACGATGCGGGCGTGCGGGTGCAGATGCGGAGGCGAGGGTTGGCGCTTGGGATGATGTGCGTAAGGGGAGGGTGCGTGCGGCGAATGCCGCCAGGTTCTTGCGAATGCGTTTCTTGCCATCCGCATCTTTCGGAAGTTTCGTCTCCCGAAAGCTTTGAGCGGGTGCGTGTTCGCTTGGCTGCTTGCGTCCTTCTTGGGGGCATTGCGTGCTGGGCGTTTTGTCTGGCAAGACGATTCGCCTTTGCGGCGTTCGAGGTGCGTCGCGACTCGGTTCTGCTTTTCTCGTCGTCATGGCGTGTCGCGCGCGTCTTCGCTTGACCTGGTGGCGCAAGGCGCTACAATGGCACATTATCTTCGACGGACTGCTCTGACGAGCCTCGCTTCCGTCAAGCCGACAAGGCGGCTGCGCATCGCGCGAATACCTGGCGGTCCCGCTTCCTTATGCGCGGACTGCGCGGCTTCAGACCGCGAGCCTGGCAAGCAGGTACCGAAAACCAACACGGTTTGTTGGTTTTGTGCGCTCATCCCGCTTTTTCCTCCACATCTTGTCAATAGTTTGGTACTATTTATGATTGCTGCTTAACGACGATTCGCTTGGAGGAGCACCTTTGACCAAAGAAGATGTCATCGAGCTTGGAGGCACCGTTCTCGAGGCTCTGCCGAATGCCATGTTTAGGGTTGAGCTCGAAAACGGCCACAAGATATTGGCTCATATTTCCGGCAAGATGCGTATGCACTACATCAAGATCCTGCCGGGCGACAAGGTGACCGTCGAGCTGTCCGTCTACGATTTGAATCGCGGGCGCATCACGTACCGCTTCAAATAGGCGAATCGGCGGCTCGTCGTTCAAGCATCGTCGGGTAAGAGGGAATCAGCGTCTGCGGCTGGGCGTGAAATATAGAACAGGTACGCATAACCGAAAGGAAAATGATATGAAGGTACGTCCTTCGGTCAAGAAAATGTGCGACAAGTGCAAGATCATCCGACGCCATGGCAAGGTGCTCGTCATCTGCGAGAATCCGCGCCACAAGCAGCGTCAGGGCTAGGAAGAAAGAGGAGAGTAACCTATGGCACGTCTTGTTGGCGTCGACCTTCCTCGCGACAAGCGCATTGAAGTCGGCTTGACCTACATCTACGGCATCGGCCTGACCACCTCCAAGAAGATCTTGGCGGAGACGGGCATCAACCCCGACACTCGCACGAACGATCTCACCGAAGAGGAGCTCGTGAAGTTGCGCGACTACATCCAGGCGAACCTCAAGGTCGAGGGCGACCTGCATCGCGAGGTTTCGCAGAACGTCAAGCGCCTCATGGAGATCGGCTGCTACCGCGGCCTCCGTCATCGTCGCGGCCTACCCGTTCGCGGCCAGCGCACGCACACGAACGCTCGCACCCGCAAGGGTCCGCGCAAGCAAATCGGCGGCAAGAAGAAGTAAGGGAGCAGACAAGTGGCAGCTAAGAAACAAGTGCGCACGCGCATCAAGCGTTCCGAGCGTAAGAACATCGCCGTCGGTGCTGCGCATATCAAGTCGACGTTCAACAACACCATCGTGAGCATCACCGATCCCCAGGGCAATGTGATCTCCTGGCAGTCTGCCGGCACGGTCGGCTTCAAGGGCTCGCGCAAGTCCACGCCGTTCGCGGCGCAGATGGCCGCCGAGGCCGCTGCCAAGACGGCGATGGAGCACGGCCTGCGCAAGGTCTCCGTGTTCGTGAAGGGCCCCGGCTCGGGCCGCGAGACGGCCATCCGCTCGCTGCAGGCCGCCGGCCTCGAAATCGCCAGCATCCAGGATTGCACACCCATTCCGCACAACGGTTGCCGTCCTCGCAAGCGTCGTCGCGTGTAACTGAAAGGATCGATTAACCATGGCAATCAATAGAACCCCGGTTCTGAAGCGCTGCCGTCAGCTTGGTCTGGATCCAGTGGTGCTGGGTTATAGCAGCTCCAAGACGTCCATTCGCGAGCCGAAGCGCCGCCGCAAGGAGAGCGAATACGGCATGCAGCTTCGCGAGAAGCAGAAGGTCAAGTTCATCTACGGCGTGCTCGAGAAGCAGTTCCGCGGCTACTACAAGAAGGCGAAGTCCATGCCGGGCATCACGGGCGAGAACCTGATGCGCATCCTCGAGTCGCGCTTGGACAACGTCATCTTCCGTCTGGGCTTCGCGCGCACGCGCAAAGAGGCTCGTCAGATCGTGACGCACGGCCATATCCAGGTGAACGGCCGCCGCGTGGACATCCCGTCGTTCCGCGTGAAGGCCGGCGACGTCGTGGCCGTTGCCCCCAAGTCGAAGGAACTGCTGGTCATCAAGAGCGCGCTTGTCTCCAACGAGCGCTTCCAGGTTCCCGCATGGCTTGAGGTCGACATCGAGAAACTTCAGGGCAGTGTTCTTTCGCTTCCGCAGCGCGATCAGATCGATCTGGACATTCGCGAGCAGCTCATCATCGAGCTCTACTCGAAGTAATCGCCGCGAAGTTAAGGAGGCTTATCCCACATGACAGAGTTCATGAGGCCTACGGTAACAACGGAAG
>ERZ826396.1154-NODE-1154-length-31442-cov-4.740625_pt1 | contig 31442 bp, 22 predicted proteins | sample MGYA00519926_ERZ826396 | MGnify/ENA primary metagenome ERZ826396 (study PRJEB31778, sample SAMEA3449230) | human gut metagenome | biome: human gut; feature: human-associated habitat; material: faeces | place: United Kingdom | collected 2010/2012 ... | reverse complement strand
ACAACCATATTATATGGAACTCCACCACGCTGGAGTGTGACCGCAAGTTCCGCAACTTTTGGGGCAGCACCCGCGCTGTCCACCGCCTGAGCGACACCATCTGCATCGAGAACGGCTACTCCATCGTGGAGGCCCCCAAACGGCACGGCCAGAGTTACAACAAGTGGCTGGGCGACGCGGCGAAGCCCTCCCACAAGGAGCAGCTGCGCCAGGCCATCGACCGGGCGCTGGCACAAAAACCGGCCAGCCTGGAGGAGCTGCTGCGCCTGTTGGAGCAGGACGGCTTCACTGTTCACCGACGCGGCAAAACCATCTCCATCGGCACAGAGGGCTGGGATAAAAATGTTCGCTTCGACCGGCTGGGGGACGGCTACACGCTGGGCGATCTACTGGCGGTTCTTTCCGGCCAAAAGGAGCATATTCCCCGAAAGCTAACTATCGTTATCCCGAATTCGGGATAATGAACGCGAGCAATACCAGGTCCTACACAGCTGTTTTCCCTGAACAGAAGCCGCTGAATGTGCTGGATATTTCCGCATCCAGAAGGACGATCTGGACGGTGGGTATGGGAGCGTTCACAATTGCCATACCGTCCTGCATTCTGCTTGCAGGATTGGTTGTATGGAAGAGGAGGAGGAATCTGTAATTGCATAAGCAAAGAAGGAAAATCTGTGCGGGGATAACCCTGCTGGCGATACTGACGGTATTGGCCGTGATCATAAACCGGCCTGTTGAAGAAGGGACGAATGAGGCGGAAGAAGAAAGGGAGTATTTGATCGCGGAAGGAAACGGGGAAATCGAAAAAATTGTGATTGACAATAAAGAAGGAACGTTTGAGATCCACAGGGGCCAGGACGGGTTTGCGATGGAAGGGATGGAGGAGGAAGCGCTGGATGAGGACAAATTAAATGAAACGGTAACTGCGCTGCGCGCATGCTTCGTGGAAGAAAATCTCGGAGAAAAGGCTGACTTGGAGCAGTTTGGCCTTGGAAGGAAGGCGGTTTTGATGGAAATTATCTTTCGGGGCGGCGGGACGGAAGAATGGAAGATCGGGGATGAGATCGAGGGAAGCGGCCGGAGATATGTGCTCCATCAGAATGAAGTTTGCATCGTATCTGATTTTCCCGCGAGCCTGCCGGAAGGGCGCAAAGCGTTCTACCGTCTTTTGCTGATATCCATCCCGCAGGAAGAGGATGAGAATGGGGCGGCGGAAGACCGGCTGGACTATCTGAGATTATCGGGCAGGAATTTTGAACGGGCGATTGTCATCCGGCCGAGCGGGGAGACAAACAGCGGATATCTGATGGAAGAACCGGTATATTCTGAGGCGATGTTCGTACAGACGGACGTTTCTTTGGGAACGGTATCGGTAATCGATTCATTGGGCAGCGTTGCGGCAGATTCGGTGGAGGCAGAAAGAATATCGGGGAAAGAAGCGCTTTACGGATTGGAAGAACCTTATGCAAAAGTGGAATATCGGCTGAATGGAGAAGCGCATGAGATCTGTATTGGAGAAGAGGTAAGAGGTGGAAAAGAAAATGAGAAAAAGAGGGATACTGGCCGGATTTTTGGCTATGGCTTTGTTCTTGAATGGATGTAATGCCGGAACAGCAAAAGAAAGCAGCACACAGAGTACAGTTTCTGGTCATCCGGAAACGGAGATAAGCTCTGAAGCTTTGGAAGAAGGCACGGATGAAAACGAAGAATTTGCCGGAATTCCTTCCTGCAAGATTGGAGATACCGTTTCCTTTGGCAGCTATGAGCAGGATAATAATACAGAGAACGGAGCGGAAGCAATAGAATGGATTGTGCTGGAAGCAGAAGGAGAAAATGTCCTCCTTCTCAGCAAATATGGATTGGATGCACAGGCATATAACAGCAGTGATGAAGCCGTTACCTGGGAAAACAGCGGCTTGCGGCAATGGCTGAACGATACATTCTATAAATCCGCTTTCAGCGAAGCTCAGAGAGAGGTGATTATTCCGGTTATAAATGTAAATCCAGATAATGAAAGATGGGGTACATCAGGCGGCAATGATACGAATGACACCGTGTTTCTCCTCAGCATTGAGGAGGCGGAATCCTATTTTTCGGACCGGAATGAGACGCTTTGGACACAAGCTACCCCTTATGCTGTGGCGCAGGGGGCGTTTGTGGCGGATAACGGCGATTCCCCCTGGTGGCTGCGTTCACCCGGCGATCACAATGACGGTGGATTCTGTGCAGCGTATGTGGATTACCGCCCTTCCGGAGTGAGCCTTAGCGGATATGCCGCTCAGAGAAACAGCCGTACTGTGCGCCCTTCTTTATGGGTGAAAACGCAGTCTGGCAGCATCGAATCCCAGCAGGAATCTTCTCAGCATATTCTTGAGACTACGGGCGAAGCCGTTTTTGAGGAAACGTATGAGTATGAATATAATCCCGATGGGCTTTTGATCCGAAAAACAGGACCTGGCATTACATCTCTGGCAATGAGTTATGAATATGGCCAGGATGGCAAGCAGACGGTAAAGCACAATTATAACCCCGCAGGCGAGGAGATGATAGAAGCCGTTGAATGCCAGTGGAAATACGAATATGACGGAGAAGGCCGTGTGATAGAGGAATGGCAGGAAAGCGTTGACGGCGGACATAAATATGAGTGGTATCAGTATGAGTACGATGCGTACGGAAATATATGCAAAAAGACGGATGGGTTTAACAAAACCATCTATGAATACCTGCCGCTGTCCGTATATTTAGAGGAAAACTGATGCAGAACGCATTGAAAACGCATTTATCCCGGCGGCGGAGCAATTTGCCGCCGGGGGCTTGAATGAGCAGCAGGGTATGCCCCCGCGGTGCAGGCTTATTATTAAACGGCGCAACCATGAGGAACGTTACAAGGAGGGATCAGGAAATTGCCCATTGCGTATCAGGTCGGTCAGGAGATTGAGCACCTGGAGCGTTTCGTCGGCTCCCTCCGGAGTAAAGCGGGCCCGGTCGGGGGCGTCTTTTGTGTTCAGCACGATGAAGTTTCCGTCTCCCTTTTTTATGTCCTCCCGGGTGAAGGGGTCCAGTTTTGTCAGGGGCACGCGGCCTTTCCTTCCCAGCAGATCTTTGTAAACAATGCAGTCAGAAAGCAGGAGCAGGCCGCTTTTTCCGCTGCCCAGTATCGTGGTGTCCAACAGAACCAGCACCCGTCCGGCGTCTTCGCCTCCGCCGTAGGAACGCAGGGCGTTGCGCAGCCTTTTTTCCGGAATGCCTGTGACAGACGTAAACAGACCGGCCGGCCTGTAGGTTTCCATCCATCCGCACACCAGGGCTTCAGGCCCGCCGTCCTGATGAGGCGCGGCGGAAACAGGCCCGGCCGGGGGAGTTGTCCCGCTGCCCCAGCCCGGGCCAAACAGCTGAACCACCATCTGATCGTCACAGCTGCCCTGGAAGGCATCGATTACATCCAGCAGGCTGGCAGCATAGCCCAGCCGTCCTTCAGAGGGGGCCCAGTGCGGATCCGCCTGGACGGCCTGCAATTGCTGCCGGTACTCCGCCACGGTACAGCCTGAGATACGCTTGAAGAGCCGGCACAGATAGGCCGCATCCTGAGTGTCGGAGCGGCGCGGGCCCAACTGCCGTTCCAGAATGGCGCGCACAGGCTCCATCTCTGCGCCGATCCGCTCCAGAACTGCCCAGTCATCGGACATGGCCAGCATTGTTTGCACATGCAGTTCCATGGCGCGCACAATGGCCCATACGCCGCTGTCTTCACCGCTGAACCGTGCGCACAGGGCCAGGGCCTGACCGAGAGCTTCCAGCATGGCTTGTGCATCTCCCATCTGGCCGTAGGCGTTGCAGGCCTCACAGCGCCAACGGAATGCCTCCAGGCTGTCAGGACCGTACACCCTGGCAGCCAGGGCCTGTCCATCCTCCAACAGCATCCGTACGGCGTCTTGGTCTTCGGGGGAGAAGTTTTGCGCGTTCAGACGTCGGCCCAGTTCCTCCAGCAGCTCGTTCAGACGCCCGGCGCCAGCACCAGCGCCGGAAGCGGGAGCCTCAGGAGCCTGCGCGCCGGAAGATGCCGCATCGGCGGGAGGGGGAGCGGCTTCGCCCCGTTCGTGCCAGAGGGCTGCCTGTTCGGGCCACTCCATGTAATCATAGGCCTGGGCCAGGCGCCGCGCCGTGGCGGCGGCCAGAAAGATGTCGTTCTCATCCAGCTGCTGCTGCCACAGTCTTGGAGCGATTTCGGCGAAAGCGGCGCTGTTGCAGCGCGCCTGCGTCACAAAGAAATATTGTATGGACACTGTATGCCGGCAGCTGCGGGCTGCGGAACCCTCCTGGCGGCACAAGGCTTCCAGGGCACCGCGAAGGATCTGCTCACCCCGCTGCGGTTTCCCGGCATAGTAAAGGCCGATACCGTCAAAACCGTCCAGCAGCAGTTCCAGTACGCCGCCAGGGGCTTCCTTTCGGGCAAAACGACGGATGGGCGCCAGAATGGAAAAATAGGTATCCAGCTCCAGACGCCGGCGCATCCGATCCAGCGCTTCTTCCAGAGATTCCAGCAGCCAGTCGATGCAGGCCTCCTCGTTTTCAAGACCCCGAAGGGCCATTTCCACGGAACGGGCCGTAGGGGCCTCCGGTATGGAAATGGGAACCTTCGTAGGCGCGGCGGCAGCCAGGTTTGCCGCGCCTGCATTCTCGGCAGCGGCAGCCGTTTCTTCTGCGCTGGGCAGGGCGGCCAGGGTTCTTCCCAAGGAAGCCGGGCAATTGGCGCGAAGCACTTCAGCTACCTGGCGCATCATCGTGCAGAGTTCGCCGTCCTCCGTTTGAATAAAAGAAAAGCCGCATAATTTGTCGTACAGGGTGGGAGAGAGGGATACGCCGGCCAGCCGCGCGGCCTCTGCAGCCTGGGGGTGCGTCCATCTGCCCAGATGGGCCAGCAGATAGCAGGCGTTTTTCTCATCGTCGGACATATACCGCACTACCCGTTCATGCAGAGCAGCGGGGGGAATTGCGCCGGAAACGGAGCCCTGGATATGGTACTGCTCCACATACAGATCCAGGCTTACAGGCAGCCCGCCGCTGAGGGAAAAGATCTGTTCCCGGCTCGCCTGATCCGCCACGCCGGCGGCGCGCAAAAATTCGTCGGCATCCTGGCGGGCCAGAGTGCCCAGCAGGTATTGGTGCAGCACGCCGTCCCATGTGCCTGGGCCGTCCAGGACGGGCCATTTCAGTTTTTCTCGGCCGCCCAGCACCCACAGTACCCCGGGCAGGCGGGGGATCAGCCCATCTTTTCCGCGCAGCCACCAGTCGTTTTGCAGAGGATCCCCCACGCTGGCGAATTCATCCACCAGCTTTTCATAAGTATCCAGGAAGATCACGAAAGGCTTACGTTCTGCCTGCAGATTTTCCCGCAGATCAGCGGCAAAATAGGCGGGCAGCTGGCTGCGCAGCAGGCGGATATCGGTGGTTTCCAGCCTGCGCAGAAGCTGTTTCCTGTTGGAAAACAGATTGCGGGCCACGGCGACGCCCTCGTCCACCAGCTCTAAAATGCCGGTGACCATGCTGGTTCCCGGGACCATGCTGGCGGCGTCGCATAAAAAGGTGAGCAGCGGGCTGTTCCCTACCAGGCTTTGCACCTCTCCGATGTCGGCGTCTTCCCCAATACGGCATAGAAAGGTATAACAGGCCACATCGAACAGAGGAAAGGAAAAACCATAGGCATCGGCCAGCTTGCGTTTGAGCAGGTTCAGTATCCGGTAGGGCTCGCGGCGCTCAACGAAATCAAAATCCAGCACCACGCTTTTGGCCCCGGGACAGCGCTGGGCCAGTTCCTTCGTCAGCTGGGCGTGCAGACTGCTCTTGCCGATGCCGCCCACGCCGTAGTAATGCAGCACGAGCGGCTCCGAACGGCCCTTTTTGGCATCGGCAAACTGCTGCCAGAAGATCTGCCTGGGCTCTATGCGATCCACGAACAGCCGCTCGGCCCTTTGCTCTTTAAAATCATCCAGAATAAATTTCATGAAACAACCTCCCCCCTGATCAGAGACACAGATATACTGGCCCTTTTTCCTCACCTGGGATGCCTTTTGCTTCTGGCCCTTAAGCGCCGAAAGAAAGCCCTGGCAGACCCTGGAGAAAATTCTTTTTCTCAGAATATCATGTAACTAAATACCCGTCAATCACAGTTGCTGTCCGGCTCTGGGGCATGCTGTTTCGCCCCGGCGCCAAGCAGGCATGTAGCCCCCGCGCCAAGCAGGTACGAATTGACCGGAGTATATGGATAGAGGTATAATGATTGCGGGTGTTTATGCGCGTTGCAGGCGATCCGGAGCAGACGTTCCCTTGGGGGAGGATATCCGATATTTCGTGCCCGGCCCTTGGCAGGCGGACAGATGCGATGCCGTAAACGGCCGCAAAAACAGGAAGCATTTTAAGAGGAGGATGGAGATGAAAAAATGCGTATTGCTGGCAGCGGGAATGGTGGCTGCGGCGCTGCTTGCCGGAGGCTGCGGGAACGCAGGTGAGAAGGAAAGCGCGGCGGTTCAGATGGATTCCAGGGAGGAAAGCACAGCGGTTCAGATGGATTCCAGGGAGGAAAGCACAGCGGTTCAGATGGATTCCGGGGAGGAAAGCACAGCGGTTCAGGGGGATTCTGCGCCGGAATCCGTGCGGGAAACACAGGAGTTTTCGGAAGAGGACGGGGCGGAAGGCGAAAGGATGGCTGGGCCTTCAGAGGGCGAAGGAAGCGCAATCGCGCCGGCGGCCACACGGCAGGAGGCGCTGGATCTGCATGACAAGGCCTTTGCCGAGCATGATTTTGCGTACCTGCTGGCTTCATGCATTGAGCCGTACGGGCAGGAATATGTGGATTTTCTGCTGGCAAACGGCCTGCTGTCTGAAGAAGAATACTGGTCGTCTTATGATAATTCCCAGGGGATGTATTATGAAATCGGCGTTTTTGAAAGCTATTCCTCTGAGATTACCGGGGAAGAGCAGATAGCCGATACGGGGGCCATTGAGGAAGAACTGCTTCAGGCCTACGGTTATTCGTGCACAGTTCAGGATGCTTACGAGGTGACCTATAATCAGACGGCTTCAGGGACGGAAGGAACTGCAGTAAATGAAGGGTATCGTGTACAGATGATTCAGGTGGACGGCAGCTGGTATATTTCAAAGATGCTGTAACAGCCGGGCTGCGAAATGGAATGAGGAGGACGAGAGAAGGGAAATGAGAAGAGCGAAAAAAGAATTCACAGCGCTTCTTCTGTGCCTTGCGCTGGCTGCATCCTGTATGGGCTGCGGGGGAGGCAGAAAGGAAGAGGCCAGAGAGGTCTGCGAGGATTTTTTTGATGCATATGTATCCTGCGACGGCGAGGAACTGGCAGAAAAGATGGAAGGGCTGGAGGAATCCGTTCCTTTCGGCGGACTGCAGCAGCAGATGGCAGAAAGCATGGAATTTGAAACGAAAAAGGTAAAAAGCGAAGGGGATACCATGCTGGTATCCGCCGTTATCACTTCAGTCGACCTTCGCAGGGTGCTGGAATCCCTGCCGGAGACGGTGGACAGCATAGAGGCAGCGAAAGAGGCGCTGGCCGAAGCGTTTGCCGAAAGAGACGTTCCTCTGCGGGAATTTGAGGTGGATGTGGTTCTGGTGCAGGAGGATGACGAATGGGTGGTACAGATGACGCCGGGGCTGGCGGATGCGCTGCTTGGCGGTTATTATTCCATGATAGAAGAACTGGCGGAGGAGGCGGATTTATGAAATGGATCAGACGGGCGGCAGCTTTCCTGCTGACCGCGGCGCTTATGATTTCCCAGGCGGGCCTGTGCGTTTCGGCGAAGGAAAACGGGACGGAGCAGGGAGGGGAAGAACCGGAACTGCTGGTTGGAGAACTTTGTGTATACACACAGGAACAGGGACAGCGCAAGGTAAACGCGGCCCTGTATGATGAAACGGTGATCCTGGTTACCCCACAGACCGCTGCCAGTCTGACCGGAGCGCAGCTGGCGGAAACGGGAGACGGGGTCTATGAATTCCGCCGCGACGGCTATGCTGTATCTGTGAATGTGAAGACTGGGAAAATTTTCATCCGGATGTATCTGAACGATACGGAAAGCGTCAGGCTGTATCAGGGAGAGGGGTTCAGCCTGCTGGAAAAGCAGATGGTTTCGTTCGGCGACAAGGAGACGGTCACGATTCCCCTGGAGCAGATGCTCTATCTTCTGAACGCGCAGTGGTCCTGTGCGGACGACTGCGTATTCATCTATTCCCCGCCGGAGACGCTCTGGAATGTGGCGGCTGATTTCGAGGAAATGTATCAGTCCCTTCCTTCATCTGCCGTAATCCTTGGGGATACGGCGGGGAAAAAGTGGGGAAACGCTTTTAAATACGGGCTGCTCGCCTTTGCGGACGAGGTCGCGCCGGAGTATCTGATTCCCATCGTCGGGGACGATTACTGGAGCGAGAAGAAGATGGAAGAGGCCCTGCTCACCCTGGCGCTTCCCTGTGAAAATATCATGGGCAGCCTGCAGGCGCAGGCTCAGGATGCTTCAGGAGAGTTTGTCAGCGATATCGGCGGCATGGTCAATGATATTTCCACGCTGGGCGGCGGGGCCGTTTCGGTGGCGGATAAGCTGACCGAGTCTGTCACCGCCTGGTCAGAAGTCAAGATACCGGAGGGCATCTCCAGAACCTTTTCCGCCGCCGGCTTTGCAGGGAACATGGCCAAGGCCATTGCCACGGCAGGGCGCTTCCAAAGCTGGGGAGAGAGCTATGTGGCGCAGCTTCGTTATCTGGCTGATGTTCAGAACGGAGATTACGCCGAATACTGTAAGGATCTGAATAAAGTAGCCGGTTCCCTTGCCAGCGAATATGGGAATTATCCGGAAAATGTGGTGAAGGAAAGCCTGGAAACCATGCTGTCCGGCCTCGGCGGCGCGTTGCTGGATATGACCCCGGCAGGGGCGGTATTTTCCTCTTACAATCTGGCGCACACGTTTGTGGAAGCTTACATGCCGGCGGCGAAAACCGCCCAGGAGGCCGGGGACAACGCTTCCGCCGCCATGCGCCTGAACGATCTGGCTGTTCTGATGAAGGCGCAGTATGGGGACGAATTGTCCCGCACCGCCCAGATGGGAAGCTTTGGCAGCACAGAGGATCTGGAGCAGCTTCGCTTTGTCGGTTCCCTGATGATGGGAGCGGCCGCCCACAGCCATGATTCCCTCTATTCCGCCTGGAGCAATATGTACCTGGCCGGACATTCCGGCGCGGGGGAGGATGAGATCCGCCAAAATGCCGGAGAGAACATTACCATGGACGAACTGGCCGGAAAACTGGTGTACAACCAGACCTGCCTTACCCGGTTTGAAGAAACGCAGCAGTATGATCCCAGCCTGCTGCTGTACGGGGATATGAGCAATCTGTACAGCACCACGGCGGGGGCTTACCGGGAGCAGATCCCGCCGGAATATGTGAAGCCCAAAGTGGACGCGGAGAATAACGGCGGAAACGTGGTGCGCTATATGGGCGAACTCTATTACTGGAAATATAATTCGGGAAGCCTGGAGTCTACGGGAACCTTCGCCTACTATCCGTATATACAGACGGAAAATCAGCTGATCTGCCGTCATGCGGACGGAAGCGAGGATGTGCTCCTGAACGCGAACGGAAACGGTCCGATTTTCATCGTAGGAGAGCGTATCTATCTGAGCGAGAACGGGGGCAATCTCTATTCCGTAAACCTGGAGGGCGGCGACCGGGTGAACCATGGCAGCTTTGAACCGTGGCTGGCAGATGAGGCCGCGGATACGCTGATCGGCGTCTATACGGGCAGCGGCGTATGCCTTTTAAGCGCAGCGGACCATTCCATCAGGAGCATCGATCAGGAGGGAGAGCATTTCCTGGGAGCGAGGGAAGGCTATTGCTACTATAGTTCTGTGGATGGGGAAGGAACTCCCGTCGCGACTTTGTGGAGAGTCTCTGCAGACGGAAGCGAGGTGACGCAGTTAAGCCAGGTAACCGGGGCTGAGGAATGGTCGGTTATGTCCATGAATATCATGCAGATCATAAAAGCAGGAAATCTGCTCTATTATTCCTACGGCGCTTATGGCGGAACAGGAGGTTTCTTCCAGGGCGGAGGGATCAACTGCGTGGATCTGGATCAAATGACGACCGAGGTATGTGTCCCGTATGGGGAGCTTAACGCGGAGGAATTCCAGCTGATCGAAAACGGGAACGAAACGATGCTCTATTATGTGGGAACGGATGACTCTATCGGCTCCTATATCGGCTTCTGGGACGATTATCCCTATACGAAATGTCATGTAAAGACGCAGAAAGCGGGAGAAGAGGGATGGACGGCTGCGCAGCAGGTTGAGAATGCCTACCTCAGCAGGCCGGGCTCCTATATCTGTGTGGACGGCGAGATCCGGCGGTATAATGAAGAACTGATGAGTTACCAGACGCTTATTCCGAGGGAGGCAGGGTTTGATTTCCTGGATCAGCCGGATGGGACGGAAGCGGAGCTGACGCTGATTTCCACTCTGGATATCGTCGGGGAGGATCTGTTCTTCACCGTGGAGCAGAGCGCACAAAGCGGCGAGAATTTCGGCTGGCGGCCCGTCTACAACAGGGAACGGTCGACATTCTATACCATGAAAATCGGGGAGGCGCAGCCGGCAGAACTGTACTCGTATTGATAGGCGGATCGGCCCGGCGCAGATCAGAATATGGCCTAAAGACAGCCGGAAAAGTTGTGCAATATTCCTATTTTTTAAATCTTGGATTTGTTTTATAATGACAGGGCGGTATGTCGAAAAAAGGAAGGATTTTCACATATCGGATATGCAGTTTGCGATAAATGCGAGGAGGGCAGATGGGATGATGGCACAAGTATTGGCTGTAATTATTTTTGTGGCGATGTTTCTTCTGATCGTTTCGGAGAAGATTGAGCGTCACATTGTATCTTTGGTGTGCGGCCTGTTAATGATGGTTCTGGTGTTTGGGCTTTGTATGCACAGCCCTGCGGCGATTTGGGAGACTTTAAGCCTCCAGAAGTTCCTGACGGTGAATTTCTGGTATGAGGCCGGAGAAACGGCAGGAGCCTCGGCGGGCATTAACTGGGAAACGATCCTTTTCATAGCGGGCATGATGCTGATGGTGGAAGGAATGGGAAAGGCCGGGTTCTTCAGGTGGCTTTGCCTGTGGCTGGCCAAGGCGGTGAAGTATAAGACAGTGCCGCTGTTTATCGCTTTTATGGTGATGTCCAGCTTCCTTGCGATGTTCATTGACAGCATCACGGTCATTCTTTTCCTGGCTGCGGCGACGGTGGAACTGGCGCGTCTGCTGCGCTTTAACCCGGTGCCGATGATCATTTCCGAGATTTTCTGCGCGAATCTGGGCGGCTCCGCGACCATGTGCGGTGATCCGCCGAATATCATCATCGGAACGTCTCTGGGATATTCTTTTGCTGACTTTATTACCAATACAGGCGTGATTGCTGCCATTTCCCTTGTGGTGGTGATTTTCTATTTCTTTTTCTGCTTCAGAAAAGAACTGGCTGGAAGCGGTGCGGGAAGCGGACAGATTTCTTATCCGGATCCCAAAGATGCGATTGAGAATAAGAAGGATTTTGCGATCAGCAGCATCATTTTTGCCTGCGCGGTGGTACTTCTGGTATCCCATGCGCAGACCGGGCTGACGGTTGCTACGATCGGCGTTTTCATCGGTATTGTGACGCTGATCGCGGCCGGAAAAGATGCGGGCACGCTGTTAAAAAAGGTGGATTATAAAACGCTGCTGTTCTTTATCGGCCTGTTTATGGTTGTAGGCGGACTGGAACAGACGGGCATTCTGGAAATCATCGCGAACTTTATCGCAAGGGTCAGCGGGGATAACGCGATGCTGATGGTGGCGATCGTGCTTTGGATTTCTGCGATTGCCAGCGCCTTTGTGGATAACATTCCTTTTGCGGCGACGATGATTCCTGTAATTGAAAGCTTGTCGGCGACGCAGGGAGTGGATCTGTCCGTACTGGCCTGGTCGCTGTCCATGGGAACCGATATCGGCGGAAGCGCTACGCCGATCGGGGCCTCCGCCAATGTTGTGGGCATTTCCGTGGCGGCCAAGGAAGGACATGTGATCGGCTGGGGAAAATACTGCAAATATGCGGCCCCGGCTACGGTACTGGTGGTTCTTATTTCTATGCTGTGCATCTATGCCAGATATTTTTAAGGGGAGGGATGATGGATGGAGAAGCAACTAATTATCTCTATTGGGCGTGAATTTGGAAGCGGGGGACATGTGATAGCGGAAGCGCTCGCGAGAAAGTTCGCGCTCCCGCTGTACGACAACAACCTGTTGGATCATATTGCGGAGGAAAAAAATGTGGGGCAGGAGCAGTTGAGAAAGTATGACGAGCGCCCCAGAAACAAGCTTTTCTCCAGAACGGTGCGGGGCTATTCCAATTCCATGCAGGAGAATGTGGCGAACATGCAGTTTGATTTCCTGAAAAGGAAAGCTGCTTCCGGAGAGTCCTTTGTTGTTGTGGGGCGCTGTGCGGAAACCGTGCTGAAAGGGTACGACGGGCTTATCTCCATCTTTGTTCTGGGAGATAAGGACGCGAAGCTGAAGAGAATTAAGAAGCTCTACCGGCTTTCAGAGGAAGATGCCAGACATCTGATTGACCGGGAGGACTGGCAGAGAAAATCTTACCATAATTATTACTGTAAGTGTAAATGGGGAGATTCCAGGAATTATGATTTGTCAATCAACAGCAGCAGGCTTGGAATTGAACGAACGGTGGACATGCTGGAAACCTATATCAGAGCAAGAATAGAGACAGAAGAATAAAGATTGAACCATCAGAGAGCCTCCGCCTTCGGGCGGAGGCTTTTTTGGATGGCTGTGCAGTAAATGTCCCTTTTTGACGAAGGGTGAATATATTAAAAGAAAAAAGGAAGAATCATGCTGCAGGCTATCATCCTTTGCATGGCGCTCTGCATGGACGCGTTTGTGGCAAGCGTTGCATATGGGGCAGATCGCATCCGTATTGGCTGGAAAGGAATGGCGCTCATGAGCGGCGTGGGAAGCGCTTGCCTTGGGGCCGCTCTAGGTTTTGGTATGGTGATTATGGAATGGCTCCCGCGCGGCCTGACACAGGCGGTTTGCTTTGTGAGCCTGTTTTTTCTGGGCCTGATACGATTGTCGGATTCAGCGGTAAAGGCATATATTAACCGGCATGCGCATCTGTGCAGAAATATCCATTTCTCTTTTTCCAGCCTGCGTTTTATTTTGACCATTTATGCAGATCCTTCTGCGGCGGATCGGGATCGGAACCGTGTGCTGTCCGCCAGGGAAGCGCTTTTTCTGGGCCTTGCGATGTCCATTGACAGTCTGGCGGCCGGAACCTTTGCCGCCTTTATGGAGATACCGGTTTTTTTCACCCTGCTCACAGCATTCGCAATGGATCTGGCCGCTATGTGCTGCGGCCAGGCAGTCGGGAAAAAACTTGCAGGCCGCCTGAAATGGGATCTTTCCTGGCTGAGCGGCCTGCTTTTTCTACTGCTTGCCGGGATGCGGTTTATATAAAAGCCGGGAAAGAAAATCCGCCCTTTTGTTTCCTGCAAGCCCTCGTATGTTCCCGGCGCCCGTTTCCCGCATGCTCGGGGCGTTGTTTGACGCCCGGAAGGGCGGATTTTCGTAATTTAATTGTTGAAGCATTTCAAAGAGTGTATTATACTGTGAATATGTGCGAAAAAAGTGTTCTGGCTGCAAAACTTGGGAAAACAGGGGACGTTGCCTGCCAAAGTTCACGATAATTTCACATAAATCAGGTATAATTCCTGTGGAGAAATGCAAGGAGGGTAACTTAGATGTCTAAGGAAAAACAGACAGAAGAGAAGACGGACAAGATCGTAACAAGATACGATCGAAGAATGGAAAAAAGGAGAATAGAGGAGGAAAAAGAGCGCAGATCCTGGAAGCGCTTTAAAATAATCAGCCTGCTTATCGTGGTGGTGATCGCAGCAGCGATTGTGATTTCCCTTGGCACATCCGCGTACAGAAAATATGCGGCCATTAATAATACCTATGTGAGAATAGGGGATCACGATGTGACTCGTGTGGAGTATGATTACTACTATTATAACTCCATGACCAGCTATTTGAATATGTATGGTTCTTATGTGTCCATGCTTGGCCTGGACGTATCTCTTCCTATGGATCAGCAGTCCTACATGGGAAGCGAGGATCTGACCTGGAAGGATTTCTTTGACCAGCTTGCTGTCACGCAGCTCCAGCAGGTGAAGGCCCTGGTGGATGAGGCAGAGGCGGAAGGCTTTACCTATGATGATTCGGAAGACATGGCCCAGTTTGAGACTGACTTTGCGGCAGAGGCAGAATCCGCTTCTCAGTCCGTGGGACAGTTCTATGCCACCGCATATGGAGAATATGCAACGGAATCCAGGGTTAGGCCCTATATCCGTGAAAACATGCTGGCCACCGCTTACTATGATCATCTGATAGAACAGAACAGGCCTTCTGATGAAGAAGTGCAGGCTTATTATGAAGAGAACAAAAACGGTTATGATACGGTAACCTATAGAAGTTTCTATTTTGAAGCCGAGACGGAAGAAGAGACGACTGAAGAGGGCACGGAGGCGGTGACGGAAGAAACCACCGCAGACAGCACGGAGACGGCGGCAGAAGAGACGACCATAGACAGCACGGAAACGGCGGTGGAAGAGACGACCGCGGAGAGCACGGAAGCAGCGACAGAAGAGACGACCGCAGAGAGCACAGAGGCAGCAGCGGAAGAGACGACCATAGACAGCACGGAAACAGCGGTGGAAGAGACGGCCGCAGAGAGCACAGAAGCAGCTGCAGAGGAGACGACCGCAGAGAGCACGGAGGCAGCTGCAGAAGATGAGACCACAGAGGATACGACGGACGCGGAATTGGAAGCTGCGATGGCAGAACTGTCTGTGAAGGCTGAGGAAATGGTGGAGAGACGCCGTGCAGGTGAAGACTTTGAAGATCTTTGTGTGGAATATGCGAGCGAAGACAGGAAAGAGAACTATGGCGGAGAAGAAGACGGCAGCCTGATGGAAGAGGTGAGCTACTCCGGCACGCCGATGGTTGCTTCCGACTGGCTGTTTGACGAGTCCCGCAAAGAAGGGGATATCTCCATTTTTGAGGATACAAACAGATATTATGTTGTGGAATTCATCTCCAGGCAGAATGATGAGGAAACCACGAATGAATCCATTTCCACATTGCTGGCAGAGCAGACTGTGGGCGAGTACATCGCGGAAGTGGGCCTGCAGTATGAGGTGACAGATGTGGCCGGAGAACTGCATTATCTGACGGTGGAGACGGAAACCGAAACGGCTACGGAAGGCGAGACGGGCACAGCGGAGACGGAGAGCGAGACCGATACAGCAGAAGCAGAAACGGAAGCTGCAACGGAGACGGCAACCGCTCAGGCAGAGACGGAAACGGCTGAGACCGCAAGCGTAGGAACGGAAACTGCAGAAAACGAAACTGCAGAAACCGGAAGCGCGGCTGCGGAGACGACGGAGAGCGTTTCAACAGAGGCGGAAGAATAGAATAATCTATGAAAGAAAAAGCCGTGTATGGCAGAGGAAGATTCTGCTGTACACGGCTTTTTTTGTGTGCGTGTTTTTGCGTTGTTTTTTCTTTACCCTAGAGGCCTGTTTGTGCTATATTGCTATGCAGAAGGGACGCGGAAAAGCGCGCAGATGGGAGGAAAAGATGGAGGGGTTTGATGCTGTATTTGAAAATCCACCGGGGGATTACCGGGAAGAAGCAGCCTCTGCCCGTGATTTATCAGGGAGAACATACGCTGTTTGAAAGAAACTGGCATATGCATGACAGTCTGCTGCTCTATGTAACTTTGGAAGAAGGGAAGGAGGAAGCGGATGAAGTCCCTGAATCCGGAGCGGAATGGAAGCAGCTTCCTGTGCAGCTGGGAAAGGTGCCGACCAAGCCCCAGGAACCCAATGCATTGCTTTTGGATATGGCGGAATATGCGTTGGACGAGGAAGCATACAGACCGGCGGAAGAACTTCTCAGATGTGATAATGTATGCAGAAGAGCCCTGGGTATGCCGGAACGGAAGAAAAAGGTGGTACAGCCCTATCTGCTGGAGGAGAAACGGCCTGAACACAGGCTGCGGCTTCGTTTTGAAATTGACAGCGAGATCCGGGCGGAGGGCCTGAAACTGGCTTTGGAAGACGCCGCGCAGACAGAACTGTTCTGGAACGGGGAAAGGGTGTCTGCGAAACCGGATGGCTGGTATGTGGATGAGGCGATTGAAACCGTACCGCTTCCGCCGCTGCATCCCGGCAGAAATGTGCTGGAGCTGCGCCTGCCGTTCGGGGAGCGGACCAACACGGAATGGTGCTATCTGCTGGGGGATTTCGGCGTTCGTGTGGAAGGCGCGGTAAAGACTGTGACGGCTCCGGTGAGAAATCTTGCGTATGGGGATATTACCTGTCAGGGTTATCCATTCTATACGGGAAATCTGGTTTATCATCATTCGTTTGAACTGGAAGAGGATGGAGAGATTCAGGTGCGCGTTCCAAGGTATGCAGGAGCGCTTGTGGGCGTCAGCCTGGATGGCGGAGAGGAGAAACCGCTCATTACAGCGCCTTATACGGTGCAGTTTTCGGGAGTAAAGCGGGGAAGGCATTGTCTGGAACTGAAGCTGTATGGAACAAGACAGAACGGGTTTGGACAGATACATCATACAAGCGGCGTCTTTTTCTATCAGAGTCCGGATTCCTGGCGCTCCGTGGGGGATCTGTGGAGCTATCCATATCAGCTTCGCCCTGTGGGGATCCTGAAAAGTCCGGAGATCTTTTACAAAAAAGACGGGAAAGGAAAGAAAAACAGATGAAAGAGAGCATTGAGACATATTTTCAGGTGGGAACAATTCTATGGATGAGTTATCCGCCGGCCATGTACGGCCAGGAATTCGGAGGATATGAAGAAAGCCTGCTGCGGGTTCTGCGGGATGATTTCTTCAGCTGCATTGAACTGACGCAGATTCCGGAAGACGCGATGCGGCGCAGGGTGCGCGATCTGCTGGCACAGTCCCATATGAAGGTCTGCTATGGGGCGCAGCCAAGGCTGTTGACGAACGGCCTCAACCCCAACGATATCGATGAAGAGGGAAGGATGAAAGCGGAAAAGACGCTGTTGGAAGGAATCGACGAAGCGGCCTATCTGGGCGCGGAAGGGATCGCGTTTCTGGCAGGAAAATGGCAGGAGGAGACCAAGGAGAAAGCATATGAACAGCTGCTGAAAACCACGTTCAAGCTGTGCGAACATGCGCAGAAAAAGGGAATGGCTGTGGAACTGGAGGTGTTCGACTATGACTGTGATAAGAAAGCGCTGATCGGTCCGGCTCCCCTGGCAGCAAGATTTGCCGCTGACGTCCGTACCCGCTATTCCAACTTCGGGCTGCTCGTTGACCTTTCCCATTTTCCGACCACCTATGAGACGAGCCGGTTTGTGATACAGACCCTTCGGCCCTATATCACGCATCTGCATATTGGAAACGCGGTGATGAAGCCCGGAAGCGATGCCTATGGGGACAAACACCCCCGCTTTGGGTACCCGGACAGCGCCAATGATACACCGCAGCTGTTGGAATTTTTCCGGGTGTTAAGAGAGGAAGGATTCTTCAGAAAAGAAGAACCGCTTGCCTTGTCCATGGAGGTAACGCCAAGGCCGGGTGAGGATGCGCAGATCATTGTGGCGAACACCAAGCGGGTGATCCGGCGTGCCTGGGCGCTGCTGGAGGATTAGACGGGCAGGCTGAAGGAAACAGAATGGCTGAAGGAAGCGCAATGGGCTTCCTTCGGCCTGTAGAAGAAGGCGGAAGATACTGCATCCTTTACGTTCTGCGCACCGCATTGTCATAGAACCGAAAATAGTCGGGGCGATGCCGGGACTGTGTATATTCAAACATGACGCCGTCGCTGTTATAAGTATGGCTGGTCACAACGGCGAGGCAATTATAATCGTTCAAATTCAATTCAAGATATTTCTCATCAATTTCAGTTACTTTCTCCACGGTCATCACACGCTTGCTGTTGATGATCGTCATATGGAGCGTTTTTTCCAGATATTCATAAATTGACTGCTCTGCAATTTCCGGCGAAAGCTGGGGCATACTCTCTTTGAGGAAATAGTTATGATTCAGGATCAGCGCCTTGCCGTTCAGATAGTGGACGCGCTGCAGATAGAATAGAGAGGTTCCTTCGGGAAAGCCGGTATTCCGGGCGATTTTCCGGTCGGCCACAAGTTCTGTGAACAGAACGACCCGCGTCCGTCCCTCCTGTCGGTTTCTTGTGGCGGATTCCCGGAAGGACTCGATCCCGCCGATGGTGAAAGACGATTGGGGAACCGGCTGATAGATGTTCCGCACGCCCTTTCCGTGAATGGTCTGCACATATCCGTCCGTCACGAGCCCTGCGATGGCGCGCCGGACGGTGTTGCGGGAACAATGATAGGTGCCTATCAGCTGATTCTCGGAAGGAAGCAGTTCCTGAAATTCATACTCCTGGGCTTCTATTTTATTTTTCAGATCCCGATAGATGCTATCGTATTTTGTATTGGACATATTTATCTCCATTCCGGAGCGCAGAGAAGCTTCGTTTTGCACAGACGGGATGCCGTCAAAGCGGTTTGTGGGGCTCCGGCACAAATTACTGTTAAAACTTGTTTGAACAACTTTTTGATTCCATTATAAAGATTCCAAAAGAAAAGTCAAGCAGGTATTCGGCCTGCCATGATGCGCCTGGAATGGGGGATGCTGTAACCATTTATGGGAGAAGGAATAAATATGGCTTGACTTGTTTAAACAAGTATGTTATAACTTGTTTAAACAAGATGGTGAGACAGTGATGCGATAAAAATCATAAGGAGGAAACGGGGAAATGGCGAAGTATGAACAGGACGTGAAAGCCCTGCTGGATCTGATCGGCGGCAAAGAGAATATCCGTGCGGTCTCCCACTGTATGACGCGGATGCGCTTCGTATTGGCGGATGAGAAGAAGGCGGATACGAAGGGGATCGAGAAGCTGGCGTCGGTAAAGGGAACGTTTACGCAGGCGGGCCAGTATCAGGTCATCATCGGCAATGATGTGGCAGCATTCTACAATGAATTCACCGCCCATGCGGGAGTGGAGGGCGTCAGCAAGGATGCCGCAAAACAGGCGGCCAAGAGCAATCAGAATGTGATCCAGCGGATCATGAGCAACCTGGGAGAGATTTTCGCGCCCATCATTCCGGCGCTGATCTGCGGCGGTCTGATCCTGGGTTTCCGGAATATTATCGGTGAGATCAATTTTTTCAATGACGGCACGCAGAGCCTGGCGGACATCTCCCAGTTCTGGGCGGGGACCTACAGCTTCTTGTGGCTAATCGGCGAAGCGGTGTTTCATCTGCTGCCGGTTGGAATCGTCTGGTCCATCACCAAGAAAATGGGAACCACGCAGATTCTCGGAATCGTGCTGGGGCTGACCCTTGTATCCCCGCAGCTTCTGAACGGCTTCTCCGTGGCGAATACGGCTCCGGAGGATATTCCGGTTTGGGATTTCGGCTTCGCCCAGGTGGAGATGATCGGTTATCAGGGCCAGGTCATCGCGGCGATCATGGCCGGTTTCGTACTGGTGTATCTGGAGAAGTTTTTCCGCAAAATCTGTCCACAGGTGATCAGCATGATCGTGGTGCCTTTCTGCTCCCTGCTTCCTGCGGTCATCATCGCGCACACGGTGGTGGGCCCCATCGGCTGGAAGATCGGCGATGCGATTGCGGATGTGGTATATAATGGGCTGATGTCCAGCTGGGGCGTGCTGTTTGCAGGGCTGTTCGGCCTGCTGTATGCGCCCATCGTTATGACAGGGCTGCATCATATGACGAATGCCATCGATACGCAGCTCACCAATATGTATGGAGGAACCATCCTCTGGCCCATGATCGCGCTGAGCAATATCGCGCAGGGCTCAGCTGTTCTGGCCATGTCCGTCCTGCAGAGAAAAAATGAGAGAGCGCAGCAGATCAATGTTCCCGCCTGCATCTCCTGCTATCTGGGCGTTACGGAACCCGCGCTGTTCGGTGTGAACCTGAAGTATGTATTCCCTCTGGTCTGCGGCATGATCGGTTCTTCCCTTTCAGCCATGGTGTCCGTTGGATTCGGTGTGAAGGCTGTCAGCATCGGCGTGGGCGGGCTCCCCGGAATCCTTTCCATCTATTCCAATTTCTGGGGAATTTTCCTGCTGTGTATGGCCATCGCCATTGCGGTGCCCTTCGCGCTGACTTTGCTGGTCGGCAGCAGGAAGCTGTCTAAAGCGGACAGATACGGAGAGACGGAAGAAGAGAGCGCCGCTTCTGAAACGGCTGCCGCACAGCCGGAAGGTTCTGCGGCGCAGACTGCTGCGGCAGTGGACGAGGCCGCAGAGGACGCTGGGAAAGAAAATGAAGCGGATACCAATCAGACGGAAATGAAACAGACAGAAATAAAACAAGCAGAAACAAAACAAACAGAATCAGGCGTCCTGAAATCGGTTCTGGACGGAAAAGTGATTCCCATCGAGGAAATGCCGGATGAAGTGTTCTCTCAGAAGGTGATGGGAGACGGCGTGGGGATTGAGCCCGCCGGAAACATGGTCTTTGCCCCTGCGGACGCCACGGTGGGCGTGGTGATGGCGGACAGCAAGCATGCCTGCGGCCTGGTTTTGGATAACGGGATGGAGATCCTGATCCATGTGGGCATCGATACAGTGGATATGAACGGAGACGGATTTGAACTGTATGTGAAGGAAGGGGATCGGGTGAAAGCCGGAGACCGGCTGATTTCCTTTACCCCCGAGAAGATTAAAGCGGCCGGACATCCCATGACCACGGCGTTCATTATCACGGATATGGGAAATGCGGGAGAGATCGCATTTCATACCAATATAGAAGCAAAAGCCGGAGAAACGGTGATCGCGCAGTACAGCTGACCGGTCGGCAGCAGGGCAGGGTGGCAAAAGCGAGTGCACTCTCTTTGATTTTGGATGCGCGCCATAGCGCGCGGATGGGAGCGAGAATGAAAGATTTTAAGAAAAGCGTGGTGTATCAGATCTATCCCAAATCCTTTTATGACAGTGACGGGGATGGCTTGGGAGATCTGCGCGGGATCATAGAGAAGCTGGATTATATCAAGGAGCTGGGAGCGGACTATATCTGGATGACGCCCTTCTTTGTATCCCCGCAGAAAGACAATGGCTATGATGTGGAGGATTATTACAACATCGATCCCCGTTATGGCACCATGGAAGATTTTGAGGAATTGTCAGCAGAAGCGAAAAAGCGCGGGATCGGCCTGATGCTGGATATGGTATTCAACCATACCTCAAGCAGACACGAGTGGTTCCGCAGGGCGCTGGCGGGCGATGAGAAGTATAAGAACTATTATATTTTCAGGAAGGGAAAGGCGAACGGGCAGCCGCCCACCAACTGGGAAAGCAAATTCGGGGGAAGCGCCTGGGAATATGTGCCCCAGTTCGATGAATATTATCTGCATCTGTTCGATGTCTCCCAGCCGGATCTGAACTGGGATAATGAGGAAGTCAGAAAAGGCGTGCAGGATGTGGTGAAGTTCTGGATGAAAAAAGGGGTCAGCGGCTTCCGTTTCGATGTGGTGAACCTGATCAGTAAGGCCTCCTATGAGGACGACGAGACGGGGGACGGACGCAGGTTCTATACGGACGGCCCGAATATTCACCGGTATCTGCAGGAACTGAACGAAAAGACATTCGGGCAGGACAAAGGGATCGTCACTGTGGGCGAGATGTCCAGCACCTCGATGGAAAACTGCTTCCGTTATGCCTCCGGGGACGGAAAAGAGCTTTCCATGGTATTCAGTTTCCATCATCTGAAAGTGGATTTTGCGGGCAACGAAAAGTGGGTTCTGGTGCCCTTTGATTTCCAGAAGCTGAAGAAGATTTTGTTCGACTGGCAGAGCGGCATGGCGCAGCACGACGCCTGGAACGCCGTGTTCTGGTGCAACCATGACCAGCCCAGGGTGGTATCCCGTTTCGGCGACGAGGGGAAGTACCGGAAAGAATCGGCCAAGATGCTCGGCACCGTCATCCATTGCCTGCGCGGCACGCCCTATGTATATCAGGGAGAAGAGATTGGCATGGGAAATGCGGGCTTTACCAAGATCGGGCAGTACCGGGATGTGGAGAGCATCAACCATTTCCGGATCCTGCAGGAGAAGGGGCTTACGGAAGCGGATGCTTACCGGATCCTTCAGATCCATTCCAGGGACAACGCGCGCACGCCCATGCAGTGGGATGGCGGAGCGAACGGAGGATTCACATCCGGCACGCCCTGGATCGAAGTGAATCCTGACTGCGCTTTGGTGAATGCCAGAGACGAACTGGAAGATGCAGATTCCGTATTCCATCATTACCAGAAGCTGATCCGGCTTCGGAAGGAGATGGATATCATCGCCTACGGCGATTTTGAACCGGTGGATGAGAAAAATGCCCAGATTTTGGCATATAAGCGCACCTGGCAGGGCCATGAATTGCTGGTGGTGAATAATTTCTACGGTCGGGATGCTGAATGGAACTGCCCGGTTGACCTGGAAGGGTTCCGGATGATTCTGTCCAATTATAAGGACAGCTGCCCGGAACAGCGGATGCGGTTAAGGGCGTTTGAATCGATTGTGATGTATCGCTGATGCGAAGACAGATTTTTTAAGAAAAGGTTCTGCGGGAATATTGTGCATGTTGGGAAAACGCGGTTATATGACCGCGTTTTCTTGACATTTTATGGAGGAATTATATAATATAATAAAAGGAGGTGGCTAGGTGGATAATCGGGCAAACACATCAGATATCGTAGCGTTTCTTGAGCATATGAAAGGGTTATTATCTCAGGGGAAATATGACTTTGTCCCGAGAAGAAAAAATATGCAGGATTTAGCCCGATATGGCCTTACAATTACAGATGCGAAGAATGAAATCTTAGGGCTGGTTGCAGATGATTATTATAAAGGCCCCAAACGTGATTTGGATGCCAATCGGCCTGGAGATATCTGGGAATTTAAGAAGCATATAGACGGAATTGTTTTCTATGTGAAGCTTAAGATAGTAAGGGAAAACGGACAGGAGATACTGAAATATATCAGCTTTCATGAGGCTGAATTTACATAACGGTTAGGCCGGACTGCCAGAATGCGAATGGGTGAGCGAAAGGATGTGAGATGGCAATGAGAATATATTGTGAAGAATGCGGAAGAGAAGTTGAAGCAAAAATCGTTGAAAAATATGAAGAATATGACGTCTGCGGAGATAAAATCGGAGTGAATGCTCAGGTTTTGGTCTGTTCTGAATGCGGAGAAGAATTTTACTGTGAGGAGTTAGATAATGCCACCTTAATGAATGCTTACAATGTATATCGTAAAAGGCATAAACTTTTATTGCCGGAGGAGATTAAGCAAATCAGAGAACAATATGGGCTCAGTCAAAGGAGTTTTTCAAAATTGCTGAATTGGGGAGACAAGACGATTTGCAGATATGAGAATGGCTCCATCCAAGATAAAGCACATAACAGTTTGCTTTTGTTGTTAAGAGAACCATCCAATATGAAAGCTTACCTGGCAGAAAATGAAATTAAATTGGATGAGAGACAGAAGGGGAAACTGTTAAAAGCAGTGGAACAATTGGAACGGGATGCTAGAGTGCATGCGGTGGCGCATGAAGAGAACCGTTTTTTTCAGTCTGTCTTTTCGTTTGCGCCTTCAGAAGAAAATGGATTTAAAAAATTTGACTACGATAAATTATGCGCGATGGTTTTATACTTTGCGCATAGGAGCAAAGGCCTATTAAAAACGAAATTACTTAAGCTATTGAACTATTCGGATATGATTTTCTACCAGGAAAACGGTATTTCCATATCGGGAATAAGATATGTTCATTTGCCATATGGCCCGGTTCCGGAGAAATATGATCTGTTTTTTGGAAAGATGGAAGTCGATCATATTGCGCATATTGAAGTAGTATATGATAACGGCTATGAAAGGCACCAGGTTATTCCGGAACGTGATATCCCCCAAGATGCACTGAATGAGGATGAACGAAATGTACTGGAACGTATATATAAGAAATTTGAAAATTTTGGTTCTGCAGATATCTCTGATTATTCCCATAAGGAAAAAGGCTATATGAAAACAAAGCAAGGGGAGATTATTTCATATGCTTATGCAAAAGATATCCACCTGTAATTCCGAACGATAAAAGCGATCGAAAAGAAGGGATGAAGTTGTTTCTTTTGAATGTTGGATGGAGAAGCATGGAATGATATTGTAAGAGGAACTTCACATGAAAAAAGACAGCCTCTCCGGCCAGCCTTCCGCAGAAGCGGAGCTGTCCGGTTATAAAGAAAAAGCCTCTCACGGCGATATACTGATGCCCGTACAGAGATACCGCAACGATATCCGGCGTGCTTCCTATACGTTGTCCCTTCACTGGCATGAGGAAGTGGAACTGGGATGGCTCACGGAAGGGGCGGCGGAGTATGACATTGATTTTGTAACATACCCTGTGAAAAAGGGGGATCTTCTGCTGATTTCCCCACACACCCTGCATGCGGCGCGGGTGGCAGGCGGAGGGCGGATGATATCGGACAGCCTGGTATTTCACCTGAATATGTTGGGCTATTCGGTTCCGGATGCCTGCTCCATCCGTTACCTCGGGCCGCTTCAGAATGGGAAATACCGCTTTATGCCGGTGATACGTTCCGGACAGGCAGGGCACGAAGAACTGCAGGAATGCCTAAAAGAACTGCTTGGCTGCGTGGAGGATAAGAACCGTACCCTTTCCGGACAAGAGGAAGGGAGGGCGGCCATGCGCTGGGAGGGGAAGGAGCTGTACATGAAGGAGCTGCTTTTCCGCTTTTTCCGCCTTCTTTACCAGCATGGTTATGTGGTAAAAAAGGAGAGCTCCGCCCTGGATCCCAACGCGGAAGAAAAACTGAAAATCGTGCTTTCCTATATCAGGGAACATTATGCGGAAAGACTGACCATAGAAGAATTGGCCGGACTCTGCCATTTCAGTCAGCCCTATTTCATGAGCTTTTTCAAGAAATGCGTGGGAATGACCTGTGTGGAATATATCAACCAGTGCCGCCTGTCTAGGGCGGCGGAAGCGCTTGCTACAACGGACGCGCCGGTGATGGATGCAGCGCTTGAAAACGGCTTCCGAAACCTTTCTTATTTCAACAAACTGTTCCGCAGGGAATTCGGGAAGACGCCCAGGGAATATAGGAGGGAAGCGAAAAAAAGGTAGCGGCTCAGCCATTCCGGCCAGAATGCGCAGACGCGCAGGCTCTTTGCGCCAAGATGTCCGGATTGCTGCAGAAAGAGATTGACAATGATATTCGGCAAATGTAGAATGAAGATATCTTCTACATTTGCCGAATGTTTTTGCGCAAAAAGATAAAAGAGGTTTACAAAATGCGCGCGCAGCCAAATGAAAGGGCGAGCATGGAGCGCAGCGTCCGTTGTTTTTTGGGGAACGGATGGACGCAGATGGGAGTATTGTATGAAAAAGTTACCTGAATCAGAACTGGAATTGATGATGATTATCTGGCAGGCGGGCAGGGCCATGACCCGTCCGGAGATTGAGGCTGGATTGGGAGAAGGCCGTAAGCTGGGCGCGACCACGATCCTATCCTTTTTATCCAGGCTGCAGGAAAAGGGATTCCTGAAGGTGGAGCGGCGGGGAAAAAGCAATGTATATGAACCGCTCATTACGGAACAGGAATATCTGAAACAGGAAAGCGGGGAAATCTTCAAAAGGCTGTATCGGGGCTCGATCCGTTCCTTTGTGGCATCGCTCTATGAGGGAGATAACCTGTCGGATAAGGATCTGGATGAACTGCAGGCGTTCTTGGATGAAAAGAAGGGAAAGGCAGGGAAGAAACGATGAGAGCGAGATGGAAAAAGGCGGTATGGGCGATTTTGATGGTTCAGTTGCTCCTGCTGCATCTGGCGCTTCTGGGACGATGCAGCCAGACCCTGAACTGGCTGTCCTGGAGGGGAAGCGTGCGCCTGGGACTGCCTCTGTGGTTCTATGATAAAGGAACCCTCCTTCTTGTGTGCGGCGTGCTGGCGGTAGCAGTATGCTGGCTGGTGCTGGATTATATCCGCTATACGGCGTTTCGCAGGAAATGCCTTGGAGCGGCCGAGGAGGTGCGGGATGGGCAGATCGTCAGGCTTTACTGGCAGGCAGTCTGGGAAGCCGGCTTGGATGCGGACAGGGTTGGGAAGATGTATGTCTGTGATGGGATGAGCTCTCCCTTTGTGATGGGATTCCGTCAACCCATCCTGTTTGCTCCACGGGAAGCGCTGCGGGAGAATGGGTATCTGATGTTTCTGCATGAATGCGTGCATATGAAGCACAGAGATACGCAGTACAAACTGTTTCTGCTTGTGATGAACCGCCTGCTGTGGTTTCAGCCGCTGGCTTATCTGGCCCGTCATCTGGGATTTCGGGACGTGGAAGTGGACTGCGACGAAACGGTTGTGGAGGGAAAAAGCGAGGAAGAACGGCTTTCCTATGGACAGTTCCTGATAGACAGCCTGCGCAGAGCAAAGGAACAGGAGGCGTATTCCACCTTTTTCTTGAGTTCTGCAGCCATCATGAAAGCCAGGATCCAGGCGGTGACGGAGAACCGGCAGAATACGGACGCTGCGGCAAAGGCGGCGGTGGGCCTTCTGGTACTGGAAACCTGTCTGTTTGGAGGATGGCTCATAAAGGGGGCGGTTTCCGCGTATATGGAGGCCACAGCGCCATTCAATATTTATGAAGGCTATGAACTGCCGGAACATTTTACCGAGCAGGCCCTGAACGAAATGCTGACGCTTGAAAGCGCGGCTTGGGAAACCTATTACAGGCAGATACAGGCCGAAGAGGGCAGCGTGGTGGAATCCTATGAAGAACTTTCTGTGCAGGCTGAGGGACCCTGGCAGATCCGCCTGAAGGATACGGTACGGTATGCGGACTGTCTTCTGCCGCTTTTGGAAAGATATCTGTGTTATTTCGGAAGGCAGGAATGGGAAAGCGAGAGGGACTATGAGCAGTTGGGGTATTCGTCCCTGTTGGAGGGCGTCTATACCCGGCTGATGGCGGGGGATGGTCAGGAAGCGGTATTTGCCGTCATATGCCGGGAATATCTGCTCGAATCCCAGCAGAGCGAAGAAATTCTGGCAGAAGCGGAAGACAGGGAATGGATACAGCTGGCCCAGGAGGGTGAAACCAGGTATGCGTATTATTCTGTGGCTCTGCACATAGAGAGAAAAGAAGAACATGTGTATGAACTGGTGGGGATCACATCCCTTGATGAGGCGGCAGCAGCATTTGCGCAGCACTATCCCGAAGAGGACTATTCGGATATTCCGGATCTGCAGCTGAGATATGCTGCGGATGCAGGTGAGAACGGGTCGCCGGGTACTGCCGCAGCCGGCACCGGCAGCGCCGGAGAGGGCGGCCAGACGCCAGATGCCGAGGCCGATACGACCGGAACCGATATAACCGGAACCAATACAGCCGGAACCGGCACAGACGGCGGGCAGGACTGGGAGATTTCATTGGAGGAAGGATGGCTTCGTATCAGAGAGGGAGAGGGGGAATGGAAACAAGCCCCTGTGAGCAGCGAAGAACTCTTTGACAGGGGGGACCAGATGGACGGCGCGCTCACTTCACTTCAGGAGGGAAGCTATCAATGCGACGGAAGAAAACAGATTTTCGCCTATGGCGGTGCGTATGATTATGAAGCACAGGCGCCGGTTCCCGTTCGGGTAACCTGGTATGACGAGGCGGAGGACGGCTGGAAGGAGAGCGTGGTCACTTCCGAGTATACGAGTGTCCGCAGGCTGTTCATCTCCTTTCCGGAAAATTCTTTGGAAGGGTTTCTGATCCTGACCTGTGAAAGAACCATGTGGCAGGAAGGAAATATGGTTTTCCATACAACGGATGGCGGAAATACCTGGGAACCCTGCGTCTGCGAGGGGCTTAGCTATCATTCCCTGACCATGGACGGCGGATTCCTTACAAACCAGCTGGGATTTATCGCTGTAAACAGTTCCCAGTCCCCGGTTCTGTATGTGACATTGGATCAGGGCGCCACCTGGCAGAAGGCACAGTTTCATGACGCGCCGGAGTATTATACCATCTGCTATCTGCCGGAATGGGAGAATGGAGAACTGGTGCTTTATGTGAGCGAGGAAGGATATGCGAAGGATGCGGGCGTTAAGGCGCGCTTTGTAACACAGGATAATGGGCTGACCTGGGAATTTGACGGATATGCGCTGCGCGGATAAAAGCACGGAAAGGAAAGTGGATGAAAAAAGAATGGTTCTGGTGGATGCTCACCCATCCCTTTTGCCTGATATTATATGCAGTTTCCTGGTTCCACGTCTGGTCTGTATGTAAATACGGCCGGCTTGCCAAGAACCTTCCCATTCTGGCCATGTGCCTGGCACTGTGGCTGATCTGGCTGGTGCGGCTTTTGCTGGGGCTGCACCGCCTTAGGCGAAATGGCACGGATGTTCTCTATAACCGGGCTGAAACGGAAGGGGAACGGATCCGCCTGTTTCGGGAAGGGGAGAATGAAGAGAGGTCCTTTTGTCTGGATGAGGTGGCGCATTATCGCAAATCCGGCGAAAGGGTGAGCGTATTTTTAAAAGGAGATCATTTTATCCAGATCGACTGCAGCGGATTTGACAGCGATACCCTGGTGCTGAAATTATCTGCGCTGCGCTTTTTCAGAAAACACGTCTGGGGCGTGCCCGTCCTGGCGCTCCTGTGCGTGATCACTTTGGCAGGGGCGGTGAAGGTGGCAGAAAGCGCCCGTCCCTATTCGGGCAAGTTGGGCTGGTATATCCGGGAAATTGCGGACACAAGATGGATGGATTACGAGCGGGATAATCTGTATGAAGACGGACTGGACGGTCTGCTGGAAGCCGTGGAAACCAAGGTGGATCTTCCGGGCACGCTGGCCATAAATGCCGGATTTAACCTGCATTTTGCGCCGGACGGCAGGATATGCAGCGTATACGCGTATCTGAGCGGATACGCTGCGGATGGTTCCTGTGAGGGAAGCTATTTAGTAACCTATGATGCCGCCCGTTCCGAACGGATATCCGTCCGGCTGCAAAGCGGCGGGCCGGCGTATGATGAGGAAAAGGATTTTGGCGTTCTGGTGGAAGCCCTTCGGACGATTCCGGTTAAGGAGACGGTGGCTGCCTGGCAGGAAGAGGAGTATGGGATTCTCTATCTGGGAAGGCGGCAATGGAAGCGTACGGATACCAATATCTGGTATATCGATGAAGAAGGATGCATGGAAAAGGCTTCTATGGAGAATGCTTCCATGGAAGAGGCTTCCCGACTGCCTGGGGCGGACCTGAGCGGATATAGTATATCCGTGTTCTGTCCGGAGAATGACTCCATCCCTCCGGTGCGATATCTGTATGTGGAAACGCAAGACTAGACCCATCCCCCGTCTAAAGTAAGAATCTGCCCGGTCAGATAGCCGGGCGCGCAGATGAGCTGCACGGCCATCTGTGCGGCCTCTTTTGGAGAACCGAAGCGTCCTGCCGGGATCTCGTCCTGCAGCGCCGCCCGTTCTTCTTCGGAAAAGCAGCTGTTCATATCCGTATCGATCACGCCGCAGGCGAGCGCATTGACCTGGATATTGCTTGGAGCCAATTCCTTAGCGAGCGCGCGGGTAAAGCTGTTTACGCCGCCTTTTGAGGCGGAATAAGCGACCTCCATGGATGCACCCACATTTCCCCAGACGGAAGAAATATTCAGGATGCGCCCGCCGCCCGCGCCCAGCATCAGCGGGATCGCCCTGCGGCAGGTATAGAAACAGCTGTCCAAATTGACGGAAATCACCCGATGCCATTCTTCGTCCGTCATATCCTGCAGCAGGCCGATATGAGAGATACCGGCGTTATTAACCAGAACGTCCAGGCTTAAGATGCCGTCGAACAGACGGTTCACATCAGACGCATTTCCCATATTCCCCTGAAAGGGGAGGCAGAGAATGCCATACGTTTGTTCCAGTTCCTGTGCATACGCTTCCAACGCGTCTTTGGAATGCAGGCAGGTCAGATACAAATCATACCCCAATTCTGCCAGCTTTTCGGCGATGGAGCGCCCGATTCCCCTGGAAGCGCCCGTGATCAATGCTTTTCTATGTTCCATTCGGATGAACCTCCTGTAAATGTCTGTATTCAAATCTTTTCATACACTGTCCAATTAACATGATTATATAAGGGAACGGCGGGAAATACAATTCCTTTGCTGCTGCGGATTAGACCTTCCATTACTGTTCAGCCATCCGAGTTTTAACGCCGACCGGGATGACACCAAAACTCGGGTGGTTGAGCGGTAGCAAATTTTCCATAACGGCAAAAAAAGAAAAAATACGATGGGAAAAGTTAAAAATTTTGCCGATAATGTGTTATACTATACAGTAGATTCGTACAGTTTTTATTCAATATATAACGGAGGAAAGCAGATGCGATACCTTTCGGTTGCTGAAATAGCGAAAAGGTGGAATGTATCGGAACGTAGTGTTAGAAATTATTGTGCGCAGGGACGTGTGATTGGAGCATTTATTACTGGAAAAACCTGGAATATTCCTGAAAATGCCCAAAAGCCGGAACGTTCTAACAAGAGGAAGGAACAGCCGATAACATTGCTGGATATTCTGCAGGAACAAAAAGCGAGTAAATATTCCGGCGGTATTTACCATAAGACACAGATTGACTTAACATACAATTCCAATCATATGGAAGGCAGCCGTTTGACCCACGATCAGACCAGATACATTTTTGAAACCAATACCATTGGAGGGGAAAAGGAAGCTCTCAATGTAGATGATGTGATTGAGACGGTAAACCATTTCCGCTGCGTTGATATGATTATCGATAACGCAAAAGCGGCACTGACTGAAAAGTTTATTAAGGAACTGCATTTGATGTTGAAAAATGGCACCAGCGACTCCGGAAAGGACTGGTTCGCTGTTGGTGATTATAAGAAGATGCCGAACGAAGTGGGAGGTATGAACACTGCTCTTCCGGAAGAAGTTGCCGATAAAATGAAAGCTTTACTGACAGAATACAACAGCAAGAAAGAAAAATCTTTTGAAGATATTCTGGATTTTCATGTGAAGTTTGAAAGAATCCATCCGTTTCAAGATGGTAATGGCCGTGTGGGCAGATTGATTATGTTTAAAGAGTGTTTGAAATATAATATTGTCCCGTTTATTATTGAGGATAATTTGAAACTGTTTTATTATCGTGGATTGAAAGAATGGAATAACGAAAAGGGCTATTTGACAGATACTTGTCTGACGGCACAGGATAAAT
>ERZ826396.1140-NODE-1140-length-31587-cov-4.294970_pt1 | contig 31587 bp, 26 predicted proteins | sample MGYA00519926_ERZ826396 | MGnify/ENA primary metagenome ERZ826396 (study PRJEB31778, sample SAMEA3449230) | human gut metagenome | biome: human gut; feature: human-associated habitat; material: faeces | place: United Kingdom | collected 2010/2012 ... | reverse complement strand
GCGGCTAAACTCCGCCCCTATGGGGCGTCAAACAACGCCGCCAGAGCGTGCGGGTAAACTTCCCGCATGCAAGGCCAAGAAACAGCACAATTTTCTCACAGGTTTGCGGGAAAAGAATTCAGCCGAACCCTGCGCCGCAGAAGGCAGATGCCCATGCTTGGGGAACCAGATGTCACAAGCAAGGGAGACGGAACGGCATATGCAAAGGACTGAGCAGTAACCCCTTTCACGCAATCTAATTGGCGCTTTACATAAATCTTCCCACAGCATATAATTGATATGAAATATTTAAAAAGTAAGCGGAAAGGACGGGATAGTATGAATCAGAATGTAAAAGAATATGTCAGTGAAAAAGTAAAAGAACTGATCAGCGCAGCTTCCTGCTGTGCGGAAGCGAAGGCTGTCGGGCAGGCTTGGCTGGATGCACTCGGAACGGACAAGGAAGAAGCGCAGACCCGCGCCCTGATCGCTGAGATGGAAGCGGATATCATGCCCATAGACGGACTGATCGGATTCGCAGAATCCGATATGGGAGCCAAGGTGTTCGGCGCAGAACATGCCAAGGAAGTCGCCGCCCATGGCCGTGAAATCAAGGCAGCAGGCGCCAAATATTGTGACTGCCCTGCCTGTGCGGCTGCGGAAGCGATCCTGTCCAAAAAGGATGCGCTTCTCCAGGACTGATGTATTTCGCCAAACGGCTTCTATGCAAGAAAGTAAAAAAACAAAGCAGGGACGGCTTTTTGCAGCCGTCTCTGCTTTGTTTTTGTTTTTCTTGCACGAAAGCGCTCCCTGTCGGTCGGAACGCCCATTATTTTGCGGAACCGTTCAGACATCTGTCCCACACTGCGCCCCTTATTCCTGCGCATCAAAATTCGGGGAGAAGGCCAGATAGCCCTGCAATGCCTCTTTTGTGGCAGTATAATATCTGACATCCTTATCGACCGTAGCAATTTCCCCCATCTCTTCTTCTGTCAGAGCGAAATCAAAAAGATCAATATTATCGCGGATATGCGCTTCATTTTTGGAACCAGGGATCACAATATTTCCCAATTGCGTATGCCATCTCAGAATGATCTGCGCGCTGCTCTTGCCATATTTCTTTGCCAGCTCGGCAAATACAGGCTCCTGCAGCAGCGCCGGATCCCCATGCCCCAGCGGATACCAGGCCATGATAAGCGTTCCCATCTCTTTCAGGTATTCCCTAAGCTGCGTCTGCGGATAGTACGGATGCGCTTCCACCTGCACGACTGCAGGTTTGACTTGCGCATTCTCAGCAATTTGGCGGATCTGTTCTTCTGAGAAATTGGAGAGGCCCAGGCTCTTTACCTTATTCGCCTTGACCGCATGTTCCATGGCCTGATATGCGCCCATATAATCACCGACCGGCTGATGCAAGAAAAGAAGATCAATATAATCGGTGCCCAAACGTTTCAGCGTATCGTCGATCGCCTGATCTGCAGTCGCATAGACGCTAGGCCACAACTTCGTTGACAGATAAAGATTCTTCCTGTCAGTTCCTGACTCCTTTACCGCACGCCCCACAGCCTTTTCATTCATATAAGCATTCGCTGTATCAATCAGTTCATAACCGCACTTGATCGCTGCCAGACAGGCTGCCTGCGCATCCTGCGGGCTCATCAGAAATGTTCCGATCCCCGCTGCCGGTATTTTGGTTCCATTGTTCAGATTCAAATATTCCATTTGCTTGTCCCTCCTACTGTTTCTAAAATGAGCCTGTTCCTTGTTGTGCCAGAACATCTTTGGTTCCAGCTCAATGCACAGCGGCTCTGTAATGTTCCTGTGCAACTTCTTATCCTGGCATATAATTTACACGCTATCATAAAAAAAGTACAATATTGATCCCGCATTGTGCTATACTTAAAATGCATACTAATGAAAGGACTAAGCTTATGATTGAGATCTATCTTCTGGAACAACTGGCAGCTGTTGCCAAATACGGAACCCTTTCGGCAGCCGCAGAACATCTCCACCTGGCTCAACCTTCCCTCTCCCGCTCTATGCAGAAGTTAGAAGATCTTTTGGGCGTAACTTTGTTTGAAAGGAAAAAAAACCGAATTGAATTAAATGATACAGGAAGGTTAGCGGCAGACTACGCCAATCATCTTCTGCGATCGGAGGAAGAAATGATTCTGCGCATACAAAATTATGACAAAAACCTGCGCACATTGGCGATCGGAAGCTGCGCTCCAGGCCCGCTGATGGTTTTGCTTCCAGAAGTCGCCGCCATTTTCCCGGAACTGACCATCTCTTCCGGCTTAGACACAGAGGAAAAACTATTAAGCAAGCTGGAAGAGTCTGCATATCATATAATTGTGCTCCCCCATCCGATAGATTCACCGGAATTAATTTGTCGCGAATATTGCAGCGAACAATTGTATCTGACTGTCAACAGATTCCATCCAGCTGCCACCTACAATGAAATCTCTTTTGCAGAAGCGGACGGCCAGAATTATATCATGTATGCGCACGTCGGCTTCTGGGATACAGTCGTGCGGGAAAAAATGCCTCATTCCAAATTCTTCCTTCAAAACGATATGGAAGCCCTCGGAGAACTGGCCCGATATTCTGATCTGCCCTCTTTCTCCACAGATATCACCCAACGCTTAATCGGGCACAAAGATAATCGCCTGAATATCCCTTTTACAGATAAAGAAGCCCATGTTTCCTATTATTTGATCAGCCCCAAAAAGAGTCTTCCTAAATTGAAAAACCTCTTTGAGTCAATAAATGTATCTGGCCACCTTTAAACATACAAACTGCCCCACCGCTGAGGCCAATCAGCGGCGAGGCTGCTTTTGTATTATAAGTATATATTTTATAGTCTGGACATTTTCTTTCCAAACAGTCTGCCAAGCAGCGGCTTCCTCCTGCTAAACAGCTGGCCAAAATTCTCACAGTTATAAAACCGCTCTAACCTCACCCAATCCGGATAGGGCTTCTTTTGGTTAAAATCCCACACATTTCCTACATAATCAAAATTGAAAGCGTTCATATCCAACCTCCCTTTCCTGATCTTTTACCACTTTTCCTTCCCTTCTTTTACGCTTTTATTGTATCTTTGGATAGACTTTTTTTCCATAATCTGATAATCTGAAAAAAAGATAAGTTTTTGTACTATTAGTACCTATTTTTGCAGGAAGGAGGCCGGCTTCATGGCAGTACGTTTCTGGGAGATCTATGAGGCTTTCAAAACCAAATACAAGCTGCGGATCCTTGCCGGCAAAAATGGCATGGATAATGTCATTGGCTGGGTACATATGCTGGAAGATGAAATCATTGTCAGCCGATTCGTCGGTGAGGAACTTGCTGTTACTACTTGTATGAAAGCAGTTCAGAAGGGATGGCTGCTTTCGCTTGTCAAACAAATGGAGCAGGCTGATTGTGCCGGCTTGATTGTCAATACAGGCATGTATCTGGAACGAGTTCCCCAAGATGTAATCAACTGGTGTGAATCTCATGACTTTCCGCTGTTAGAAATGCCTTGGGAAATCTCCATCACGGGACTGATACAGGACACTTGCATGCGCATTATCACAAGGCAGCGCAAAGAACAACAGGACGGCATCATGTTCGAACGCCTGCTGCGTGGACGAGATGTGCCCGAAGAATTCTTGGAAGAAATCGGCAGCCGTTACAATCTGAAAGGAACCTTCCGCGTTTTCTGTATGTATCCCCGTTACACAGCCGAGGAAAAAAATCTTTTTCTCCAGGCTTTGCTAAAGTTGGAAAATGTATTCGGCACCTGGCAGAGCAGCCGAAAAATCAGCTTTCCTTATTTCATCATGGACATCAAAGAGTGTTTTGTTCTGGCGGTAAACGATTGCCCGTCCGAACTGATATCCGGTCTGGTTGAGCAGATCCGACAGCTCTTTTCCTGGTTCTTTGAGCAGAAAAAGCTGTTTCTCGGAATAGGTACTGCATGTGCTGGAATTCTTCAGATAAACCGGGCCATGGTGAGAGCCAGAATCGCCATGAAAATGGCAAGGGACATGGAGCAGCCCACTGTCTTCTTTGAACAAATGGGAATCTATGGAATCCTCTTTTCCACGGAGGATCCCGATATCCTGAAAGAATATGCAGATCGGCTTCTGAGCCCTCTAGAAGAATACGACAGAAAGCATTTTCCCAAAACGGACGATAGCCCTTCCAGTTCTATTGGTTATATATCCACGCTGCGGAGCTATATAGAAAATGACCGCAGCCTGATCGGGGTGGCCCGCGCCACCTACACCCATCGGAATACGGTCAATTATCGGATCCAGAATATCAAGCAACTCCTCGGAAACGGCCTACAGACCACAGAGGATCTGCTGCCATACCTAATTGCTTTTTACATTAGAAATATGGGGTTATAAGATTCGGGATAAGATGAGCAGGATTCAGAATTCGGTTTTGCATGACTTTCGAATCCGTCCGCAGGCTTGTTCAAATTGTTCCGATGTAGCCGCCAGATTCATCCGGGTATAGGCTCCGAATCCTTCACCATACTCCTCTCCCGGTTCCAAATCAAGATATAGTTCGTTCACCAAATAATCCCGCAGGGCTTCCTTAACAAGCATACCGCCGCTAGGCCCCTGAATCCGCCATTTCATCCAGGCAACAAAGGTCCCTTCCACTGGAAATAAGGTAAAAGGGCAGCCCGGAATCCCCGCCAGTTCCATCAGCATCCGACGGTTTCCATCCAGATGAATGCGAAGCGCTTGCAGCCACCTAGCTCCCGCTTCGCTGTACGCCCCTTTTACAGCTGCATAGAACAACGGATCGATGCTCCCAAAATGATCCGCATCCCTTTTACGCAAGACCCTTTCCCTCAATACTTTGTCAGGAATAATCAGATTCGCATGATTCACCCCTGTCAGGTTAAAGGCCTTTCCGAGAGAAATTACGCTCATGCCATATCTTCTCCCCTCTTCTATGCTAATGTATGGAACAGTTTTTTTCCCATCAAAGGTAATCTCCGCAAAAATCTCGTCGGATATCACATAGACTGCGTAACGTTCCGATAATTTTGCAACCCTTCTTAAATCCTCTTCTGAGAACACTTTTCCCACGGGGTTATGTGGATTGCATAGCACCAAAAGCTTATTAGCTGGTTCTTTCATTAAGTATTCCAATCGCTCAAAATCAATGCTATATCCCCAAGAAGTTTCTTGCAGCGGGCAATGCACCGTTTTCCTCCCCTGCCTGGCAGCTGCCTGTTCATAACGATAATAAACAGGCGTCAAGGTGATGATCGCTTCTTTGGGCGCACATATTAGCCGTATCAGCGACGCCACAGAATAGATCGTTCCGAACATGGGAACAATCCATTCCGGCTGAATACGCATCCCCCGCTCCCGTTCCATCCACATTCCAATCCTTTTCAGGTATGCTTCATCTGCTAAAGTATAGCCGAGCAAACCATTCTCCAATGTTTTTTTCATCTCTTCCATTATGGATGGAGCTATGGGAAAATCCATTTCCGCTCCGGCAAAACTGGCATACCCTTTTTGCACAATACATGGCGGCGTATATCTTTGCTTCAAGTTTTCCGGCCCCCGCCCTACAGAAGTATGAAAGTCAAACTGCATGTTTTCCTCCAATTATGATATTTCTATCGGCATAATGCCAAAATTGCCAAAGCAAAAATAACCGCGCTCCTTTTCATCTGCTCCACTTCCATAAATTCGTCTGCTCCGTGCATATGATTGTCCACTTCCGGAACCGCACAGCCAAAGGCAACGCCATTTGGAATGTTGTGCACATAGGTTCCTCCCCCTATGGAAAAGGCTTTGCCCTCCTTTCCGGTCACGCGGCTGTAACAGGATAAAAGGGTCTGTACAAATTCGCTTCCTTCCGGAACATGATGCGCCGCATACATCTTTCTTCCATCGGTTACAAATCCCGCTTCCTGAAGCCTGCGCCGTATTACCTCTCCTGTATTCTCCTCATTCGCACACAAAGGCGACCGGCAGTCAAAAGCACCTGACAATTTTTTCCCATCAAACGAAAGTAAATTAAGGCTCAGTGTCAGGCTGCCAGAAAGTGCATCTTCTTTTGCGACGCCGAGGGCTTGTCCAAGATAGTCTCCGTGCGGGAACAGGGCGGACAGGTTCTGCAGCCGTTCGTGCAACGCTCCATGGGTAAATGGTACACGGGAAAGCAGAAGCAGTAATGCCGTCAGAGCATTCTTTCCCGCCTGCGGGCCCGCGGCATGGGCAGATTTGCCTTCCGCGCATATATGTATGCCGTCCGGCTCCTGTCCTATCAGAAATATGACATCTGTGATTTGATGTACTTCTTCACACAACTCATCCAGCTTCTGTATGTCGATACCGCAAAGAACTGCTTGCGCTTTGCCCGGAACTACGTTAATCTTCGTACCTGCCTGGACAGAAAGCAGCCGAATGCCTTCCTTCACTTCTTCAAGTTCTGCCTCAAAGGACAGATGCAGCCCTCCTTTTTCTAAATTGACAAGAGGGAAATTCGCATCCGGGGAGAATGTCATGGGGGCGTGCCGCTCTCTCTCAAAAAAATATTGGATATCGCGGCTTTCACATTCTTCATCAGCTCCCAAAATGAATCTACAGTTTCCTGAAAGGGGAAGCTTGAGTTCTTTCACTGCCCGCAGCGCGTAGATCACGGCAACGGCAGGGCCTTTATCATCCGCGCTTCCCCTCCCATAGAGTTTCCCATCTTTCACCACCGGGCAAAAAGGCTGTGTCACTGTAAATTCTTCTCCCGCAGGCACCACATCCAGATGGGCCAGCACATCCAGCCTCAATTCCCTTTCGTTCAATCCTGCTGTCAGCACATAATTATCGTAGTTTTTGGTTCGAAACCCATGGCGGAGGAGTATTTTCTCAGCCTCTTTAAAAACTTTAGCCGCACCTTTTCCAAAAGGCATACCCTCTTCTGCTTCCATTCTTTCACTGTCAATGGCAATCAGTGCCTTGGCGTCCTCCAACATTTCTTTCTCATGAGCCTCCATATAGGCTTCAAAATATCTCTGATAGGCTTCCTCTTGTTTCTGATCCATTTTTTCCATTCTTTTCTCCTACGATCATACGGACAAACACCGCTTCTTTTTCACTTTATGCTTATCTTAACACTTTTCCGTATTTCATGTGGGTGGGTTCCCCCTTTATCACAGCAAATCCGCCGTTTACCAACACATAATCTACCCCTTGCGGTGCAGTCCTCGGTTCGGCCCAGTCAATTCTGGGCGAAAGGCGTTTTGGATCCAGAATCACCAAATCCGCATAATTGCCTTCCGTCAATCGTCCCCTATCTTTAAGTCCTAAGATATCGGCGCTGCGTCCACTTGCTTTATAGATTGCCTGTTCTATAGGCAGGCTTGTCTGTGTCAGATATTTAATCATGCAGTTAAAATTGTTGGGCGGGCAAGTATCCAAAGGATAATCGTAATCCGCTATATTATAATGAAAATCCGCCGCCGTGCTGTCAAAGCCCACGCTGGCATCCGCGTTTTCAAGATATACCTCCTCTCCTCCTGTAGTGGAAGGCACATGGCTGCTGTGATAGAACGCCTGCGGATCCTGCTTGAGGATGGTCAGAATCACCTGTGTCCTTCCCATTTTCCATTCTTCTGAAAGCTGTGAAAGCCTTTTGCCTTCCGCTTCCTTCCATGAAGATCGTATGATCTCGATCTCTCCGGTTCGTTTTCCCTCCGGATCGGAAAGGAACCTGCGAAAAGGAGGGAAAATATTTGCCACCTGATCCAATTCTTTTTTCTCCACGCATTCCAGGATCCAGCTTTCATAAGAAACGTCCTTTCGCAACCGTTCCACAAAGGGCGTAATTCCCCCTTCCCGAATCACCAACGGGGCAAAAAAAGACGCCAGCTGTGGGTAATACAGCAGACTCATGCAATCCGGAGGAATCACATCCCAGGTCACACGGATTCCCGCCTTCTTATATTCCTCAATCATAGCCAGGATCTGTCTTGATGATTCCCTGCTCTTTTGGGGATCAATCTGGGAAGCGCCCAGATAATTATTGGGCAGGTGGCTGATATGGACGTGTACACCGGCCTTTTTCCCGATTTCAAGCAATTCCCGGATCCCATCCTGCGCAGTATGCTGCGGCCAGGTTTTTCCATATCTCTCCGGGCTGTGTTGGGTATGGGCCTCCAGAACGCCGTCATATTCCCGCAGGACCTGAGCCACCTGCGCCACCTCTTCAGGTGTTGCATACATATCCGGCATATAGTCAAAGCCGCAATCCATCCCGCGCGCCCCTCCTTCCATTTCCCGTTTCAGCAGACGTTTCATCTGTTCGATTTCTTCGGCAGAGGCGCTGCGCGCGCAGTCCCCGTCCATCGCCTGCTGACGGAGCATCCCATAGGACACCTGCCCCAGGAAGTTGCAGCCTACGCCCACCTGCCGCATATGCTCCAAAAACTCTCCGTAAGTCGTCCAATCCAGTTCAAAGCCAAGAGCCTGTCTTGCCACCCGCCTCATTTCCTCCGTGCACACCACGATAGGCGTCCCCGGATCATACCCGTTTTCGGATGCCTTGCCCAGCAGCCTCAGCGCGGGTTCCTCAATGCACTGAGAAGCGTACCAGGTATCGATCGGCGCCAGGCCCATGCTGCAATGGCCCACGTTCAATGTTGTGATTCCCTGTACCAAATAATTTTCCATGGTCGGATATGCAGGCATGGTCACATCCGCATGGGAATGCATATCGATCAATCCAGGGATCACCCACTTGCCATGGGCGTCAATCACCAACTCTGCGCCAGAGGTGTCCGCCTTTTTCCCATGCAGCAGCTTGACAATCCGTTCCCATTCAATAACCACTTCCCCTGCAAACGCCGGAGTGCCGCTGCCGTCAATAATCTTTCCGTTCTGAATGATGATTTTCATAGTTCGCTTTACCTTCCTTTTGCTTCCTTCCCCTGATTCTTTCCCCCACAGCTGCCAACATTTGATCCCTCACCAAAACACAATCTCCTCCGTTAACCGCTGCAGCAGATTCAACACGCTGTATGCCGCCATAATGCTGGAGCCCGGATTCTTTTCAGATGGCCTGCTTTCCATAGTAAAGCTGGCCCGTCCAAACCGTCCCTCCAGTTCAATGATATGGGCATTGCTGGATAGGGCTGGATCTGATTCGACCGTTACCCAGGCTTTTTCTGAACCCACTGTGGCTTCAGCTGCCGCCACGGCCACATTCACATTCTGAGGGAAACATGCGATAGCCTGGGCTGCATTTCCGCTGAAAATCACCTGTGCTTCTTCCTCCGACAAATTCCTTCCCTTCAGGAAAGGCGCATTATGGTAGGCTTGCGGCGGCTTCACATTACGGATATGGACACTCAGGTCTCCCATCATAGCAGCCGTCTGCATAAAATCAAAGCCGCCGATTGCCCCGCTCGCCACATACAGCTTCGGGCCAACCAAGCCGGGGGCACTGCCCTTGCGGCAGCAATTTTTCACCTGTCGCCGGAAATTAGAATCCGCCAACGCACCTGCAGAAAGCGCAATCAAAGAAACCCCGGAATGCAGGATAGGAAGCGCCGCCCATTTCAGCCCTTCCACTGTCGTTGCCTCCAGCACATAAGCAGGATGCAGCGCCAGCAATTCTTCTAGGCTGTCCGTTGCCAGGATCGGCCTTTTATCTGCCAGCCGTTTCGCCTTCTCACGATCCCTTCCCCAAATGCCCAGCAACCGATAAGCCTCATATTTCTCCCCACAAAGTTCCCGTGTCAAAATTTCTGCCAAATTTCCCGTCCCAAGAATGGCAATCCCCGTTCGCTTATCCATGCCGGCACCCTCCTGTTCCTAATCTAACGCTTCCTTCAATGCATCCGCCACACGTTCCATCTGCTCCTGTGTATTGTAATAATGGAGCCCCAACCGCAGAAAGCCTTTCGATACACGGGCATAGATTTTTCGCGTTTCCAGCGCTTTCTCCACCTGTCTGGTCCGCTCTGGCGCATAGTGTAGGCAAACATTTCCCGACCAGTATTCCGGCCTGGCCGAGCCCGCAAAGGAAACAGGCAGTTCTTTTATTGCCGTCTGCTCCCTGAAAAATCGTTCCAGGCTTATCACCTGTTCATGAATGCGGTCAATTCCGATCTCCAGCAGCAGTTCTACGTTCTTTCCCATTGCTGTGATTCCATAGGTGTTCCTGCTCCCCCCTTCCAACCGCCGGATTCCCTCTCGATATGGATAGACCGGCAGCTGTTTCAAGGACTGTAGTTCTTCCTCGCGCACTTGCAGATTGCCATCTCCGTGCCATCGGGGAACAAGCTGTGGGATCACTTCCCTGCGGACATAAGCAAATCCGGTTCCAAATGGCCCAAACAATCCCTTGAAAGCTCCGCAGCTCAATATATCAATGCACATGTCTTTAACATCTACTGGATTGCGCCCCAATCCCTGTATGGCATCCACAGAAAACAGAATTCCTCTTTCTCGACAGGCCCTTCCGATTTTTCTCAGATCCGCCCGAAAGCCAGACATGTACTGCACAAAAGACAGTTCCACGACGCGGGTGCTTTCGTCCATCCGGCCTATTATCTCTTCCGCATCCACCGTCCCGTTCACACAGGGCGCCAGTTTCAGACAAATCCCTTCTTTCTGCCTCATGGCCCATCCCAGCACAACGGACGGGTATTCGCCGCTGCCAGAGATCACTGAATCCCCTTTCTCCAAAGGCAGGCAGCCTGACAACAGGCTGTTTCCCTCTGTCGTATTCGTAGTAAAGAGAATCTCTCCCTCTTCTTCGCATGAAGGAATGTCCGCCCCTATCAGACGGGCCAGATTGGCCGCTACAGCCGAACGCATCCGGGCATATGAGCCAAAGCAGAGCCTGCCGTACGAATCTACAAATTCCTGTTGGAACTGCCTGCAATGAGCAAGTGTCCTTTCTGGCTGCAGGCCTACGGAAGCCACATCCAAATATGCAACGTCCTTCAGATATGCGAATTCTCGCATATATTTCTCTTCAATCATCCCTGCCTCCCATTTTCATGCCAGTTCTTCTGCCCGATGGCATGCCACGAAATGGCCAGGCACGATTTGCCTTAATGCCGGCCTGCTTTCCCTGCATTCTTCGGCAGCATAGGGACACCTCCCACAGAAACTACAGCCTTTAGGCAGATTGATGGGACTCGGCACATCTCCGCTTAAATAGATACGTCTCCGTTTTCTCTCCGCATCCGGATCTGCGATAGGGATCGCAGAAAGAAGCGCGCGGGTATAAGGATGAAAGTTATTGGTATAGATTTCCTCTCCCAAAGCCAGTTCCACCAGAGCCCCCAGATACATCACCGCGATTCTATCAGCGATCTGGCGCACCATGGATAAATCATGGGTGATGAACAGATAGGAAAGGCCCATTTTCTCCTGCAGAGATTTCAAAAGGTTCACCACCTGTGCCTGAATGGAAACATCCAGGGCCGAAATCGGTTCATCACACACAATCAGTTCCGGTTCCACCGACAGTGCACGGGCAATCCCGATCCTCTGGCGCTGGCCACCCGAAAATTCATGGGGAAAGCGGCTGCCATGTTCCCGGTTCAGGCCTACCATGGAGAGCAGTTCATGAATACGTTCCTCCCTCTCTTTTCCCTTATAGAGATGATGGGCATCTATTCCCTCAGCCAGGGTATCATGCACCACGAACAGAGGATCCAAGGATGCATAGGGATCCTGAAAAATCATCTGCACATTTTTCCGGTACTGGTGGATTTCTTTTTTATTATATTCCCAGATGTCCTTTCCTCTATAAAAAACCTTGCCCTCCTGCGGACGATACAGGCGCAGTATCACCCTGCCAAGCGTGCTCTTGCCGCAGCCGGATTCTCCTACCAGCCCCACGCTTTCTCCTTTGTGAATAGTTAGATCCACACCATTGACAGCCTTTAGCACCCCCGCATCCACATTGAAAAAGTTCTTTACATTTTCCAGACGAAGCAGTTCCTCCATCAGCCGTTTCCCTCCCCTCTTACCCGAATACATGCCGGATGGTTCAGCCAGCAGGCTGCATAATGCTCCGGCTTTTCAAAAGAAATATACTGCGGAGCCTTCTTCTTACAGATTTTCATAGCGTTTGGGCACCTGGCCGCAAATGCACAGCCCTGCGGAGGCGCAATCAGATCCGGCGGGGTTCCTGGAATGGAATGCAGTTCCCCCTGCTGCCTGCCGTCGATTCTGGGCACGGACTGCAAAAGCCCCCGGGTATAAGGATGTTTCGGATGGTAAAAGATATCCCTGCTGCTCCCATGTTCCACGATCTGTCCCGCATACATGACGTAAATCCGTTCTGCCATATTCGCGACTACGCCCATATCATGGGTGATCAGAACAATAGAGGCGTCGATTTTCTTCTTCAGATCATGGAGCAGTTCAATAATCTGTGCCTGAACCGTCACGTCCAGCGCCGTGGTCGGTTCATCCGCAAAAAGGATTTTGGGATCGCATATCAATGCCATAGTGATCATAATGCGCTGACGCATGCCGCCGGAAAGCTGATGAGGGTAACACTTCATATTCTGCTCCGGATTGGGAATACTGATCATTTTCATGATTTCTATAGCTCGCTCTTCGGCCTCTTTTTTCCCTACTTTATTATGCTGTCGATATACTTCAATGATCTGGCCTCCTACGGTCATAGTCGGATTCAAATAGGTAAAAGGATCCTGAAAGATAATAGACAGGCGGCTGCCCTGCAGCGCACGCATCTGCTTCGGTGTCTTTTTCAGCAGATTTTGATTTTCAAAAATCACCTCTCCGCTCTTCACCCTTCCAATCCCTTTGGGATTCAAACCCAGGATAGTCTGAATAGAAACAGTCTTACCACAACCGGATTCCCCCACAACAGCAATCGTCTCCCCTGCATTCAGATGCCAGCTTACGCCGCGCACTGCCTGAACTTCTCCCGCATAGGTATCGAAGGATACCGCCAGATTTTTTACACTTAAAATCGGTTCGCTCACATTTTACCTCCATTGCCTGCATTTTTCGCAGCAGTCCAGAAAGGTCTTATTTGTATACCTATTTTTTCTTTTCCAATCAGCCGTGAAGCCTAGGATCCAGCGCGTCGCGCAATCCATCGCCAATCAGATTAAAACACAACATGGAAAGGCTGATACAGGCGCAGGGGATCAGAAACTGATATGGATAATACCTAAACGTCTCCGCCGCACTCTTAATCAGCTGCCCCCAACTGGGTTCCGGAGGCGTCACGCCCAGACCGATAAAGCTCAGAAATGCTTCATAGAAAATTGCGCTGGGGATGGACATAGTCATTCCTACGATAATAATTCCCAACGTATTGGGAAGCAGGTGCCTAAGAATGATTTTAGAGGTGGATACGCCCAAAGTTTGGCTGGCTATCACATACTCCTGCTGCTTAAGCTGAAGTACCAGGCCTCTGGTCAGCCGCGCCGAATCCATCCAGCCTGTTATGGACATGGCGATAATCAGTGTTAGGATGTTGCCTGAGCCAAGAACCATCATCAGAAGGATCATATAAATCAGGCTGGGAATCCCCATCAGCACATCGATCGTACGCATAATTGCCATATCCGCCTTCCCGCCCACATAGCCTGAAATCCCGCCCACTGTCATTCCAATGGCATAGGGAATGATTGTGGCCGCCAAGGCAATGAATAAGGAAACTCTGCCTCCCTGCCATACACGCGTCCATAGATCACGTCCAAGCGCATCCGTCCCAAACCAATGTTCAGCATTCGGTCCCACATTCAAATTCAGATAATCATTGGTTTTATAATCATAACCGCTCATCAATGGTCCAAAACACACGAAAAATAGAATAACTGCGAGAAGGAACAGACTGACCAGGGCCGGCTTTCTCTGGCAAAAGTTGTGCCACACATCCTTCCAGTAAGTCGTAGTCCTTCTGGCAATACTCTCGTTTTGTTTCTCATCCTCCAAAATTCTTTCAAAGTCTTCCGGTCCAAAAGCGGAAGATTGTTCTTCCGCATCCCCCGGCTCACAATTCATATATTGTTCTTCCATTCCCGGGCCTCCTCACTTCACACGGATCCTTGGATCAACAAGTCCATAGATCACATCCACCAATAAATTCATTGTTACAAGAAAGGCACCATAGAAAATGGTCAGGCCCATAATCAGTGGGTAATCCAACGTAGTAATGGAATCCACGAAATATTTGCCAAGCCCGGGTATCAGGAAAATGCTCTCCACCACAAAAGATCCCATCAAAATGCTGGCAATCTGAACACCCATGTTGGTGATGACAGGCACCAGGGCATTCTTAATTTCATGCATCAATACCACACGCAGCGGGCTCAGCCCTTTTGATTTAGCTGTTTTTATGTAGTCCTTGGTGATGACCGCAAGCATACTGGCACGCATACTTCTCGTCTGCCCTGCAACGGTACTCATTCCCAGGACGAATGCCGGCATTACGATCTGTTCAGGCTCTCCCCAGCCAGTCACCGGAAGGATCTGCAGTTTCACCCCCAGCCAGTACCGAAGAAGCGGCCCAAGCACCATAGAAGGGAGCGCGATCCCCACAATCGCCACCAGCATCAGCAGATAATCAGGCCATTTATTCTTAAACTGAGAACAAAGCACGCCAAACAGGATTCCAATGCATTCTGCAAAGAACAAGGAAATCAAGCCCAGTTTGGCAGAGACTGGAAAGGTTTCTGCAATGATGGAGGCCACGCTTCTCCCCGTTTTCTGCAAGGAGGTTCCTAAGTCTGCCTGCAGAAGGTTTCCCATATAGGTCAGATACTGCTGCCATACTGGTTTATCCAGCCCGTAATAGGCACGCTGCAGTTCCTGTATCTGTTCCGGGACCTTTTCATTCAGGAACGGATCCCCTGGGATCAGCTTCACCAGGAAGAATGTCAGCGTGGCCAGAACAAAGACCGTAGCCACAGCGATTCCAATTTTCTTTAAGAGATATTTTGCCATAATAGATTCTCTTTCCACACAGTCCGCCGCAGGGATGCAATGTACATACCGTTTCTTTCCTTATTACAGCATGCCCGCTGTCTTTTAGCAGCGGTTTGAACGGATCCGGGCTGCGGCGGTTCTATTTCGGTTATTCGCTCACATCTGCATAGGTATAATCCGCATATCCGCTGATATAAACATTGCTGATATTATCCGAAGTCACCAAGCTGCTCTTGGTCCAGGTAATCACCAAATCCAGAACATTTTCACAAAAATACTGTTCCAATTCGAACATAGCATCCTTTCTGCTTTTCCAATCGGAAGCGGTAGCTGCTGCGTCATAGAGTTCATCATATTCTGGATAACTGCAAAAATAGGGGCCTCCTGCCGTAGACAAATACTCTGTCGCCGTATCTCCCAGCCAGTCAATATAACCGTTGGCTTGTCCGCCTTTCCAAAAATCATAATCACCGCTGTAGGCCATTTCCAGCATGGAGGAAAGCGGTTGTGAATCAATCTGGGCCGTAATCCCCAATGTGCTTTCCCACATAGCTGCAATCGCATTCAGTGCATTCATATTTTCCTGCGAATCATAGCAAAGCATCGTGAAAGTTGGAATCTCACTCACATCCAAACAGCCCAGTTCTTCCATCGCCGCATTCAGGTATTCCACCGCTTTCTCAGGCTCCGCACTCGCGGACCATCCTTCATAGGGATACTCTTCTACCACCGCCGCTTCCACACCCATGGTAGAAGGAAGTTCTAAACGGGTACTGGCTTCATCCGTAGTATAGACCGCCTGTACCATGGCATTCCTGTCGATTGCTGCAGAAAGCGCTTTGCGGAAATTCGTATTGCTGAGCCATCTGCCGGTCTCTTCCGTCTTTCCCTGGTGATTGATGTGCATGAACTGAAAACCGCTGTAATAGGTCTGGCTGGTATAATTTCCCGTCTCTTCCAAACTACTCACCTGATTGGCATTGGTGAACTCACAGACATCCAGCTCTCCTGCCAGCATCATATCTACAGCCGTTTCATCCGTGGCGTTAATATAACAGGTAATCCCATCAAGATTGATTGCGTCCGCATTCCAATAGTTTTCATTCTTCACCAACTCCAACGTGCTATCATGCGTCCAAGAGGCGAGGGTAAACGGCCCATTCGTCAGGGTATATTCCGCTTCAGAGCCAAATTGTTCCCCGCAGGATTCCACGAATTCCTGATTCATGGGAGCGAATTCCTGCTGTGCAAAATACAAGGGAAACGCGGTCTGACACATAGTAATCTTCAGGGTGTAATCATCGATCACTTCCACGCCCAAGTCCTCTACGGCCCCTTCCCCGCTGTTATACTCTTCTGCCCCGTCAATCCCGTAAATCATATAAGCGTTATCACATGCATTTTCCGGGCTCAGCGTATAGATAATGGAATAGGCCACATCCTCTGCCGTAACCGGGGTTCCGTCGGAATAGGTGCTTTCCCTTAAGTGGAAAGTATACTTCAGATTATCTTCGCTAACCTCATAGGACTCGGCCAGTCCGGGCTCAGCTTCGCCGTTCACATTACGCAAAAGAGGTTCCACACACAAGCGTACCACCAAATATGCTGCATCAGAACTGGCATTGGCCGGATTCATGGTTTCCGGTTCATAATTCCAGCCCACGCGAATCGTCTTACTCGCGTTCTCTGTCCCATCTTGCTGTGATGCTGCTATCTGCCCCTCAGATTCGCTGCCAGAAGCCCCATTTCCCAAAGCTGTCTGTTCCGAGGTTTCCGAAGCGCCACAACCTGCAACAGAAACAGCCGCCAGTACGATGCCGAGCAATAATGCCGCAATTCTCTTTTTCATACGTTTTCCTCCTCGCATTGTGGATATCTATGTGCCAATTTTATGTATTGCCCTTTCTATTCCCCGCTCACCATGCAGGATGAAAGCCTTAGGTCACAAGCGCCTATCCCATAATTCTCCAAATCTTCCATAGGGGATAAATACAGTTCCCTGCCCACCTCTTCCACTCGGGATAAAAGTTCTCTCATATTCCCTGAGATATGCAGGCTGCTCAAATGCTCCGCCCTCTTTCCATTGCGGATTCGCACACCTTTGCATGGTATGCAGAAATCTCCTGAGGAAATATTCACAGTATGAAACACATCATAGGATGTCGTGATATAAATCCCCTCGCCCATATGTTCTAACAGCGTTTCTATATCACTCTCTCCCGGTTCTATCACCAAATTTCTGGGTGTAACCAAGATATCTGTCGCTATATTTCCGGACAACAACGGCCGTCTTCCCGCATTTCCGGTAGGCTTAAGTCCCAGTGCCGCCGCGCTGGAGCGATTGGTCATAAGCCCCTCCAGGACGCCCCTATGTATCAGTTTCACCGGTTCTCCTACAGTTCCTTCGCAATCGCCCAAAAAGACAAAGCCACTGGAAGGATGGGATGGATAATCCGTGATGTTCAGCATCCTGCCACCCACCTTAGATGAAAGCAGGCCGCACAGGGCACTGGCTCCATCCGCATATTTAACACCAGAAAACAGCTGCCAGGCCGTTACAAAAATATTTCGAACCACGGCCTTATCGAGAACTACCTGATACTCTCCCGAAGGGAAAGAAGGTTCCGGATTCATTTGGGTTTCTAACCCTGCTTCCAAATTTTCCAGATATTCGGCTGTATTAAAGTTTTCCGGATTTGAAGCAGTTCTTAAATAGCTAAAGCTATATTTTCTTTTTCCATCCGTTCCATTTGCGGTCACCCGCATCAGATACAGGGGAAATCGAAACGAGATATCCCGGCCATAGGAATTCACCGTCCTTTGTGCAACGGTCTCCGCCTTCAGGGAAACATGCACCTGGCTGATGATACGCGCCTCTTCCAACAGCGCCTTTTCCATCCTGGCAGCCGCCTGTTCCAACACGTTCAGATCCTTCTGCGCTTCTCCCTCGTCACAAGCAAAAAGCCTTCTCTCCTGATTCAAGCGATCCGCTTCCTCCCGGTCAGAACAGGAACTATTGTCCAAAGCTCTTTTAAGGATCTGAGACGCGTCCTCCGTCAAATCCTCCGTATACATATATCCCGTTCGGTCTTTGTTCACCCGGATGAACAGAACCGTTTGGGAAGAAGCCTGAATTCCTGCGATCTTTCCGTTCTTCACAGTGATATCCGTGGCCTCATGCGTCTGTGCATTTACTTCTGCCTCCCTGACGCCTTCAGGGAGCGCTTGAAATGCATCAATGTAGGCGTCCAGGCAGCTTAGGGCATTGTCCGGCTTTTGGGAAACCGAAACTTTTTTGCAATCATTTGCACAATGGCCAGCCGCCGTTTCCACTCCGCCCATATATTGGGAACCCATCCTTTCCGTCACCCCGCTCACCATCCTTTCTGATCAATTCATCCCAGCTACGCTCATTGCAGTCACCCGCATGCGGGGCTGATAAGCGGTCGTCTGCACCAGTCCAGATGAGGCCCCGCAGAAGCCGCCGCCCAGATCCGGCACTAAAATGCGTCCAACCCGATCTACGCGTTTAATGATATCAAGCGAATTGCCGCCCAAAGTTACATTTTTTACCGGATAGGCGATCTGACCGTTGCGTATCCAATACCCGTCCAGTACCGCTATGGAAAAATACGTTCCGCTGTTTCCGCCCCCTAAAGTTTTTACATAAAGCCCTTCTGGCAAAGAACGGATCATCTCTTCCTCATCATCCTCACCCGCCGCCAGATAGGTATTATGCATCCGGGCCGCAGGAGCGAAACAATAGCTCTGCCTCCGCCCGCTTCCACACTGGCTCATGCCATATTTTCTGGCGCCCAGTCGGTCACAAAGGAAACGCTTGATAACGCCTTTTTCAATCAGAACATTCTTCTGCGTGGGGCATCCCTCATCATCCACCGCTTCGGAGCCACACAATCCAGGCACTGTTCCATCATCAATCAGCGTCACCTTATCCGAAGCCACTTTGCAGCCCAGCTTATCTCCGAAATCACTCTCTCCTGCATCAATGCAGGTTGTCTCCAGATTATGCCCACAGGCTTCATGCCAGAATACACCTGCCGCCCCTCCCTCGAATACAACGGGCACGACGCATGAACGGATGGGCTCTGCTTTCAGCCTGGCTTCCATATCCCTGACACTGCCTTGGGCAAAGCCAATATAATCTTCCTTCTCCTTAAATATTTCAAAGCCTGCCGGCTTTACATAATCCTGAAACGCATAGGCGGCCTGAGATTTCCACTCTACAGTGCCTGCCAGCCGCACCCGGGTAAATACTCTCGTATCTTCCGTCAGAAGCCCTTCACTGTTCGCAATGGTCACATGCTGGATTTCATCATAGTATTCCGTATTCATAGAACGGACCACCGGGCCGGCGCTTCTGGCCGCCAGATCGATTTCTTTCGCCAGTTCCACCTTCCTGCGCACCTCAACTTGATCCGGGTAAATCTCTGTATGTACCGGAGAAGCATATCTTCTCATATAGAGAGGAACAGACACCGGGCCGCCTTCCGGGCAACGCCTTCCAGATGCAATCAGGACGGATGCTTTTTCTGCCACCTTCATAAGCGCAGCATAGGAAGTATCATTATCGTATACATAAACACGATTGATACCGTCCAGTACATAAAGCCCGGCGCCATGTATATGCAGTCCTGTGACCCCGTTTACTTTTCTGTCCACACACTTCAGGATCGTATCGTTCCTGTCTTCCAAATACAACTCCGCAAAATCCGCTCCGCTCTTTCTAGCTTCTGCAAGAATTTTTTCAATTTGGCTGTTAGACAACATGAAAAAACTCCTTTCTTTCCGTTGATACAGAAAAAGGCGCTGCAAATATGCAACGCCTTTGTTTGGTGGCAATTATAGCATATCAGCATTTCTTATTCAATGTGCACATTGCACATCATTCACTCCATTATTCGAACATCTATAATAGTTAAGATAAGAACAGACGGATGGATAATCCTCTTCCCCTTTTACAACTTTACAGTGTTTGGCTGATAAATTCCCGAATGTCACGCATAAGGCAGCCCCTACCGTCAGCCCCCAAATAAGGCATGTGCCCAGATGGGTATTCCTTCACTGTCATCTGAGAGGAAGGCAGGCCATAATGGGAAACCAGATACCGCACATAACCAGGATGGGTACACAAATCGTACAGCCCGCTTGCGAAGAACAGATGCAGTTTTCTATGCCTGCGCAATGCTGCGACCACACACTGTATCGGATCCGGCATTCCTTCCAGGCCCCAACGCTCTCCAGCCCTGAAATTGATACCAAGATACGGTCGCTGTGTCTTTATACCAAGCGCCCGCTTCATATCGCCCTCCATTGTCCCTACAAAAGGATAAATATACTGCCCCATCGCAGGGTCATCAGCTACTGTGTCATATGCTTTCAAAAACGGCATATGAGGGACGGTATACCGGCTGTCGTATATCCCCACATCCAGCCCCTCTTTCCTCAGAACATTGCGGGCAAATCCCTTGTCATCTAACCTAAGCCCCTGAGCCAAAAACAGGCTTTCCGGGATTCCGGTAAAATATTCCAACTTCCGGGCTACCCTTTTTTTCGCTTCCTCTTCCAAATTCTCCCCGGCAAACAGCGCGTTCAGATATTCTCCGCCCGCGAACGCCCACGCTTCGTTGACAAACTGTTTCAGTTCTGGTTTCCCCTGCGGATGATGATATCTGTTCGTGGCTGCCCAGGCAGGCATCTTAAGGATCTCAGGCCAAACCGGAACCGGATCTCCATAGCCCTCATACAACAAGGCAGATCCTAGCATAATTACACCATTTAATGAAATCGCTGCCAGATCGGCGCCATTGGTCGTATGGCCTCCGGAAAATTCTCTTAAAAGCAGAGCAGAGCGAATCGTCCCATAGCTTTCGCTGAGCAGATATTTGGGAGAATCATATCTGTTGTAACGAATCAACCAATCACGAATTACCATAGCCATAGCCTGTGCATCCTGCACAGCGCCAAAATAGCATGGGGCAGCTTCCAAATTCAGCAGTCTTGCATAACCGGTATCCACCGGATCCAACATGACCAGATCGCACACATCCAGAAGGCTGTCCGCATTTTCCTCCAGGCCATACGGCGGCACTGGAGAAGGGTTTACCTCACAGTCCAGCCGAATACGCAAAGGAGCGGCCATCCCCAGATGCAGCCACATGCTCGACGAGCCGGGCCCTCCGTTAAATAAAAAAATGACCGGACGGGATTCCCGTTTTTCAATGTCTGTCCGAATGTAACTGTAAGAAAACACTGTCGCCTCCGCCTCTCCCTTCTCATTTCCAAGGACCGTTTCTTCCGAAATCACCTTGTATGAAATTCTGAGGCCATCCCTGTTCTTCCAGCTTCCTTCCGCGCAAAAGGATAATGCTTTTTCATAAGTATGGACGATATACATAGCATTTTTCCCTTTCTGGCGAATACGCCAATTTTCATAATCAACAAGCCCACATTTCTGCCGCTTTCTCACTACATTGCTTTAATTTATCACAGTGCACTTGTATTTTCAATGGATATCCTGTACAATTAAATCCATTAAATATTTTCAACATGCACAGTCAGGAGGGAGAATCATGGCAATCTGCAGAGATCTGCTCTATAACAGTGCCATCCATAACCTGGAACTGCTGGGTGGGAAAAATGGCTTGGAACGGGTAATCACTTGGCCATATACCATCATTGCGCGGCCTGTCAAACCTTGGATAAACGGAGGGGAACTCGGTTTCTATTACGGCGCCGGTATGGATAATTCAGAAAATGGCCTGATCCGTCTTGTTGAAGAGGCTTATGACTCCAATCTATCCGGACTGGTACTCCTGATCGGTGATACCTATATCACCCATGTACCCTCCAGTGTCATCGACGCGGCCAACCGCTTGGCCCTTCCCCTTTTTGCCACGCAGACCGCCACATATATTACCACCATGCAGCAGGCTATCATGTCCTTTATCAATGGCCAGGAACAGCTGAAGCTGGAAAAGGCCGAATTCTGGAGTTCTCTCTTCTTCGGTACAGACAGTCAAGATCTGCATGCCCTATACAATCAAGCGCACTACTTTGGAATCGATCCAACAGGAAGCTACTGCGTTTATATCCTTCGTTTCAAAAATCTGGAATACTATGTGGAACAGAATAGAAAAGCAGAAATGGTCTGGTTTCTCAATGATTTTCTGGATACGGTGAACAAAAAGACCGATTATTACATTTCAGGAATCCTGCCGGAAGTATGGACGCTGCCCAGGCAACGAGATTTCATCGTCGTCTCTCCTGTGTCTTCCGCAAATTCTCCAGAGAAAACCGGACAGACTTTAAGTCGAATCGCCGGAAAACTGGAAGCCTCCTATCCCGATTCCGAATTTTCTATCGGCAGGGGATTGCCATTTAAAAATATCACCAACATCCGCCAAAGCTACATTCAAGCTCGCCGCTCCCTACAAGTTCTTCATAATCTAAACGGAAGGATCGCTGACTATGCGGATATTGGCTTTCTCAAAATCTTATTTGAAGTAAATTCCCGAAGTATTCTGGAAGATTATATCCAAAATACGATTCTGTTGCTGGAACGAAAGGAACCGGAAATATCCTTTCCCTTGCTTGAAACGCTAGAAGCATACCTGAACTGCCGGGGCAATGTTTCCAAAGCCGCAGCTTCTCTCTATCTGCACCGCAACACTATGATCCTGCGTCTTGGCAAAATAGAAACCTTGCTCTGCATCGACCTAAATGACAATCAAACATTCTACAATCTACAGATTTCTATGATGATCTACCGATATCTGAAGGATTCTGCCGATGAAGCTGGGGAATAGAGGGGAGGCTGGGAAATAAAACATAGCGGGTGTACCTCGTATATGCACACCCGCTTCCGAAATTTTGTTTTAAGAATGATTGTGGCATGGGGGCCATCTTAAAATCTCATTTTTCCCTCTCAGCCTCGGTTCATCTCTGCACTGCTAACGCTGATATTAGGGATAATGGGTAAAATCACTGCCGACGGATGATCTTTATCATGATATACTGTCTGATGTGCTACTATGCCCCGTGCCTCAAAGCCAACTCGTCCAAACGTATTCAAATTTCTGTCTGCATCGGGAAATAGCGAACTGGTTACATCCAGTCGGACAGCTTCTCCTGGTTCAAGAACGATACATGTATTCGCAGCCTCTATATGGAATTTATAAATCTGTCCTGGTATCATAGCTTCAGCATTTTTTCCATTTCGATAACGTCCCCGAACCAATTTAGCCCCCAAACGCTGTACTCTTCCATCTTTATGAACTATACTAACCCTTGCCACAAAATCAGTATCTAGAGTACTGGTTGACACATATAAATCTACATAGATCGGCCCTGTCAACTCTGTTTCTTCTGTTACTGCAGGTGCTGTGTATACCAAGACATCACTCCGTTCCTGTAATGGTCTCTGATCTTGAAGCATATTATGAAATGGCTCTCCCGTGCTAGAGGGACATGGATCCTCGGGATCATACATATAATGATCTGCGTTCTCACATCCCGGAAAATCGAATGTCAGTACTCCATTTCCTAAAAAAGTATTGGCATCCCCATTCGAATGAAGATAAAATGGGGTAAACTTTGTACGCATAAGCGGCCATTCATACTCATCACGCCATACATTTTTCCCCATAACAAAAAGCTTCACTGGTGCTCCAGAAGTGAAATCTGTCTTTTCTTCTTTCAGCCAATGATCAAACCATTGTACCAGTTTATCCGTCATCCCAAATCCATCTCCCGAACCATATGGCCCATAATCTACCCCCTCAATTACACCTTCCAGACGGTCGGAATGAATCCAGGGACCAACAATCAATTTGGAACCTTTCCTACAGGCTTCGCTGCCGCCCCGTTCTCTGAATTGTATATAATTATAAATAGTTTTATCCCTCAAAAAATCGTTCCATCCTGTTACATTCAATGTAGGAACTCTCGTCTCTTCGAATCCCTCTACGCGCCCAATATGCTGCAAGTACTCCTCATTATCTATATTTTCAAGTAGATCCCTGTGGAATTTTAATTCAGGTACTCCTTCTATATTTCCTGCAGGCATTTCATTCATCGGAAGCCAAGCAACTTGCTCATCCGCACGCGAGGCATAATATTTCATTTTTTCTACTGCCTCTTTTGTATATTGTTCTGGATAATAGCGTTCTCTATCTAATGCCCTTCCAATAATCCATCCGAATAATACTGGGGAAAAAATCCCATAATCATAAATCGCAGGGAACTTCGTCCAGGATGTCATAAATGGACAAATAGCCCCTAAATGCGGCGGATTGGCTCTCGCACAAGCAAGTTGAGAAAATCCATGATAACTTTCTCCGATCATTCCAACATGCCCATCACACCATGGCATGGCTGCAACCGCTTCAATCGTATCATATCCATCTTCATCTTGATGCCCAGCCGGATCACATATTCCTTCCGAATATCCTGTACCGCGAACATCCTGAATAACAACATTATAGCCACAAGCTGCTAATAGATGAGAGTGAAAATAACCAACTAACGGAGAATCTCCATCTTTTAAATACGGAGTTCGATTCACAATTGCAGGGTACGGTATATCGTTATTTGGTCTATACACATCAGCATACAGTGTTATACCATCTCTCATAGTAAATGGAACATTATATAGAATCTTTACATCCATCAAATCGCGTCCATAATACTTTTTTGGCATACTTTATTCTCCTTAATGTTTATCACTTTTTATCCTAGGAACATATCTAAAAATACAATGCCATACTACCACACACTATTTCCATATCGCGCGCGCAGTCTCATCCGGAACATCAAAGCCCCCTACAGGTATACGGGAAGAAATAATATCCGCCCCTTCTTCGGTAAAATGAAACAACAAATGATGTATCCGGCAACTTTCAAGCCATCGGATTTCAAAACACATATCGCCTTCACCTGAAAAGCTTCCTGTGACGCACGCCATTCTAACAGGATTAGGACTGACAGATTTCAGGTTACAGATAGTGCGGTATCCTTTGAATGCAACCGGACAAACCACAGTTCCTCCTTTAGCGGTTACTGTTAAAAGTAAATCTCCATTCTCATCTTTAAATCCAAAAGATATAACAGGTGATTCGTATGCCTTATCAAAAATACTAAGATCATCTGCGAAAAAATGTACCTTCCCACTTATCACATATAAAGTCTTTCCTGAAATATTCTGTAACATCTTATGATTTTCTCCATATACAGGAGCTGGAATGCATAAAGTACTTAGCTGTCTCTTAAATAACTCATTTTCTACCTTATGCCATGGGATTGGAACCTCTTGTACCTCATCAACAAAATTAAATATTGCTTCTCTAACCTGTTTATCCGCATCGGAGGACATTAATGTTTGTTGTATCGATACAATAATATCCTTTTTCGGAAACAACATAGCCCATTGTCCCATTGCTCCATCCGCTACAAAACACTTCTTCCTTATCCATATCAAGCCTCCATAAACCGCTTCCCCACCTGTATGAATGTTCTGTTCCTGTAAAGCAAAATCAACCCATTGTTTGCTTAAAAGCCGCTCCCCCCTCCATATTCCACGGCATCGATATAACTCCATAAACAAAGCATTATCATAAACCGTAGATACCAATCCGCCACTACCGTTTTCCAAACCATCCGCATGCTTATGCCAAATCAAATGTTCTGGGTCTATTCCTATTTTTTTTAATATACGTCCTGACATAAATTCCAATAGGCCCATACCTGTGCGCCGACGAATACATGCACCGACCATAGAACAGCCAATACTATTATAAAAATATGAAGTTCCAGGTCGATGATCTATTTTAGTTTGAAAAAAACGCTCTATCCAGTCAGAAGCCGTTACCTCTGGTTGGGTATCCATTCCAGCGGACATTGTGGCAATATGACGAACTTGTAATTCATTCCACCACAAAGAGCCTTGGGTCATATTTCTGTATTCAGGGAAAATATCAATCAGTTTATCGTCTAATGTAAGAATATTTTCCTGCATTGCTGCACCAAGCGCAATTCCCGTTACCGTCTTGGTTAACGACTGACAACCATGAATTACACCTTTTCCATAAGGAGCCCAATATCCCTCTAGAAAAATCTGTCCATGCCGAGTTGCCAAGATAGCATGCGGTTCCGTATTAATTTGTTTCAGCGTTTCCAGGAAACGGTCTATAGTATGGTAAGAAATACCAACCGTTCCTGGATTTACGCTTTGCATATATTGCTTCACTGATTTATATACTCCGCCAGTTGTGACCGATAATCTTCACAAATTTCATCGATACCAACCTCTTTGCATTGGGCAATAAATTCATCCAACTTTTCCTCTGTCTCATCCCCAAAAATACCAAAGCAGAAAGAAAATCTATACTCATTTACCAGCGCTGAAACTGCTGAAATTTCTGCTTCAAATTTTGTTGGGTCATAATTAAATCCATTGACCGGAAATGTCTCACTGGGTACTATAGCTGACTCATATATATCTTGATATGCCTGCATGGAATCCTCCAATTTTAGACTTGGATCTGTATCATTGTTAAGTGCTGCGTTATTACTCCAATTTCCCCAAGGATATTTCATTGCCTCCGGCCCTGGCTGATATGTATTATTCTCTTCGTCCAAAATATAGTGCTGCCCTTCTATTCCTCCAACCAGTAGGAAATGTACTTCCGGATCATTTTTCATGCAATCTAAAGCAACTGCGGCGCGTTCACTATTTTGTGCTGTTGCAGGGAAGCATGTGGCATAGACAAAATAATTTCCCCTTCTAGTTACACTTTCATCATCCCAAAAACAATTCAAATAAACTGGAGTTTCATTCGGCATATTTGCCGCCAGATTATTCATATTCGAAGGACCACCATTAACGATTGCTGAAGTACCATTAATAAAATTATCATCTAACAAAGTACTGTTAGAAATAACACTTGCGGGGAAATAACCTTTTTTATAAAAATCTGCCATTTGTAGACAAAATTTACGGTATTCTTCAGTATCTGCAAACCACTTCAAATCTTCTACCACAAACTCCTTCCCCGTATTATATGGCCATACCATCCAATTGGCTGCCCCCGCGTTAACATCCATCATATGGTAACGGTTTGTAAACCAACCAAAGGCATCCATTGGGTAATTTCCCTGCGGATTAATAGGATATACACCTGTTGAAGCCGCATCAGCCGCAACAGAATCAAGGTACTCTATCAGTTTTTCATAGCTATTTATATCTTCCGCCTTAAAACCATATTTATCCAGCAAAGCCTGTGTCGTCCAAATCCCTCCAAATGATATATCAGCACGATTGTTAGGAATTCCGTAGTAAAGCCCATCAAATTTTACTTCTTTCCAACTGCTTTCAGCTTGATTCTTTACTGTCAAAGGCATATATGTTTGTATGAACTCCCAATCGACCCCTTTGTATGCACCATTTTTTACATAATCTGTAAATCCTAACCAAGAAGCACCATAAATTAGATCCACATCCTCATCTCCTGCCAAAAATAGAGATAGCTTATTAGCATAATCCCCATATGAGACAAATGTGACATTGACCTTTGTATTAATTTTTTTAATCATCAGCTCATTGGCTAATTCCATTACTTCATCAAAATCTTCCGGTTTATTTCCTGGAACGAAAAAATTCACTTCTTCATACTCAGATAAATCTAAATCACTCCATGGATTATCATCTAATATTTCTTCTTCTCCTAAATTATCTGCCTTAGCCCCCTCCTTGCTATCCGCACTAGAAGTTTCTTCTTTAGATGATCCACATGCAATTGTCATCCCCAACAAAATTACAATTAAACAAATTGCCACCCATTTCTCCATAAACGAATGTTCTCTCCTGTGAAATCTTTCTTTCATGGTAACCTCCTTTTTCATTTAAATTATATAAATCCCCTTCATATAAATAATAATTGTCATCCTTTCACAGCTCCTATAGTAAGCCCCTTAATAAAATAGCGCTGTACAACCGGATATAAAAAAATAATCGGTCCTGTTGCCACACAAGTCATTGCCATTCGCATACTTGTAGTCGGCAAACTAATATTTTCAGCAGCATCCATATTTCCTTCCGCTATTAGTTGTTTTAATGCCTGAATGGTACTAAGCATATCCTGTAAAAAATACTGCAGTGACTGCATTTCTTCCTTTGTACTAAACAGCATAGAATTGTACCAGTCATTCCAATACCCCAATGCGGCAAATAATCCTAACGTAGCCAAAAGAGGTTTTGCAATAGGTAAATAAAGTTTAAAATATATTGTAAGCTCTCCCGCACCATCCATTTTGGCTGATTCTGATATCTCATACGGAATACCTTTCATATAATTTTTAGCTATAATCATGTTCCATACCGGAAAGGCCATTGGTAAAATAAGAGCAAAATATGTATTCTTAAAGTGAAGCGTCTGCGTACAAAGGATATACCAAGGGATTAATCCTCCACTAAAAAGTGTCGTAAAGAAAAAGAAAAATGAAAATTCATTACTCCATTTAAAATCGCGCCTAGAAAGTACATACCCTGTAACAGTAGTAAGAAACAATGATAATGCAGTGCCAATAATCGTTGTAAAAATCGTATTCATATAGGCACGTCCAATTCGTCCAGGATTTGTGAATACCAATTGATATGCCTCTAATGATAACTCCTTAGGGATTAAACGAAAACCATAGCGTATGAGTGATGATTCCTTGGCAAAAGAAGACACTCCAATCAAATAAAACGGAATAACACACACCATTCCAAAAACAAACAATAAAATATATCCTAGTGCACGAAACAAAATTTCATTTACTGAATGCGGATAATTGAGCCTCCCACTTCTATCTCTTCCCGTTTCTTTCTTTAGTCCCCTATACAATGCAACTTGATCCAGATATTCAGAAATATGTTTCAAGCTAATTCACCTTCCCTCAATTAGAAGAGCGTGTAGTCCGGTTGTAATTTTTTTACTATAAAGTTAGCTAGCAAAATGGTGACGAAGCAAAGCACCGACTGATATAATCCAGCTGCTGCTCCATAGCCTAAATTTGCATTTCCGGCCATCGCTCTATAAATGTACAAATCTAATATATCTCCTACTTCAAGCAAAACACCATTATTACCAATCAATTGATAGAACATTCCAAAATCCCCCCGAAAAATCTGCCCACAATTCAGCAAAAACATTATTATCATAGTAGGCAATAAACACGGGATTGTAATTTTGAATACTTTTTGCCAGCTATTAGCACCGTCTACTTCGGCTGCCTCATACATCTCTGCATCTATATTGGCAATCGCGCTCAAATATATTATGCTTCCGTATCCGACACCTTTCCACATACGAAGTATAACCAGTAGAAAAGGCCAAGGTGTTGCATTTGTATAGACATTGACCATATCAATCCCAAAACTTTTTATAAGACGGGATATCATACCAGTATCGTAATCTAACATAGTCTGTACGACAGATGATGCTATGACCCAAGATATAAAGTAAGGTAAAAAAATGAATGACTGGAAAGTCTTTTTAAACCACTTACACTTCATCTCATTAATAATGATGGCGAACCCAACTTCCATTATCATACCAACAACAATAAACGCAAAATTATATAACAATGTATTGCGTGTTAATGGCCATAGCTTGCCGGATACTATCAGGAAGTCAAAATTTTTCATTCCAACCCACGGACTCGCAAGTAAGCCTTGGGCATAATTATACTTTTTGAATGCCATAATTATCCCACCCATTGGAATGTATGAAAAAATGACTACATAAATAATTGCTGGCAGTAATAGAAGAAGATACATTTTATTTTTTCGCAAATCTCCTAGGAAAGTATGCTGGTAGCCTCCTATATGTTTTAAATGTATGTCTTGTTTTATCACCTCTCACCCCTCCTCAATAGCTTTAGGATCGATATATATACAGCGCACTCCAGCAAGTTTATAGTTATCTTTCCGCAGTTTTGTTACCCCGGCGAAAAAAATTCCTGCATGATCCAACGCACCATATGCTCCTCCGCAAAGCGGCATCACTTCCCCTTCTGTATTCACCCATCTCCATCCCAAGTTTCCCATATATTCAGGAGTAGATGGAAACAACCCCAAGAGCCGTATCACATCTGAAATCTCGATTCCTTCTCCGGCACTGATTTTTTCAAAAGCACAATTTCCAATTCCTCTCTTACCACCTCCTCCTATCGTTAATTGTATACCTCCTTCCGGAACCGTATAATGTAGGGCAGTATCCTTCCCTTGCAGAAGCAATTCTCCTTTCATATTCAGCCCACGCCATAATGGTGAGTCAGAGGACCAATCTCCATCTGGCATCATCAAGCCTTCCATATCAATAAACTGAATCTCTCCGTTCATCAACCGAAAGCCAGCATCCCATTCATTGAGGTTACCATTTAGATCCCATATTCCATCACATCGTCCGTTGTGGCTCCATTCTACCGGGCCACTACCGGTAAGCGATAATCCGTCACCCGATAAAATTCCTGCTTCTTCCGGATGCATAAAATCATGCCCATAATTATTATTACCTTTTGGAAGAAATCCTTTTTTGCGGCACCACAACGCAATTGCCATACGCAATTGAAACGGCATCGGCAACCAATTGGCCCCCTTTGCCCGACAACGTTCTACCGCCTCATCGAAAGTTTCAATTCTCTGTGGAATGCTCATAGGAAGGGAAGTCAATCTACCATTCACTATGCTATTTAAATATTTTGAAACCCATATTTCCCGTATAATATGATCCCCTAATATAAAAGCTGGATGAAAGCAATCCTCCTGATTACCATCTAGCAGTTCTTTACAACGCATAGCAGGAATGCGAACCATAATAGAAGGAATCCCAGCATCGTCATATAAAACTGTATTCTCACCATGAGAAAGCTTTTCTACTGATTCTTTCAGCAGTTTACATGCTTCTTTTTCTGACTCCCGTCCCTTCTTTTCCAAATAATAGAGCCTTTCCACCGTTTCATCCATAGCATAAGGCTTTCCAAATACACGGCATTCATTTCTTAAAATTTCATGAAACATGATTTTTTTTTCTTTCACTCTTCCACCTCTTTTCATCTACTTTTTCTAACATTTGTCAAATATATAAAAAATTTGTTACCTTTTCCATATTTGTTATTATAATTGACATAAAAACTCAATGTGTAATATAATAAATTTGTTTATAATGATATGGAACATATCGTCTACTTTTTTATCCATAATTATCATTATGCAAAGAAGCCCTCTTAATCAGGTTAAGTACACACCTTAAAGGAACTAACAACAAAGTATCGAATAGGATTGTCGCCATAATGTGCCATAATTAGAGAACAATAGTGTTGTTGTCAGATTCGAGAAAATCAAATCCGAAGGCCAATATACAGAAGCCATCAGCGCCATTCACAAATTGAAATGGTTCAAAGAGTATTTTGCTCTCATAAAACATGGTCCTTGTAAAATGGTTTCGTTTGATAATATCAATACCAATGTAAATCATGAAGAACCACCTCACTTTCCAAAGTCTGATATTATAATATTGACTAATGATTATTATCGTAGGCTTAGATTGAAATAAGTACTATAAATGAGCAAATCCAAAATATTGCACAAAAGAAAGACACCCTC
>ERZ826396.1130-NODE-1130-length-31788-cov-11.026345_pt1 | contig 31788 bp, 30 predicted proteins | sample MGYA00519926_ERZ826396 | MGnify/ENA primary metagenome ERZ826396 (study PRJEB31778, sample SAMEA3449230) | human gut metagenome | biome: human gut; feature: human-associated habitat; material: faeces | place: United Kingdom | collected 2010/2012 ... | reverse complement strand
GCTTGCCCTGCTCGATGGTGAACTCGATGTCGCACATGTCGCGGAAGTGGTTCTCCAGCGTGACGAACACCTCCTCGAGCTCGCGTCCGGCCTCTTCAAGGCCCGCGACGCTTTTGAGCTCGGCGATCGGAGAGGTGTTGCGGATGCCGGCCACCACGTCCTCGCCCTGGGCGTTCACCAGGTAATCGCCGTAGAACTCCTTCTCGCCGTTGGCGGGGTTGCGCGTGAAGGCCACGCCCGTGGCGGAGGTGTCGCCCTTGTTGCCGAACACCATGGACTGCACGTTCACGGCGGTGCCCAGATCGTCGGCGATCTTGTTCTGCTTGCGGTAGAGCGTCGCGCGCGGGTTGTTCCAGCTGCCGAACACGGCCTCGATGGCGAGCCTCAGCTGCACCATAGGATCCTGCGGGAACTGGACGATCCCGTCGACCACGAGCGAGGGATGGGCCTCGGCCGAGACGTTCTCGGAGAAGATCTGCTTGAACTCGGCCACGAGCTCCTGCAAGTCCTCGGAGGTGAGGTCGGTGTCGGAGGCCGCGCCGCGCACGTTCTTCATGGCGGTGATGGCGTTCTCGAACAGATCGCCGTCGAGGCCCATGACCACGTTGGAGAACATCTGGATGAAGCGGCGGTAGGAGTCCCAGGCGAAACGGGGATTGTCGGTCTGTTTGATCAGGCCGTTGATGGACTGGTCGTTCAGGCCCAGGTTCAGCACCGTGTCCATCATGCCCGGCATGGACATCGGCGCGCCGGAGCGCACGGACACGAGCAGCGGGTCGTCGGCATCGCCGATCTTCTTGCCCATGCGGCGCTCGAGGTCCTCGCGGTAGGCCTGGATGGTGTCGAGCGCGCCCTCGGGCCAGGCGTTGCCGGCACCCGCGTACTCCATGCAGGTCTGGCACGTGATGGTGAAGCCGGGAGGCACGGGAAGCCCGATGTTGGCCATCTCGGCGAGGTTGGCGCCCTTGCCGCCGAGGATCGCCTTCATGTTCGTGTTGCCCTCGGTCACGTTGTTGCCCTCGGCGTCCTTGCCGAACGCATAGACTCGCTTGACTTCTTCAGTCACCTTTTTCTCCTTAACCGCTTGGTTGCAGAAACGCGCCCCGCCTCGTGCGAGCGGAGGCCGCTGCGGCCCACCCGCGCGTCCGGCGAAGGATGGACGCTCTCGAATCGTAGCACAAAACCCTTCCCGCAGGATCATAGACGCGCCCTGCGGTAAACAAGCTGTGGCAGACGGCCCCTTTATGATCGAGCGCGACAGGCAAACGAGGCAACGCCACGCCCCCGAAAGCCGACGACCGCCCGACATCCGCGGGAACTTGGCACCGCCCCGCTCTCTGCGCATCCCCTTGCCGCGATCAACGCAGAGCAGGGGTGATCGAAGGAGGATGGACGCGCTCGTAGTAGCGCAGTATCTCCTGAGCAGTCTCCTCCACGGCCCGGTTCTCCGTGTTGACGACGATGCACCCAAGCCTGCGCATGAGCGAGCGAGCCTTCTCAAGATCCTCGTACACGTACTCGGGATCGGCATAGCGCGATGCAACCCCGACAGCCCGCCCAAGGCGGCGCTGACGGATGCCGATGAGCACTTCAGCGGTCGTCATCAAGCCGAACAGACGCGTCCGATCCACGCTCTCCAATTCGGCGGGAGGCTCGGTGGACGGATCGAGCGGGATGTTCGCCACCTTGTAGCCCTGCTGGGACAGATAGATCGACGTCGGGGTCTTCGACGAGCGAGACACGCCTAGAAGCACGATGTCCGCCTGATGCAGCTCCTGCGGGTTGCGCCCGTCATCGTGCGCGATGGTGAACTCGATGGCCTCGATGCGCTGGAAGTAGTATTGGTCCGCCACGTGAAGGCCGCCGGGCTTCGTGGACGGCTCGCGGCCCGTCATGCGCGAGATGGCCCCGATGGCGTCGGTGACCAGGTCGACGGCCACGATGTCGTCGCGCTCGGCGGCGTAGGCGGCAAGCTGGCGCGACAGCACGCGGTCGACGAGCGTGTAGAATATGAGCATGCGCCCGTCTCCGATGTTGCGCGCATGGACGGCCCCGTGCTCGTCGATGAACCGGCGGATCTCCTCGAACGTGCGCACCTTCGGCAGCACCTCGATAGTGGGATTCGTGACGCCGAACTGGGCGGCGGCCGCACGGGCCACCGCCTGGGCGGTGAGCCCCACCGAGTCGCTGATCACATGGATCGTGGGCAGCTCGGTGGAGCTTCCATAGGCGATGAACTCCGACATGCTACTTGCCCTTCGCCATCTTGCCGAAGTCGGCCACGCCCTCGAACACGGCCACGAAACGGTTGAGCAGGCGCAGGCGGTTCTCGCGCAGGGCCCGGTCCTCGTCCATGACCATGACGCGCTCGAAGAACAGGTCGACGGGCTTGCGCAGGCTTGCGAGCTCGGCGAGAGCGGACGGGTAGTCGTCGGCGGCCAGCGCGCGCGCCACGCGGCCCTCGGCTTGCACGACCGCGCACGACAGCGCATGCTCCACTTCGGTGAGCAGGGCCTCGTCCACCTCCGCGCCGAGCGACGCGTCGCGCAGGTTGTTCGCGCGGGCGTAAGCCGTCGCCAAATCCGCGAACGCGTCGGGGTCTCCCTCGCGCGCGGCATCGAGCGCACGCACCCGCGACACGAACTCGACGGGCTCCCGAACGCCCGCGGCCAGAACCGCGTCGATCGCGTCGGGCGCGCGCCCCTCGTCGCGCAGCAGCACTTTCGCCCGTGCGACGAAGAAGTCCGCCACCTCATCGCGAACGACCTGCGCATCGAAGGCCACGCCTTGGCGCGCGTAGGACGAGAGCGCCTCGTCGATGGCGCGCAGAAGCCCGATACGAAGCGGCAGCGCCTCGTCGAGCAGCATGGACAGGATGCCGAGCGCGCTGCGCCTCAGCGCGAACGGATCTGACGAGCCCGTGGGCCCCTGGCCCACGGCTATTAGGCCGCAGATGGTGTCGAGCTTGTCGGCCATGGCCACCACGCGTCCCGCAGCGGATGCCGGCAGCTCATCGCCGGCGAAGCGAGGGCGGTAATGGTCGGCGATGGCGCGCGCGACCTTCTCGCCCTCGCCGCACGCCGCGGCGTAGTAAGAGCCCATGACGCCCTGCACGCTCGTGAACTCCACGACGGCGCTCGTCACGAGATCCGCTTTCGCGAGGTGCGCGGCGCGCTCTGCGTCGGCCGCATCGGCCGGGGAGAGCCCCGCATCGGCCGCGAGGTGCCGCGCGAGCGCCGTGATGCGCTCGGCCTTCGCGCGCATCGTGCCGAGCGACTCCTGGAACACCACCTCGTCCAAACGCTCCACGTAGGCCTCGAGCGGACGCTTGAGGTCCTCCTCGTAGAAGAACTTCGCGTCGGACAGGCGCGCGCGGACAACGCGCTCGTTGCCGTCCACGATGGTTGAGGCGCACGCCGGATCGCCGTTGCTCACCACGATGAAGCGGTTCGTCAGCTTGCCGTCCCCGTCGTAAAGCGGAAAGTAACGCTGGTGCATGAGCATCGCGTCCACGATGATCTCCTCGGGCACCTGCAAGAACTCCTCATCGAACGCTCCTGCGAGCACGGTGGGCTGCTCGCAGAGGTTCACGACTTCCAGAAGCGTCTTCTCGGGCAGTTCGGCATGTGCGCCGCACTCCTGCTCGACGCGGGCCACGCCCTCGCGGATGGCCCGTTCGCGCGCTCCCTCGCTCGTCACCACGTGAGCCGCTTCGAGCACGTCCAAAAGCGCGCGCGCCGTCGGCACTTCGTGCGGGCCGGGCGCGAGGAAGCGGTGGCCGCGCGTCAGGTTGCCGGCCTCGAGGCCCGCGAAGCGCACGGGGACGACGCGCTCGTCGAGCATCGCCACGATCCAGCGCACCGGACGCGAGAAATACTCGCTCGTCGAGCCCCAGCGGCACGACTTCGGCCACGCGATGCCCGCGATCACGCCCTCGAGCACCTCCGGCAAGAGCTCCGCCGCATCGCGCGCCTCCACGCGGCGCGTGGCGAACACGTGCTCGACGCCCTTCTCCTCGCGCACCTCGAGCGAACCCACGTCAACGCCTTTGCCGCGGGCGAAGCCGACGGCGGCCTTCGTGGGATTGCCGTCGGCGTCGAAGGCGATCTTGACCGAGGGGCCGCGGAACGTCTCCGTAAGGGCCTCGGTGCGCTCGGCCACGTCCTCGACGATGGCGACGAGGCGGCGCGGCGTCGTATGGACGGTTACCTCGCCATGCGGGATGCGCACGGCGTCGAGCGCGTCAGGAACGAGGCGGGCCAGCTGAGCGGTCGCGCGATGCAGGTCGAAGGCCGGGATCTCCTCGGTGCCGATCTCGAACGCGAGCGTGTGCAGGTTACTCACGGCCGTCCTCCTTCCCCGCCGCTTCCGCGGCGGACTCGCCCTTCTCGGCGGGCACGATGCCCACCACGTGCTCCATGTAGCTCGCACAGCACGCCTTCGCGAGCGTGCGCACGCGCAAGATGTAGGCCATGCGCTCGGTGGCCGATATCACGCCGCGCGCATCGAGCAGGTTGAAGGCGTGGCAGCACTTGAGCACGCTGTCGTAGGCCGGCAGCGGCAGGCCCGCCTCGAGCGTGCGCAGGCACTCGGCCTCGCGGTCGTTGAACTCCTGGAACAGGAAGTCGGTGTCGGCCACCTCGAAGTTGTAGCGCGAGTACTGGCGCTCGTTCTCGAGGTACACGTCGCCGTAGGTGAACACGACGCCGTCCGCGCCGCGGCTCCACACGATGTCGAACATGCTGTCCACGCCCTGGATGTACATGGTGAGACGCTCGAGGCCGTAAGCGATCTCGACTGGCACGGGCGCGCACTCGAAGCCGCCCACCTGCTGGAAGTAGGTGAACTGCGTCACCTCCATGCCGTCGATCCACACTTCCCAACCCAGCCCCCACGCGCCAAGGGTGGGGCTTTCCCAGTCGTCTTCGACGAAGCGCACGTCGTGCGCGTCCACGTCGATGCCGATGGCGCGCAAGGATCCCAGGTACAGCTCCTGGATATCGTCGGGCGAGGGCTTCATGAGCACCTGGAACTGGTAGTAAAACTGGGTGCGGTTCGGGTTCTCGCCGTAGCGGCCGTCCGTGGGGCGGCGGCAGCCCTGCACATAGGCGGTGCGCCACGTGTCGGGACCGAGCGAGCGCAGCGTGGTGGCCGGGGCGTTCGTGCCGGCGCCCACCTCGTTATCGTAGGGCTGCAGGATGACGCAGCCCTGATCGGCCCAGTAGCGCTGCAGGTTCATGATGACGTCCTGGAACGTCGGCGTGGGTCGTCCTTCGGCTCGGTCGCGCCCCCCGTGCGCTGATGCGGTGTGCGTTGCCATGGTTCTCCTTGTCTCGATCAAACCCGTCGCCCTCGACCTTGCGCGCTAGTCGAGGAGCTTGAAATCGTTGAGCGGCCAGTACACGAGCGCCCCCCGGCCCGTCACGGACGAGACGGGGACGGCGCCGAAGAAGCGGGAGTCCTGGGAGTTCGTGCGGTTGTCGCCCATCACCCACACGTGCCCCTCGGGCACCGTGTAGGGGTAGACCACGCCGCCGGCCAGCCGGTACGACGGCTTCCCGTCGACGTAGGGCTCCGAGAGCGGCTCGCCGTCCACGTACACGAGCCCGTCCTCGTCGTTGATGTCGACGGTCTGCCCGCCCACGGCGATGCAGCGCTTGATGAGGATGCGGCCCGGGATCTCGGGGTCCTTGAACGTCACGATGTCGCCCGGCTCGGGGTCGCGGAAGAGGTAGCTCACCTTCTCGGCGAACACCATGTCGCCGGTCATGATGGTCTCCTCCATGGAGCCGGAGGGTATCTCGTAGGCCTGGAACACGAACGTGCGCAACAGCCACGACAGCACGAAGACGAAGGCCACCATGACGAGAAGCCCGAGAAGTGTCCTGAGAATGCCCGGACGCTGTCGAACGGCGTGCTGACCGGAATCCATGAGGTATGTCTATCCTTTCGACGCGGGCGGAGCGCCCGGCTGAGACCACGAGAGCATATGATAGCGCGTCCGCGCCATGTGTTCGCCACGTTCGACAAAGTTTGCAGAAATTCCCGATCATCCGGCGAAAAGGCAAGAGCATGCGACGCTCGCGGCGAGCATGGTTTCCCTCAGCCGAGCAAAGCCATCGGCACTCGGCGGCGCGGTAGGCCGGACAACGGGCGGAAAGGGCGCGATCTCGCCGCCTCTCCGAATCGACCCAAAAAGCCCCGAGGCTGCTCTTCGAAAGCGCTCATCCGATCTTTGGAGTGCGGCAAGCCCGTCCGCCCCACCAAGCTGGCAACGATTCGGCGCGTTCCACCTTGCGCGTCACGAAAGCAAGCGCATCTCGTCAAACGGCCACAGTACGACCAAGCCGCGCGCCTCCACCGTCGACACGGGAACCGATCCGAAGAAGCGGGAGTCCTGGGAGTTCGTGCGGTTGTCGCCCATCACCCACACGTGCCCCTCGGGCACCGTGTAGGGGTAGACCACGCCGCCGGCCAGCCGGTACGACGGCTTCCCGTCGACGTAGGGCTCCGAGAGCGGCTCGCCGTCCACGTACACGAGCCCGTCCTCGTCGTTGATGTCGACGGTCTGCCCGCCCACGGCGATGCAGCGCTTGATGAGGATGCGGCCCGGGATCTCGGGGTCCTTGAACGTCACGATGTCGCCCGGCTCGGGGTCGCGGAAGAGGTAGCTCACCTTCTCGGCGAACACCATGTCGCCGGTCATGATGGTCTCCTCCATGGAGCCGGAGGGCACCGCGTAGGCGCGCCCCACGTACGCAAGCGTCAGCCACGACAGCAAGGCGACGAAGCCCAGCCATGCGAACGAGTTGAGAAAGCGGCGCGGTAGGGCGGGCCTTTGCATGGCGACATGCTTTCCGGAGTTCATCAGCTGAGTGCATCCTTTCGAAGCGGACACGGCGACCAATCGGGAAACAAGGCTCATGATAGCGCGCCGCCGCGATGCGATCGAGCGGAATTGCGAGGGTGCGGGCATGCGCAAAAAAAACGGACCGAGAGATAAGCGAGGGACCCCCTTCGACCGTTTCCCCAAACGGCACAGGCTCGACACCGCCCCTGCCGGACAGCTTTTTTCGGCAGATCAGGGGCTCATCCCCTCCAAGCACGCCGCGTAAAGCCGACAGGCCGCTGTGTCGCGAGGACGGCGAGACTCACCACCCCTCGTCGACGGACAGCGCGGCATCCCACGCGCTTACCCAACCGCTCCGCATGAAATTCCCCATCGCAGTCCGACCGCGCACTGAAACTCTCGCGACGTCTTTCGAGCGGTCGATGCGCGGCGCGCTTTAGCGAAGCGCGACGCCTACGCCTCGGCCGCCGTCCCCAGCGCTTCGAGCAGCTCGAGGTCGGCGCTCGAAAGCTCCGCACGCTCCAAGAGGTCGGGGCGCAGGCGCGCGGTGCGCTCCAAGCTCCGCTCCCGACGCCAGCGCGCAACAGCCGCATGGTCGCCCGACAGCAGCACCGGAGGCACGTCCATGCCGCGAAACGTCGCCGGGCGCGTGTACTGGGGGTATTCCAAAAGGCCGTCGGCGAAGCTCTCGCCGAGCGCTCCCGTCTCGGCGCCCAGCACGCCGGGGAGCTTCCGCACGGCGGCGTCGATGACCACCATGGAGGCAAGCTCGCCGCTGGTCAGCACGTAGTCGCCGAGCGAGATCACGCGGTCGGCCAGCGCGTTGGCGCGCTCGTCGATGCCCTCGTAGTGGCCGCACACGAACAGCAGGCGCTCCTCGCGCGCGAGCTCGCACGCCACGGCGTCGTCGAAGGGCTCGCCGCACGGCGAGAGGAACACGGTGGTCGGGCGCGGGCCCGTGCTCGCGATGGCGTCGTGCGCCTCGAAGATGGGCTCGCACTTCATCACGAGGCCGTCGCCGCCGCCGTAGGGATCGTCGTCGGTGGTGCGATGGCGGTCGTGGGTCCAATCGCGCAGATCGTGCGCCTTGAACTCGAGGATGCCCTTCTCCTGGGCTATGCGCATCATGGAGGAGCCCATGACGGAGGCGTACATGCCGGGGAACGTCGACAGCGTTTCGATGATCATGGGGCAGGTCCTTTCGTCGGCGCAAGCTACAAGTCGAGCAGGCCGTCCGGCACGTCGACGTCGATTCGACGCGCATCTTCGTCGACGCTCACGACGAAGGCGTCGACGAAGGGCACGAGCGATGTGCGCCCGTCGGGCCGTTCGACGGAAAGCAGCGTCTGGCCCGGCCCCTCCACCATCTCGGCCACAAGGCCCACGCGCCCTGCGCGCGCATCACGCACCTCGAAGCCCTCGAGCCCCTCCCCAGGAGCGACGAGCGCGTCCTGCGGAAGGTCGGCACGCCGCACAAGACAGCAGCAACCGGCGAGGCGCTCGGCGACCTCGATGGAATCGACCTCCTCGAACGTCACGAGAAAGGCACCCTTCGCCTGCTCCTGCACTGAAACGACCCTCGCTCGGCGCGGCGCGTCGAGCTGCGGCGGGACGAAAGCAACCTCGAGCCCCTCTCGCAGCAAAAAAGGAAGGCCCGGCGCGCTGCGCGCGACGAGCCCCCCGATCAGGTTTTTCGGCTTGGCCAACTCGGCCACGTTCGCCCACGCGCGCATCTAGTCGAGAAGCTCCACTTCAACATGGGCACCCGTGCGCGAGGCAGCTGCGCGAGCGAGCGTGCGGATCGCCTTGATGACCCGGCCCTGGCGGCCGATGACCTTGCCGGCGTCTTCTTCGTTCACGCGCATCTCGACAAGGATCGACCCGTCTTCGGCATCGCTTGCCGAGATATCCAGATCGTCGGGGAAATCGACGAGGGGACGAACGACCGACTCGACGAGGCCGACGATGTCTTCGGTCTGCTCGGCCATAGGGCTAGGCGTTCTCGCGAGCCCGCTTGAGCAGCGCGGCAACCGTGTCGGTCGGCTGCGCGCCGTTCTTGATCCACTGGTCGACCTTGTCCATGTCGAACTTCACCATGGAGGGCTCGACGCAGGGATTGTAACGGCCCACCTCTTCAATGAAACGCCCGTCTCGCGGGCTGCGCGAGTCGGCGACGACGATGCGGTAGTAGGGGCGCTTCTTCGCGCCGTGACGAGCGAGGCGGATTTTGACTGCCATGAAGTTGAACTCCTTTTTTGCTTCTTGCCTTCGATTAGACGCTCGACGCCGCGATCCGCAGCGTAGCGAAAACAGTAATTGCTTATGATACGACGTGAACGGCCGTTTGACAAGCTGGTTACCGAACAGAATTGTAGCGAAACGAACCAAGCCGGCCAACGCCGAGGCCGCGCATCCTCGAAAAGCCCACGTTTGGAAACGCGCGAGCCGCCCGACCGGGCGGCAGCCGCTAACCTCAACAAGCACGCCATGCGGGAACCGTGCTCTTGTAGTAGATGCGAACGTCCTCGTAGTCGCCCATGAAATTCGCGAAGCCGCCGGGGATGGTTCCGACGTGCGCGAAGCCCAACCCCTCGCAAAGACGGATGGCGGGCTCGTTTCCGGCCGCCACGGCATTGAGCTGCAGGCCTCGGAAGCCCTTGCGCGCCGCCTGCGCGAGCGAGTCCTCCACGAGGGCACGGCCCAGACCGAGACCGCGCACGCTCGACGCCACGGCGTAGCTCGCATTGCCCACGTGCGCGCAGCGTCCCACGTCGTTCGGACGGAGCACGTACAGTCCCATGACCCTTCCATCGAGGTCGGCCACCACGGAAAGCGTCTGGGCCGCGAAGAGTTCCTCAGCCTCCGCATGCGTGAGCGGCTCGATCTGAGGGAAGGCCTCGCCACCCTCCACGACCTCGTTCCACACCTTGAGCATTCCCGCGACATCCTCTTCGCGGTACGGCCGGATCTCCAGGGCCATGGGCGCATCCTTTCTCGCGGGCTTCGCCATGTGCGGCGCCAGTATAGCAGAGGGCGCCGCGCCGTCCATGCGGCGCGGCGGCAACCGTCGGATGCGGGAGGGAGGAGGACCCGGGGAGGTTGGCGGAGCCGCCCTACTCGGCCACCAGCTCGCGCACGTCCACGCGCCTCACTTTTCGGGCGCTCGCGTAAGCGGCGATCAGGAACACGAGCGCGAGGCCGAGGGTGAGGCCGCCCACCATGAGCGGGTTTGCGTCGATGGCGAACCGCGACACGCCGAACAGGCCGAACAGCTGCCCCATGAGCCAGCTGCCGCCGAGCGCCGCCGCCGTCGCGCCCAGCGCGCAGCCGACGAAGGCCACGAGGAAGAAGCGCAGCGCGAACTGCAGGCGCAGGGCGCGCGACGTGAAGCCGAGCGCGCGGTAGACGCCCAGGTCGTGGCGCTCGGCCGTGAGCATACGCCCGATGATGAGCGACACGGCCAAAAACGCGAGCGTTGCCGCGACGGCCGCCATCGCATAGCCCATGGCGGCGAACAGCTGCTGGATGAGATCGATTATACTGCCGGTGTCGGCGAACATGCCGGTCGCGCGCGTGTCCACCGCATCGCCGAACCGCGCTTCGACGGCGGCGCGCGCATCGTCGGCGGCATCGGGGTCGGCCAGCTGGTACTGGCGCGACGGCTCGGCGGCGTCCTCGGCGGTTCCGGCCAGGTCGCGCACTCCGTCGTAGGTGAGGATGGTGCCGTAGCCTGCGTTGAACATGGCGGAGAGCAGCCCGCACACCACGAACCGGCGCTCCTTCCCGTCCGCGCCGTCCACAACGAGCTCGTCGCCCACTCGCAGATCCATCGACTTCGCCAGGTTGACGCCGACGAGCGCCTCGTTGTCGTGCTCGGGCAGACGGCCCTCCGTCACGCCTTGCACGAGGGTTAGGTCGCTCAGACCTGCGAACGAGCGACCCTCCCCGCCGAAGTTCACCATGGCGAACGCCTCCTGCCACGACTTCTCGATGGGGCTCGTCTCCTCGATGACGCGCTCGACTTCGGCTATGTCCACGTCGGGCGACGCGAGGGTGATCGACAGATCGCTCTCCCACATGCCGAACGCGTCCTGCGCCGAGTTCTCGCCGCGCAGCGTGCCGCCGATGCCGAACACGAGCACGATGAACGCGCACAGGACGCACGCGCACCCTGCGAGCCCCACGTAGCGCCGCTTCGCCGACATGATGGCGCGCACCGCCAGCTGCAAGCTCAGATGGCTGCCGCCCAAGGGACGCTCGCCGCGGCTGCGGAAGCGCACGTCGGACGTTCCGCCGCGAAACGCCACGAGCGGCGAGATGCGCGCGAGCTTGGCCGTCTTGAGCGCGACGACCGCCGCCACGAGCGCGAGCAGCACGGCCAGGAGGGCTATCGCCGCCGGCGGCGGGGCGGCGTTGCTCGCCAGCACGCAGGTGAGCTGGGCGAAGAACGGAAGCGCAAAGGGCACGAGGACAGATCCCAGCGCAAGTCCCGCGGCGAGTCCCGCCAGGCTCACGCCCGCGTACTCGACGACCAGCATGCCGCGCAGCGCGCGGTTCGGCAGGCCGAGGGCCTTGAGCGTGCCGTAGTCGGCGTAGCCCTCCTCGATGGAGGTCGACACCGTGTGCGTGCAGATGATGAGCGCTATCGCGAACAGAAGCAGCGCGAACACGCCCATGACGGCGCCCCCGATGGCCACCACCATCATCGCGTAGCCCACGAGCGTGTCGGAGGCGAACATGCCCGTCGCAGTGTTTGCCCATGCGACCTCCTCGGCGAGGATACGCACGAGATCCGCGCCGGTCAAGCCCGCTTCGCGCGCGTCGTCGGACAGGTGCGCATTCATCTCGGCCATACGGTAGGCGGCGAACTTCGCCTGCGAGGCGAAGGGGTCGGCCGGAGCCTCGACCAGAGCTGCGGCCTCGTCGACAAGCGACCCCACCTCGTCGTAGGCGCTCTGCGCCACCACGAAGCGCTTCATCTCCAGAAACGGCGTGCCGAGCTGCGGGTCCTCGAAGAAGCCCGCGATGGTGAAGCAACGCGCCTCGTCGCCCACGAGCACCTCTAGCTTGTCGCCTTCCTGCACGCCGGGAGATGCCTTGAGAGACACCGGAACGTAGACCTCGTCTGGCCCGGGCTCGGGCGTATCGTCGGAAAGGCGCATCCCGTCGTCGGAGAGCAGACGGAAATCGAGGGCGTCGCCCCAAGCCACGAGCGCGGTGCCCGAGGTGGGGTTCTCGCCCACGGCCTCGCCGTCCGCGCCATAGAACCGCACGGGAACGGAAAGCGCGCCGTTCAGACGGATTTCGCCCACCTCGGGTAGCGCCTCGATCTCAGCGACCACCTCGCCATCGATATTCGCCGCCACGTCGACGGCGTACACGTCGCCCGCTTCGATCTCGGCAAGGGCCGCTTCCTCGCGGGCGTTGAGGTCTGCGTACATGCTCACGGTGAACGAGAGCGCGGCGGCCGTCAAGGCCATGAGCAGGAAGATGCCGGCGAACGAGGCCCTACCCCGCTTGAGGCCGGCCGCGACGAGCGTTCGCATGAGCGTCATGACGTCCACCCCCTACCAGGCCAGCGACGACAGCCAGGCATTCACCTGGGCGTCGCGGGCCTTGAGGTAGGCGGCGTCTCCTTGCGTGCGGAAGGCGGGCAGGTCGAGCTCGCCCTTGATCGAGCCGTCCTCCAGGTACAGCACGCGGTTCGCGCGCAGAGCGCATAGCACGTCGTGGGTGACCATGCAGATGGACTGGCCGCTGCCGTTCAGCTCGCAAAGCAGCGAGAGCACCTCGAGCGTGTTCGCGCGGTTGAGGGCACCGGTGGGCTCGTCGGCGAACACGATGTCGGGGCCGTTCACCACGCTGCGCGCCACGGCGCAGCGCTGCTGCTGGCCGCCGGATGCCTGGCTGGGAAGGTGGTGGGCGTCCTCCGCGAGGCCCATGCGCTCGATGAGTGCGCTCGCGGCCGCCCGCGTGTCGGCTGGCGCGCGGCCGTCCTTCAGGTAGCCGGGCACGGCCACGTTCTCGAACAGCGTGAGGTTCGACACGAGATGCGCCTGCTGGAACACGAAGCCGAAATGCTGCGCGCGCAGCTCGGCCATGTCCTGCTCGCGCAGGCTCGTGATGCTCTTGCCCCGGTAGAGCACGTCGCCCGCCGTGGGGGCGTCCATGCCCGACAGGCAGTAGAGCAGCGTCGACTTGCCCGAGCCCGACGGTCCCATGATGGCGGTGAAATCGCCTTCGTAGAGCGTCAGATCGACGTTGCTCAGCACGTGGGATTGCACTCCGTCGGCCGCGTAGCTCTTGCACAGCCGCTCGGTTTGGATGATGGGTTCTTTCATGATGCCCTCTCGTCTCGCTTGGTCTCTGGAAGGCATCGTAGCCGTGCCAACATTAAGGAGTCTTTAAGGTTCGAGAGGGAATTCGACCCGAACGCGCAGACCCGGCTCTGCGTCCTCGAGGCTTAAGCTGCCGCCCATCTGCCCTACCAGGTGGCGCACGATGAACAGGCCGAGGCCCGCTCCAGGGGCGTCGCGCGCGTTGGAGCCGCGGTAGAAGCGGTCGGCGACGAAAGGCAGGTCCTCCGGCGGGATGCCGGGACCGTGGTCTCGCACGCGCACGCAGTAGACGCGCGCGGCGGTGTCGAGGACGCCCTCCACCTCCACGCCTGCGCCGGGCGCGTACTTGGCGGCGTTCGCCAGCAGGTTCTCCAGCGCCTGCTCGAGGCGCTTCGGATCGTGGGACACCCGCGCCTCGTCGACCCGGCCGAGCGCCACGTTGCCCGTCACGCCGAAATCCGCGACCGCCTGGCGCACGGTGCGGGCGATGGGCGCGTCCTCGCAGCGCACTTGGATGCGGTCGAGGTCGGCGAGCGCGTGGAGGAACAGGTCGTCGGTGAGCGAGGTGACCTCGTCGCACTTGCGCGCGATCGTGCGCGCGTAGCCCTCGCGCTCCTCGTCGTCGCGCGCGAGGCCCAGCTCGAGCGCCTCCGAGTAGGCGCGGATGGACGCGATGGGCGTCTTGATGTCATGCGAGAGCGCCGCCACCGCCGTCTTGCCCTGCTCCACCGCCTCGGCCTCGGCGGCGCGGGCACGCTTGATCTCGGCGCGCATGTTGTCGAACGCCCAGGTGAAGCGTCCGAACGGGTTGCTGCGCTCGTAGGCGAGCGGAGCGTCGAGGTTGCCCGCCGCCACGTCCTGCGCGAACGCCTCCAACCGCATGAACGGACGCACGACGCTGACGTGAAGGTAGACGACGACGCCCCACACGACCGCCGCCCCGAGCGCGGCGAGCGCCCAGACCAGAGCGATGGGGAGGCCGCCCCTCACGTCGGTAGCCGTGCGCAGCGCCTCCTGCGCGCGAGAGAGCGCGGCGTCGGCGGCCTCCGCGTCCGCGCCTTCGGGCAGCTCGGCGCGGGCCGCGTTCAGCTCCACGGTCTGCGCCCGCATCTCGGCGGCCGGCCCGTCGCCCGCGAGCAGGGCCGTGGCCGCGAGCGCCGCCAGGACGAGGACGAGCGTCGCAGCGACGGCGATGCCGACGAGCCGTCGCGCGATGCGCGCGCCCTCGCGGGAGGCCGCCGTCACGACGTGCCGCCCTCGGCGTCGAAGCGGTAGCCCCGCCCGCGCACGGTCTTGAAATAGGCGGGATGCGCCGGATCGTCCTCGAGCTTCGCCCGCAGCCAGCTCATGTGCACCGAGACCGTCTGCGGCTCCACCTCCGAGAACGCGCCCCACACCTCGGCCAGCAGGCGCTCCTTCGACACGGCCTCGCCCTCGTGCGCCATGAGGAACCGCACGAGCGCGAACTCCTTGGGCGAGAGCGCAACGGACTCGCCGTCCTTCTGCACCGCGCCCGCCCCCTCGTCGAGGACGAAGGGCCCGGCCGAAAGCGCAGCGCCCGCCGCTCCCCCGCCCGCTCGCCCACGTGACCGCCTGATCAGCGCGTTCACGTGGGCCAAGAGCTCGCGCAACGAGTAGGGCTTCGGCAGGTAGTCGTCCCCGCCCGTGTCGAGCCCGACGATGCGGTCGGTCTCGCTCGTGCGCGCCGAGGCGAACACGATGGGCACGTCGCTTGCGCGCCGCAGCGCCGCGCACGCCGCGAACCCGTCGTCGCCCGGCAGGTTGATGTCGAGCAGCACCAGGTCGAACGCACGAGCGGCAAGGACGTCGTAAGCCTCCTCCGCGCTCGCCGCGCGCTCGACCGCGAACCCCTCGCTCTCCAGATAGCGTGCCACGATGGCGGACAGGTCCGCGTCGTCGTCGACTATGAGTATGCTCGGCATCGCACTCCCTTCCCCTTCCCGGTCAGACAAATAAGGGACGGTTCTTTTTTGTCTTGCGAAACAGCATCACAACCGGAGAAGCTGCTTGCGCCATGCTTCGACAACTCCTTTGCCCAAGCCGGTTATTCGAGCGACTTGCCGAATGGACGAGCCCTGTTCGAGAAGCCCGCAGACAGCTCTGCGCTGCTCCTCTTTCGGCAGCCTCTGGAACGCACCGGACGAGGAAACCCCGCTCGCCTCCTTCAGAACCTCCATCGCCTCTTCATCGCTCAGACGCGGCTTACGTCCCTTCCGCGTCGCAGGAAAAGGCTCGAGGCGCTCCTTTCCCGCATGCTCAGCCTCCGCGATCTCCTCACGCGGCACGATATCGAACAAATTCGATTCGTCCACGAGACTGTCCGCGCAGCCTAACCGCCCGCAACTGCTCCATTTGTACTGCTCGGCGCTGGAGCATAGCCCCGCTTTGACAGGATTGTCATGAATGTAGCGCAAGACGGTTATGAAATATCCATCATCCTCTACTGGCTCGCTTTTGAAACGATCCTGAAAGAGATGCCCGCTTCGATCGTGCCTCTGATTGAATCGATACGCATACGAGACCCCTATGCGCTGGATGACCCGCGACAGAGAGACGTCTTGCTCGCCGAGAAGGAGATGAACATGATTGCTCATCAGGCAATAGGCATACAAAACGAATGGGCTTTCCCGCTTCACGCGCGCAAGTATCTTCAAGTAAAGGGCAAAATCAGCGTCGTCTTCGAAAATTCGCTGCTGGTTGATCCCTCTTGCAAGCACGTGGTAAATGCCGCTCGCGCTTTTCTTCCTCGCAGCCCTAGGCACGTTCGCCTCCTCATGGCCATTCTCCTGCTCTGACGGGGGCAGCAAGATGACAAAAAGGAACCGTCCCTTATTTGTCCTCCATCATGTCCTGGAGCTTTTTCAAGTCGGCCATGCTCATGCCTCCCATGCCGGGCAAACCCATGCGGCGCCGTCGACCCTTCTTGCCCTTTCTGCCCTTCTTGCCGCCCTGCATGTCCTCCACGGCGGGCATCATCTTCTTCATCATCTTCTTGGCTTCGTTGAACTTCCTGATCAGTTGGTTCACATCCGAGACGGTCACGCCGGCGCCGGCCGCGATGCGGGCGCGTCGAGATCCGTTCAACAGATCGGGCTTCTCGCGTTCAGCCTTGGTCATAGAGTTGATGATGACCTCCATATGGTCGAGCGCGCCTTCATCCACCTGGCCTGCCGCCATGGCCTTGTCGCCGCCCGGCAGCGCAGAGACGAGCTTCGCGATGCCGCCCATTTTGCGGATCTGACGGTTCATCTCGATGAAATCGTTCAGATTCAGGTTCGCGCGCATCATGCGCTCTGCCTGCTCCTGCTCGATCTCCTCCTGCTGCACCTTGACGGCGCTCTCGATGAGGCTGACCACGTCGCCCATGCCGAGGATGCGTTTCGCCATGCGGTCGGGGTGGAACTCCTCGAGCGAATCGGGCTTTTCGCCTGACGAGACGAACTTGATGGGCTTGCCCGTGACCTCCCTGATGGAAAGCGCACCGCCTCCCCGAGCATCGCCGTCCATCTTCGACATGATCACGCCGTCGAAGTCCACGCGCTCAGCGAAGGCCGCAGCAACGTTCACCACGTCCTGGCCAGTCATCGCATCGACCACCATGAGGATCTGATCGGGCTTTACGGCCGCTTTGATGGCCTCGGCCTCGTCCATCATCGCCTCGTCCACATGCAGGCGGCCCGCCGTGTCGACGATCACCACGTCCCGCAGGTTGTCGATGGCGTCCTGAACGCCTTCTCGCGCGATCTCCACCGGATCCCGCCCGTCTCCGCGGTACACGCGCACACCGATCTCGCCGCCAAGCGTCTGCAGCTGATCGGCGGCGGCGGGGCGGTACACGTCGCACGCCACGAGCAGGGGCGAATGGCCTTCCTGCTTGAGGCGCCAGGCCAGCTTCGCGGCCGCGGTCGTCTTGCCGGAGCCCTGCAGGCCCACGAGCATGATGACGTTGGGGATGCGGCTGGAGAGAACCAGCTTGCTGTCCGTGCGGCCGAGAAGCTCGGTGAGCTCGTCGAGCACGATCTTGATGACGTTCTGCGCCGGCGTGAGCGAGTCGAGCACCTCCGCGCCCAGACAGCGCTCCTTCGTGCGGGCGATGAAACCTTTCACCACCTTGAAGTTCACGTCAGCTTCCAAAAGCGCCATGCGGATCTCGCGCATCGCGCCGTTGATGTCGTCCTCGGTCAGGCGGCCCTTGCCGCGCAGGCCGCTGAATATGCCTTGAAGGCGTTCGGAGAGGTTCTCGAGCATGAAGGTGCGCTCCCGTCGTCGGTCATGTCGTTCGTTAGGGCAAGATTATACCCGACGACCTCCGCCGGAGATGAACTTCACCTTTTCAACGGCTGGGAGGATGCCTCCAGAGATCAGACTCCCGCATCTCCGCCCGCCTCGTCGCCAACGATCCGTCATATTTCCTGAAACTATTCTTGCCCCAAATATGACAAGACATGGTATCCTGTCAAGGGAAAGGAGGCGGCCGTATGGCGAACATCAACGCGACCGTTGGGGCGAACGTCAAGCGTCTGCGCAAGCGCGGCGGGCTCACGCAGGAGCACGTGGCACAGTACCTTGGGATCGATCAGACGCTTGTGAGCAAGGTGGAGGCCGGTCAACGCTCCCTCGGGGTAGCCTCGCTCGAGCGGCTCTGCGACCTGTTCTTCTGCACGCTCGACGACCTGCTCGACGACGGCCCCCAGACGTCGGAAGCAAAGGCGGTGGCGTTCCGCGCGGACGGGTTCGGCGTCGACGATCTCCAGGCCCTCGCCGCCATCGGGCGCATCGTGCGCAACCTCGAGGATCTGGCCGCGCTCGAGAAGGCGACGGGCCATGAAGCGTAGGGACGAGGCGGCGCGCCTGGCCGAGGAGCTGCGCGCCGATTTCGGCAAGGACAATCTCTCCCCTGTCGACGTGCTCGCCTGCGTCCGCGATGTCCCACGGCTCACTACGGTTGCCTACCCGCTGGGCGACTCCATAAGCGGCATGTGCGTCAAGCACGACGATTTCTCGCTCATAGCGTACAACTCGGCGCAGACGCTCGGGCGGCAGCGCTTCACCGTCGCCCACGAGCTGTACCACCTGTTCTACGACGATGCGTCCTCAACGACCATCTGCCCGAAGAGCACGAAGCGCTACGACGAAACCGAGTGGGCGGCGGATGCGTTCGCCTCGCACTTCCTGCTCCCTTACCACGCCCTCCGAAACGAGCTGCGAACGCACGGGCTCACGGAAGGCGAGGCGGCCGACGACGAACGACTGCTCGCGTCCGTGGTGGCCATCGAGCAGAGGTTCGGCATCTCGCGCCTAGCCCTGCTCGTGCGTCTGCAGGACGAAGGGGTTGTGAACGCCGCGCAGAAGGAAGCGCTCGGCCGCAACGTGAAGGCGGGCGCCCGCAAGCTCGGCTACCCGACGGCCTTGTACGAGCCGCTGCGCGGGAGCAAGACGCGTATGGCCGACGGCGACTACGTCGACCGCATCGCGGATCTCTTCGGCCAGGGCGCTCTGTCGCAAGGCAAGGCAGAGGAACTGCTAGCGGACGGGTTCCGCGACGACATCCTCATCGAGACCTTCGAGGACGGCGAGCTCGTTGACTGATCCGCTGTTCTTCGACACGGATTGCCTCTCGGCCTTCCTCTGGACCGGTCGGGAAAGCATCGTCACGCAGCTCTACCCCGGGCGCGTCGTCATCCCCCAATCGGTGCTCGACGAGCTCTCGCGCGTCTGCGCGCCCGCATTCGAGGAGCGCGTGGCGTCGCTGGCCGCAGACGCCGCCGTGGAGGTCTGCGACATCGACCTCGCCTCGCCGGCTCTCCCCCTGTACCGTGAGATGACGAGCCGTCCGAAGCCGGGATTCAAGGTGATCGGCCGCGGCGAGGCGGCGGCCATGGCGTTCGCCATCGCCCATGGGGGCATCGTGGCCAGCAACAACTTCCGCGACACCGCCGCCTACATCCGCGCCTTCGGATTGAAGTACAAGACGACGGGCAGCATCCTCGTGGAAGCATACGAGAACGGACTCGTATCGGAAGCTGAGGCGAACGCGATCTGGGCCGACATGCTGGCAAAGGGACGTTGCATCGGCGCGCGCAGCTTCACGGAGTTCCTCGCCAAGCCCGTCGACCCGTTGGCGGGTCGGTAAGGACCCGCCGATCCTCAGAAGTACCGGCGCACGCCCGCCTCGTCCTCGTCCCTGCGGACGAGGCCCCGGTCAACGAGGTGGTTCAAAAAGACGAGTCCCTCCATGACGATGCACCATCGCTGCATGAAGGAGATGTCCTCCCATCGCTCGAAGGGCACGTTCCATTTGATGGAACGGACGACCTCCTCGCCGGACAAACCCGGGCAGGACCGCACGATGCCCTGCGCCTCCTCAAGACGTCCCAGATGGTGAGCGCGCAACCAGTCGATGCGCGCCTCGAAATCGTCGCGCTCGTCCCCATGGGCCACGAACAGGCGCGAGCAACCGAGAGAGCGCACCTTCTCCAAGCTGTCGAGGTAAGCCTGAAGGCCGTCGCGGCCGTCGGGGAATAGGGCGATACCCGGCGAGATGACGAACAGCACATGATCGCCGCCGAACAAAATACGCGAGGCAGGATCGAACAAAGCAAGGCTGCCAGGCGTGTGGCCCGGCACCTCCACCACTCGCAAGCGCCGCCCCCCGACGGGCACCTCGTCCCCCTCGACCGCGAAACGCACGTCCACGCGCGCAGGATCGAACAGCGGCATCTCGACCGAATGGCGCGCGTACCCAGACGCATCGGACAGGGACACCCCCTCCGATGCGAGCAGACGGCGCATCCGCTCGTAGGCTGACGCGCCCGAGGCCCGCATCGCGTCGAAATCGGCCGAGCCCACGAGAACCGTCGCGCCCTCGGGCGCCACGCGGTCCACAAGCCCTGCGTGGTCCAAGTGCAGGTGCGTGAGGAAGAACGTCGCCCGCGAACGCTCGACCCCGATCTCGTCGAGCGCCGCGTCGAGCACAGCCGCGCCCTCTTCGGTGGGAGCGCCCGTGTCCACCACAAGGGCCTCGCCGCCGTCCATCACGACGAAGCAGTTCGTCGCGCTCGTGGACACGTTTTGGAAGGGCACCCTCACCTCGTACACATCGGGATCGGAATGAACCTTGCTCCACGACATGTGGCCCTACCCCCGCTCGTCGAAATCGCCGACGAGGGCGCGGGCGAAGTCGTGCGCGTCGAAGTCCTTGAGATCGTCGAGGCCCTCTCCCACGCCGATTTTGAGCACCGGCAGTTCCAATTCGTGAGAGACCGCGAGCGCGATGCCGCCCTTCGCGGTGCCGTCGAGCTTCGTGACGATCACCCCGTCCAGATCGAGGGCGCGGTCGAACTCGCGGGCCTGCTGCAGGCCGTTCTGGCCGGTGGTGGCGTCGATGACGAGCACGGTGAACACGGGAAGCTTTGAGCGCTTGCGCACCACGCCCACCACCTTCTCGAGCTCGCGCATGAGGTCGGACGAGGTGTGCAGACGTCCCGCCGTGTCGATGAGCACGAGCTCGGCGCCTTTCCGCTCGGCGCGATCGAGGGTGTCGTAGCACACGCTGGCCGGATCGCTGCCGCGCTCGCGCGTGACCACCTCCACGCCCGCGCGCCTCGCCCACTCCTCGAGCTGCTCGATGGCCGCTGCGCGAAACGTATCCGCGCTGCCGAGCAGCACCGTGCGGCCCTTATCCGCGGCCTCCTTGGCGAGCTTGCCCACCGTGGTGGTCTTGCCCGTGCCGTTGATGCCCACGAACAGCACCACGGCCGGTCCGCCCGAGAGCACCTCCCCGCCTCCTGTCGCGAACGCATCGGCTATCCGGTCGTTCAGCAGATCGAGCACGGCATAGGCGTCCGGCAGCGCCTTGCGCACGGCCGTGTCGCGCAGACCCTCCACGATCTCGCTGGCCGCTCCGCCACCGATGTCGGACAAGACGAGCGTCTCCTCGAGATCCTCCCAAAACTCCTCATCGAGGTCCGGCCCGCGATCGAGAAGAACGTTCATCTGCTCCTTGAACCGATCACGCGAACGCGCCAGCCCCTCGCTGATCCTGTCGAACAATCCCATGTTGGGCTCCTTTCGCCGTAATCTGCTTAGTGTAGCTCAAACGCCACCGTCCGTCAGCGCCAAAGCAAACGACGACCAATCTGGGAGGATTTAGATAGCGCACCCCAACTGATCGCATGAAAAGCGGCGGTGGCCCTTTCACGTTTCCTCGAGGCTGAAAAACGACACGCCGCCCCGGAAAACCTCCTGGCGCATCGCCGCACGGGGCATGCGAATCGCACCATGGGCGCACCGCGGCAAAACGCTTGGAGAGCGCACGGGATCCCTCGTCGCTTCGACCAGCATGCGATTCTAAGGATCGAGCCGGCTAAAGGACGCATCGGCCGCAGAGGCCAAAGGTGCCAGCGACCGCAAGGCTTCGGGATGCGGCGCGGCATCCGGACGCGCAAAGCGCTCCGACGCTACCGGCCGGAACGGAGCCTGCGCAGCGAGAACGAGTAGCCAAGGAACGGCAGCGCGGTGCAAACGAGTCCCGCACCCGATGCGACCGCTCCCACAAGACAGGCCGCAGCGACCACTTCGGCGCCCTGTGCGTCGAGGAAAGCCTCGGCCGCGAGCAACGCAGCCGAAAGGATCGTCCAGACAAGCGCCCATCGACCCGTTCTCGCACGGATCGCGCGCAGCGACTCCTCCTTCGATTCCTCATCGGTGAACAGCGGCGTCGCGCCCGCTTCGGCGCGTAGCACTTGCCAACCGGACCCTGTGACAACGGGATGCCAGCCGCCTGCGCGGAACAGCTCCTGCACATCCGGCGTGAAATCGAGCACGAAGCTCACCGCGTAGTCGAAATCGCGCGGCGCGCCCTGCTCGAAACGGTAGAGAAGGCCGCCGGACAGGCCGCACACGTGCCATCCCTTCGCGCTCATGTCCTTGAGCAGCTCCATGTCGCGCTCGACCGCCATCGCCAAGCCGCCGCACACCCGGTACTTAGCCATCGTCCTCCTCGCTCGCCGTCCCCAACCGCTCCTCCGCGACGGAGACGAGCCTCTTTCGCCGCGCGAAGTCGCGCCGCAGCACCTTTCGGCCCTCGTCGGTCGCCGCGTAGAGGATGCGCCCCCCTTCCTCGGCGATCTCGACGATCCACCCCGCCGCCTTGAGCTTTTTGAGCGTCGTGTACATGGTGGCGGGGCCCACCTTGACCGCGCCGCGCGTGGACGACTCGATGTCGTGCATGATGCGATATCCATGCACCGGCTCGAAAGTCGCCAACAGGATGAGGAAGATGCTGTCGGAAAGCTCCCCCGTCTCGTAGGGGCTGCGCTTCGCCATCGCGCTCCTTCCCTATATCCATAATGGATATAGTATGCTATACTCTCGCTGCTTGCAAGCGGATCACACTATACCCCATCGAAGGACCGCGCGCGAAACCATGGGCGAATTCATCGATGGACAAACGCTCCCGCCGAAAACGGGAAGACGACCCCTGCCCGAAAGGAAAGAAGGAACCATGACCGAGATATGCAGCGACGAGGCGCGCCCGAGGATGACCGAGAAGACGGCGGGCGAGAAGCGGGACACCGTGGTCGCGTTGATCCTGCTCGTCGCATCCATGGCACTGCTCATCTGGTATTTCGCGAAACTCGCCCTCGGGGACGCGAACGGCGCCGAAAAGCTCGAGCTGCCCGTAGCCATTGTGTTCTTCGGCTCCGTGGGCTTCGATCAGGCGCGGCGCACGACGAGCCCCGCCGTGCACGCCCTGACAAAGGCGAACTGGGCGCTCATGGCCGTGTTCGCACTCACCGTGATCGTCCCGATCCTGCTCGGCTAACCTTTCGCGTCGGCCTTCGCGCGCGATGTGCGAAGGCCGACGCGAACCTGAAGCGAAGGATTCCTGCGCATCGAAAGCCCGAGGCCCGCTGCGCAGGAATCCCGTCATGTGCGCTCCGCCCCGTGCGGCACAAGGCGCGCCCTACTCCGCGTGGCGCAGGGCGTTCTCGAGCTTCTGGCTGACCACCTTCGTCACGCCATCAGACTGCATGGACACGCCGAACAGCACGTCGGCCATTTCCATCGTGCGGCGCTGGTGCGTGATCATGATGAGCTGCGTGGAGTCGCGCAGACTGTCGAGGTAGGCCGTCAGGCGGCGCAGGTTCGAGTCGTCGAGCGCGGCCTCGACCTCGTCCAAGATGTAGAACGGCGTTGCGCGAATGCGGTACACCGCGAACAGGAGCGCAAGCGCCGTCAAGGACTTCTCGCCGCCGGACATGAGCATCATCTTCGTGATGCGCTTGCCCCTCGGCTGCGCCGTCACCTCCACGCCCGTGTTCTCCAGGTCGTCGGGATCGACGAGCGAGAGGCTCGCAGATCCACCGGGGAACAGCACGGCGAATATCTCGCGAAAGTTCGCGTCCACCGCTTCGTAGGTTCGGACGAAGTCGTCCTTCATGCGCGCATCGATCACCCGCACGATCTTGGCGAGCGCGCGTCGCGCGCCGTCGAGGTCGGCCAGCTGGGCCGACAGGTAGTCGTAGCGAGCTTTGATCTGCTCGTACTCCTCGGCCGCATCGGGATTGATGGTGCCCATGTTCGCAATGCGGCGGCGCAGTTTGAATGCCGCTTCCTCCGCAACGCCACGATCTTCGAGCGCGGGCACCTCGAGCGCGCGGTCGAGCGGCACGCCGCAATCGCAGACGATGGCGTTCACCGCCGCATCGACCTGCACTTCGAGACGCCCTTTCTCCACGCGCGCCGCCGAAAGCCGCGCGTTCGCATCGTCGAAGGCATCATGGGCCGCCCGGGCGGCGGCCCGGGCGTCGTTCGCCTGGGCATGCAGCCCCGCCGAGGAGTCCTGCGCCGCGGACGCGGCATCCTCGAGCTCGCGAGTCCACCTCCGTGCGCTCGCCTCAAGCTCCTCGAAGAGCGCGAGCAGAGGCTCGACGCGCTCCTGCGCCGCTACTTTTCTCGCCAAAGCCTCCCTCGCCTCGGCGTCGCTTCGGGCGACGGCCTCGAGGTCGCGCGCACGGGCGTCGACGACGCGGGCCGTGTACGTCTCGCGCTCGGCGAGCGTGGCGGCCTTGAGCTTGGCTTCAGCCAGAGCGTCGCGCACGCGTGCCGCCTCCTTGCGCAACGGCACGACCGCCTCCTGCGCCTCGTCGAAACGCGCAGCGCCCTCCTCGAGCTTCCGACCCAGCTCGCCGAGCCGCGACTCGAGCGCCTCGGCCGAGGGACGCGCCTCGGCCACCGTGCGCTCGGCCTGGGCGCGTTGGCGCTCGATGTCCTCGAACTCGCGGCGCACGCTCGCGAGCTTCTCCTCGGCCCGTCGGGCGTCAGCGCGGGCAGCATCGGCCGTCCCCCGCAGCTCGGCGAGCCTCTGCGAAAGCTTGAGGCTGTCGGCCTGCGCGCGACGCAGCTCCTCTTCGGCCGCCTCGGCGGCCTCCTCGGCGGCGGCGCGCGCCTCCTCGGCGGCGGCGCGCCGCGAACGCAGCTCCTCCAACCGTCTGGCGCGAGCAAGCGCCCCCTCCTCGTCGTCGACGACCGCCGCCCCAAGGCTCACCTTGCCGTTCGGCCACACGACGCAACCGTCGCGCGTCACGAAGCGCACGCCGTTCGCTCCGCGTGCGTGCGCCGCGAACGCCTCTTCAACGCCGTCGCACACCGCCACGTCGCCGAGCAGCGCCTCCACAGCGTCGGCGTCGGCGTCGGCGTACGACAGTTCGTCCACGAGCGCGAGGCCCAAGCCGGCAGCCGCGGCTTCGCGCGCGGGACATGCGGCCCGCGCCTCCCCCGCGCGCGGCATGAGCACCACTTCGCCCTCCTCCTCGCAGGCGGACAATGCGGACGCCACCGCGCGCGCGCGGGACGCATCGTCCACGAGCAGGGCGGACACATCCGAACCGAGCAGGCGCTCGACAAGCGCCTCGAAGCCCTCCGAGGCTCGCACGGCATGCGCGACCGGCTCGATGCGATCTCCAAGATCGTCAGCATGGTCGAGCACCCATGCGCGGGCCGGCCCAGACACGGCGCTCGCGCGCTCGAGCTCCTCGAGACCGCGTATCTCCGACGACAGCGACGACGCCGCATCGCGGGCTTCGTCCAACGCGCGGCGAGCGGCCTCGCGAGCGGACAGCGCCGCGCCTACCCGTTCGCGGGCGGCTCCTTCCTCTTTGGCGACCTCCTCGCGGGAGGCCTCGGCATTCTCGGCCGCCTTCGACAACGACGAGGCCTCGGTCTGCGCGCGCTCGAGCTGCAGCTCGAGCTCCTTGCCGTGCCCCTCGATGAGCCGCACGTGCGCCAGACCGCTTGCGAGCGACTCCTGCGTCTCGGCCAACTCGCGACGGACGCGCTCGCGCTCGCGCTCGGCGTCCCGCTTGGCGCGCTCGAGCTCGTCGGCCTCGCGCTCGAGGGCGCGCCGGCTCTCGGCGTTGCGCGCTTGGTCGGATGCGAGGCGCTCCACATCAGCGTCGGCGCGAGCCCGCTCGCGGCGCACCTCGGCCAACTGCTCCTCGGCCTGCGCGCGGTCGCCCTCGGCCTGGGCGCGCCTGCCCTTGTTCGCCTCGAGCGTCACGCGAAGCTCGGCCTCGTAGCCCTGCGCAGCGCGGCGCTTCTCGTGCAAAAGCAGCGTCGCCCCATCGAACCGCTCAACTGCCGACGACGCTCTGCGATGGCGGCGCGACAGCTCGCCCGCATCGGCGCTCTCGCGCCTGATGCGCTCCTGCAACTCCTCGGACAGCTCCTCGGCCTTCGCGATCGCGGCGCGCTTCTCCTCAAGCTCGGCCGAGAGCGCTTTCTCGCGCGCAGACGCCTCGTCCCAGCCGCCTCGCAGCGTGCGCAGGTCGTCCACGGCCAAGGCGAGGCTCATCTCGGCGAGCTCGGCAGCCAGCTCCTGGTAGGCACGCGCTCGCTTGGCCTTGCGCTCAAGCGGCCCCAACTGGCGCTCGACCTCGGCGGCCACATCCCTCACACGGGCGAGATGCGCGTCCATGGCGGCGAGCTTGCGCTCGCTTTTCGCCTTGCGCTGCTTGTGCTTGAGCACGCCAGCGGCCTCCTCGATGAGCGCGCGACGGTCCTCCGGCCTCGATTGCAGGATCGAGTCGAGCGAACCTTGCGAGATGATGGAATGCGTGCCCGTGCCCAGGCCCGAGTCATGCAGGATGTCGAGCACGTCCATGCGGCGCGCAAGCACTCCGTTGATGAGGTACTCGCTCTCTCCCGAACGGTACATGCGGCGCGTGATGGCAACTTCGGAGTACTCCACCGGCAACGTGCCGTCCGAGTTGTCCAACACGAGATCCACCTCGGCGACACCCACGCTTTTGCGCGCGGACGACCCTGCGAAGATGACGTCTTCCATGGCCTGACCGCGCAAATGCTTCGCATTGCGCTCGCCGAGCACCCACAGAACCGCATCGGAGATGTTCGACTTGCCCGAACCGTTCGGTCCCACCACCGCCGTGATGCCCGGTTCGAGCGATAGAGCGCTTCGATCGGCGAAGGACTTGAAGCCTTTGAGCACAAGTGACTTCAGGTACATGCCCTACCCCTGCCTGCGCTGGCGGGCGCGCTCGCGTTCCGACTTCTTGCGGGCCCTCTCCTCGGCGCGGGCCGCCGCCTTCTCGGCCTTGGCCTGCTTGGCGGCCTCGGCCCTCTCGGCCTTCGCGACTTTGGCGGCTTCGGCCTTCTCCGCGCGCTCCTCGTCGGTGGCACCGAGCCCGAAGAACTCCCCGAGGCGCGCGAGCGTGCTCTTGGCGGCTTGGCTCTCGGCCTCCTTCTTCGTGCGGCCCGTGCCGCGCGCAAGGCCTTGGCTTCCGGCGAACACCTGCGCCACGAACGTGCGGTCATGGGGCGGCCCCTGCGTCTCAACGAGCTTGTAGGTGGGCGTGATGCCGCCCTCCTGCAGCTTCTCCTGCAGCGCGCTTTTGGGGTTCTCCGGCTCGCGCGCCATGTCGAGCGACATGCGCGGTATGAGCGTCGCGCGTACGAAATCGCAGGCCGCGTCGATGCCGCCGTCGAGGAAGAGCGCCGCCACCACGGCCTCGTAGACGTTTTCGAGCGCCGAGTGCAAGCCGCGCTTGCCCGTGCCCGTCTCGGATGACCCGAACACGATGACGTCGGCGAAGCCGAGACGCTTTGCCACGTCGGAAAGGCTCGCACCCGACACGAGAGCAACCTTGATGCGCGTGAGGCCGCCCTCGTCGAGGTCGTGGAACCGGTCGAAAGCGATGGACGAGACGATGGCCCCGAGGATGCTGTCACCGAGGAACTCGAGACGCTCATAGGAGAACTTGACCGATTTGCCCTCCGTTGCGGACGGATGCGTGATGGCCGACAGGAGAAGCTGCTCATTGCCGAAACGGTAGCCGAGGACCTCCTGCGCACGGTCGAGCTTTCGCCGCTGTTCGTCGGTGAGCGCCCCGTCGAACGCGGGATCGATCCGCCGTCCCCCAGCCGCCTCTTTGGCCCTCGAGCTCCTGCCCATCATGCCGTCCCCCCGATCAAACCAGATCCCGGCCCGCTCGCGGAGGAGAATCCTCCCCCCGCCGTTCGGGCGATGACGCCCGCCACGTCGGCGCGCGCAATGCGAGCTGTGGTCAGCACGCCGTTTCTGATGGCGAGCGCGCTCGACGATCCATGGCCCACGAGAAGCGCGCCCCTCACGCCCAGAAGCGGAGCGCCTCCGTAGGTGTCGGGGCTCACCTGGGTCATGAGCTCCTTGAGGCCTCCTTTGAGGGCGAGCGCGCCGAGCTTTGTGGCAAGGGTTCCCAGCATGACGTCCTTCAGCGCCTTGAACAGGGTTTTCGACGTTCCCTCGATGGTCTTGAGGCACACGTTGCCCGTGAAGCCGTCGGTGACGATCACATCGAACGTCGCGGACAGGATGTCGCCGCCTTCCGCGTTGCCGGCGAAGTTTTCCAAGCGCTCCTTCATGAGACGGTGGGCCTCCTGAGCGAACTGAGAGCCTTTCGTGTCCTCCTCGCCGATGTTGAGCAACGCCGCCCGGGGGCGGTCGATGCCTACAACCTTCTCGGCGTAGACAGACGCCATCTGGCCGAACTGCACGAGGTACTCCGGCTTGCAATCGGCGTTCGCTCCGATGTCGCTCATGACGACAGGCCTCACCGGCGACGGGATGACCGTAGCGAGCGCCGGCCGAGCGATGCCGCGAACGCGCCCCATGACAAGCGTCCCGGCCGCCAAGCATGCCCCCGTGGAGCCTGCGGAGAAGAAGCCGTCGGCCGCCCCCTCTTTCACGAGTCGGCAGCCCACCACGATGGAGGAGTCTTTCTTCGCGCGCACCGCGCCCGCCGGATGTTCGGCCATGCCGATGACTTCGGAGGCGACCCGGGCCACGCAGCGTTCGTGCACTGCAGCGAACGGCTCCACCACCTCGCCAGGGCCGCACAGCACGACGCGCAGGGCCGGATCGGATGACAGCGCGCCCTCGACGCCCTCGAGCACGACGCCGGGTGCGTCGTCTCCTCCCATGGCGTCCACGGCGATGGTCACTGTGTCGGGCATTCCAAACCTCCCTCTCGCAACACGTTCGGCGAGAGGCTTCGAAGTGCCTGATGGCGTCTTCCCCGCCGAGCGCCGCAAGCGCGTCGGCCCTTCTCCCGCGAAGAGGGGTGAGCATGATCAGGTGCATCGAAGCCTCGCGGCATCGGCCCGCCCGCGCCTTGCGGCGGCGGACCCTAGCAAAAAGCCTCCCGGCGCGTCGCGCGGTCGCGCGATGTGCGGGGAGGCTTTCCATGCGCGCCGAACAACGCCGACGCGCGGACGTGAACCGGGCTACTCGGTCTCGATGACCTCACGGTTCTTGTAGAAGCCGCAGTTCGGGCACACGCGATGCGGAAGCTTCGCCTCGCCGCACTGCGGGCACACCGAACGCGAAGGCGCAGCGATCCTATCGTTGATGCTGCGACGGGCGTGGGTGCGGGCACGGCCCATTTTGCGCTTAGGTACAGCCATGGCTCTCTATCTCCTTCAGGTACGTCGGGCGCGCGAACGCTCGCTCGTTTTCACTCGGTAAACACGCGAAAAAGTATGATACCAAAGGCATCACCCTATCGCAAGGGGTCTACGGACACATTTTCCCAAACGAGCACAGAGCTCACAGAGCGGACCGACGCTCCCCCATGGGCCCGAACTGCATTTCGCAATAGCGCGCATATATTCCGCCGAGGCCGAGCAGTTCCACGTGGGTGCCCACCTCCGCCACGCGGCCGCCCTCGATGACGGCGATGAGGTCGGCGTTGCGGATCGTGGACAGCCGGTGCGCGATGACGATCGTCGTTCGACCGGCAGACAGCTCGGCGAGCGAACGCTGGATGGCCCGCTCGCTCTCGTTGTCGAGCGCGCTCGTGGCCTCGTCCAAGATGAGGATGCGCGGATCCTTCAGGAACACGCGCGCAATGGCGATGCGCTGCTTCTGGCCACCGGACAGACGCGCGCCGCGCTCACCGACGAAGGTGCCGTAGCCGTCTGGCAGGCCCATGACGAAATCGTGGACGTTCGCGAACCGCGCCGCCCGCTCGACCTCCTCGTCCGAAGCGCCCGGACGCCCATAGGCGATGTTGTCGCGAATGGTGCCTCCGAACAAGTACACGTCCTGCTGCACGATGCCGACGGCGTCGCGCAAGGACGATACGGTGAGCGAGCGCACATCGATGCCGTCGATCTCCACCGATCCTGCCGTCGGATCATAGAAGCGCGGCAGAAGCGAGCACGTGGTGGTCTTACCGCCGCCCGAAGGCCCCACGAGCGCAACGGTCGCGCCCGCGGGCACGTCGAGGTCGAGCCCGCGCAAAACCTCGTGCTCGCCATCGTAGCTGAAGCTCACCCCCCGATAGCGCACCGACGAGGGAGCGCGACCGCCGTTTCGGGCGCGCTCGAGCTCGGCGAGATCCGACGCCCCCGGTGCGTCGACGATGTCTGGATGCAGGGCGAGCACCTCAACGAAGCGGCGGAAACCAGCGTATCCTTTCTGGAACTGCTCGGTGAAGTTGATGAGCACCTCGATTGGCGAGAGGAATATCCCGATGTAGAGGGCGTAGATCGCCAGATCCGTCGCGTCGAGTTCGCCCATGGCGACGAAGTAGCCCCCTCCCACCACGGTGATCGCGTACAGGACTCCCGTGAACGCCGAGCTCACCGCATGGAACGACCCCATGAACCGATACGAGCTCTCCTTCGTGGACACGAAGCGCGCGTTCGCGTGCGCGAACTTGCCCATCTCCACGTCCTCGTTGCCGAAGGACTTCACCACGCGGATGCCGCCGAGCGAGTCCTGCAGCCGCGCGTTGATGTCGGCCATCTTCCTGCGGTTCTCGGTGAACACGACGCGCTTTCGGTAGTTGCGCCACAGCGCGTAGGCGGCCATGAGGACGGTGGCCGCCAGCATGACGGCCGTGAGCGGCACGTTGACGAGGAACAAAAGCGCGAAGGACCCCGCTATCTTGAGCACGCACACGAACAGGTTCTCCGGCCCGTGGTGGGCGAGCTCCGAGATGTCGAACAGGTCGGTGAGCAGCCGGCTCATCATCTCGCCGGTGTTGTTGCGGTCGTAGTAGCTGAAGGAGAGGCGCTGGTACTGGGCGAACAGGTCGCGGCGCATGTCGGCCTCCATGCGCGCGCCCATGATGTGCCCCCAGCTCGTGATGAAGTACTGGCAGCCGGTGCGCAGCGCGTACAGGGCGGTAAACAGCAGCGCGATCCCGCCGAGCGAGGCCAAGACCTCCTCGGGCGGCCTTTGGAAGAACTCCCTCGTGAAGAAGTTGAGCAGCTGCGGAAACGCCAGGTCGACCCCCGCGAGCGCCGTGGCGCAGACGAGATCGAAGAAAAACAGCCCCCGGTAGGGACGGTAGTAGCGCGCGAAGCGCGCGGCCACCTCTCGCGCCGAGACGCGCGGGGCGACGTCACCGCCCTTCAAAGGGGTAGTCCTTGAGCACCGAGAACGGGCTGGGGGGCGCGTCGTCCCCGCCGCCTTCGCCCTCGCGCGCGCAGCCGCACGGACCCTCGTTGAGGTTCGCCCCGCACGAAGGGCACAGCCCCCGGCACTCCTCGTCGCACAAAGGGACGAGGGGAAGCTCGAGCAGAAGGGCGGCCTTCAGAAGCGGCTCGAGGTCGATCACGTGGTCCTCGGGCAGCACGTCGAACTCGTCGTCGTCCATGTCTTCGGGCGACTCGTCGCGAGCGTCGAGCAAAAAGTAGCCCTCCACCTCGCCCGCAAGCGGAAGCGCGAACCCGTCGAGGCAGCGCGCGCATTCCGTCTCGGCCTCGCCGGCAACCGTGCCGGACACGAGCAGGGCGTCGCCCGTATTGGTCACGTCCACCTGCCAGGAAAGCGGCTCTTCGAACCGGTAACGGTCGCAGCCCGCCTCGAGGAAAGGCAGCGCGAGGACGCCTTCGAAACGAGAGCTCTCCGCCGGTGCGAAGAGCTCGGAAGGGATGAATATGCGCGTGTCGGTCATCAGCGGCCCGCGGCCATCGAGTTTGCGTTGAGACGGTCGCGGCAGCGGCGCACGTTGCCAAGCAGCGTGTCGAGGCTCTGCTCCACGTGGCCGAACACCTCGTCGGCGTAGTCCT
>ERZ826396.1121-NODE-1121-length-31945-cov-4.396018_pt1 | contig 31945 bp, 30 predicted proteins | sample MGYA00519926_ERZ826396 | MGnify/ENA primary metagenome ERZ826396 (study PRJEB31778, sample SAMEA3449230) | human gut metagenome | biome: human gut; feature: human-associated habitat; material: faeces | place: United Kingdom | collected 2010/2012 ... | reverse complement strand
GAGATAAACGCTCCGCGAGGATGCGCAGTGATTCTGATAGGAATATGTCAGCTTCTCTGACCAGAATCACGCGCCAAGTCTCACGGACGTTCGACTTGAATTACTGAGAAAAAAGCATGTAAAACTGGTGTAAAGGCTGTAAATACGGTGTCAGATATTTAACGATAATCACTGATAGAATTCTAACAAGTAAGAAAAATATTTAACGCTTGACTTTATTATCAGACAGCTGTATTCTGAGGTTAAGTTGAAGGAAGGACTTGTGAGATACCACTATCATGTGAGACGCGACACATGGAATGATAGACTGGAGCCGAAGGGGCAAGCAGAAACTCTCAGGCAAAAGGAACGGGTCTGGACAACACTCTGGAGAACAATGGAAGGGATTGTACCGAAGAAGTAACTTACCTGCCATACACGCGAAGACCGGTAAGTAATCTTTCAGGTGAAAGGACAGAGGCAGATAAAAAATAATTAGTCTTAAGATTGTTAAGAAATTATTTTTTACCTGCTTTTTTTGTACCCTTTTTTTAAAATTTTTGGGGAAATTTGGAGGATGATTAGAAAATGAACATGGTTGAACAGGTAACAGATTATGTGAAGAACTATGACGAAGAGGTTGGAAAAGCAATTGAATTGGAGCTTGGACGCCAGAGAAGAAACCTGGAGCTGATCGCATCTGAGAACATTATCAGCCCGGCAGTGATGATGGCTATGGCAACTGTACCGGCAAATAAATACGCAGAAGGATATCCGGGTAAGAGATATTATGGTGGCTGCGAGAATGTAGATATTATTGAAAATCTGGCAATTGAGAGATTAAAAGAATTATTTGGCTGTGATCATGCATGTGTTCAGCCACACTCAGGAGCAAATGCAAACAATGCAGTATATCAGGCACTGATTAAACCGGGTGACACAGTAATGGGACTGAATCTGGCACACGGCGGACATCTGACACATGGATCACCGGTAAACCAATCCGGTATTTTATATAATTTTGTACCTTATAACATCAACGATGACGGAGTACTGGATTACGATGAGATTCGAAAACTTGCACATGAATGTAAGCCGAAGATGATTGTTGCAGGAGCTTCCGCTTATCCAAGAGAGATCCGATTCGATATCTTTGCAGATATTGCAAAAGAAGTTGGCGCTTATCTCTTCGTAGATATGGCACATATCGCAGGACTGGTTGCAGCAGGACTTCACCAGAATCCGGTTCCATACGCAGATGTAGTTACAACGACAACGCACAAGACACTGAGAGGACCAAGAGGCGGAGTGATCATGTGTAAGGAAGAACATGCAAAAGCAATTAACAAAGCAATCTTCCCGGGAACTCAGGGGGGTCCGCTGATGCATATTATTGCAGCAAAAGCTGTCTGCTTCGGAGAGGCATTGAAACCAGAGTTCAAAGAGTATCAGAAGCAGGTAGTGAATAACGCGAAAGCACTTGCAGATGCATTGATAGCAGAAGGCTTCAATCTGGTAAGTGGTGGAACGGATAACCACTTGATGTTAGTAGATCTTCAGAACATGAAGATTACCGGAAAAGAACTTCAGAACCGACTGGACGAGGTTTACATCACAGTCAATAAGAACTCAGTACCAAATGATCCGGCAAGTCCATTTGTAACAAGTGGAATCAGAATCGGTACACCGGCAGTTACAACAAGAGGACTGAAGGAAGAGGATATGAAGACAATCGCAAAACTGATCAAGATGACGGTGACAGACTTTGAGACAAAGGCAGATGAGATTAGAGATGAAGTCACAAAAATCTGCGAGAAATATCCATTATACGAATAAAATTAACGTGTCTATTAAGAATAAGAAGGAGGATTTGACATGGAGTTAAAAACACCACTTTATGATGCGCATGTGAAAGCAGGCGGTAAGATCGTTCCATTTGCAGGATATCTCTTACCGGTACAGTATGGAACAGGTGTTATCACAGAGCATATGACAGTTAGAGAAAAAGCGGGACTTTTCGATGTGTCTCATATGGGAGAGGTATTGTGCCAGGGAAAAGATGCACTTGCAAACCTGCAGAAGCTGCTGACAAATGATTTTACTAACATGGTAGATGGGCAAGCAAGATACAGCCCGATGTGTAACGAGAATGGTGGAACAGTAGATGACCTGATCGTATACAAACGTGGAGACAATGATTACTTTATCGTAGTAAATGCGGCGAACAAAGATAAAGATTATCAGTGGATGTTAGACCATCAATTCGGAGAGGTCACATTTACAGATGCATCTTCTGAGTATGGACAGATTGCACTTCAGGGACCGAAAGCAATGGAGATTCTGAAGAAATTAACGGCAGAAGAGAACATTCCAAAGAAATATTATCATGCAGTATTTGATACAGAGGTAGCTGGAATTCCATGTATCATTTCCAAGACAGGATACACAGGAGAAGACGGAGTCGAGTTATATCTGGCAAGTGAAAATGCTGAGAAAATGTGGGATGCACTTTTAGAGGCCGGAAAAGATGAAGGGCTGATTCCGTGTGGACTTGGAGCCAGAGATACACTTCGTATGGAAGCAGCAATGCCGCTGTACGGACATGAGATGGATGATGAAATATCACCACTTGAGACAGGCCTGAAATTTGCAGTCAAGATGGGAAAAGAGGAAGACTTCATCGGAAAGAAAGCCATGGAAGAGCGTGGTGAGCCGAAGATTACAAGAATCGGACTCAAAGTAACCGGAAGAGGAATTATCCGTGAACATCAGGATATCTATGTTGGAGACAAGAAAATCGGACATACAACAAGCGGAACACATTGTCCGTTCCTGGGATATCCAATCGCAATGGCATTAGTAGATGCCGGAAGTGTAGAGATTGGTAATAAAGTAGAAGTAGATGTAAGAGGACGTAAAGTCGAGGCAGAAGTCATAGCACTGCCATTCTACAAGAGAGCGAAATAAGTTTTGTTGAAGGATTAAAAAAGAGAATATATAAAAAAAGGAGATTATTAAAATGGAAATCAGAGAAGGATTATTATATGCAAAATCACATGAGTGGGTAAAAGAAGAAGGAGATGTTGTTACAATTGGTCTTACAGACTACGCACAGTCTGAGCTTGGAGACTTAGTATTTGTAAATCTTCCGGAAGAGGGAGACAGCGTATCCGTTGGTGAGGCATTTGGTGATGTTGAGTCTGTAAAGGCTGTTTCCGATGTATATTCACCGGTTTCCGGAGTTGTGTGTGAGATTAACGAGGAGCTCTTAGATGCACCGGAATCTATCAACGGAGCACCATATGATGCATGGTTTATCAAAGTAAAAGAAGTATCTGAGAAAGAGGAATTATTATCCTCATCAGAATACGAGGCATTTGTAGCAAGCGAGCAGTAAGACAAAGACGGGAGGTGGACGGCATATGGGAAGCTATGTACCGAATACGTTAGAAGAACGTCAGGAAATGTTAAAAGAGATCGGATACAGTTCTATCGAGGATCTGTTCGCACATATTCCTGATGAGGTTAAGATCAAAGGCGGACTGAATATTCCGGAAGGAAAGTCAGAGCTGGAAGTCCGCAGAGAGATGGAAAATATTGCATCAAAGAATCAGGTATTTAAGACCATTTTCCGAGGTGCAGGAGCATACAGACATTTTATTCCATCCATAGTGAACAGTGTGATTTCAAAAGAAAATCTGCTGACAGCATATACACCGTATCAGGCAGAGATCAGTCAGGGAATCTTACAGTCCATTTTCGAGTATCAGACAATGATCTGTGATCTGACCGGAATGGACGTGTCCAATGCCTGTGTGTATGACGGTGCCGAGGCGGCAGCAGAAGGTGTGGCAATGTGCCAGGAGAGAAAGCGTAAGAAAGCCTTCGTATCCACAGCGATCTTGCCGGATGCACTGGCAACGATACATACGTATTGTCATGGAAATGGAATGGAGATCGTGGAGATTCCGGAAAAAGACGGCGTGACAGATCTGGATTATCTGAAAGAAAATATAGACGAGCAGACAGCATGTGTCTATATCCAACATCCGAACTATTACGGTAATCTGGAAGATGCACAGGCAATCGGGGAAATTGCTCATGGTGCCGGGGCAAAATATATCATGGGTGTGAATCCAATCTCCCTTGGAATCATCAAGACACCGGCAGAGTACGGTGCAGATGTGGCAGTCGGAGATGGACAGCCACTGGGACTTCCACTTGGATTTGGAGGACCATACTTAGGATTTATGGCAGCCACAGAAGGCATGATGAGAAAGCTTCCGGGAAGAATTGTCGGTCAGACAGAAGACCATAATGGAAAGACCGGATATGTATTGACACTTCAGGCAAGAGAGCAGCATATCCGCAGAGAAAAAGCTTCCAGTAACATTTGTTCCAATCAGGCACTTTGCGCGCTGGCAGTTGGCGTGTACATGTCGGCTATGGGAAGTGAAGGAATCAAAGAAGCAGCGCTTCAGTCTACTTCCAAAGCACATTATCTGGCAGCAGAGCTTGATAAGATCGGATTCAAAGTAGAGAATAAGGGAGAATTCTTCCACGAATTTGTAACTGTATCTGAAAAATGTCCTTGCGAAGCATTAAAGGCGCTGGAAGAGCATGGAATCCTGGGAGGATATCCACTTGGAAACCACCGAGTATTATGGTGCTGTACAGAGATGAACACAAAAGAAGAGATGGATGAAGTTATCCGCATTTTAAAGGAGGTATAGAGCATGTTAGTATTTGAAAAAAGCAGAGCCGGACGAGGCATGAGCATGCTCCCAGCCTGCGATGTAGAAATCAAAAAACCTGGTGAGAAGGATGCAAGACAAAAAGAGCTTCACCTTCCGCAAATGTCTGAGAATGACCTTTCCAGACACTATACAGAACTGGCAAAGAAATCCCATGGAGTCAATGATGGATTCTATCCACTTGGATCTTGTACGATGAAGTACAATCCGAAAATTAATGAAGATATGGCAGCATTGCCTGGATTTACCCAGATCCATCCGCTGCAGCCAGAACATTCTGTACAGGGATGCCTGGAAGTTCTGAAAAAATCCGAAGAATACCTGTGCGAGATCACAGGAATGGACGGTATGACATTCCAGCCTGCAGCAGGAGCTCACGGAGAGTTTACAGGTCTGATGCTCATTAAGGCATATCATGAGAGCAGAGGAGACGAGAAGAGAACAAAAATCATTGTACCGGATTCTGCGCATGGAACCAACCCGGCCAGTGCTACAATGGCAGGCTATAAGGTAGTCAGCATTGCATCTGCACCGGACGGAGGAGTAGACCTTGAAGCGTTAAAGGCAGCATGTGGAGAAGATACTGCAGGACTGATGCTGACCAATCCGAACACTGTCGGACTGTTTGACAAAAATATTTTAAAAATTACAGAAATCGTACATGAATGCGGCGGTCTTTGCTATTACGATGGAGCAAACCTGAATGCAGTTATGGGAACTGTAAGACCTGGAGATATGGGATTCGACGTGATTCACCTGAACCTTCATAAGACATTTTCAACACCTCATGGAGGCGGAGGTCCGGGAAGCGGACCGGTTGGCTGCAAGAGTATATTGCTGCAGTTCCTGCCATCCTACAGAGTGGTAGAAAAAGAAGGGGCTCTGGCAATGGAGAAAGCCGAGCACAGCATTGGTGAGATGAAAGAATTCTATGGAAACTTCCTTGTAGTTGTCAAAGCACTGACTTACCTGATGACACTTGGAAAAGAAGGAATTCCGGAGGCAAGCCAGAACGCAGTTCTGAACGCGAACTATATGATGAACAAGTTAAAAGACCTCTATACAATGGCATATGATGAGGTATGCATGCATGAGTTTGTTATGAGTCTGGAAGATCTGAAGAAGAAAGCAGGTGTATCTGCAATGGATATCGCAAAAGGACTTCTGGATAACGGAATCCATCCGCCTACAATGTACTTCCCGTTAATCGTACATGAAGCGCTGATGGTAGAGCCGACAGAGACAGAGTCAAAAGAAGTACTGGATCATGCAATTGAGGTATTTCGTAAGCTTTACAATGACGCACTTGAGAATCCGGAAAGCCTGCTTCAGGCACCAGTGACAACACCGGTCACAAGAATGGATGAGGTAGAGGCAGCAAGACATCCGGTATTGAAATATGAGTTTGAATCATAATTTGCAGATGTAACAACAAGAATATAAAAAAATTGAAAAGAATAGGATAAGGGGATCGCATATGGTAGAGAAGATTACTTACATTGAGAGCGGCCAGTTTCATCCATATAAAAATCTTGCAGTGGAGGAGTATTTACTCCTCCACTGTGAACCTCAGGAGTGTATTTTATATTTGTGGCAGAATCAGAATACCGTTGTAATCGGAAGAAATCAGAATGCCTGGAAAGAATGTAAAGTTGAAAGTCTTGAGGAAAATGGAGGACATCTGGCACGTCGTCTTTCCGGTGGCGGAGCGGTATATCATGATCTGGGAAATCTGAATTTCACATTTCTCGTATCAAAAGAAAATTACAGCATTGACAGACAGTTGGAAGTTATTGTCAAAGCAGTGCAAAAGTTAGGTGCAAAAGCGGAGAAGTCCGGAAGAAATGACATTTTGATTGATGGAAAGAAATTTTCCGGAAATGCATTTTATGAGCAGGAGCAGCATTGCTATCATCACGGAACATTGATGATGAATGTGAACAAAGAGATGCTTTCCAAGTATCTGACTGTATCAAAGGAAAAATTACAGTCCAAAGGTGTGGACTCTGTAAAATCAAGAGTGACTAATCTGGTGGATTACATACCGGATCTGACATTGGAAGCATTGAAAAAAGCACTTCGTGAAGCATTTGAAGAAGTCTATGGCCTGACATCGAATGAGTGTAAGATGGAAGACCTGGATCAGAAAGAAATCGAAATGAGGACGAAACATTTTTCCTCCTGGGACTGGCGCTTTGGACGGAAAATTGATTTCCAGTATGAGATATCAAAGAGATTTTCGTGGGGGCAGATGAATATTCAGTTCCAGGTGGATAAAGGAAAGATTTCTGATGTCAATGTGTACTCAGATTCGCTGAAACCTATGACGATCGAGAAGCTTCCGAAGTATTTAAAAGGTATCCGTTATCATAAGAAGAATATTTGCTCGGAGCTTAGACTTTACTGGGCTGAGGACAAGCAGGAAGAAGAGATGATAGCAGATATTATCGAGTGGATAAAAGAGGAAGAACTCTAGCAGAAAAAATGTCTTTCCGAATTCAATTCAAGTGTTACATCCAGTTGAACGAGGTGGAAAGATAAGAAAGAAGTTGTGGAAAAAGACACTGCCATCTGGCAGTATTGTGGATAATTACAGGAGGACATCAGTATGAGCGAGAAATATGATGTAATCGTGATCGGTGCCGGACCGGGAGGATATGTGGCTGCTATTAAGGCAGCAAAGCTTGGATTTAAAACGGCTGTTATTGAGGCAAGAGAAGCAGGCGGAACATGTCTGAACCGTGGATGTATTCCGGCAAAAGCAATGATTCATGCAGCAGAAGTATATAGAAGCGCAAAAGAGTGTGAGCGCTTTGGTATCCATGCAGAAAATGTAACATTTGATTTTGAAAAAATATTTGAATATAAAGAAGAGACAACAAAACAGCTTGTGTCAGGTGTGGAAGGGCTGTTCAAGGGCAACGAAGTGGACCAGATTGCTGGAAAAGGAACCCTTCTTCCAGATAAGAAAGTAAAAGTTGTGTCTGAAGATGGCGAGCAGATTTTAGAGGCGGAGCACATTATCCTGGCAGCAGGATCTAAGCCGTTGATCCTGCCGATTCCAGGTATGGATCTTCCGGGAGTCCTGACCAGTGATGAACTGTTCCGTATGAAGAGTGTGCCGGAGAGCCTGACAATTATCGGTGGCGGAGTTATCAGTGTGGAATTCGCAACGGTTTACGCAGAACTTGGCTGTAAGGTGACGATTCTTGAGGCACTTCCGAGAATTCTTCCGAATATGGATAAGGAGATTTCTCAGAATCTGAAATTGATTTTGAAAAAACGCGGCATTGATATTCACACAGCTGCTGCTGTACAGGGTGTAGAAGCAGATGGAGACCAGTACATTTGTAAGTATGTGGAGAAAGAAAAAGAGCAGAGTGCAGCCTCCCAGTATGTATTATGTGCGGTTGGAAGATGCCCGAACACAGACGGACTCTTTGCAGAAGATGCGACACCGGAGATGAACCGCGGACGTGTCGTTGTAAATGAGAAGTTCGAGACAAGTATTCCGGGCGTGTATGCAATCGGAGATCTGATCTTTGGAGCACAGCTTGCCCATGCAGCAAGTGCCCAGGGAATCCAGGTTGTAGAGCAGCTTGCCGGAAAAGAAGTGTCTGTCGATGTAAATGTAGTTCCGGGCTGTGTATACACAGATCCTGAAATTGCATCTGTCGGTATTACGGAAGATGAGGCAAAAGAAAAAGGTATTGCCGTTAAAGTTGGTAAGTTTATTATGAGCGCAAATGGAAAATCGCTCATCACAAAAGAGGAGCGGGGATTTATTAAAATCGTTGCAGAAGAAGAGAGTGGCGTGATTGTCGGAGCACAGATGATGTGCGCAAGAGCGACTGACATGATCGGTGAATTCGTGACAGCAGTTGCCAATAATATGACAGTATCACAGCTTCTGAAAGGTATGCGGGCACATCCGACTTACAATGAAGGAATCGGAGAAGCGCTTGAAGAGCTGGAAGGCGGAGCTATCCATGTAATGCCGAAGAAAAAGAAATAAAAGTGGCAGTAAATCCAAGGGGAATAGAAATTGCAGAAAAACTTGGAATGTAGATTTTAGAGTTGTCATTGCGGCATTTTTCGTGTATGGTGTAACTGTATATAATGATTACAAACAGTAGTGAGATTATAGGAAAAAGTTTTATAGACATTTAAGGAGGAGCTTGCAATGAGCAGCATATTTGACATATTAGGACCGATTATGGTCGGTCCGTCCAGTTCTCATACAGCGGGGGCAGTACGGATCGGCTATACAGCCAGACAACTTTTTGGAGAACCGGTGAAAAAAGCAGAAGTGTATCTGCACGGATCATTTGCGGCAACAGGAGAAGGTCATGGAACAGATAAGGCGATCATTGCAGGTCTTCTCGGAATGAAACCAGATGATCTTCGGATTCCGGATAGTTTTACAGTAGCAGAAGAAAGTGGCATGGAATTTACCATTGCAAAAAAAGAAATCCGCGGTGCACATCCGAATACAGCAAGAGTGATCATGGAAAATGGTGCGGATAAAAAGATGGTCATGCAGGCATACTCTATTGGAGGAGGCCGGATCCGTGTCAGTGTGCTTGACGGGATAGAAGTTGATTTCAGCGGGGAGAGCAATACGTTGATCGTACGGAATATGGACCGCCCGGGCTGTATTACAGAGGTAAGCGCGGCACTGAGCCGGGAGAAGATCAATGTTGCGACGATGCAGGTGTTCCGTCACAAAAGAGGCGGTCTTGCCGTTATGGTCGTAGAAACAGATCAGTCTATACCGGAAAATGTTGTGGCTGAACTGAAAAAGAAAGAGGATATTCTGGAAGTAATATCTCTGAATCTGGAGGAGGGACGATAGTTATGGCATATCAGGCAGTGGATGAGATCATGGCAAGATGCGAAAAAGACAGTGTAGAATTCTGGAAAGCCGTTCAGCTTGAGGACTGCGAGGAAAACGGAATCAGCGAAGAAGAGTCCTGGAATCAGATGACACATATGTGGAATTCTATGAAAGAGAGTGTTGCAGCATATGACCCGGAGGCAATTTCCAGAAGTGGACTTGTCGGAAGAGAAGGAAAGCTGATGGACGCATATCGTGAGCAGGGGAAACCGTTGTGTGGCGATTTTGTATCCAAAGTTATTGCAAATGCATTAAAAATGGGATGTAACAATGCCTGTATGAAGCGAATTGTGGCAGCTCCGACTGCCGGAGCCTGTGGAGTCATGCCGGCAGTTCTTGTTACTTATTATAAAGAATATGAAGCTTCAGAGGAAACCATGATCCAGGCGATGTATGTGGCAGCAGGAATCGGCCAGGTCATTGCGTCCCGTGCTTCCCTGGCGGGAGCCTCCGGCGGTTGTCAGGCAGAGATAGGTTCTGCTTCCGGAATGGCAGCAGCGGCAATCTGTAGTGTACGAGGCGGAAGTAAAGAGCAGATGGGACATGCATGCGCCATGGCACTTAAGAATCTGATGGGACTTGTCTGTGATCCGGTAGCCGGGCTGGTAGAAGTTCCGTGTGTGAAAAGAAATGTAGGCGGTGCGGTAAACGCTTTGGCGGCAGCAGATATGGCACTGGCAGGAATCGCAAGCCACATTCCGGTAGATCAGGTCATTGATGCCATGGGCGAAGTCGGAATGAAGATGGACGTGTCACTCAGAGAGACAAGTATGGGTGGTGTCGCAACAAGTCCGAAGGGTCTTGAAATTGCAGAGAGACTTGGAATGTAAATATTACGAAAAGGAATGCCGGAGGGCATTCCTTTTTTTAGGAGAGTATGTTATAACAAAGATAAACAATCAAGTGTCATGAGTAAGGGAAAGAGGGGATAAATTATGTTAGATGAGCACATGGGACCGATTAAAAAATACAGTATACTGACTGTGGGGGCAGTCGTACTTGCACTGGCGAACTATGTATTTAAGTTTCCGAACCATTTTAGTTTCGGAGGTGTAGCCGGTTTTGCAGTTATTTTAAGTGGAATGTTTGGCGGTTCCGCCAGTACGTACACATTTGTAATCAATATGTTACTGTTATTGATCGCATTTCCAATATTGGGAAAGGAAGTTGCAATGCGGTCTTTCTATGTCAGTATCGTATTCAGTGGTGTGCTGGAAGTTGCGCAGTATGTGTATCCGATAGACAAGCCAATCACGAACCAGCCGGTGCTGGAGCTTGTATTTTCCTTCATGCTGCTAGCAGTGTGTTCCGCGATATTCTTCTTCATGGATGCGTCCAGCGGAGGAACCGATATTATTGCTTTGATATTAAAAAAGTATACCAGCGTGTCAATCGGAATGGCGTTACTGCTTGTAGACTTCGCAGTTGTTGCGATTTCTTTCTTTGTATATAATCCGACCGTTGGACTGTTTTCATTTGCCGGATTCCTTGCAAAATCATTTTTCATTGATTCCGTAATTGAGAGTCTGAACCTGTGTAAATATTTTACAATCGTGTCAGATAATGCTGATACAATCTGCGATTATATTCATAAAGAGCTGAACCACAGTGCGACAATTATGTCTGCAGAAGGATCTTATTCACACGAGCCGAAGAATGTCATCATGACTGTTGTGAACCGTGACCAAGCATTAAAACTGCGGAAATTCGTAAGAAGCGTAGAACCACACGCATTTATGATGATCACAAACAGTAGTGAGATCATAGGAAAAGGATTCCGGAATACGATGTAGGAAAAACGACAAAGGGTGAGATTGATTTTGTAGCAGTGAAAGACGGAAAGAAAAAGTATTACCAGGTCGCATATTTGCTGGCAACGGAAGATGTCATAGAAAGAGAATTTGGAGCATATAAGGATATTCAAGATAATTATCCGAAGTATGTACTTTCCATGGACAGATTTGATTTTTCAAGAGATGGAATTATACATCAGAATGTTATAGATTTTTTGATGGAAAGGTAAAAAACCCCGTTGACAGATTCGAAAGAATCGACTATATTAACATTAATAAAAGGGAGTAACTGGCGCCTGTCAGTCTTGCAAAGTAGAAAATCAGGCGTTTGCGATGTCGTCAGTACGATGAGTGATCATCCGTATCGTAATGAAATGGTGAGACTTTTATTGCATATTTTTGGTGTGCAATAAAGGTCTCTATTTTTGTACACCAGATGAGCCATAATAGGAAAAAGGAGGTACAAATTATGTTGACAAATGAGCAGGCGAAGGAAAATCTAAAGAAATACGGACCGAATGAACTGGAAGAGGGAAAGAAAAAAAGTGTCTTTCAAATATTTTTAGAACAGTTCAAGGATTTTCTGGTAATTATTCTGATCATCTCCGCGGTGATTTCAGGATTTCTTGGAGATGTGGAGAGTGCGATTGTAATCTTTGTAGTTATTACGATGAATGCGATTCTTGGAACGGTGCAGACAGTGAAGGCGGAGCAGTCGCTGAATAGTTTGAAGCAACTGTCGGCACCGGATGCGAAGGTCGTGCGTGACGGGCAGTTAATGCAGGTACCGGCGAGAGAAGTGACCGTCGGTGATGAAGTAATTGTGGAGGCGGGAGACTTAATTCCGGCAGATGGAAAGTTACTTACAGTTGCAAGTCTTAAAGTGGACGAAAGTGCACTTACAGGTGAGAGTCTCCCAGTGGAAAAGTCTTTAGAAGAAGTACCGGAAGGTGCAGCACTTGGAGATCAGACGAACCGGGTATTTTCCGGAAGCTTTGTCACATACGGAAGAGCATCCTTTGAAGTAACGGAAGTCGGAATGAGTACGGAGGTCGGTAAGATTGCCGGGCTTCTGAAAAATGCATCCGAGAAGCAGACACCGCTTCAGAAGAATCTGGATGATTTTGGTAAGAAGTTGTCTATTACGATTCTTGTATTTTGCGGAATTTTATTTGCAATCAGCGTGATCCGTGGAGAATCGATTGTAAATGCATTTCTATTTGCAGTTGCGCTGGCGGTGGCAGCTATCCCGGAGGCGCTTAGTTCTATCGTGACCATCGTGCTTTCCTTTGGTACACAGAAGATGGCGAAGGAGCATGCGATCATCCGCAAGCTTCAGGCAGTCGAAGGACTTGGCAGTGTGTCAATCATCTGCTCTGATAAGACTGGAACTTTGACACAGAATAAAATGACTGTGGAAAATTATTATGTAAATGGTGCAAGTATCTGTTCTGAAGAGATTGATCTGGAGGATCCGGCACAGCGAGAGTTACTGATGTTCAGTATGCTCTGCAATGATTCTACAAATCAAAATGGTCAAGAGATCGGAGATCCGACGGAGACGGCTCTTATTAATCTTGGCAGCCTTCTGGGAGCAGATTATGCACAAGTGCGTGGTAAGTATCCAAGGCTTTCCGAGGTGCCGTTCGACAGTGACAGAAAACTTATGTCCACGGAACATTTTATAGACGGACGGTATGTTATGGTCGTAAAAGGTGCGGTCGATGTGCTCCTTGAGCGTATGAGCCACATTCAGGATGGAGATACTCTAAGAAAGATCACAGAAGAAGACCGCGTCAGAATTGAAGTGCAGAATAAACATTTTTCTGAAAACGGACTGCGTGTACTGGCATTTGCATATAAGACGATGGAACAGGAGCAGGGGCTTACATTAAATGATGAAAATGACCTGACATTCCTGGGACTGATTTCCATGATGGATCCGCCAAGAGTGGAGTCTAAAGATGCAGTTGCGGAATGTATCAAGGCAGGAATCAAGCCAATCATGATTACGGGCGATCACAAGGTAACAGCAGCGGCCATTGCAAAACGAATCGGAATTCTGGAAAATATGTCGGAAGCCTGTGAAGGTGCGGTCATCGAAGACATGACGGACGAAGAACTCCAGGAGTTCGTACCGAACATTTCTGTGTATGCAAGAGTTTCACCGGAGCATAAGATCCGTATCGTGCGGGCATGGCAGGAGCGTGGAAATATTGTGGCAATGACGGGAGATGGCGTGAATGATGCCCCGGCACTGAAGCAGGCAGATATCGGAGTTGCCATGGGAATCACGGGAAGTGAAGTGGCGAAAGATGCGGCAGCTATGGTGCTGACGGACGATAACTTTGCAACGATCGTCAAGGCAGTGGAAAATGGACGAAACATTTATCAGAATATTAAAAATGCGATTCAGTTCCTGCTTTCCGGAAATTTTGCAGCGATTCTTGCAGTTTTGTACGCATCACTTGCAAGTCTGCCGGTTCCATTTGCACCGGTACATCTGCTGTTCATCAACCTTCTGACAGACAGCCTGCCGGCGATCGCGCTTGGACTGGAGCCGCACAATCCGGAAGTGATGAAAGAAAAACCACGTGCCATGGGAGAATCCATTTTGACAAAACCATTTCTTACAAGCATCGGAGTGGAAGGTCTGTGTATCGGAATCATGACCATGACAGCATTTATGATCGGATATCGCAATGGAAATGCAGTGCTGGCAAGTACGATGGCATTTGGAACACTTTGCAGCAGCCGTCTGGTTCACGGATTTAACTGTAAAGCAAACAAACCGATCATTTTTACGAAACGATTCTGGAATAACATTTATCTGATCGGAGCATTTGTACTTGGCTGGCTTTTGATTACAGGAGTACTGATGATCCCGGCACTTCAGGGAATGTTCAAAGTGCAGACACTGACGGTGGCACAGTTGATGACTGTATATGGACTGGCTCTTTTGAATCTGCCGGTTATTCAGCTGCTGAAATGGATCAGAACGCGAAAGAAATAGAGGATTTGACAGGATATTGAATAAAGGAAGGAATTAAATGGAACTGAATAAGGAAAATATGCGGAAAATCCGGGAGCTGATTTTGTTCACAGCACTGCTGATCGTGGTGCTGTGGAAATATGAAGAGGTGTTGGAAGTACTGGGATATGTGGGGCATCTGATCTTTCCATTTCTGCTTGGAGGAGCCATTGCGTTTGTACTGAATGTACCGATGAACTTTATCGAGCGGCACTTGTTTACGGAAAAAGTAAGAAAAAATAAAGTGGCAGATAAGCTTGCGAGACCGGTGAGTCTGTTGAGTGTACTTTGTATCGTAGTTGGCGTGTTGACGGTAGTGATCTTTGGTGTTGTACCTCAGCTTGTAAATACACTTGGAAATCTGGGGCAGAGTATTACCCAGTTCATCCCACATGCACAGGCGTGGGGGAAAGAGGTCTTTCATGGAAACAAGGAGGTTGTCGAACTGATCAACAGTGTACAGTTTGACTGGGACAAGATTGTGGAGACACTGATTGATTTCCTGAAAAATGGTGCAGGAAATATGCTGAATTCGACACTCACCGCTGCAAAAAGCATTATCAGCGGAGTTTCAACATTTGTCATAGCTTTTGTATTTGCGATTTATATTTTGCTGCAGAAGAAAAAGCTTGGGATACAGGCGAAAAAGGTGCTGTTTGCATTCGTACGAAGAGGTCGTGCGGAGGCTGTGGTGGAAGTCTCTTCCCTGACTTACAGCACATTTTCAAGCTTCCTGACCGGACAGTGCCTGGAGGCTGTGATTCTTGGAAGCATGTTCGTAGTGGCCATGACAATCTTCCGGCTGCCGTATGCACTGCTGGTGGGAATCTTTATCGCATTTACCGCACTGATACCGATCTTTGGAGCATTCTTAGGCTGTGCGGTGGGAGCATTTTTAATCTTCATGGTCGATCCCATGAAGGCGCTTATGTTCATCGTGTTGTTTCTTGTGCTCCAGCAGATAGAAGGAAACCTGATTTATCCGCATGTAGTAGGCAATTCTGTAGGGCTGCCGTCCATCTGGGTGCTGGCAGCGGTCAGCATCGGAGGCAGCCTTATGGGAGTAGTCGGAATGCTGATATTTATACCGATCGTGTCGGTGGCATATGCACTGTTCCGGGAAATTGTGTATCTGAAGCTGAAAAAACAGGGTGTAGATCCGGCAGAGCTGGAGGAGTAGGGGGGTATTTTTAACAAAAATATTCTTGTATGAGTATAGGTTTTATGTTATTCTAATGTCACGCGGATGGCGTGTCTTGCCATCCGCAAAAGTATCTATATTAATATCATTCATTTTCGGAGATCCAGAAGTATCGGACCGTATTCCAAAGTGATGAACGATTGACAATTAAATGATGTGTCTGAAAGAGAGAATCTGGTGCGGCACAGAAAACGTTTCTTTGATTAGTAATTTTAATTGGAATATATTTTTGGTATATGCTAAAATGTATGTAGAAACATTCTCTTCGGACATATGGAATTGCCGGAGAGGAGAACATATGACAAAACGAGTAACGAAAAAAGCGGAGCGAAAAACAGGACAAAGAACAGTGCAAGGGAGAAATCGTGCCGACGAGAAATTTATTATGTTGCCGACGGTAGATTTTTGTTTCAAGGAATTGATGCAGAATGCGAAGGTGCGCAAAGGAATTATAGCTGCACTTCTAGGAGTGAGTCCGGAAGAGATTGAGGAGACAACGCTTTTGCCAACGATTCTGCGGAAAGAGTACGAAGATGACAAGTACGGAATTCTGGATGTGCATGTGCAGATGAAAAATGGCATACAGATAGATTTTGAGATGCAGGTGGAAGAGTTCGACTTCTGGGAGAAGCGGATTGTATTTTATCTAAGCAAGATGATTACGGATCAGCTCCATGCAGGTGATAATTATGACAAGATTCAGAAGTGTATTCATGTAAGTATCCTGGATTTCATACATTTTCCAGGAGATGACAGGTGTTATCGGAAGATTACACTTTGTGACACCGAGACGGGAGAGGTCTATACAGACATTATGGAAATCTATGTTCTGGAGCTGGGAAAGCTACCGCCGGAAGACCAGAACGAAGAAGGAATCGTGCGGTGGATGCGCTTTTTCAATGCAAAGAACCGGAAGGAGTTGGAAGAGATGGCAAAGCAGAATGAGTATATGGACGAAGCCTATCAGGAACTGGATCGTCTTAGTGCGGATGAAGAAAAGCGGTTGGAATACGAGACGAGATTAAAATATAGGCGGGATAAACATGCACAAATACATTACGCAACCAGAATTGGAAGAGAAGAGGCAACGGATCAGATTAATGCATTAAATAAACAACTGCTAGAGTTGGGGCGGCTGGAGGATCTAAAAAGAGCAGTGGAAGATAAGGAATATCAGAAGAAGCTGATGAAAGAGTTTGGAATAAGTTAGATTCAGTTTATAGAATTTATAGAAAAAGACAATTAACACAGGTTAGTTACTTTTTTATAATAGAAGCACTTTACTTACGAATGGACAAATATTGCGATAGATATACAAGAAATTCCAGATAATCACTATCCGGTAGAAGATACACCTGTGGGGAATGCTCTATGTAATAGAGTGAACAGTAATCTATATCTAGCTTTATGAGGGATTGTATGAGATGAAGCTGTCAAACTCCCACTTATGTGTAGAATAATGTAAAAACTCAAGAAAAGTTCGTGTAGTTTAGTGTGAAAAAACGATAAAAACGCATTGATTTTTACACGAATAATTCCTATACTATATTTAGAATAAGTTATCTTAATGATATGAGTAAGTACAACAATTCATTGGAAAACTACCGGGATATAGATGCATTTGAAGATGATAAAAAGATAGTTCCGCTTTATGTCGCATTTTGCATTTAGATGGAAGAAAATTTAATAAATAAGACATTAAGATACCGCTGGAGTTGCTTGTAGTAATTGCCAGCGGTCTTTTCATACAATCAGGAAAATGTGCGAGATAATACCGGATTGTTACCAGTTATGCCAATGGATTCCATATATACAGAAAAAATGTTATGATAAATGGGGATATTGGATTTATCAGGATGAACCGGTGAAACTGTTGACCAGGGGAAAAGAGAGGTGCCTATGGAACGGACAAAAAGAAAAAATGTGTTTCGAGCAGAACTTATTATTTTTCTGGCTGTAATTGCAGTCATTCTGCTAGTTTTGTGGATTCGCTGGGAGAATTCCCATGCCACTTATAAGAATTATGATATTGTTGTGAAGAAGAATGTGTATTGTGAGAAGACGCAGACAGGGCGAGTGGATCTGCAGATCAGGCGAAAAGGCGGAAAGAAGGCTAAGCTGCTACAGACACAGCCGGAGCTTAAGCAGAGACAGTCTTTTCAGATTGTAGAAGATTCTTATAAACTGGGGATTGTCGATGATGCGTCTGCCTATGATGGAAATATTTATGAGCAGAAAAATGCCGGCGGGACGCAGTATCTTACGCTTTATTATGTAAACCATGAAGCTTCCGGCAGGCAAGGGAAAATGCATCTGGTGATGAATGACGCAAAAACGGGTAAGGAGCTTATCAACATTAAGACTTCACCGAAAGTCAAAAAGGACGCGCGCAGATATGAGTACCGGGGAAAAGATCTGTATGTGAGTGAGGAAGGAATTCTGTTAGATGCGGGAACTGACGAAGAATTTTATAATTCGCAGGCAATGACCGCAGGTCTTATGACGGTATGCTGGAAAAATGGGAAAGAGAAACAGATTCAGTTTGATCCAAATGCAGACGTATCAGAGTATGAAGCTGCGGATATTATCGTTCCGAAAGTGACTTCCACAGGGAAAGAAAAATCAGAAGAGATCCACTGCTATTATGCCTTGGAACTTAGTGACTGGGAGAATATCCGTGAAATAAAGCTTGGGGAAAATGTATTTGCGAAAGCAGAGAACCTGGAAAAGGCGACAGACGATTTGAACAAAAAGAAGAAAAAATCGAAGGAAGAAAAAGCAAAAGAAGAAGCCGAAAAGAATGCAGAAAATCAGAAAAAGAAGGAATTTTATACAACAGATATGTCTTTATTGAACCAGCCGGAAGATTTTCACATTTCTGATTATTATATTACGAATAAGGTGATTGCAGGCAATCGCTATTATGTAGACGAAAATCATGTGCTGTGGGGACAGGGCATGAACTACTATGCCCAGCTTGGAATCAACCACCCGGAAGATGTGGGCAACTGGTATCATGAGGAGTACATGGAACCTCAGAAAATAGCCGAGCATGTTGTTCATGTAGACGCATCAGCCAACGGATATTTTATGATGTATCTCACGGAAAATGGAGAACTGTACGGAGCAGGGGCGAATCTGCAGGGAATTCTCGGAAAAGAACCAGGCGAAAACGATGCCATGAATCCACAGCAAAATGTGGTGAACCAGCCGAAGCTTCTGATGAGTGATGTGGCTTATATGCGGGCTGGTGCGACCTGTGCGATTGCACTGAAAAAGAACGGGGAAGCGTACTGGTGGGGTGAGTTTATGTCCGGTGAAGTAAGCAGCATTTACGGTGAAGGAACGCTGATGTACACCGAACCACACAAGATGCTGGATCAGGCAATTTACGTCACGACCACCAACAGACGTTCAGCAGCGATAACGGCGAATGGTGACCTGTACACCTGGGGCGATAACACCTATGGCCAGTGTGGATATACCGGTGAGGCAACATTTCTGACAGAGCCGGAAAAGGTCATGGAAAATGTACGAATGGTCTGGTGTGATGAGATTGAGCAGAATGCAATTTGGACAGATCTGGCAAATGTGAACCCGAATGATTATGGCACAATCAGATATGATGATACATTTGTCCTGACAAAGGACGGAAAAATGTACGCGGCCGGAACTAACATTGGAACTGATTCCAGGCGGAATACTCCATACGGAGAAGGGGAAGACGATGAGCGGTCGGACGAAAATAAATGTACGACATATTCCGCAAAATTCCTGCCGATAGAAGTAAAAGAATATGTGCCGGAAAGCAATCCGACAGAAGAGTATACCGGAGAAAAGAAGATTCAGATTGAAGGAACCGCGGCAGAAGGACTGGCGGAGTAGGGGAAGCTGCTATGAGAAAGAAAATATGTATAGGTCTTTTGGCAGTTCTATTGGGAACAGGATTGGGAGCTATGCTTGTCAATCACATATGGAAAGAGCCAAAACAGGGAGTAGATCTGGGAGCGACACAGATGATTGTAAAAGATTTGACTGTGCAGACTCTGGGGCAGGTTTCTTGCAGTGACTCTGTAAAGGAAAACCTGAGAGAATCAGGAAAAGATATCAAGATTCCGGTTTTGACGGTAGATATAAAAAATCCTACAAAAGACAGGCAGTCATTTACCATTTACAAGGTGAATCTGGAAGTTGGAAAATGGTCTTCTGCAGTGAGCTGGGATTTATTTCCGGAAATGAATGACAACTCAGAGTTAGTCTGGTCGATACCGGCAGGAGAAACAAAAACAATCGTCATACCATATGTGGCGTATAGACAACTCATGTCTGAAAGTGACTGGAAAAAATTAGATCAGGATAATATGAAGTTAAGATTTAGCGTAGTGCAAGGCAGTATTACGGTGAATGTAAAGTAAAATATAAGTAGAAAAGCAATTAACGGTAGTAGGTTAGTTGCTTTTTTCTGTTAAATTTTCTTTTTATATGATGAAATATAGAAAAGAGGTGCCAATGTGGAAAAGTTTTTTTGTTATGTATTAGGTGAACTAGGAAGTTTTATTAGTTGTGTACATGGTAAATGTGATATACCATTGCGGACATTAATATTGTTTATGGTTATTGATTATATATCAGGAATTTTGATTGCTGTATTTTTTAAGAAATCACCTAAGAGTGAGAAAGGAACTCTAAAAAGTGATGTGGGATGGAAAGGAATATGTAAAAAAGGAATGATGCTTATTTATGTATTTGTTGGTGTGCATCTTGATATCTTGATGAATAATGATTATATAGGAAATACTATTTGTATAGGATTTATTGTAAATGAATTGATTAGTATTATTGAAAATGCAGGAATTATGGGAATTCCAATGCCAACTGTTTTGAAGAATATAATTGATATTTTGAATGAGAACGGATAAATATTGTGATAAGTTTACAAATCATTATGAAATATCTTCTTTATAAATAAGTGATCACTAGAAAAGAAATAAAGGAGATGTTTTAAGATGAGTGAAGCAAAAGGAGATCCAAGAGTAACTGAGGTTCAGGAGTGGTTGAATGAGACATATGGAGCACAATCCTGGTTTACAAAACTGACAGTTGACGGAATGACCGGAGCAGGAACATGCAAAGCTTTGTGCAAAGCCTTGCAGTATGAAATTGGCGTGAAAAATGTTGATGGAGTTATTGGAGCAGGAACATTGGCAGTATGCCCGACAATTGGAGCTACAGTAACAAATACAAATCTGATTAAGATTATTCAGTGCGGTTTCTACTGTAAGGGATACGAGTGTGGGGGAATTACCGGACATTATGGTGCGGCAGTAGAAATAGCGGCTCAGAGATTCAAAATGGACGCAGGATTTGATGCTGGAAATGGAGAACTCCAGCCTATATTTATCCGTGCATTGTTAAATACGGATGCATTTGTTCTTGTAAAGAATGGAAAAGATTATGTGCGAGAAGCACAGCAGTATTTAAATAATACATATATTGTTAAATTAAGCAACTGGGCACTAATTCCGTGTAATGGAATTCCGGACCGAAATATGATGAAAGCAATTATTGCCGGATTACAGTATGAAGAGGCTAATCATTCTACATCAGGAGTAGATGGAATTTACGGAAAGAATACTTTATCAAAAGCGACAACGCTATCTTCGGGTACAGCAAAAACTGCTTATGTGAAAATTGTACAAATGTGTCTGATGTGTATGATGGAGACAAATGCAGGTATGGATGGAGCATTTGGAAGTGCGTTAAAAAAACAGATTGAAGAATTTCAGAAATTTTATTGTCTTTCAGGGGTAACATCAGGAACAGTAGACAGGATTACATGGGCTTCCTTACTGTCAAGTAAAGGAGAAACTTCAAGGGTGGCAAAAGCGTGTGATACATCTACCGTATTAAATTATGCAAAAGCTAAGTCACTGTATGATGCAGGATACCGATATGTTGGAAGATATTTATCAGGAACAGTAGGCGGCAAAAGATCGAAAGCGATGACAGCAGAAGAAATTGCAGATATATTCAAGGCAGGATTAAGAATTTTTGCAATTTTCCAGGAAGGAACACCAAGTATGTCACGATATACTTTGGAAAGTGGAGTGAGTGAAGCCCAAAAAGCGTTATCAGCAGCACGTCAGCTCGGGATTCCAGAAAATGCAATCATTTATTTTGCGATTGATTATGATGTAATGGAGTCAGGAATCAATGCTGTGAAACAATATTTTGCTGGTATACGAAGAGTATTTGAAAAAGCAGGATATTATTATCATGCTGGCATTTATGGAGCTAGAAATGTGTGCTCAAAAGTTTGTAACAGCGGACTAGCTGAAAGTAGTTATGTTAGTGATATGTCTACCGGTTTCAGTGGAAATCTGGGATATAAAATACCAGAAAACTGGGCATTTGATCAGTTTCATGAGTATCAGTTCCCGTCAACAGATGGAACTTTCGGATTGGATAAAGTTGGTTACTCTGGACGATATAATGGTTTTGCATCAGTGACAAAAGCAAATGAGATGATGCCAGATGTTAGTGATGATTATCGAAGACAAAAGGCTGTCAAATTATTTAAAGCATTAGGACTGCCGTTGGGAAATGAGTTCAAAATGGAAGAAAAATATAAATTTTATCAGCCATTTTTGGAAGTTACATACTCGGTATATAGAACAGCAGAAATGTTACCAGATAAAGATATTAAGTTATCAATGACTGTAGAAAATGGAAAAATACCAACAGATATGGCTAATAAAGTGGATACAGTTTTTGGTGAGTTAGAAACCAAGTATACAGCAGATCTGGGATTGACAAGTACCATGGCGATTCATATGCTTTCGTTAGAAATAGAGAATGGAACTATTGGTATTGATTATAAATTAAGCACTGCAGGGGAATTAGTATTAGTTCTGAAATGTGAGTCGGTTTTAAGAGAAGATGTTTTAGTTCGTTATACAATGGGATATGAAATTGAGTTTAAGTATCTTCCAAAAGATAATTCTGTACCACAGGAAGAATATGCATATGATGAATTTTTTGATTGGATAAAAGAAAATAAAGAAGTAGTCATGGGGGCTGCGTTTGTGCTGATAATAGCTATAACAGTAGCGATAATGGTACCAACTGGAGGTACGTCTGCAGTCACAATCCCATCAGTTCTAACTGCAGTGGAGGCAGCATTTATATAATGATAAAAGAGGATAGGAATTCACAGGTCAGAACAATGTCTGACCTGTGGATTAAAACAGTGATTTACTTTTAAAAAATGTAATGAAATCAGATTCGTTTCCGGCTATAAAAGAATTTTTTATAATGGGTATGATATAATTTTTATTTAATTTTATATTAAAACAATAAAGAGAAGTAGTTGTTGTGATAGAGGTAATAGATGTATATGCATAGGTAGAGGATACAGCAATTTGGTTATTGTGGTATATTTGAACTTGAAACGAATCATTATAAAAAGAAATTTTTTCAAAATCATTTTTATTTTTAAATGAATTGTGAATTCTTAAATATGGGTCTATAAATACATAAATGAAATAGAAACAAGCCGCTGGCAGAGGAATAAGCCATGTGTAATCTTGAAAACCAAATATTCCCCAAAGAGCAAGAAAGAAGATAACAATAATAATGACCATTGGCATAGTAATAAGCAAAATACGACTGGGATGTTTCCGAAAAATCGGCACCAGTTCGTATAGTGAATGATTATCGTGAGTCCATTGAGATATAAAAAGCGGTTCCATATTTGTGTACCTCCAGAGTCATTTTTTTAAGTATACCATGCTTAGGGACTTTAAAGAAACAGTTTTGGTACATATAGTACAATTATTTAGCTAAATAGTAGAATTAAAGTAAACGGTAAATAGCTGGTACCGTGTCGCTTGCTAATTTTTGTGAGATAATTACTCTAAAAAATCTAAGGTTTTTCAAGGAGGGCTATCTCATGGATAGAATCACTCATAAAGTCCGCTGCGAACAATGGACCAAGATCATCAAAGAATGCCTGGCAAGCGGAATGAATAAAACTGCCTGGTGTAGAGAACATGGTATTTCTGACAAGTCATTCTTCTATTGGCAACGTCGGCTACGTGAAGAAGCATATATTTCTACAGTAGAATCTTCTTCACTTCCAGCAGTCAATGCAGTAAGTGTACCGGCAGAGCCGTCGGTTGATTTTGTCGAATTAAGGTTACCTGAACAATCCACCGTATCATCTGTTACATTCAGACCAGATGTGATCATTCGAAAGGACTCCTTTTCACTGGAGATTTCAAACACTGCTTCTGCAGAACTGTTAAGCAGAATCGGAGGTCTCTTACATGCTGAATGATGCAACTGGTTTTGACAAGATTTATATCGCAACAGGCTACACCGACTTAAGGCGTGGAATTGATGGTCTGGCATCCACCATTAAATATCAATTCGAACTGGATCCCTTTCAGAAAAACATCCTGTTTCTCTTCTGTGGCAAACGTACCGACCGAATCAAAGGGCTGGTTTGGGAAGGAGATGGATTCCTTCTTCTTTACAAGCGATTAAATGTTGGCGGATTCAGTTGGCCACGTACGAAGGAAGAGGCATTGGAAGTTACTCCTGAACAATATCGTATGTTGATGCTGGGACTTGAAATTGTTGCGAAACGTCCAATCGAGGAACTGACAGATCCTCCCAAAACAATGTAATTGTGCAATTCGTAGAAAATAAATTTTTTATTTTTTTCAGTTCAAAATGATACAAAAAATTTTTTAATAGTTATCCACAAAAGCGTTTTCTGTGAGCGTAATTCTTTTTACCAAAGAACAATCCTTTGCAGAGCCTGTGGATAACAGTCATGAGTATCTCATGGATTCTGAGATATTCATGATTGTTATCCACCGTCAAAATGACGAATAACAATACGTGGTGAATTCGCCTGAACTCCTCTTTTCTGCTATAATGACTTCAGAAATAAAAGGAGTCCGAACAATGGCATTTAAATTCACTGAAGAACAACTGAATACATTGGATAAGTCTTTTATCGTAGAGTTATTTCTCCAGCTTCAGGAGCAGAACGATAAGCTTTCAAGTGAAGTCCAGGATCTAAATAGAAAAATGGAACTTCTCATTGAGCAGATCACCCTTTCCAATAAGAACAGATTTGGCAGATCCTCTGAGAAGATGGATGATGCCAGTCAGATCTGTTTCATGGAAATAGATGGAACCATCGTTTTCTTCAATGAAGCCGAGGCGGTATCTGATCTGGATGCCGAAGAACCTGAAACTTTGGAATTCAAACCAGCTCGCAAACCAAAATCTGTTGGTAAGAAGGATGCTGATCTGTCAGGTCTTCCAGTAAACATTATCACTCATTACATGACCGAAGAAGAATTAGTAGCTGAGTTTGGAAAAAATGGCTGGAAGCAGCTTCCAGATGCGATTTCCAAACGTTACCGTTTCATCCCTGCAAAGGTTGAAGTAGATGAGCATCATGTCGGTGTGTATGCCAGTAAGAAAGATGGACGAATTATAAAAGCAGACCACCCACAGGCATTGCTTCACGGAAGTCTGGTATCTCCAACACTTGCTGCAGCGATTATGAATGGCAAGTATGTCAATGCTGTTCCTCTCTATCGCCTGGAACAGGAGTTTTCCCGTTATGGTCTTAGCATCACACGTCAAAACATGGCCAACTGGATGATCCGACTGGGTGAAAGCTACCTAGCAATCCTGTACGATTATCTCCATCAAAAGCTGTATGATTACCATGTAATCCAGGCAGACGAAACGCCTGTTTTGGTACATCGAGATGGTCGTCCTGCCGGATCCAAGAGCTACATGTGGGTGTATCGCTCCGGACATCTGTATAAAGACAAACAGATTGTCCTGTACGATTACCACAAAACTCGCAACAGTTCCCATCCAAGGGAATTCCTCAAGGACTATTCCGGCATCTGCGTGACAGATGGATATCAGGTCTACCACAAAGTGGAAAAGGAACGCGAGGATCTGCGGATCGCAGGCTGCTGGGTTCATGCCAGAAGAAAGTTTGACGAGGCGATGAACGTTGTTCCAAAAGAACAGCGCAAGAAGTCCAACGCCTATCTGGTAATGAAACAGATCCAGGAGATCTACCGCGAGGAAGGGAAACTACAAGAACTCTCACCTGATGAGAGACTTATGCAGCGACAACTGGTTATAAAACCATTGGTTGATGCCTTATTTGTGTACCTCAAAAAAATGGAACCAACCGTTCCCTCCAACGGACAGCTTCGAAAGGCATACACATATATCTTGAATCAGGAGAAATACCTCCGGGTATTTCTGGAAGATGGCGAAGTTCCAATCGACAATAACGCATCAGAACGTGCTATCCGAGGGTTCTGCATTGGCAAAAAGAACTGGCAGATGATCGACACCATCAATGGTGCCCATTCATCCGCAATCATCTACAGCATTGCGGAAACAGCAAAGGCAAACAACCTAAAACCGTATGATTACTTCGTATATCTCTTAGAAGAGATTCCGAAACATATGGATGATACCGACCGGTCCTTTCTGGATGATCTGTTACCGTGGTCACCAAATCTGCCGAACGGAATTCGAAAGAACTGATAACCAGGGCTGCCGCAAGGCAGCTCTTAATTTTTCAAGGTACTCGCTATTGAGCGTTTACGAATTAAACTATATAGCTAATAAAATATAAAAACTATCTCTATTAATACATTTTAGATTACTCAACTTATCTATAGAATTGAGTGTAGAAATGTATTGGAGGAGAAAACATGGATTACAAGGAGCTCGGAAACCGCGTACGGGAAGCGAGAACAATATATGGTATTACACAGAGTAATCTGGCAGAGAGAGTAGGTTGTTCTGTTCAACACATTTTACATATAGAAACAGGTCATACAAAAGCAAGTTTACCATTGTTAGTAAAAATCGCGAATACATTGCATGTCTCTGTAGATTATTTGTTACAGGATAGTTTAGAAGAAAATTCATCAGAATTATCGATTTCGATAGAAGTACGTTCAGAGAAGGAAAAAACACTTATATACAGTATTGTAGATGGATTAAGAAAAGGGTTAGATAATTTTGAATAAGCAGAATAAGAACATATGTATTCATGTTTGTGACGACAATCCAGTAGCTATTGAAAAGGCAATAAAAATAACGAAAGACCTTTTGAATGAAGAAGGATTGGCAGCAGAAATCATTACATACGAAGATGGGAATCAGTTCACGGAAAGATATAAAGAACGAAAAGATGAATTATTAATTTTGGATATAGATATGCCGGGAAAAAGTGGGTTGGATATTTTGAAAGAATTTGAAATACATTGTAAAAATAATCGTGTTATTTTACTTACTGCATATGATAATCTGGCATTACAGTCTTTAATGTATGGTCCATTTCAAATTGTTCGAAAGGATTTAATGGAAATCGATTTGGAAAAAGCAATTCGAAGATTTCTGAGAATAAGAAATGACCAGAATGCACAATTGAAAATAAAAGAAGATGGAATACAAAGAGTTGTAGACATAAAGGATATCTTTTATATAGAAAAACGGCGAAATTATTCATACATTTATTTGAAAGATCATCGTTGTGTAAAGGTTCGAAAGAATTTACGAGATTATGAATTTGAGCTGGCTGGCAAAGGGCTTGTCAGAGTTCATGCAGGATATATGGTAGCAATGAAATATTGTGCCAAAATTGAAAAAGGATAGATTGTTATGGAAGATGGAACAGAAATTCCGATTAGCAGAGACAGAAAGAATATGGTAAAAGAGCAGTTTATGATAAGCAGAAGAAAATAAAGCCTTCTGCTTTTTTAATGCGTATTTCGACATATATCGACATATGCCAATATATAGTCAGAATATACCAGCGTGTTGCGTTTGTTGAAAATAATTTCTTATTCCTTACAAAGGGGGATAAGAAAATGGAACAGACCGTAAACCAGGCAATCATGGAGTGCAAGGCTGGAAAAAACCGAGAAGGGAATCTAAATTGGATAATTCAGAAATTTCAACCAGTTATATGTAAATATGCAGGGAAATTGTATTCTTTGGAATATGAAGATGCAGTTCAAGAACTTAATGAAGCTTTGATAATGGCAGTAGTTAGTATAGATGTGTGTAATGCAGAGGGACAAAGTATTGCTTATCTTGTAAAAGGTATCAAATTAAAATTTTATGAATTGCGGAGAAAGAGTATCGTTGAATATGAGTATCGGATGCATTCAGAACAGATTGATGTAAATACAAATATAACGTGTACAGATGATTATTCTGAAATAGAGTGGAAGCTGGAATTAAAAAAATTGAAAGATAAAAGCAGTCCTATGGAGTGCCATATTATCGATGGAATGGTATGGGAAATAAGTGATGTAGAACTGGCAGATTTATTACATGTATCCAGACAGTATATTAATCGAAAAAGAAGGCAGTTGATGAAGAGACTAAAAGATCAAATATAAAAGCATTTGATAGAATGATTCCAAAGAAAAACTTGATATGGTACAATCGTAGATGGAAAATAAAATTAGGGAGGTGATTTTAAGGTATGTTACATATATCAATTTGCGATGATGAGATAGTTGCTGTGGAAAAGATGAGGAAAATCGTGGGGAAAGTACTGGAACAAGAGCAATTATTGGCAAATGTAGGGACTTTTGAAAATGGGGAAGAATTTTTAAATCAATATATAATCAGAGACGACGAATTGGTGATATTGGATTTGGATATGCCGATAAAAAGTGGAATAGATGTCATACAGGAGCTTGAAAAGATTCAGAGGAATGAAGTGGTGATTCTGGTTACGGCATATGACAATCTTGCAATACAATCGTTTTCTTATGGACCATTTCAAATCATTAGAAAAGAGCGGCTGGAAGAGGATTTGCCGAAAGCGGTAAGTAGATTTTTGAAAATGCGTCAAAGAAAACAGGAAGTGTTGGAATTTCAGGTAAAAGGAGAAATTATACATACAAAAGTGTCTGATATTGTATATTTTGAAAAATGTCAACATCATGTTTATGTGCATTTGCGGGATCAAACCGTTCTTTGTATACGGAAAAATATGCAGGATTTTGAAAAAGAACTGGCAGGGAAAGGATTTGTGAGGACACATGCAGCATATATCGTTGCGCTCAAGTACTGCAAAAAGTTTGAAAAAAATGACATTATTCTTGTTGGTGACGTAAGAATTCCGGTGAGCAGAGACCGCAAACAAATGACAAAAGAACAATTTATGATAGGTAGGAGAAGATAAGTGGAGATAATAAATTTTTTAATTGGACAACTGGTAGGATTAGTAGAACCGTTTTTGGCGATTGATTTTATAATAAAATGCCTCGGCTGGAAAGAGGGGGTGAGGCATCGAAAGCAGTTATATATAGGTGTTTGCCTGATATGGTTTATAGTTGCACAGGGAAATGGAAGATTTGCAGGAAGTTATAATATTATTGCAGCGTTTGATATGTGTCTAGCATATTTGTTTAGTTATCTGTATTTAAAAAAAACGGCAGGCATGAAGCTTATGATATGTATCTTAGAGCAGATAATAAGCACCATTTGTACATTAAGTGTTATGCAATTGACAGCTTATATTATCAACACGTCAGTTTTTGATTTTCTTGAAAATGAAGGAATGATTTTTCAAACAGGGGCAATTGTATCTAAAATCGTAGTATGGCTGGTATATAAAGGCGTATATACTTATTTGGATTATATGACAATACATTTTCCTAAAGAGCAGATTGTTCTTACAAATGTAATGATTGGTTTTACGACAGTAAGTGAAGGGTGCATCTTTCTGGCAGTTTCGCAGAAAGGTGTCAGTCATTACATAGTTGTTTTGCTTATGATTGTTTTTTTGGGGATTATTGCTTTGTGTGGTTATGTTATCTATATGATGATAACGATTAGTAAGAAAAATGAAAAAATGCAATTGTATCAATTGATAGAGTTAAAAAGTCAGGAGCAGGAGCGACAACTGGAAGAGTGGAAACATTCCGAAGAGAGTATGCGAAAGTTTCGCCACGATTATAAGAATCATTGAATGAATATGGAGCATTTACTTGAGAAAGGTGAGTATGAAAGTTTGGACAAGTATTTAAAACAGTTTGTGTCAGAAGAACTTGGAGAGGTTAGATCAATATACTCAGATAGTCCGATTATAAATGCAGTATTTCATAATAAGATGTCTATATGTAAAGAAAAAGGGATTGATATTTCATGCAATATTACAGGAAGTGTGAAATGCCTTGATGATATGGGTGTTGGGAGTATTTTATTTAATTTGCTGGACAATGCAATTGAGGCGTGTGAGAAAAATAAAAAAGAAAAGAGAATCGTTTGCCAGATTGCCAGAGAAGCGGACGAGGTAAATATATTTTTAGAAAATAGTATTGATCAGTCGGTACTGGCAGAAAACCCGTCATTTGAAACTACCAAGGACAAGAAAGACCAGCATGGCATGGGACATCTGATTGTAGAAGAACAAGTGAAGAGACTTGGCGGTATGGTAGAATATTATGAGGACGAAATGTTCTGTGCCCATATATATTTGCCGATGTAAATGATGATGATTGATATGTAAATTATCCCTAAAAGTAGATATGGACAGGTATTGATGGCATTATAAATGCCATGATAGAAAAAAAAGCAGAATATATATCTGAAAAATTAGTAGAAAAAAATTTAGTGAAGAATAAGGACAAGGATGTTTATCAGTATGGAATAGAGGTTTTAATATCAACGGCAATTAATATAATGCTTTTATTGGTAATAGGAATTATTACGAAAACAGTTTTATTGAGTATATGTCATTTTTTAATATTAGCGACAATTCGGACTTTGACAGGAGGATATCATGCATCAACATATTTGAGATGTGAAATATTGGGGTGTGTGACGTATATTACAATCGTGTTATGCTTAGAAAAAGTCACTCAAATTTTTTGTGTTTCAAATTGGTTAATTGTGTGTAGTTTAATGGGGATAATTACATTAATTAATTTTGCGATTACCAATAAAAGAACTGTTATTGATAAAGAACTAAAAAGATTGAAAAAAAAAGTAATACTGAGAGAACTGACATGGATAATGCTTGTCTTATTGCTTGAAGATAAGAGGATAAAAGGAGGAATTCTCTTATCTTTTTTTGCAGTATTTTTATTCACGATAATTGACAAGATAAAGAATGAGAGAAAAGATAAAAAAAGTAATATTGAAAAGAACAATTACACTGGTAGAACGAGTAGCTTTTAAATCCAGTAAAGATCCATCAAGATGGGGATTTTATGAAACGCCCATACCAGAGAAATTGAAAAATAGAACAAAACATAATTCTTAGAAACAGGGCGTTGAAAATAACGCCCTGCCTCTTAAATAGCATTTATTTTTTGTATTGAGCAATGCTATTAAAGATTGCCGATGATATTGCAGTCTCTAAAACTTGGGTAACGATCCATGCCAGTATCCATGAACATTGGTCCATTGCTAGGATCTTCTTCCCCCCAACGCTCTACGTACATCAAGTTTGGATGAGACTTACCGGAAGTGTTGCTGGAAGTAGCAACAAAATAGCCTTTCGGTACAGTTCCAAGGTATTTCCCGGTTTTGTCATAGTATTTTGCAGCACGTCTTGTCTGGAACACAGCTTCAACAGTGCCATCACCGTCTACGTCAACATTGTACAGTCCACATTCTGTTAGAGGTGTAAATGCTCCGGTACCAGTAGCTCCATCAATCCAACCATACATACCGTTGCAATAAATCCCCTGATAATCGGCTCCAGCGCCGTTTCCAGCCCAGGAATCTGTCCATGCAAAAATAGCATTTACTGGGAGTGTTCCGATAACATCAGATCCTCCGTTTGTTCGTGTGATTTTAAAGGCACGACCGCTTTTGTTTACAAATAAAGTTCCCATAATAAAATCTCCTTTTTAATTCATAAATGTAATAATCGATTATTCAATTATTAAAAAGAAATTATATGTGGGAATGTAAACTGAATTACAAAAAAATTAAAATGTTAAGTTGTAAATTCAGATACAATTCTGACTATATTAATTTTAGAAAAATATCTCGACATAATATATCAATTATGGTACAATCCTTTCAAGCATTATATTTCTAAGATCTTGAAGGTTTGTACCATTTCTATTTTCAATACATTTTCTAGGAATTTTCAATGCTTGAATTATCACAATGAACAAGCAGAAGGGATTCTTAGAAAGCTTAGAAACAGTCAGGAGGAGAGTCCTTTCGAACACAGAAGAAGGAGGATACTGA